>Ga0179593_1580691_pt1 | contig 16332 bp, 21 predicted proteins | sample CZODoug2_1_08_16_FD_185931 | JGI IMG/M metagenome (GOLD analysis project Ga0179593, IMG submission 185931) | Vadose zone soil fungal communities from Angelo Coast Range Reserve, California, USA - CZODoug2_1_08_16fungal (PacBio error correction) | ecosystem: Environmental > Terrestrial > Soil >...
AAGTGGGAAAAAAGTAAGGTCTTTTTCTTTAACTTCTGGTTGTGGGATCCTGATAAGGGGGAGAGGAGAAAATTTGGGGGAAGATGCTTGAAGGAAGTGTAAGAAAATCCCCTCTTCAAAAAGAAAGAAAATTCTGTGCAGGGGGGGTAGCTCCTCTAACTATTTGGTCAAAAAAAATAGTCCCCCCCCGCCGAGGGGGGGGGAGGGGGGTTGTGGTTAAGTACGTTCGAGAGACCTGTCGAGCACTTTCTTCAATATCGCGGGGGGTAAAGGGAAAAAAGGGGAATAATGGGGTAAAGGTAACCACCTTTCGCCCCGGACCCCCCCCCCCACTTGGGGGTGGGGGAATGATAGGGGTTTCATTAATAAAAAAAAAAAAAAAAAAAAAAAAACAAAACCAAAGAAAAAAAAAAAGAGGGAAAGAACCCTTTTTTTTTTTGATATTAAAAAAAAAAAAAAAAGGGACCATCATCCGGAAGGGAAGGTTGGGGTGGGTCTGGGCGGTCCCCTTCCTGGAATTCAGAGAGGGAGAGGTTAAGAAATAGGTGTAAAATGTGCACACTCTCTTGTCCTGTTCCGTAGGTGGAATCGTTAAAGGCGGAAAAGGGAGGTTGTTTATTGAGTGGCACGCGGGGGTTCGGCCCGTCGTTTTTTTTCCCTCGAGAGAAGGGGGGGGCGGTTGGACCTAGGGGGTGTTTTGTTTTGTGGGTGGGAACCAGACGAGAAGGAAGTAATTGATTGAGTTGTAAAAATGACGGATTCCGGCCAGTGAAGTTCAATTCCCCGTCCCCTGGGGAGGGTAAGAAAAGGCGTGGGGTGATGATGGAATGAGGACATATGGGGTCCGGCCCCTTAATAGATGTTGCCAATCAACGGAGAAGGAGAGGAAGGATAGTGTTTTTTAAAGGGGCGCTCCTCCGAAGACCATTCGGCCCATTTTATTTGTCGCGGAACAGGAAGGAAAAAAGGGGGTGGACTAGAGAGTGGGGTAGCATACCTAGTTACAAAACAGGGTAAAGAGACGAAAGTGATCCAGAAGGGGAGATAGTAGTGGATGTATGAATATTATATCGGTCCCCCCTTCGGCTCAAGGGGAAAGGGATTGGGTTAGGGTAGTTTTTGTGTCGTGCCCGCAAAGGAAAGAAAAAGTTGGAGGTTTAGTTGTGTTGAGAAGGAGTTTTACCGAGGGAAAAGGTACTGCGTGGGGAGAGATTGTTCCCCGTTTTCTGGCAAGACGAAAAAAAGAAAGGGCTCCCTGGGTTCACAGAAGGGAGGGAGGAGGATTGTGTTCTGGAATAAAGCCCACCCCGCCCCCCCCCCCCTTTTTGGCAAAAAAAAAGAAGGGATATGGGGGGGGGGGTGTGGCGGGAGGCCCGAGCATTGTTTTGTGGGGGAACGTTTTCCGGAGGTGAGGGAACGATAGATTTAGGACGTGGCGAATGCCCGCAAACGAGAAGGAGAGATGTGGGGAAATGGGGGAAGCTGCCGTCCCGTTAACATCTCGTAAACTCTTTGAAGGAAAAGGTCCCTGGGAAAAGGGGTTTTGCTTAGTCCGACCATGTCCGCCTTGGGGGGAAGGAAAGAGGTGGTGAGTAGATAGTTTTTGCTAACACCTCTTATGGGCGGGTCTTACCGGGGGAGGGGTGTGTTTGGGATTAAATTTTGCGCTTGCACTATGTTTCGCCGGCATTGAGGGAAAAAGAGAAAAAAAAAAGGTGCTGAGGAATGTGTCCTGCTTCCCTTCCAACGGGGTAGAATCATGGGGCCAGAACAGAAGAGGAGGGATTTTTGGTGGGGTAATGGTGGGGGGTGGTCCCATGACCCGTAAAACTAAACTTTCCATATGGCGTCGACCTTAAAGTGGGGAAGAGGGGGGGAAAGGGAAAAGCCCTCTTTAATACTACCCCGGAAGGGGAGTTTTTCGGAGGAGGTAGAAGAAAAAGAAAAGAAGAGGTTTATGTGGGTAAGATGCAGCTTGCTGATGGTTTCTATTTATTTTAGAGGGAAGAGAGGGGGGTAAGATTGTATGAGTAGGGGGGTGCTCCCTTTTTACTGTGGAAAAAACAAAAAAAAAAAAATGGGAAAAAAAACGGGGGTAAAAGGGCCCCGTGTCCCGTTTTCCCCAATTGGGGGGGGGGAGAGAGAGCTGAGGAAAGTAAAAAATTTTAAAAAGAGGTGGTCCGTGGCTTTATTTCTTACGGGTTAAAGGATGGGGCCCCTGCACATGGGAAGAAAAAGAAATGTGATTTGGAAGGTACAAGGTCCCGATTTGAGCATTTTTTCTTCTCCTCACGGGAAGGGGGGGAAAAAAAAATGAAAAAAATATATAAGAAGTGAATGAAGCCCGGCCGCCTTTGAGCCAAAAAACCCCAATCGGGAGGGGGGGAATAGGGATAAAAGGGAAGATGATTTGGTAAAGTCCCCGCTAAGCGCCGTACAAAAAAGGAAAAAAGAGGAGTTGTTTGTGGCGGAACGGGTCCCCCCCCCTCCTCGCGGGACGCGAGGCCCAAACAGGGCTGCCGGATCGAGGAGGGGGAGGGGGGGAAGAGGGTGGCTGTGCCCACAAACTGCCAAAGATATGTCCGGAGGGGGGAAAAAAAAGGGGGGGGGAGGGAAAATGCCTGTTCCATCCTGCTTTGAAGGGGGACTTCCCGACGCGGTGTGGGAAAGGGGGGGGGAAGAAAGGGAACCGGCGCTTTTTTTTTTGGCCCGAAAGGAGAGGGCATGGATAGGGGGGCTGGTTCCTTTCAAGCTGTTTAGTGAAGCCCGTGTGTTGGAAGGAAAAGAAAAAATTGTTTTGGTGTGGGTGAAGGGCAACCTTGCTTTTCATCGAGTACCACCCCATTGAATATAAACTTTCCCGCTAAAAAGAAAAAGAGTGGAAAAGGAGGGAGGGGCAAGGAAAATGGTGTTTCATTGAAGGTGAAAACAACTCCCCGAGAGCCAGACAAAGGGGGGGAGAAAGGCGCCCCCCTCCACCCCTCCCCTCCCCCTGGTTCCCCCGCGAAGGGAAGAAGGGAAAAAAAGAGGGAAGGGAAAAAAAAACCTTCTGGCCCCCTCGCTCCTTTTCAAGCCACGGGCCGACGCCAATATACTGCAGGAGGGAAATGGGGGGGAAGGGAGAGAGATAACAACCAACACTTAGGAGGAATAAACGATAAGAATATAAACAGCAGCGCGTAAAAGATAAAAAAGGGAACGTTAAAAAAAATAAAAGGTAAGAGGGTGCCGGTCCGCTACCCTTGAAAGGTCCTGCTGCGTGCCCAGGAGGCTGAAGAAATGGGAAGGTATTTTGGAAGGTATTGAGTGGCGGGCTGTTGTTGGTTGGTGTGCTTCTTTTTTCGGAAAAAGGGGATGGTTCTGGGTGGGAGGAAAAAAGTTTTGTTTAAAGTGTGTTCAAGCACCGTTTTCTTTAATCCCTTTTAATTTTTTGTGGGGGGTGTTTTGGGTAATTTGGGGGGGAAATTTTCTGTTTATTTTTCCTTTGGATTAGAAAGGGTTTAGAGGTGGGGTGGATGGGGTCGGCGGGAACCGTTTAAAGTCCCCTACTCCAATGGGGGGAATGAGGGTGGAGGTTGGGGGTGGATGGACCAAGGGACATTCAATGCTTATTTCACGTAAGAAAAAATCGTGCATAAAAAAAAAAAAAGGAAGTTTTATGAAATTTTTCGAGGGTTTCTACCTCCTACCTCAATTCAAAAACAAAAAGGGGGGTTGAGGGAGTTTAGACGGTTTCCCCGTCTTAGTAGCAAAACTCACAAAGAAAAACCCAGTCCCCCACAGCAGGGGGGTTGGGGGTAAAAACTAAAGGAGGGTTTTCGGGGTTGTCTTACCCACCAAAAATGATGTACAAGAAAAGGAAGAAAAGGTTAGTGGGGGGGGTCCACCCTCGCGGGGGGGAGGTTCTGCTATGCCGGTGCCCTCGCAATTAAACGATTGCCTTAAAGGGAGTATGAAAAAGGTAACGGGATGTTTTGTTGTCGGGAGCGATACGCCGCAGAAGGGAAAAAAAAGGGAAGAATTGTTTGAAAAAAAGGGGCGACGGTGGATTTGGGAGTCCTTCCTTCTCGGGACTCCAATCAAAGCTGGAAAAAGGGGGGGGGGTTAATAAATTGCCGCCCCGCACTAGCCCGAGAGGGATGGGGGTTTTTTTTTTTTGCGGACCAGTGTGTATTGGGTAGCAGGGGGAGGGTGGGACCCGTGGGCTTTTTTTTTTTAACAGGGGAAACGGGGGGTTTGGGTTTCAAATATGACGGATCACTGGGGGGTACAAGTCCGCGGTTTTGAAAAGGTGCGGGGTTGTGTGTGTTTGTGTTGTTTTTCTACGAAGGAAGAGGGTTTTAAATTGGGATTTGGAAACAGGTTGATTTCCAGGTAGAGTGAAGGAAGGAACTCCTGGAAGCCGGAAGGGAGTGACAGAAAAAAGGTGTTTGGTTGGGGGGGGGGTTGTGCCCCCCCTGTTTTGGGGGGAAAGGGGGGGAAATTAATGAGCTTTGTAAAGGGGTTTTCGTTCGAGGCAACGAATTGAGACATCTACTCCTGGGTGTTTTGTTATTGGTGGGTGGAGGTTAGTTAAATGTGTTGGTGTGTTTTTTAAATATCCACCAAAGGGCCCCCCCGAGTTTGTTTGTCTTGTAACAGAAAGGGTGGTGGATGATCGGGTCCGGTCCGCCTTCAAGGGGGCCGGTTTTTAACTCTCTGTTCACCCAAGTTGACAGGAAGAAAAAGAAGAAGTAAGGGTGGAAAAAAATGTTTTAAATTGGCGCATTGTTGTGAGGTCGTTTTTCCATGAAACGCAACCATTCCGACTGGAAGGGGGGGGTACAGGGAAGGCTGGATCGCTGTGGGTGCCCTCCCGGAGGGGAGGGTTAAAGTAGATGGGTGGGTGGTGCCAGCGGAAAATCCAGTGGTGGGGGGTTGTGTGACGCAGAACAGGAGGCGAGGTGGTAAGAGGGGGGAGAAGATCAAGTTCCCCCACACACATTAAATAATCCACTACGATTTGTGGAGAGGGAAGGGGGGAAGATGGTTGGGTGGGTTGTGGGGAAAGTAAGTCCCTTTTCAAAATGCTCGTGGTGGTCCTCCCTGTCACGAGAGGAGAGAAGGGTGTTGGGGAATATAAAGAAAGATGCGCGGTCCTTCTTCTGGGGGGGGGAAAAAGGAGTAATTAAAATAAAATAAAAACGGAACTTAAAAAAAAAGAAAATGTGTGGGGCCTGGGAAGAACATAAAGAGTTGCGTTTAGCGTTTTGTGTTGTTGCCTCCGGCACGGTCAATTTGCAACCATCCGATTCTCAAGGCGGGAAGAAAAAGGGGAGTTGTGAATGGGAGTGCAAATTATGGGGTGACGCGCCACTACCTTTGTATTCCCTAAAAGGCCCGCTGGTTATCCCTCGAATTCGGAAGGTGGTTTGGGTGTGATTAGTGGTTATGATGGGGTTGAGGCCACCAGAACCAAGAGGGGTGTGGTGGTGGATGAGAAAGGACGGGAGGTTCGCCGCGGCGATAATAAAGAATGATAAATGTCACTCCCGCCTCCAGGAGCGCCTGAAGGTGGTTGGTCGTTGTTAGGATGGAGTCGTCGTGGGCGCAGCTTTTTAACCAGTCCCCCCAGTGATATGGGGAGGGGGTGGAAGGGACGTAGGAAAAAAAAAATAAAAAGGTGGGTTTTGTTCTTGTCTCTGAGCCTTGGTCGAAATCATAGGAAGGGGGGAGGGGAGTGACGAGCGCTGGAAAAGGGTGGATGGAAAGTGTTGAAGGGGTGGAAGGAGCGCCGCGGGGGGCCGATTACTATTCCCTACGACAAAGAGGAGGATGTTTGGTGAAGTGGAAGGAAGGGCCTTTGCTGCGTTCTCAGATGGTTTGGGGGCGGGTTCCCTCGGCCCCTTGATGGTTTGTCTTTGGGGTGGAAGCCGCTGTCGACTTATCCTCCCTCTAACCTCTACGATGGAAAAAGGGGGTGTGATAGTAGGGAGATGGGGAAATCTTTTCCTTGGAAAGAAGTTGAGATCCCACCTGGGCCCAACCGGGGTGGGGTTTGTGTGTTGAGAAAACTGGGTTGCACCCTTAATCGGGGGAGAGGAGGAGAAGAGGGGTTTTAGAGTGGGCCATCTTTGTGTTTTTTTTTGATACTTCACCTGCCTTCACGCTGAAAATGAAAGAGGGGGAAAAAGAAATGTGGTGTGTGTGTGATATTGGTGGTTCAATTTTTTTTTTTCCTGGGGGTGGTGTGTCAAAATAAATGATGCCTTTTCCAGTCCCATACCCTTCCCCCCAGAAGGGCTTTAATGAGACGATAGGGACGGTAGTCGTCCTGAAAAAGGAAGTAGGGCAACCTACCCCTAGCTCGAAACTTATTGGACGTGCAAGATGACTCTAGTAGAATTGGACTGATAGGAACCGTTCCTGTTTTATTAATAAGGGAAAAAAAAGGAAAGGAAAAAAAAATTTGTTAAAATGTGGTGGTACATAGGCGCTATTTTTCTCGTTAGGGAGTACCCCCCAGAAGCCACCCCGACGTTTTAAAAATTATGTGTCTGACAAAGGGGAGGCCGAAACACTCGTGAGCGAAAAACAAAAGGGGGATTGGGAAAAAAGAAGGTGTCACGCCTCTTCTGTTTTCGTTGAACGTCGGGGGCGCCTGGGTGTTTATCGGAGACGACCACGTAGGAAAAGGTGGATGAAGTAGAAATGCCCTGCCCTCCTTCCCCCTCCTCCTTCCCTCAGAGAAAAATGGGAAAGGGGGAGGGGTCGAATACGGGTTAGTAAAGGGGTACCCCGCGCTGGTTTTCATGGCCATAAGGTAAGACCTCAACGCTACGAGAAAGTAGAAGATGGTGGGTATTAAGGGGAGGGGGCTGTAATATGTCCGGCTCTTATCCCGCCTTTCTAAGGGCAAAAAAAGATTGAAAAGTGTAAGGGAGCCAACGCTTTGTTCCTGAAGGGAGGTACTTTCGCGAGGTCACAAAAGAGGACGGTGTTTAGAAGCGTGGAAGGTGGCCACTCGCTTTTCCTGTGTTGAAAAAAAATTTGTAAAGGGTAATAGGGGGGGTTTATACTTCCCAACTCCTCCAGGGAAGGTGGGGGTTGTAAGTTGGAAATTTCGGTTCTCTTTTTTTTTGTGGTGGGGGGTTGTGTGGAAGTGGGGTCGCTGTACGGAAAGACGCCCCGAGGAAAAGCAAAGAGTGTGGGATAAAATAGTGGGGGCGCCAGGTAGGTGTCAAGTCCCTTTTCCTTGTGCCAGAGGAGGAGGGGGAGGGGGAAGAAGGGGTTGGGAAGGGTCCCCTCAACGTGTAATCAAGAGCTTCCGTCAACTCAAGAAAAAAGGAGGGGGGGTATAAGAGGCTTCCGCCGCAAAACGCATTCGGCCCATGCTTTTGGGGGGGGGGAGGGTAATGAGAGGGGGGTGGTGGGACTGTTCCCCCCTCGCAAGGCAAGGCCGGCATAGAAGTAGAAAGAAGAGGGGTTTGTAAGAGTGTAGGTCGGCGCTCTCCGTAGCTGATCCGTCGAAAGGGAAGGGAATGGATTGAAAAAAAAGTTATGGTCGACCTCGGACGGGCGGAGGGTGTAGGAATTCCATCGGGCCGGGTGAGGGAAGAAGGGAGGGGGGGAACAGATCGATGTGAGAGGCCCCGACAGGTCCTCCTTGGTCGTCCGGCCCGGATGGAGAGGGAAGGAGAGTAAAATGGGTGGTTTTTTGGCCGTTTGACGTGGAAAGGGAAGTTTCGATTCCGCCAGGCTCTCTTTCTTGGGGAAAGGAAGAGAAAGTGTCTAAGGTGGAGAAAAGCCCGGCTCTACCCAAAGGGGGTGAGCCACTTCCCGAGCATGCGACACTTCCCGGGGCGATGTGGAAGGGTAAAAGAGTGTCACGGAACACGCACTCTATTTGTCTCCGTAAGGGGGGGGGGTAGTGGTGTATAGCAGGGGTGCCAGTAATTTTTTGGGGGGAAAGAAATTCCGATCATGTGTGGTAGGAGGAGGAGTGGGAGTGACGCCGGTCCTGGTGCAACGGCTGAGCAAATCGCGTGGGCCAAAGAAGAGGTAAAAAAAAAAAAAGGGTGTAAAAAGTAAGGGTGCAGGAGTTGTCTGAAACCCGGAATAAACAACGCAAAGATGCGAACGCGATCCAGTTGCATGGAAGGGCTGGGGGTATTGAATAGAAAAAATGTACCGGACCTCCTCTTAAATACAAAAAAGGGGAGAGGTGGCGGGGGTGTAAATGTGTGTGAAACGGCTCAGCAAACTCTACTGTGGTTAATGATTCAAACCAACGGGGGGGTAGGGGTTAGGGTAGGTTTGAAAACAATCGCGTATTTATTTATTCTAGGGCAAAGGGACAGTAAAAGAAAAAGGGTGGAGAAGAAAAAAAAAGGAGGGATTCCCTGTTAGGCGACCCTGGCCGTCCCGCGCCACCGCCAGGAAAAGGGGATATGTGGGATGGAGAAAGAGCAGTGGGCTTCGGCCCTGTAAAGAAACAACGGGAGAAAAAAAAAAAAGGAAAGCAACATGTTGGACAGTTTCTAGCTACGAACGGGTCCCGTTTTTTGACCCACCCAAGAAGGGGGGTTTAGAAGAGGGAAAGGCCATGCACCGGTCAGCAAAAAACCCCATCTTGCGGTGGGGGGGGGGGGCGTCTTAGATATGGGGGAAGGGGGGAGAATGATAGAACAGTCGATGGAATCTTGAGTGGGGTAAAGCCGAAGCCCGGAAAACCTCCAAGTCCACGGTTCAGAAAAAGGGCGGATGAGTCTGGGGATAAACTCGGCCTGCCTTTTCTCTCTATCCACTAGGGAGGAAGGGAGGAGAATAGGGAAGTAGAGGGAAGGGGGTGTAAAATGGGGGGGCTTTGGCCCACAACGGCAAAGAGAGGGAGAAAAGGGGGACATGTCCCCAATCTGCGGTCACTCACCTAACTTTTTTTTTGTAAAGGGAGGAAGAAAAGAGGGGGGGCGGGGAATTGTCACTCAGACCTGGGCAAACACGGCGAGTGTGGGGGTTCCACGAGGTCCCGCAAATTTTTTTCCCTCTTTTCCTGGGAGGGAAAAAAAAGGGGGTTTACCCTGCCCGCGTGGGAGGCGCTTAAGAGCCTTTTTTATTTTTTTTTTTGTTAAAAGGCTGGAAAATTACCACGATACCACCCCCACCTAACCACCCCCTTTCCACGAGCAGGAAAAAAAATGGGAAATAACCTGCCCTCCCTCAACACGGTAAAAACCTGGCCCGCCTTCTGCTCCACCCCAGAACTAAAAGCGAAACAACTTCCCCTCTATTCTGACACCCCAAGCCAAGCAGGAAAAGGGGGGAAAAGAGAAAAGAAAAAAAGATACACGGCCGGCTGCCCCTGGTACCCTGGAAAAAGGACGCTCTTGCTGTCCAATTCTCTCGCAAAAAAAAAAAAAGGAAGGGGAAGTGTGGAACAAAGGCCAAAAAACACAAATGAAAGGAAAAAAAAGGAAAGGGTATTTTTGGCGTCTCTACCCCGGTCCACGACCATGGTGCTCCGAAAGGGAAAGGGGGGGGGGAGGAATACAACGAGGAAGTTGGCCTTAGGAGGGTGGGAAAAGTCCTCCTTTCTTCGTGTAAAAAAGGGGTTCCCCCTCACCGTTTGTGGCAGTGGAGACCCACAAGGGAGGGGGCAAAAGTTCAAATGGCACCATTTCTTTTCCTTCTCTTCGTGGCAAGGGGGGGGGGAAAAAAAGGGGAGGGAATTCCCTCTCAATGGGGGGGTTTACCTTAACTCGATGAAAAGACAGGGAAAAAGAAAGCAGGGCCCCCCCCGTCCCCACAAAAAAACAGGGGAAAAAAAAAAAAAAAGAAACCTTTGCTCTGAAACCTGGAAAAAGCAACGGGGACCAGTCCTTGAATGCCAATTCCCACAAAAAAAGGTCGCGCGGAAGCATGAAACCGTTCGGTGCGCTTACCCGAAGAAAGGAGGGGGAAAGGGAAAACAAACCCGCCCGGACCTCTCGGACGTTTTTTTTGTGCACAGTCCAAACCAGCGTACCCAATAAAAAAAAGGGGGGGGAAAAAAAAAAAAAACGAATTTTGTGGGGGGGGGGAAAAAAAAGGTTTTCCTTATAAGCGCAGGGGCCCCTATTTTTTTGGATCGCGGGGGGAAAAAGAAAAAGGAGTAGGCACCTGGCCCTTTTTCTTTCCGTTTTATTGGAGGGGAAGAAGGGAGAGGGGGGAAAGACCCCGCCCGCAAACGCAAAAGAAATGGGTGTTTTTGAGAAAGGAAAAACGGGATTTGGGTGTGTAACCTGGCCCTTTTGAGGGAAGGGGAAAGGAAAGGAGTGTTACGGCCCGTTTGCCGGCAGTTTGTTTCTAACATGAACGAAAGGGACAGGAACAAGGTGAGGGCAGGGGACAGGAGGGGGGAAAGAAAAAGGAGGGATTCCATCAGGGGGCCGCCGGTTCGGGGGGTAAGGGGGGGAGCAAACATCTATTCCCCCTCTCAAGACGGGGAGAAAGGCACAAACCTTTGGTTGAGAGCACAAAGGCACAGATTTGGTGGCTGTCACTCCTGCCGAAAAAGAGAAGAAAAAAAAAAAAAGAAAAAGGGGTGGGAACTCTCCCGTCAGCAGGTTTCCAGAGCCTTCCAGAAACTGAATCGGAAGAAGGTGTGGAAAGGAACTCAACTTCCCCTGAACGTCAGAATGAAAAGGGTTGAAGAAAAAGAAAAAAAAAAAATTCGATGAAATAAGACGCCGTGTGCAAAAGGGGGGTGGGGTGTTTGCAGCAGAAAACGTAGAGGAAGAGGAAAGGGAGGGAAAGTCACCCCGAACAACAAAAGGGACACTAGAGTTTGTTCGGCAAAGAGAGGCCAAATGGTGTGCCACAAGTCGGAAGGAAAGAAGGGGAAAAAAGAGGACGCCTAAATTCAGACGGTTCTCAGTTCATCGGCCAAAGCAGGAGGAAAAAAAGACGAAGAACCACACCACCTCGTGCCCCCCCGCGGCAGGGAAAAGAAACTAGTCGTGAGTGCGACGCCACGAACATGTACTTTCCCAAGAACAAAAAAGAAATAGAAAGGCGGTCCGAAGGTTCGATCTTGCCACGGAGAGGGGGGGGAAAGGAACTCGACCGGAATCAAAGCGACGGAAAGAGAAGACCGATAAAGGATCTCCCTTTAAATCACTGGGAGAGCAAGGCAGAAAAAAAAGTTCCAGTCCCTACCAAAGAGAGGGACTTACCCTCAATGGGCCCTAATTGGTTGCGGCGGAGGACGTGGCAGAAAAAAAGGAAGAAGACGTGGTGCATTTCAACTTATTCCGTCAAAAAGAAAAAAAAAGGAGGTCCACGCGACGCCGCCCTCGCAAATGGACGAACCTTCGCCCTGAAAAAAGGGAGCGTCTCTTTTTCAGGGGGGGGGGGAAGTAAGGCAGAGAACGCCAAATCAAAAAAAGCTTTACTTTTCCATCATGGGTGAGGAAAAAAATTAAAGAGAGGGCAACTTCAGCGGAATCTGCAAGAAAGAAAGCTGGAGGACCCAGAGAGAAACGGAGAAGAGGGGGGCCCCCCCTCAGTTTCCTGTTTTTCCAGGAAAGAAAGGGAAAGGAAAAAATACCCGTCCCCCCCCAAATCCTAAAAATCTTGAAAGGCCAAGGAGTCCCCCCGTATTAAAGGGGGAGGAAAACCCGCCGAGCGCAAAGATGGGAGTGCAATATCGCTTTAGACCCCGACTTTTAATTGGAGAAAGGAAAAGGGGGAAGTTTTTTCCTACTTCTTCAATCCCGAGGGAAAAGGGAAAGGAAGAAGAATAAACCAACCAGACCACCCGACGGCCCTAACTAGCAAAGGGTTAACCTTCTGTGGGCTCGGAAATACGAAGAAGGGGGGAAGGAAAGGAAAGAAAAGATAATTTTTCCGATTCCAACCTATTTTTCCACCCTGAAGAGGGAGGAAAGGGGGGAGAAAAAAGTCGTAAAAGTACCATTGTGTTTCTTTGAATATTAAAATTCCCAAAGAGAGGAAAGGGAAAGTACGGTAACTCTCTTATAATTTCACTCAAATTATCCCCGGGAGAGGGGGGAGGAAAAGAAACCGTTCGAGAACAGGGGGCCACTTTCCTTCAATATCGCGGTTGACGGGTGGAAAAAGAGGGGCGAATGGATCAGGAACTCATAACTTATTAACCATCTCGCCATAAGGAAGAGGTAGGAAGTGGGAAAGGATTGCAGATCCCCAGTAAGTTCACTCCGCTTTGCCGGGGGGCCAGGGTTTTTGCCTCGGAAAAAGGAAAGCCCTCCGAACGGGAAAAGGGCATTTCGCGTTCTCGCCGGAAGGAAGGAAAACTGTAAACAATCGCCTAACCCCTCCCTCTTAAACATAGAAAAAAAGGCAGTCCCCCCCTGAAAAGACTTCTTCCTTGAATCGTCAATCGGCCAGGGAGGAAAAGGGAAGATAGTAATCACTCACCCCATCCAGTACCTCCACTTTATCCAAACGAAAGAAAAAGGAGGGGGAAGGAGACATGTTTGACGGGACCCTCTGCTAAACGAAGGAGGGCACGGCAGAAAGAGGAAAAAGGAGGGATTGACCTCTTTATCCTTTATATCGCGGGAATAAGGAGAAAGGCACAGCCTCAAAGAATCAAAAGACAAAGGGGACGCGTTCTATTATTAACCGCGGGCCGGTGTGAAAAGAAGAAGAAAGAGGTACACCCTTTCCTGGTTTTTTCTTCCTCCTTTACCGAATTCCGGAGGGGGGGAAAAGAAGGGGGGTTTTTCCGTTTTTTCGGTGACCCCGCCCTCTGGGCTCCGATCCCAACGCCGCAAAAGAAAAAAAAAGAGGAAAAAATCAGGAGACGCTCGACTCGATTCCTGGAAAAGAAAGAAAAAAAAACTGGGCCGCGGCAAACTTTCTAACCAACTTCTTAGTGGATCTGGAAGGGGGGAAAAGGATCAAGCTCCAAATTTTTCTAATCACTATGGCAGGGAGAAAAAAAAACAACCCAGGGTCCGCCCGTGAAAATGCCCACTTCTGTATCAATCTATGGTGCCACCCCAGGAGGAAAGTAAAGGGAAGTTGGTCCAATAACCCTAAAAACTAACTGGCAAGGGAAGAGGGGGGAGATATAGACTTGCTTACCAAGGGAGGGACACGCTCCCTCTGAAGACTAACCCGGCAGGGCTCGGAAAAAAAAGAACGGGTTGATCTTCCAACCCCGGTGAGAAGAGGAAAAAAGAAAAATGGATTGATTCGAGCAACTGGAGCCTAACCCGCCGAAGGAAAGGAATCCCTTTTCCGGCTCGAAGGGGAAGGGAAAAGGAAAAGCACCTGGTCCAGTGGGGGATGCCTGAATAAAGACATGGGCTGTCGGCGAAGGAAAAAAAAGTACGTTTTTTCCCTTCTTCCACGAAGAAAAAGAGAAAAAGGACCCCCTTTCAGACGACCTATACCGTCCAAAGCAGGTTTCCCAAAAAGGGAAGGGGGAGAGAAACATGAAGATTTATTTTTCAATTCCCGCCGAAGAAGGGGATCGAAAAGAAAAAGAAAAAAGGGGCCGGTTTTTTGTTTTCCCCCCCCCCCCCCCCCCTCCCCCCCCCCCAACAAACGAATCAAAAAAAGAGGGCCAATGCTTCGCGTTGGGCTTTTAAGGGGAAAGAGGGAAGAGGGTGCTTTGCCCAAAAAAAAAGAAGATCGGCTTTAGCCCGGGCCGGCTTCGGGGGGAAGGAGGGCACAAGCACCGACGGTTTTTTTTCCCATGGCTGGAAGAGAAAGGCGGGGGGGGACCTCAAAGCCTGTTGCAAAGGGCGCGCGTTGGGGCGACTGAGGTCGAGAAAAGAGAAGGAGGAACTCCTTTTTTTTTTTCGGCAAAGGGAAAAAAAAAGAAAAGCTGTCATCGAGTTAACGACCCGGAGACTTCCCGCTTCCCCGCCAAACCAAAAAAAAGAGGGGGGGACTGGAACCGGGGTGACAACAACTCACACAAAAAAGAAAGGAAAAAAAAAAGAGGGCCCCCTTCACCACCCGCCATCCAGTCCCCTAGCGCAGGTCACAACTGCCTGAAAGCAGACACACAAGAAAAAAAAAGAGAACCGGGAGGGCAAAGGGGAGCCTACCTCCATATCACTGGCCGGAGGAAAAATGGGAAAGAAAAGAGAAAAAAACAACAACGGAGAAAAATATATAGATCACCAGGTCGTCCGGCAGAATAACAAGGGCAACCAGGGGGGGGGAAAAAAAAAAAAGTTTGGGAAGCAAGGGCAGCGTGCCTGAACTTCTCTACCTTGGCAAACAACAGGAAGGGGGGGGGGAAAAGGGGGGTGGTTTTTTTTGGGTTTTTTTTTTGGGGCCCCCCAGAAAGGGGTTCCTTCTGCCGAGGGGAAGGGGTTTGGAATTCCCGAGGAGGCAGGGTCCCTTTTCTCCCCCACCGGTTTGCGGAGCGAAGGGGGAAAGGGGGGGGGAAAAAATGTTCCTTTCTCTCTGAGGGGGGGGAAGGGAGGGGAGGCGGTAAGTCGACACATGGGGGGGTTTCTTCGATTTGACGCAGGAAAAAGGGAATAAAAGAACGAAAGAGGACAAAATTAAAAAACACCTTCTTTCAAGGACCAGACAAGGAACCTTGCCAAAGGGACCAGGGACTCAGTCGCCCACACCCCCGCGACCAGAAAGGGGGGAAAAAATAAAAGAAACACCTTCCACGCGGTCAGACGGAGCCATTTGAAAACACCGTGGGCTGACTCAGCAAATGATGGACAATGCCACCACACAGAGGAAAAAAAAAGGGAACGCCGAAACCTTCTCTTTTCCGTTGTGGAAAAAAAAAGGGACAACTGAATACCCAAGGTAGCCCTAATGTTTTTTGGAGTCGCGCGAAAAAGGAACTGTGCACTTAGGCAACCTGCTCCCTTTGAAACGTGGAAGGGGGGAAGGAGGGGAAAAAAGGAGGACTTTTTTCCGTAAAAGACCCCCGGCCGCAAACGGCAAGATGGGGGTTTTTTTTGGGGGGGGAAGGAGTGGACTCTGTGCTTTGGGTGTGGAACCGGCAATGGGGGGAAAAAAAAAGAAAAGGGGATTGTGTACGGCCCGTTTGCCTCATTTGTTTCTACAAAAGGAAAGGGCAAGCACACAAGGCAATTTAACTCATTTTTTGAAGGGCAGGGAAGAGAAAAAAAAAAGGAGGAGGGAATTTCCCTCAGGGCTTCCGTTGTTTTCGGGGGTCGGGGAGACCGTGAAGAGAAAAGAAAGTAGTAAAACAGTGGTTTTTTACTAATCCCCAACAGGGGGGGGAGGGAGACCCCCCAGAAGGGCGAAAACTTATCGATGCCCCCTGCCGGGGCACGGAAAAAAGAAGGGGGAAAAGAGACGGTCATCAATTCTCGACAGAAGGAAAAGAAAGGGGGGACAGGTTTGGCGTTAACCGTGTTTTCATGACCCAAACTCCTAAAGGAAAGTAAACAGATGAAATTGTTTTTCTGGATCGAAGGGGAGAGGGAAGGGAAGGGGAGCGTTGAATCGGCCCTGTTTTGCAGCAGGCCGAGTGGGGAAAGCCAGAACCTTATCTCATCTTTTCCATAGGACAAAGGGGGAGATAAGAAAATAGAAAGTTTGTTCAAACCACTTTTTTGCTCGGACAAGGGGGGGAGGGTCGGCATGCTCTTCTTCTTTTCCATGACAAGGGAGGGAGAAATGTAATCTGCAAGAGGCGTGAAAAATTCTATCCCCAGAGGAAGAGCACAACTTCACACACCACTAGGGGGAAACGAAAAAAACCGAACGTCCTCTGGGAACTCACCCATTTATACACCTCCGTCAAAAAAAAAAAAAATGGGGTCAAGAAAAAAAACCCGCACAACAGAGGGGGGAAAGAAAACTTCAGACTGACGAGTTTAATCTTTTCTTTGCGGAGGAAGGAGAAAAGGCGCCGCCTAATCCGCACGTCATCCCCGCTCAGAGCGCCTGAATCACTTTTGAGAAAGAAGAGGGGACATCCCACATTCCCCTCAGAGAGGGGAAAAAAAAGGGCCGGATGGTTTTTTCGGCGTAGTCCGTGGCGTTTCACAGGAGGGGGGAAGAAGGAAGGAACGTGATGTCCACCTTATAGGAGAAAAAAACGGCCTGAAAGAATCACTACTCCTCTCTGCCAAAGGACGAAAAGGGGGGGGGAGGAGGGGGGAAAAAGAGGCCTTTTTCCTCCGGGGAAGGGAAGAGACCCTGAATCAGCAGAAGAAAAGAACGCCTATCCCCGTTTCGAAGAAAGCTACTGGGGGAAAAAGGGGGAAAAATGGGAAACCTTCCCATCTTATTGGCAAAGGGAAAGAGGTTACGCGAGGGACAAAATACCTTCCAACCTGCTTTTAAAGGATGTAAGGGTGTTTCTTTTTCCTT
>Ga0179593_1708337_pt1 | contig 16332 bp, 21 predicted proteins | sample CZODoug2_1_08_16_FD_185931 | JGI IMG/M metagenome (GOLD analysis project Ga0179593, IMG submission 185931) | Vadose zone soil fungal communities from Angelo Coast Range Reserve, California, USA - CZODoug2_1_08_16fungal (PacBio error correction) | ecosystem: Environmental > Terrestrial > Soil >...
GGGGGGCTTCGGACGACTGCGTGATGGGTATCAAACGGGGGGGGCAACCGAGTACTATACATCAAAGGTGGGGTAATATGTGTGGACTACCAGCTTACTAAATCCTCGCAAGCGAAACAAATGGGTGGGCCCGGCGCAAGCGGCGGAATATCTGTGAGCCAGAAAAAGCTCGGAAGGCGGATCGGGATGTGATCTTGTTGGAAGTGCCTAAGAGGTCAGGCAGACCTGCACAGGGTGAAAACAGGTAGCCGGGCATCCTCCTATCTCACGAACCGACGTATGAACGGAAACCGGCGATTAGTGGAGAAGGATGGAGAAAGAGTTCTCACGCCGCGACAAAGACAAACTTAACCCGGGAAAATGAGGGCGTTGCGGAGCTCTATGAAGGACTCACAAGCCATAAGAAAGAGGGGGTGCATCGGGAGGATATTGTTTCAAGGCGGTCTCACGGGGAATTCGTACACCACTTACCTAGCTCACCCACCGGGAAAGGAAGAAGCGGCTCGCCAACATGTTATGACCAGCCAGGGGAAGGTAAGAGTGGCGGCGAGTCTAGTAATATGGTACTATCACGGATGCTGCTGATAAAAAGGGGAGTAGATCCAAGCCATACGCATTCAAACTGATATACACCAGAGTCAGTTTACCTAGTCTCGGGCTGCGGGAATCTGGAGATTAGTCCTGCGGCAACAGGGATAAAAGGAAAAAAAGCTGGGAGAAAGGCGAGGGGTTGGAAGGGGAGAAAAAGTGGGGAAGGTTGTGGCCGGATCACACCAACGGCGCCGAAGAGGGAGGGGAAAAGGCGAATGTGCAGGCGCCTGGATACGGAGGACGAATGTTTGCCGAAGGGGAGAAGAAGGAGAAGGGGGGAGCCGTGCCAATGCGTCTCGCGCGCGAAAAGAGGAGAGAGAGCACCGCGGTCCTCGGAAATTGATCTAGCGTCAACGAGGGAAGTTTGTCGAAGAGGGGAGGAGAAACGGCCCCTTGTCGCCGTTTGGTTGAACTAAGTCGCGTGTTCATGTAATTCCGGGAACAAAGGGCAGATTGCTTTTATGGAAAGGGGTGCACAGGGGATGTTGCCGGCGAAAGAAGGTGGAAACCTCAGGGAAGGACCGTCCTCGTCGAAAGATGGGGTTAAGGAGGTCCGCTGTATTTCTGAGGGGGGGGGCACCAAAAGAAGGAAGGGGAAGGGAAGCGCGCACGGTCGAAGACCGGTGCGAGAAGCGGAGGAATGCTACTAAAGAGGGAGATCAAGATTGAGATGTTTCCCATAGATGCACAAAATGAGACAACAGGGGAAAAACTTCGCGTCTTGGTTTACCAATGGCCGTAATTTGGGGGTGGTCCGTAAGCGTCATCGGGGGGGAGCGGAGGAAAAGTGCTCCCTTGGCGGGGGAAGGGAAAAAAGGGGAAGGGGGGGGTGCTCATTCCGCCCGACATCAGGAGAAAAAAAAAAAAAAAAGAATGTTTTTCTACGGAGGGCAAAAGGGACGATTGGTGCAGCGAAACGAAAAATCACCCCCAGCAGAGCTTCAAGCAAATGCCATAGTAGCCCGGCGGACCTGACGTATATGGAAAACGGATGAAGTGTGACGCAGAAAAAAAGGGAAGAGGGAAGGGGGGTGTGCGGCTTCGATTTCGGCCTCAAGGGCGGGGAGACGGGAAGAAGAGCGGCATCATCCTATCTTGTTGGAGAAGTACGGGAGGCAATCCCTGAAAAGAAGGGGGGAAAGGCGAGGAACAAATTGTGGCTGTGTCATCCTTACCACCAGCGGAAAGAAAGGGGTCCACGCGCAGCACTTCGTCTGGCGGCGGAGCCGAGGGGGGAAACTATTTGCGGTGGAAAAAAAAGGGGGGGGGAAAAGGAGATCTCGTTGATTTCCGATGAAGGGGGAGGGGAAAGGATGCCTAGTGCATTTGCTGAACGGAAGCCTCAACTAAAGGGTTATTTAATGTTAGCAAGAAAAATAACGTGAAATCTTCGAGCGCACACATAGTGGAGCTCCATTCAAGAAGGGGAAACCAACTTTTGCAGAAAAAGGGGAACACCCATGCAACCAGAAATGTCTGAATCACTATGGTGTAACCGGAGGCCCCTCCTATAATTCTGCCGCGTTGGAGAGGGGGCGATGCCATCCCCACTCTCATCACGGGGTTCGCAAAAGAGGGGGGGTCGGAGAAGAGGTTGTTGCCCTCCTCCCCTTGTGTGCAGTAAAAAAGTTAGTTTTTTTTTCACACACTTTTTGCAAGTGTGGGATTAGAAAAGGGAGGGAAGGGGAAAAAAAAAAGGACGTTATAAATTTCTCCCGTTCACAGAATGGAAGCGGATGACCCTCAATCTTCTCCACCAAACCACGCCATGTAATGAAGGGAGTCGTTTCGGTGAGGGCGAAAAAAAAAACACGATCAGGTCCCGTAATAGTGACCGGAAACAGATAACGTGAGAAGATAAAGAATAAAAGAAGGTAAATGTCGGCTATTTCTTGGACAACGGTGGTTGCTCGGGTAGAACACATTCTTTCCTAAATCTTGGGGAAAGTAATCGTAACTGTCAATAGGTAAGTGTTGCTGCATCACGTATTGCCAAGACAGGGAGCGGTGTGTTAGTCGGGATACGGCAAAAAAAAAAAAAATGAGAGAGGCAGGAACCTAGAGAGATCACAAGAAAACCCTTTCAGTTTCGATGCAACTTTCAAGGAGCGGCATGCACACCAAGTCAGGTGGCGTAAAGAGGAAAAAAAAAAGGGTAAAAAGTGATGTGCAGATGATCAAAGAAGGGCGCGTACTCGCAAAAAAAAAGCCCCGAAACGACTATACCTCATCAGAAAAGGGGTTTAAGGGAGACGGCAGGTGGGGGGGGGAGCTAATGGGGAAAAGGGCCCCATTCTGTGAACTTGAGCCGGTCGACCGGGAAAGCAGAAATACTGAGAAATCACACTTCACAAGTGTGTGGTGAAGAAACACAAACGTACTTCTGGAGGAACACTTATGCAAGAAAGGAAGGGAAAAAAGAAGAAGAAAAAAAGACGACTTGGCCGCGAGAGAAAAAATATCGAAACGTGGGGGTGGAGTTCCGGCCACGGCGACCAACTGGACCCTAAACGAACGGTACAAATCGTGGTCCCCCATAAGTTTCTTGAGGGGGGGAAAGTTACCGGCCGCAAGAAAGGGGCGGGCATGGGGAAGGTTTTTAGCAAACAGTGCGCTCGAAATTGTCCGTACAAGTAAAAGCAAAACAGCACAAATATCAAAGGGAGGGGTCCGGGACGGGGCCGCAAATGCTCTCCAGCCGATCGCGATGCAGGAATTTGTCACAAAAGAGAGACATCGGAAATCCCGCGATCCCGTAAGAAAAATACCGCGGCGGAACATGGCTCCAGTAGTTCAGACCTCGCTCTTCTCGAAAGCAGTGCATGCGCCGTGACCGCGCGTCACGCGACACACACAAGTTGGACTCAGCGCCGCAAAAAAAAAGAGAAAAAGAACGAGCACGGGCGTTTTCATGATTGGCCTGCCCAGGGAACTACCAAGTATAGACTGAAAATGCTCAAGGAGCGCAGCAAGATAGATTCCGTGCAAAAAAAGCCTTGCGAGGGCGAATTCGTCGCCATATCTCAAAAAAAGTGAGAGATCGTTGTGCTCGCGTCACAAAGCACTTCAGCCATGTCCATCGGTCGTAGGAGAGACTTTAACAATAATCCTCGATGGCCTTTGCGGACCTCGGCGAAATCCAAAAGGCACGTCATTCGCGTGGTCGCCAGAGTGACACAATGCAGCGTAAACTGCGTAACGGAAGGGAAACTTTAACAAAGAAGACAATTGCAATAGTGTCTTCGGATGCTGCGGTGGAGTTCGTTTATAGAAAAAAGCACCGTGCCCCGCAAAGAGAGGAACGCCAGACACAAACCGATGCAGCCCAGAACAGGAAAGAAAAAAAATAAGAAAAAAAATGGGAAACCAGCCTCGAAGTGCTTGCAAAAAGAAGCTGCGTCCAGGGGAAGTGGAGCAAAGAATCGTAAGAACAACTCAATCTTGAGCTCGCGCTCTAAGCGCCCAGCTCGATGATGAGAGAAAGGGTAACAAATAAGACGGGGACCGTGCGCGAGAGCAAAAGCCGCACCTCGGCGTCAACACTAGACGCAATAAAGCGGACCGCCGGGGGCCAGAGGGCGAAAAAGCGTTCGAGGACGGTCCCTGGTACCAGCCGGTACTAAAAAGGCGTAACTCGATTTCATGCGGGCCTCAGCGGAAATGGGGCGGGCAGCGCCAAGAACGACGAACAGGGTCAAGTAGGAGCCATTAGTCATGACAACGCTCCCCCGTCAAGGGTAATACTAAGGGCCCGGTCCCCATAGCATCACCCAGAGAAAAAAATATCGTGGGTACGCATGAAAAGGAACAGAAATCAAACGGAGGAATGCCGCCCCGTCCAGACGAATGTTCGGTTAAGGCGGAGCCAAACCGCCACGTCCAAGCTGCGCAGGCCATGTATGAAAGGAACAAATCACTTGCAGTCGAAAGAGAGGGAAGGAAAAATCTTAGTCAAAAATCGGGAAGAGGGCCGTACCCATCGTAATCAACTTTCGCGCAGTGTGTAGTAGCAATACGGCGCGCTCAACGTCCACAAGCATAACCCCCTCGCCTAATGCTCCACAATGGCTGAACCGCGCTTAAACCGAGAACAGATCACTCATAAGAACTCCCTCACCTCAATTAATCGGCACGGAAGCCTCCTAATAGGCGGTAGGGGTGATTTGAACAGCGGATACAGGGGTGCGGAACATATTTGTGGTGAGCTTACAGGACAAGAAAAGGCCTTCGCTGCAATCCTCGGAATAAAAAAATTAAAATGAGAAAAAGCTCGGGTAAGTTTGTCCTTTGGACCAGCGCTCATGAAATCTCATTCGAAAAAAAAAAGGAAAAAAGGGGCGATTTGAAAAAAAAAAGGTTCCGTCGCGATTTTGTGCGCGGCCAGAGAGGCAAAACCAGAGGGTCACCAACACGATTCACGATCCCGAATCCGCAGCGCCGCCGCCGGAAGTAGGCAGGGCGCCTGTTGTAACAGGCAGTTCCGACTCGTCCCCTCTAACAAAAAGGCGGTACAGAAAAAATGTCCCGGCAGAAGCAGGAAACAGGGCGCCCCTTTGGCACAAAAAAGAGACAAACGAGTCTTCCGAATTCAACTCAAATATCCTCAGCCAAGAAAGTCCGCCCCGCTTCCGCGTCCTTGCAACAAGGAAGAAAAAAAAAAAGAGGGGCGAATCTTTCATCACCGCTTGCATTCACGAGCGGGAAAAAAGTGTTTTCCTGTCGCCTTTGCCGAAAAGCCCAATCGAAAGGCGCAAACGGGGAGAGGAAAAAAAAAAAAAACAAAGCATTGATTTTCCGGATCGGCCTCCAAGAGAGGCAACGCCAAAACCAATCGCATTGAAAGCCGGTGGAGCTCGGGCCGGTGAAAAAGGAGGGGGGGGGGAAAAGGAGAGGGGGGGTTTCCAGAACGGCTTCGATTTTCTGAATCGGGAGAACACCGGCTCCATCACTGCGCGCTGGCGCACGCGGAGGAAAAAAGGCACGCTTTGCGCGAGGGTTAGGGGAAAAAAAGGGGGAGGGAAGGGGGGAGGAAAAGGGGGGGAAAAGTTTCTGCAGTACGTAGACGCGCGCCGCCGTACAGCGAGGCTGTGGGGAAGGAGGAACAAGAAGATAGATACAGGAATCGCTGTAACTGCGTAGAGAGTTCCCGCCGGGAACGGAAAGGAAGAAAAACAAGATAAAAGCTCCATCCTCCTACAACTTCGCGCAAAAGTGGAAAAAGCGCGCACTTTATTGAGCGGTGTAGACAAAACTAAAGGGCAATAAAATAGCGAAGGGAGGGGAAAAAGGAAGGACTTTTGAACCGCCCGATCTCATTAACGCGATCAATGGGGGGGGGGCGTTGACCGATTCACTGGTTCGGGTGGGGATTGAAAAGACGTAAATCATGCGGTGGGGGAGGGGGGGAGGGGGGAAGGAAAAAAGAAAGGGGGGATTTGGGCGTGATCTTAATGGCGCCAGGAAAAACAATGTAGAAAGTAGGCGATCGGTAATTAAGCGGTGCTGAAGAGACTCCAGATGGCGGGCAGCAACGGTGGGAGGGGAAAAGGGGGGCAAGGCGCGGCAGCGTTCTGCGGGGAACATACGACCATCGGTTCAGATATTTGTCTTTTCTTCGACGACGCACTATGGGGGGGGCAGAATTTTGCCAGGGGGGGGATCGAATGGAAGGGGGAAAAGGCGTTGGTGGGAACTCGGGCCCGGCTGAAAGCGTCGTTAACTTTTTTTAAAAACACGCGGGATGGTCAGCGGCGAGATTCTCTTCGGAGCAGGGGAAAAGAGGGGAAAGAAGATTGGAAACGGAAGGCTGCACTCTCTGTCTCACAAAAAAATCGGAAAACTACAGTGAGGAGCCATCAAGTAAGTTTTTTGCAAAGAGCTTTATCTAAGGCCTCTACAATAAGAAAACTGCCTTGAAGAAACAGATAAGTGTTTTATTCCGAGACATTGAAACGAAGTACATTAGGGGTTATCATGAGAAGACGCGCGAAAAAGGATAAACCCTAGAAAAAAAGAAACCGGACTCATCAGTTTCCAGCCGTTGCAATTCCAGCATTACAATTAACGCCCAGCTCAAGGGAAGTGAGGGATTTTCTTATTCGTTATCTGGAAGCTTAGTGACCCGAAAGAGGGGAAGCACGGCTTGGAGAGGACGAGGGGGGGGGAAAAAGGGGGGGGGACGTCCGCGATGGCCTGGGATGTGAAAGGGCCCGCGAAATTGATTCCGGATGTGGAGGAGGGTTCCACCACAGGAAGAATAAGGGATACGATGACGACGTGATTGCTACTGAAAAAGGGGAAAGGGGAAGGTGTTTGGCTCCTAGAGCCGAGCGTCGATGCGCAGAGCTAGAGGACACCGAAGAAAGGGCGAGCGGCGAAATTGATCCTAGCGTTCACCCACCATTCTTGAACTAATCGCGTGGCTGATGCTCTTGGGGGTGGGGAACCCTTAGGCAGGGAAACAGTGGGGGTCCGCGGGGGAACACAGGGGAGGGGAAGGGCTACTTAACCCCAACGATTGCTGGGACTGGCCATATTGGCCGAGAAATAGTGCGAAAGAAACTTCGTTCAAGGCTGAAGGGGGAAACAATGAAAATATCATACAGTGACCATTCAGTGTCAGTCGTGGATTAACTCCCAAGTCGGGCCTAATCTTCGTCGAGGACCTGGTTCTCAGGTCAAGCGCACGGGTTAGGAGAAAAACGGCTACTCATGCTTAAAAAAAACAATGTGCGGAAATATTGGTATCATATTTGAGATGTTCACGATAGGGCTCTAATCACAACGAATGCTATTTTTTGCAAGCATTCGCTGGCGGGTACTCAATTAAAGTCCGAACCGGGAGGAGGGGAAACGTTTTGTCCGAGCAGGGACATGGAGTCCAGTGTCCTTTGACGGGCACGTGGAGGCAAAACTAGGTGGTTAAATCCTATCTTACTAAAAAGAAGAAAAATGTGCAAGTGCCGATGTGGGGGAGTCTAAAATTCACGGAGGGGAGTTGATTCATAATCGCATTGACAGGAATAAGAAAAGCAAATTCCACTCGAGTATTGTACACAAGCGACCTGACGGAGGAAAAAAAAGGGGAAAAAGAGAAGAAGGAGGAGGCCAAGCTAGCCCATAAGAGGAAGAAGACTAGGTGCGTGTGGTGTTGCTTGCGCGATTGAACGCAAGGGCGGGGGACATCTATTCAAAAGGGGAGGGAAAAAAAAAAGAGACAGCATTCAAGCTCTCGGTTTTGCCGCGATGGAAAACGGGGGAAAGAAATAGGGAGAAGTACTTGATCCACGCTCTAGGAATGGGCTTGGCAGAAAAGGAAAAAAATGAAAAAAGAGGGGTCGCTCGTTCCACTGCGCTGAAGATGCCATGGCGTGGCGTTATGTATTTCGGTAAGATTTTGCGTTGAAAAAAAAAAGGGGGGAAACGGGGTTGAGCTGTCGGGGGATGGAAGAAAGGGGGGGTAAAGAGAATTGGCCTCGTACCTCCATTCTGCGGCTAGGCTAGAAAGGTGTCGTGGAACTTAATCTCGCTAAGGGGGGGGGGGGGAGGGGGGTCTTGTTGACGAGATATTCTACGAGCTGGGCTCAAGGAAGAAAGGGACAAGCCGTATTACCGAAAAACGGGCCTGACAGCCCAAAATGGCTGCCGGAGGTTTACCAGGGGAAAACTGCCGGATATGACTGCAAGGGGGGTGGAACGCAACGAAAGGGGGGGAGGAGGAGGAAGACCCACTCGTCTCGCGGGCAACGGTCGGTGTATGTTCTGATGGCCCGCAGCCGATGTGGGACCTCCTCAACGGGGGGAGGGGGAAAAAAGAAAGGAGGAGAGGGAAAAAGGGGGAAAAGGGGAAAAAAGGGAAAAAGGGAAAGAGAAAGAGGGAGGGGGGGAAGAAGAAAGGGGGGGGGAAGAAGGGGAGGAAGGGAAGAGAAAGGGAAAATGGGTGAGACGCTTATGAGCCATACGCACGCAAAAATGTTGAGTCGAGTGAGGGGTCGCCAAGAATCGCGATATTATTCTAGCTCCGTTGCAGGCAACATTAAGACGAAGTTAAGTATACATGAAGTAAAGCGGGGTTAACCTCTAAGCGGAAAATCGAAAAGAGGAAGGAGAGGAAAGGGGGAGGGCGAGGAAGTGGGGGGGGGCTGTCGAGGAGTGGAAAAACGGTACAGTATGAGGGGAGAAACTGAGTGCATAAAGAAGGGATAAGGTTAAGAGGGGGAAAATGGGTGGAAAAGAAAGGAAGAGAGGGGGCGTGGGGGGGGGGGGAAAAGAGGTGGCGGAAGGGGGATTGGGGGGAAAAGGGAGGGGAGAAGGGGAATAGTGGGTGGGGAGAAGATAAAGGGTAAAGAAAGACGAGGGAAAAGAGGGAGATGTGGACAAAGAAGGAGGGAAGGGAGAGAAAAAGAGGGAAAAAAGAGAAGGGGGGGAAGGAGAGGTGGAGGGAGAAGAAAAAAAAGGGGGGGAGGAGTAAGGGGGGGAGAAAAAAAGAAGGTGGGGAAAGGAAAAGGGAGGGGGGGAAGAGAAAAAAGGAGGAGGAAACGGGAGGGAAGGGGGGGAAAAAGAGAGAAGGGGAGGAGGGGAGAGGATAGAAAGAAGGGAAAAGCGGGGGAAAAAAGGGTGAGAAAAGGAGAGAGGGGAGAGGCGGGAAAGGGGGGAAGAGAGGAAAAAGAGAGGGGGAGGGGAAAAGAAGAAAGAAAGGTGGGGTAAAGGAGGGTGGGAGGATAGAAAGAAGGGAAAAAAGGGGGAAGAAATTAGAAAGAGGGGAAGGAGAGGAGAGGGGAGAGGGGGAAAGATCGGGAAGAGGAGAAAAAAGGGAAGTGGACGAAAGGCAAAAGGAGGAGGGGGGAAGAAAAAGGGAAAAGGGGGAAGAGGAGTTTTTGTTTCGACCCCCCTGATGGGAGAAAGGGGGGGGGAGGGGTAAGGGGAGTGATGAGAGAGTCGTGCAGCTTTGAAATTCTTTCTTCGCCATGGAGAATGAGGAGAAAAGAGGTGGGAGCACTAAAAGAGGGGGGGTGGAGGAAAGAATTTCTCGACCAAAAAGGGGGAGGAAGGGAGAGAGAGGGATGGCCACAACTCTCCTTTATTCGTATAGGAGTGGGGAGAGGGGGGGGGGTGCAGGAAGGACTCCCCTTAGAGAGGCGGGAAGGCCGGGCGGGACGGCCCTTTTCTCCTCTCCAACAGCCACAGAGGGAGAGAAAATGGAGTAAACTGCCTTTCGACCGCCGGAGTGGAAAGTATCTGAACTGGCAAGAGGGTTAACTGAAGGAGGGGGAAGGGGAAGAAACAACAACAACAACAACGAGGGGGAAGCCCATCCGGCAGGGCACACCCCTCTTGGTAGATACTTCCAGAATCACATGAAGAAAGGGAAGAAAAGGCAAGTTTCCCTGCCTCTCAAGGTGCATGATGACAAACATGGGTAAAGGAAATCCCCTAAAACGACCGTCATCCAGGGGCGGTTGGGGGGCGGAAGAACAGCCGCCCTTTTGGTCAAGCTGTGCCCTTGGGAGGCAGGCGGAAAGAACACCGTCCAGGACCAAGGCAGAAAAAAAGGGTAGAATCAACACTTGTCAAAAGTGTTGGGGGAAAAAAGACTTTTAAAGGGGGGAACCTTATGCAAAAAGTTGAGGGAGGGGCCCCCCTCAAAAAGACCTACATACGACGTGCGCCGCGAGAGAGGGCTTGCAAGAGGAAACGTTGGGTCCAACGCGACACAGAAAGAACACCGGTAATAACAATCGTGCCCATTTAGAAAAGCCCTGCCAATATCTGTCAGGTTGAAAGAACGCTCGAAGCTTTCCGTAGCCGTTGCAAAAAAAAGGAGTCGCGCTTCCGTTCAGAACATTGCCTCAAAGACATTATTTAAGGAGGAGAACGGAATCCCGCGATCCCCTTGCCAACCTCCGTAAAAAAGACCCTCGATTCGCCGCCATCCCAGTGCACATGCGCCGTGACGCTCAGCGACGCCGCGGGGGGGAAGCTGCCCAAGAAAAGGCGTGACTCACGTACTTCGCTTGCAGATTGCACCCCGACTCGCGGAAAAACAAAAAAAAAAAAAGAAACAGATAGGAAGGCTGAAAGAACCCGAAGGCTGTATCGCTTCCCGAATTAAAAATCGCGCCCGCAAAAAGACAGATCGTTGTTCGCGGCGTGGAACGGTTCCATCCTCCCGTCAGGAACGCCTAAAGGATCACAAGACAATAGGGGGGAGGAGTGACGCTCTGCTGGCTAAAAGTCAATTCGCTGGGAAAAAGGAAGAGGGCCCCTCCTGTCGAAAACTCTCGGCACGGAGGCAGGATGGCTGCGGAATGCGGCACAAAAGACAAGCGCATCAAGAAAAAGGAGCAACCGATGCACCCTCCGACAAACGTCATTCGGGAAGACCGCGAAGTGCTGCAAAATATGCATTCGGCCGGGCGAATTAAGATCGTGAACATCGCAATCAAGGGAAAAAAAACGTAGGATGATGAAGATCCGCTCGGTGCAACCGCGTCTTTCGGGAAAAAGGCGCGACTACGCTTCGGCGGAAACCAACGCAATCCAGCGGAAAGGAAGGGAAAGAGGAGACATCTTCGAGTACGGTCAGAACGCATTGCATTCGCGGACATCCTGGCCATCGCAGAAAAAAGAGGGGGCTCATTACAGTGGGACAACGATCTAGTTCAAAAGGGCCGGCAAGGCCAGGGGAAAAAGAAAAAAGGAAAATATCGTGGACGCTAGGATCAATGAAAACCAGCGATCGAGCCGCCAACCAGTTCGCGCGCTCGGACGAGGGGGAACGAAAAAAAAAAACTGCGCATGCCATGATGTACAGTCAATCAAGGATCCATCGCCTTCAATTCAGAGAACAACCCATCGGAGCAAGGTGGTGACCGGCAAATCTCACATTCCCAAGCCCACAAGCAGAACCCATCGCCGTGAGAGAAAGGGATTCGGCCTCCTCCGGACTAATCTCCAGAGAAGTATAGGCCAGGAAGGCGTAATGTGCTGGAATTGCAACGGCTGGAACATGCCGGGGGGGTGATGTGAAGAGAGAAGGAGGAAACTTCTCGAAAAAGCTCTGAATGCCTTCGCAGGAAACACTTCATCTGCTGCTCGAACCGTCCAAATCACCAAAAGAGAGGGGGGGGTCCTTGCCCGGGGCGTCGAATCGCAATCGCGGGAGGGCGTTTTGTGCGCCAGCCGGGAAGGGGGAAAGACGCCAGCTGTGCACACACGTTCACGATCCCGATCCGAACCCCCTGTGGCCTCCGCCGCTAGGAATCGCCGGTGTAAAAAAGGAAAAAAAAAAAAACCACCTGCGGCAGAACAAATGTTCCCGCAAGGAAAAAAAAAACTTGTCAAAATTCTGGCCCAAACTCGTAAGAAGCAAAAAAATGTTCCAATTCCTCGCCCAGCTGGGCCGAGCGGCTCACCGGCTTCCGCATCGTGCGAGAGTCAGCACCGATGGGCCAGGAAAGAAAATGCACAGCTCGGCTACATTGTTTTTCCTGGAAGACACAAATCGACCCCCGCGCAAAAACTCGCGCCGCCAAAAAGCCATCACCACCGCTGGAGGGAAGGAAAAAGAATCCTGCGGGAGAGAAAAAAAACAAATCGCATTTAGGCGTGCAGGAATGTCACAATAACGTGGTGCGACGCGGCCTGAGGAAGGGGGAAGAGTTATTGCCTGCTTGCCGCCGAGGTGCTCAACCGGAAAAAAAGCACGTGCGCGCGGGGTTGCCCCCACACCGAGAGGAGGAGGGGGGCGCGAGTTTTGGAAGTGCTGGAGCTTTTCAGGCAGAAGGGGGAGTTGCCGCAGGACTTAGACGCGCGCGCCGTAACGAGGAGGGGTATCTTCTCAACAACACAAAAAGAGAGAGATACAGAATTCGCTGTCCGGCGCGGCACGCGTCCTAAGGAAGAAATTCCGCATATTAAACCAAGAATGAAAACCCACAAACTTAAAGGCTGCACTCGTGAAACGCGGGAAGAAAAAGAGGGCACTGATGTTAGCCTGTGTGAGCACCTCGGCGCAAGCAGAGAAGAAAAGCGCGAAGGCCGCGTCGTGCCACTGGATTTCCGGCCCGAAGCGCATGGAACGAGAGAAGGGATTTGGTTTTGGCGTTGAAATCGGGTGTAGGCCGATCCCGGAAATAATGAGGCTGGCGTTGCGGGGCGAGCGGGGGGAAAGGGGGAAGGGGTCGGTCAAGGTCGCCAGGAAACAACGAGGATGAGCTCTGAATGCAAGCCGTGAAAAGATTCGCACGAGAAAGGGGCCCGCGTTCAATGACGCGGGCAAAAAAAGTTCGCTGGCTGCGGGATAGGGGGGGCGTTGCTTAGAAAAGAAAGGTGCAGAAAAAAGGGGGAATGTGTTTCCGTATTTTTCTGGACATTGTTGGGCCTTCATTTGGGGGGGGGGGCCGCTTCCTTCTAATCTGCGGAACTGGTGGGAAATTATTAATGCGGCGGAGTCTCTTGAGATCTTTAATCGTGTGGTGAAAAAGGGAAACGAATCTCACTCTCTTTTTGCGCAAAAAAGAGTGCGATGCGCCATCAAGATTTTTGGGAAAAGAGAAGACAAACTTACCGATCTTTTGGATTTGGGGGAAACATATGAAAGTTTTTTATTTAAGGGATTGAAATCCGCGTTTGGGCCAGGGAGCAACCAAATTCCGCGGTAGTAGCTTCACAAAGCAAAAAAGTGCAATTCAGCCATTACGCATTCAGCCTATAATTGAGGGTGAGGGAGAAAGGATGGGGGAGGAGTCGGCGGGGCGAAGCAACGGCTGGAGCGGGGTTCTTCGTGGTGGGGGGGAAAGAAAGGGGGAATTTGAGCTTTGCCGGATCAACGGCGCGAATTGGGGGGACAAACGCGAATTTGGGCAGGACGCTGGATACTGATGACGAAGGGAAAAGGGGAAGAAAGGCGCAGCTTGGACGTGGCGGGGGAAAAGCGGCCAAGGCGTCTAGCGCGCGGAAAAGGGGCCTTCTGCATCGATCCGATGGGGAAAAGAACGTCCCACGATATAATTTGTGAGGGGGATGAATTCTCTGGTGACCCGGCCTGCACGCCTCTTGCGTGACTAGGAGGGGGGGGACTAAGGAGAATTCCAAACTTGGGCGAAAAAGGGAATGTACGCGAAATCGCAATGCGAAACCTCTTGCAAGGTAACAGGACGGAGGAGGAAGGATCCAAACGTACTTCAGGCGTTCCGGAGAAGTTGCGAGTGTTGTACGCCGAAGCGTCGTCGCGGGGGCGGCTCGGGCGGTCGAAGACTCGGTTTAGCAAGCGGAGGGGAGGAAAGAAAAGATGGAGAGCAGATGATGTTTCACGTCTGGAGTCGCCAAGCCGAAGGAGAAAGGGGGAAAAGGAAAAAAAGTGCCGATTTGGCTGCGATGTGACGTTTTGAGAGGGGGGGTGTTCGCTCGTGTCCTTGTGCGGGGCACTGGTGGGGAGTTTGTGCGCATGACAGAAAGAAGAAAGACACTATTGCAACGTGCCGAGAAGGTGGGGGGAAATGGTGCATGAAAGCGAATTGAACGGAAAATCTATACCCAGCAGAGCGTCAAGCAAAGGAAAGAAAGCGACCTACTGAATGGAAGCGGATGCGATGGTCGATACATCATTCTAGTGCTGGTGTTGAGGGAGACTGAGAGGGCCCAATTTTCCGGTAGCGTATTAAAGAGGAGTGAAAGGCAGCATTCCTATCTGGTTTTGCCGAAGGGAAAAAGAGAAGTACGGTGATTTCACGCGGGGCGAGCATTGCCAGCATTACCACCGCGGTAGGGGGGAGGGGGAAAAAAGGCTTCTTGCGGCGGAGGAGGGGGGCGGTTTCCGCGTTTGGCAAACGGTGTGAGGGATTTTCCGGAGAAGGAAGGGAGAAGAAAAGCCTGCCGAGCATTTGCCGGAACGGAAGCTCGCTATGGTGCTGTTTTGACGAAGAGGCGTAGGAACGGGCGAGCGCACATGGAAGAGGAGGAAAGCTTGGGGCGGCGGGCCGTACACCCAGAAATGGAGGCCCCGATGTTTACCGGTGTCGGCCTTCCTCGGGCTGCGAAGTGGTACGATGCCAGCCCCAACCCCCCAACCAGTGTCTCTCGAAAGGTAGGAGGGCCGCATGCCGGAGGGGGGAACCTGGTTTGCATAAGTGTTTTCATCTAAATCAGTTAAGTGTTTTCACCAAGGGGGGTATTCTAAAGGTGTCTTGGTTGCCGGTCAAAGAGGGGGGAGAAAGGGCTCACGTCACATAATGGCGCGACCAAAATGGGGCATGTGCCCTCCAAAGGAGGGAAAAAGGGACGGTCTCGTCGTTTTCGGGGAATGTTCAAAAGAGAAGCTCCTTAGGGACCCCGGGGAAAAAAGACATCTTCTAATGCGGCGAGGGCGGAAACTGCCGGAAAAAGATGGAAAGGTACTGAACTTGCAAGAGGGGTGGGGGCAAACCCTGCTGTCTGGCAGGGGGGGAAAAAAGGAGGGAGGTCAAAGAGAAGAGAGAAAAGGGCACAACACCCCTCTTTCAGTTCGATACTTTCAAGAATCGTTGCAAAGCCCAGGTCGGTTTCGAAAGAAGGGGGGGACCCGCCGCTTTTTTGCAGTAAGGATACAAGTGGACAAAAAAGAGACCCCGACAACTATCCTCATCTTTTTTGCGAGATTGAGATAAAGACTAAATTTGGGGGTTCTTATGAACTTGAGCTAGGTTCTACGAACAAAGGGCCAATTCTACGGGTAGAATCACACTTGCAAAGGGGTTTACCACAAACGGAAAGGGGAGAAAATATGCAAAAATTGAGTAGGTCCCCTCCGAAGCAGAACGACTTGGCGCCCGCGAGCGAGTTGTGGCTGGGCAGAAACGTCTTTTGAACCTTCTGCAGTCCTACACTCGGTAACAGAGGGAAGGGGGTGTCCGCCGCCTCGAAACTTCCAAGATCGGGGACAGGAAGGGCTCCATTTGGCGCTCTGAAGATTTCCGTATACCAGAAAAAAATAAATTGCTTCGTAGCGAGCTCCGTTCCGCAATGCAAGCCTCTTGCAGAAAGGGAGGAGGTCATCGAACTCTCCTCGATCCCGTAAAAAGAAATCGAGTCTTCAGAACATCTCCCCCGGAAAGCAAAACATAGCAGCTGACTCCTCGGTTGGTAAAAAGGATCGACGGCGTGAATCCGTACTTCGGACTGAAAAAGATTGCCGCCCCCGGTAAGAGGGAATGCCCGATCGCAATCGCACTCCAAGAACCCGCCCCTTGCTGGATCAAGGGCCCTCAACACCAAGGAAAAGGGTTTGTTCGCAGGAAAAAAGGTTCCATCTTCCGTCAGGACGCCAAGGCTCACAAGCAGAGAAAGGAGATGCGGCTCATCGCGATTAAAAGGATGGCACATGCACATCGTAACGTCTTTCCCATCGTCGAAAAACCTCCGCAACCAAATAGTGTCTTCGGATGTCGCGGATGCGCAAAAAAAAAAAAAAAAGGAAAAGAAGCGAAACCGATGCCACCGCTACGGACACGTCATCGCAGCCAAATCGGCATGGGGAACAGCAGGGCATTCGGCTTGGCGAATTTATCAAAGATCGTGAACAGAAGAGTCACCACGCCACAGCTTCGATTATGAGATCCGCTTCGTAACCGGAATAGCGACCTTGCGCGGAGAGAAAAAGGAAGGGAACACACTCGCAATCCATCGGACCTCCTGTCCTGTGAGGGTCGAGGACGGTCCGGTACCGTGCACGAAGTGAAGAGAGACAGTCCATCCTGTCCAGCG
>Ga0179593_1816367_pt1 | contig 16332 bp, 22 predicted proteins | sample CZODoug2_1_08_16_FD_185931 | JGI IMG/M metagenome (GOLD analysis project Ga0179593, IMG submission 185931) | Vadose zone soil fungal communities from Angelo Coast Range Reserve, California, USA - CZODoug2_1_08_16fungal (PacBio error correction) | ecosystem: Environmental > Terrestrial > Soil >...
GAAAGGGAGATCAGGGAGCGGGTTGCCCCGTTTAAAAAATATTTTTCCATGGGCTGCGTTGGGAGGGGTAAAAAAAAAAAAAGAAAAAGAAAACGGTCCAAGGACGACGGCGCCCCTGTAACCTACCTGACCGGGGGAAAAAGGCGCGGGCAAGAACCAGTTTGGACAACCTTTTGCTCACGCAAAAGGGAAAAGGAAACAGGCAGAAAATGGGGAAACGGTTTCTGCGTGGGAGAGGCGGGGTGGGGGGGGGGAAAAAAAGGGAAAAAAGTTGGCCATCAACAATTTGAATGAATAAGGAAACGCTGGGGGGCAGGAAATTATCCGCTTTTTAGAAAAAGACCTTTTTTCTTTGTCCACTCTTCTTCCGACAATTCCATAAAGAGGGGGAGAACTCGCCATAACAATAGTTCGCGCACAGGGAAAAAAGACACCTACGTCTCCTGCCGTATACGCCCTGGCAATGGAAATGGAAGGGGTTCGAAGGAGGCCGTCGTTACGATATCCTTTATGTCGTGGGAAAAAGCGTTTCAAGAGAAATCAACGACCTTTTCTGACTCCGGCGACTTCGCAGTTTTTCGAATGGTTCACAGAAAGGGGGGGGATTGAAACGGGGGCGGACAAAGAGATGACAATACCCCCCCCAGGACCACCGCGCCGAAAGGGGTTGCACCACGGAACAGCTTTTTTTCTTCCTCTCCCGTGGGTCGGGACGGGAAAAATTCCAGTGACTGGGGAGTTTCGGATCCGCAAAATATTTTGTTCGGAGAAAAAAAGTGCAGAAGGGAAGGCACAATCTCTCAGCGCGCCCTTCCTTAGACGGGGTGGGGGGGCTTTTTGGGTAAATGCATTGATTTCACCACTGTGTTGTCTTGACAAAAAAGCCCAGAAGGAGGTAAAGGTAAAAGTGACGGGACAAACACACAATCGTAACCCTTGGAAAAAGGGGGAAGCCAACGCAACGAAGGGGTCGAGCCAAAGAAGGAGAGACATGTAAAAGACGGTTGCCAGTTTCAACGCGGTGTATGCCGCCGATGGAGGGGAAAATTCCCATTTCCGTTCCGGGCCGCCCGGGGGAAAAAGCCAATAAGAAGCCGGACGCCTTCGTTTTTCCGTAAGTTCCCCGGGCGAGTTGGGGGTGGTTTTTTTGTGCGGGGGGGGGGGGGGGGGAGAGGGGAGGGTCTTGGCAGATGGACATGTCTTTTCGCGCCGGGAGTGAAAGGGGGAGAAGAGGCCTGCAATTCCGGGCAGAGGCCGTCAAAAAAAGAGGGAGAAGCTTTGGGGGGGGAAAAAAGAAGAATCCGGGTGCTCGATGTGGATGGAAGGGAAAAAAGACGCCAACTACCGGCACTCCCGGAACTCTCCTGGAATTTTCTTTTTTCTTCCTTCTTTGTCCGCCGGGGGGGGGGTCCCGAGAGAGATATGCAGTTCGCTCTTAAGCGAAGAGGGTTCTAGGAAAAAAAGGAAACCAAGCATCTCGGTACTGGGGCATGGAAGTTTTTGAGGGGAAAGGAAAAAAGGTGTGGTTTTTTTCTTAGAAAAAGGAGATCCCACCAATGGGTGAAGGGGGAGAGGGAAAAGCCAAAATTTTTTGGTGCAAAGACTGGGGAGGAGTCTTTCTTAGGAGGGATCAACAAGGGCCTCCGCCATTTTCACATCTGAGTAGTGTCGAAGGGGAGAGAAAAAGGGGTGGTCGCAGGGAAGAGTTGAACTTTCCCACACTGTTGCCGGGAAAAAAAAAGGGCTAAAAAAAAAAGAAAAAAAAGGGCTGGAAGGAAAAGAAAGGGGTGTTTTTCTCTTTTTTTACACCTAGCTGGGGAAGGGGGGGAAAGAGGAATTTGACATACTGTGAAGACTCACTGAGGTTGGGAGGCCAGGCTAAAGGTTTTTTCCCTTTCTCCCAGCAAAAGGAGGAAGGTGTCTGAAATCTGTGGGGAAGACCCGCCTAAAGTGGGTAGTGAACTTTTCCCAAACAACGGAAAAAAAGAAGGATTTAGGGAAAAGAAAGGGAGCCTGTCTCTCTACTCATGCGGAAAGGAGTGAACCAAGAGAAGATGTAAACATGCATCTGAGGAGGAACTCGAAAAGAAAAGGTAGAGTTCTTTAACAAAGCACCTCTTCCTACCTCTCACTTTTGTGCGTTTCGGAGACCGAACCCAATTATGTTGAGGGGGGGGAGGAAAGGAAGAATAAAATATATATTTACCGGGGTAAGGAAAAAAAACACGGAGGAAAAGGGCCCGAGAAGAGTCTCTTTCTCTCTCCCCTCTGCAGAGAAAGAGGTCCGTTGCACTGGGGGGGGGGGAAGAAGAAAAGGGGGAGGTTTCTAGACCCCCCCCCCGCTCCTTTGTCCTGTAAGGCACTTCCAAAAAAAAGGGGGGAGCACGGAAGTGGGCATTCTCCTCCTTGGGGGTTTTGTTTCCTGGGTTCCTTTTTGTGGGGTTTTCCTTTTCCTCGTTTTCCTTCCTCCTTTCCTCTTTTGCCATTCATCGGAAAAAGAGGGGTCCCTGGGGGAAAATTAAGTTTCCCGGCTAATATAAAAAAGGAAGACTAGGTTGAATGAGTGGGGTCACAATAACTTTCTTAACCGTAAGAAAGAAAGGGGGGGTTTGAAAGAAAAAGTGAATCATCTTTGTTAAGTAGAGGAATAAAAAAACCATTAAAAAAAAAGTGCTTAAGGGGAGGGATGGGAAAAAATAAACACTCCTTTAAATTCTCATCCCAAAAGCAGGAAAGGGGGGGGTAGGAAAAGAGGGAAAGAAAAAAAAGAGGAATCCTCACTACCCTCTGAAAAGAAATGATAAGAGCCCACTCGGGGAAAGAAGTATGTGGGGAATAAAAAACTTACCTTTCCCTACCTTAAAATGTCAGAGAAGGGGGGGGGAGATGGGTGAATGACCTTTTTTTTCTTTATAATCACTTTAGAACGGAGCGCCCCCGATAGGGAAAAGATCCTCCAATACTCTTATCTCCTGCCAAATCGATATAAAAAAAGGTTAGAAAAGGGGAAGGGTGCCGGGTCTTTATGTCACAACGAAGGGAAGGACGCCTATTTTTTTTCCCCCTTATCCATCCCCCTGCTTCTGGGGGGGAGAGGGGTCCTTTCTGGAAAGAAGACCACTAAATGCTCCATACAAGGGAAAAAACGAGAGCGACGTTTCCTCTTCAGGGGAAAAACCCAAAAGCCCAAGGGTGGGCGCTTGCCCCCCCCCCCCCCTTCGGGGGCAGGGGGAAGGCGGACAGCCGCCCGACTACCCCAGCCGACCTCTGTGGGAAAGGGGGGGGAGTACCCAGAGCATCCTTCTCTTCTAAAAGGGAGAAAAAAAAGAAGGTTCGCTGCTCCCCGGGGGGGGGGAGAGATCTTCTGCGGCAGAAAGGTGGCCTTGTTTCCTCTTTTACGGGAGCAGGGAAAAAAAAACCAGAGACCTGTACGGTTCTCCCAGGCATGGGGAAACTACGGATTGCTACTTTGTGAAGGGGGTTCAAAGACGCTCGGAGACCGGAGAGGGTTGAAAAAAAAAAAAGAAGGAAAGAAAAGGAAGACGGCGGTGCGGGGCGCGCCGAAAAGGGCGTTGTATCCGACTGTGTAGGGGGGGGGGGAAGAAAAAGGGACCTAACCTTGATTTCAGCGCTCAAAAGGAAAGAAAAAAAGGAAGAAAAGAACCTTAAAGAGGGAAAGAGCAATCTGACCTGCTTGAAGATAAAGGGAGGGGGAAAAAAAAAGCCCCGTCTGTCCAGGGCGGAGGAAGGGAAAAAGAAAATACCGGGGCAAAAGAAAAACCACCCCCGGGGGGGAAAAGGAAACCCTCCTTCGTTTTCTTTCCCCCCCCCTTTCCTCGTGGGCACAGAGCCCTCTCCTTCCCCCTTCCCCCCCCTCTCCCCCCGTGAGTACCATCAAAAAAGAAGGAGGAGTCCTGAAAAAAAGGGTCACCCCCTCCCAGTTCGAGGGCTGAAAAAAAAAACTGGGGAGGAGGAGACTCTAACTCCACGCATAATGTGACCCAAGAGATCTCGGCGGGGAAGGCTAGATAAACAGCGGTTCGACTTTCCATTTTTTGGGGGGGGGGGAAAAAGGGGAGGGGGAAAAAGGCCATCCTTTTCTCATTATTCGGTAAAGGGAGAGGGAAATTGAAAAGATGAAACTCCCCTGTCCATGGGGAAAAGAGGGGATTACGACGTCATACGGGCTTCATTCAAAAAAAAATTCCTCGGGGAAGAGCACCTCCGCTTGCCCATCTCTTCTTCCCCCCCCCACACCACGGAGTAGGGGAGGAAAAGGGGAGAAAGAAAAAAACCTAAAAAAAAAAACGCTTCCTTGTCGGCCTATTACGCCTCTCCTGCTTCCACTGGGGGGGAGAAAAAACATTGGGAAGGGAAAGCAAGGCATGGCGTCCTTCCTCCTCCGTCCTTTACCGACGCCAAGGGAAAAAACCGGGAAAAGACCGTGACTTTTACCTTCCAGCGAAGGGGAAAAAAAGGGGGGGGTGGGAGAGGGGAAGCCGGCCGGCCGATGGTCACCTTTTCTGGGGGGGAAGGAAGGAAGGGGGGGGGAAGAAGAGACCCCCCCTGGAGGGTGACCGTGACGCAGGGGGGGGAAGAGGGGGGGGGGGGGAAACGTTGGCGGAGATTACCACACTTAGTAAGGAAAAGATCGGGTGAATAGGCGCACCATTATTTTCTTCTTTTTTTAGCACGAGAAGAAAGAAAAAAAGTCCTGGGGGGGAAGTGGGCCCATTCCCCATACCTTTATCTTCCAGCCGGTCTAGGAGAAAAAGAATTTCAAAATAAGGAAGATGCCTTTCCTTGTTCTTCTTGAAAAAAAAGAGAGGAAAAAAAAGCCGGGGGAGAGGGAAGGGTTTTTTTTCCTCCCCTTCGTGCCCCACGCCACGGGGAAGACCAGAAAAAAGGACCCCCTTCCTGTCGGCCGCCCTGGAAAAGCGGAAAAAAGAGAACGGTCTCCGCTCTCTTGGGGGGAAAAAAACGGAAAAAGGAGGGCGCCATGCCTGGGTCGGCCCCCCCGTCCCCGGGGAGGAGGGGAAAAAAGAAGGAGGCCAAGGAAAAAGAGGCCCGCCCTCCGACCCCGCCATGTCCCGAAAGGAAGGGGGGGGGATCCGAGGGGAGGAGGAGATGGTATCGTACATTTATTATTAAGTTCCCATTTTCAAAGGGAGAAAGGGGGAAGAAAAAACCTCCAGGGGAGGGGGGAAAGGAATCATCTCCACCCTTGGGGAGGAAAAGGGAAGTTTCCAGGGGGGGGGGAGAAATTCTCTTTCAGAAACTCACCACGAAGAGGGGAGGGGGCAAAAAAAAAAGAAGGAAGGGACCGTCGTTTGACCTCCCGAACCTAACTCTCCAAGGGAGAGGGAAAAGGGTTAGAGGGGGCACGATCGCACTCACTTTCTCTGAAACGGGGGAAAAAGGGGAAAAAGTAAAGGGGGGAAAAGGAAAAAAGGGGCTTGGCCATCTCTCTACCAGTCAGGGAAGAAGGAAAGGGGAAAAAAAAAAGAAGCATAGGGAAGGGGGAGGGGGAAGGGAAGAAGATTTTATGTCTATCGCGAACTTACTGCTTTTGTCTGCTGCCTTTACCGGGACGGGGGGGGGGAGAAAGGGGAAGGGGGGAAAGAAAATTATGAAGAAGAAGAAAAGAAAAACCGCTTATTGCAAGGTAAAAAAAAAAAAAAAGGAAGGGAAAAAGGGGCGTTTGCTTACGGTCGACCGTCTGGTTGCCAACGGAGAAAAGGGAAAGGGAATTTTTGAGGAGCGGGAACTAATGGGAAAAAGGAAAAAGGAAGGGGTTTACCGAGGAAAGGAAAAGGGGAAGGAGGAAGGAAAAAAGGAAAGTATCCATAAAACTTGCACTCGATAAATGGGGAAAAAGTTCAGAAAGGAGAAAGGTGACCCCAACCATGAAATTTTGTCCCCCAAAAAGTTTCATGCAAGAAGGGGGAAAAAGAGTCAGAAGAAGGAGAGGACTCCATTTGTTTATCAGAAAAGCAGGGGATTCGGAAAGAAAAGAACATGCCACGTTCTCGGTATCCGAGGGGAAAAAAGAGAGAAAAAAAAAGGGTAGGAAGAGAGAAAAGACAGCTGCTGTTTTTTCCATCGGCTCGGGGGGGAAAAAAAAAAGGTAAAAGGAAAGAAGAAAAAAGGCCTGAACTACGGGCCCTTCGTTTTGGAAACGATTCACTACCACTTAGGAGGGGGGGGAAAGGAAGTCGGGAGTGCGCCAGGAACCTTTTCAAAGAGGAAAGAAAAGCAGTGACGCTCAACCGTAATCCAAAGAAAAAAAAAAGGTAAAAAAGGAAAAAGACTTGTCCCGTATGCTAAGATCGAACGTGGGGAAGGGGACGGGGGGAAAAGGTCAATACGTCTTCTACGGTAAGTTTCCCGCTATCTTCTGCGCCCAAGAAGAAAAGAAAAGGGGAAAAAGATAAGAAAGAGGACTACTACAAGTGGAAGGGGGTGTGCAAGAAAACGATCCCCCCCCTTACCAATGGGGAAAAAAAGGGAAAGGGGGGAAGGGAAAAATCAACATTCCATTCCATTACCTATATGCTTTGTTCAGAAAAAGAAGGAAGAACAGAGAGAGAGGGTCCGCCCCATTTGAGAAAAAAAGGGACCCAAAGAAAAAGAGAGAGCGTTGCCCTTTAGCTGGGAAAGGCTGGGAAAAAAAAGGGAAAATCCCCCATCTCCTCACCAAGGATGAAAGAAAGTGGGAAAAGGGGGTGAAGAAGAGGAAACAGGAATTGCATGCTTAACGTCGCCCTCGTTTATCGGGAAGAAAAAAAAAAAAAATGCCAAGAAAAGAAGGGGAAGGAACAAAGTTTCCGGGGAACATCTCCGGGCCCTGAACTTCTTAAAACGAAGAAGAAAAAAAAAAACGTTCCGAAGAAGGGAAAAAAAGGTAGCTCCGAAATCGGGCCCTTCAGATACAACCTGCGGTGAAAGGGAAGTCGAGGAAGAAAAGAAAAAAAAGTTTCAGCGCCTTTTGTACAATCGCTTACAAGGCAAAAAGGGGAGAAAAAAAGGTCCAGGAGAAGGGGGAAAAGGGGGAATCCGCTTCTGTCGGTAAATCGGTTTGTCAATCCCAAATGGTGAGAGGGGGGAAGTGACAAAGCCATATGCCACCACCCCCAATATTAGGGAAGGGAAAAAAAAAAAGCGCGCAGGGAGAGGAAAGAAAGGGGCCGGACATTCGAAATCACAATTGCAAGAAAGGAGAGGAACATAGGGGGGGGCTAATCCTCATTTATGCAGGCCCAGGAGAGGGACGCCAAATCTTTCCTTCCCCTGGAGGGAAGGGGGAAGTTGGAGGGAAGATGAGCCGTATTCCCGTTTCCTCCAAAGGGTTTGAAAAGGAAAGGAAAAAAGGCGAACCCTATTCTCCCTTATTGTGAGGAAAAAGAGGGGCAAAGAAGGGGGGAAGCGTGGAACCGACATAATAATCTGTCAACGGAAAGAGGGAATTCAGAAAGAAGGGGGAAGGACCATTTGCAGCTTACTTACTTCATTTTGGGGGGGGGAAAGTCGGAGAAGGGGGAGAGGAAAAGGGTCATGGCTTCCTTCCCCTGTTGGGGTGGAAGGGAGAAGAAAAAAAGGGATTCAGAGGGGGGGAAAAGGGAGGAAAAGACTCAAATGGGCCGGGAACGCTATAATTTCCCTGCCCCAGCGAAAAAAGAAAAAAACCTGGGGGAAAGGGCCAGTATCAAAGAAACCCCCGCCTCCTCCCGCAGAACCGTTTGGAAAAAAAAGGGGGGGGGTTTTGGAGGAAGGGAGGGAAGAAGAGAATCCGCTCCATGCTCTTTATCAAAATTTTACCACCTGTGAAGGAAGGAGGGGGAAAATCCAGGGAAAGGGGGGGGGGAAGGAAAGAAGGGGGAAGTGTAGGCTTGCAACCCTCGTGTGACTCCCTGCGCTTGGATTTTTACCTCCCAAAAGGGAAGAACCAAGGGGGAAAAGGGGAAAAAAAAAAAAAAAAAGCCGGAAAAAAGGGGGGAGGAGAGAGGAAAACAAAACAACGGATTATGAGGAAAAAAGATAGATAAGACTTCTCGCTTTTTGGATGGGGGAAAGGCCCCCCGGGGAGAAAAAAAGGAAAAGGGGGCCTGGCTTTGTAGGTAAATCCAGCTCGGGGAGGCAACACGGGGGGGGAAAAAGGAGGGAAGTCCCTAGGAACGGGAGGGAGGAGAAGGCAAAGGGCACACCTCCTTCTGTCAAGACCCTTTTGGGAAAAGAAAAAAAAAAAAAAAGACGCCTGGGGGGGGGAGGGGAAGGGGGGATTTTTCCACGCGGCCCGCACAAGAAAGGACTGCGGGGGGGGAAGGGAGGGGGGGGGTTCTTTATACTTGCCACCACAATTGATCAGGCGGGGGGGAGGGGGTGGAGGAGACATTTTGAGCTGGGCCCGCCTTTTCTCCAACTCTTCCGACAAAGGAAAAGGAGAAGAAGGAGAAAAGGGGGTGTTTCCACCACGACTACTCCCAATAACAATTCGCTCGTGAAGAAGAGAAGAAAAAGGGGGAAAAAAAAAATGGAAGGAAGAAGGGGGGGGGGGAAGGGAAGGAGATGGGAAAATCGCATTTTTATTCCTTTAACCGCTTATCTATGTCCGGTTCCCACAAGGAAAAATTTGGGCCCCGGAAGGTGAAATCCGCCTTTCCGCGCCTCACGACTGCATACGGCCGACTTTCCCGAGTTCGAAAGGGGGGGGGGAGGGCAGGGAAAAAGGGGAAACGGGAGTGCCACCTCGGGAAAGAAAGGAGAAAAGAAAGAAGACAATAAAAAAAAAGAGGAAGATTCAGCCCCGTTACTTACCTTTTGGCAGGAAGAAGGGGAAAAGTCAAAGGGTGCATCGACTCTTTTTCGGAAAAGATAGGGGAGACTAGAAAAGGGGGAAAAAAATTTTATTTCTTAATTTCCTTTCACAAGAGAGGGGGAGAGCTTTTTCCTACTGACGGAGGGGGGGGGGGAGGGGGCCAATGCCATTGGATTCACCACTGGGGGGCCGGGAAAAAAGGCGAGGGGGAAAAAAAAAAAAAAAAAAAAAAGAGAAAAAAAAAAAAATATACTCCCCCTTCAAAAAAAGGAAAAGGAAAAAGCCCGAAAAGGGCGAAAGGGGGCCTTTTAACCGTGCCTGGCCCCGCTCCAAAACCCAAACCCCCCAAAAACCCTTTGGACGGGTAAGTCGATTGTCCAACGCGTGAACCGGGGGGGGGGGGGGGAAAAAAAGAAAGAAGATTGACGGGGGGGGGGGGGGAAAAGGGCCAACGCGGTGTATGCCTCCTATTTCGGAAAGCGACACGGGAATGAAGGAGGGGAAAGGAGTCAATCCCCGTACCGCCTGGGGGGGGAAAAGGGAGCAGGGGGAAGATGTTTTTTCCCCCCGAAACCTTTGTAAGGGGAAGAAAAAAAAGGGGGGGGGGGCAGAGGGGAAAGGGGGAGGGTCGCCGGTAGTTTCCGTCAACGAAGCAGGGAGAGGAGAGAAAGAGGTAAATCTTCAAATTCCGGACCTTGAAAAAGGCCGGGTCCAGAGGGCCTTTCAAATATAAGGAAAAAAAAGGAAAAGAAAAAAACAAGAAGGGGGGGGGGGGGAGGGCGATGGTTGTATGTCCAGGGAAAAAGTCCGGGAAAAGGAAGGAACCAACTCCCCATCAAAACTCGAAAAATCGAGGGAAAAATTTCGTTTGGGGCAAGGAAGCAAGAGGGAGGAAAAAAAAAAGGGGAAGACCGCTCTCGATTCAAGTGGAGAAGGAAAAAAAGGGGACCCAGAAAGAGAGGGGGAAAAATTGTCAATTTAATGTTGATTCCATTCCTATTCCGTACATTTTTGTTGACAACCATGGGGGGGGGAAAAAAAAAAAAAGGGGGGGGGGAAAAAGAGTCTTTTTGCTTTTGTGGCCCAAAAAAGAGAAAAGGGGGGGGCGTTAGTCGTTCGCTTTTCTTTTTTCTTTTCTTTTGCCGGGCGAAATGAAAAAAGAGAGAAAGGGAAAGGGGGAGGGCAGGAAGCTAAGCGGCCCTTTAACCGTGTCCGCCCGGAAGAGAAGGGAAACCGGGAAAAAGGAAAAAAAAAGGGAGAAAATTCCTTCTCCTGCTGACATTTCATTCGGCGGGGGGAAAGAAGGGAATTAGCATAAGGGGGGGGGGGGAAGATACGTCTCCTTTTGAAAAGACGAAAAGGTTTGAAAAGGAAAAAGAGGGCCAGGCTCTTTCCCTGTCCGGGCGCCCAAGAAAAACTCAGGTCAGTTGTCCCCCGCACCGATGACTAAGGGGTAGTGAATGTCCAATCAACGAGGCCCGGGGGGAGGAGGGTCGAGGGAACTCCCGCGGCGGTGGGAGGGAAAAAAGAAAAGGAAAAAAGGGGGAGAAATGGAAAAACAGCATCTGATTCTCCTGCGGGGGGAAGCAAAAACACGCATAATTTCTCTTTCTTTCCCCCATCGGAAGAAGGGGGGGGGGAATTTCAGGGGCCGAGGTTTCGGTGAAACCCACCAATTATGTTTTACTATAGAACCAAGCGGGGGAGGGGGGGAGGGGATCCTCCACTTTTATTCGAGACGGCGCCGGAAAAAGCAGAGTTGTGGGGCACCCGGAAAAGAGGGGGGGGGAAATGGAAAAAGGGGGGGAGGGGGAAGGAAAGGGTGCTCTACAAATACGGGGTCAGAGAAATAAACCCCCCCCTCTTTCCCTCCACTTGGGGAAGAAGGACGCCAAGGAGAGGAAGGCAAGTCTCCTCCCTTTTTTGATTGTTTTTCGGGGAAGGAAAAGGGTTTTAATCTATGGGGGCAGTCGCATCGGTAAATTCGTCTTTATATTTAGTCAGCCAGGAAAAGGGGGGAAAAAGGGGGAACCGGGGGGGGGAAAGGGGAAGCGTTGGCAAACCATACGTTTCTTACCTTATCAACTCCCCTTAGAGGTTGGAAAAAAAAAAAAAACCAAAAAGAGACCGGGGGGGGGGGGTACTCATAAAGAAAAAATCTTCCCTTCGCTTTCGATTTAAGGGGAGAAAAAAAAATACAGGGGGAGGGGAATCGACATATAGAAAGCGGCCTTACACGGGGAAAGGAAAAGGGAGGCTTACACCCCTATTCTTGATGGGGGGAAAGGGTGGGCAAGACGGCGGACCTGAAATGTCGAGCTATTTGCCCAAGAAAGAGGAGGGGGGGGGGGAGGGGGGAAGGAGAAAAAAGAAGCCAGTCCCAAGGAACGGGTGCAGAAGGGGGGCTCCCAAGGTGCGTTTTTCCGATGCGTGAACCAATTCCTTCCAATACGCCGGGAAGAAAAAGAAAAAAGGGGAGAGGGGAGGAGGGAAAAAAAAAAGGGGAAAACGACGGTCAAGGGCGCTAGTTTTGGGGGGGAAAATCGGGGGGGGGGAGGGGGAAAAGAGAATGCGCCAACGCGGACCACCCGAATAATCGACGTTCCAAAAAAAGAAACAGGGTGGGCGATGGATTCGCAGTTCCCAAGGAGGAGAGCCGCAACCCCTGGACTTCCCTACAGCAAAAAAATCACGGGAAAAAAAGAGAGCCGTCGAGGAGATGCTCACCCCCCCCCGTGCGGCCGAAAAAGGGGGAGGGGGGAGTCGGAAAGAGGGTTGGCAGTGTTCCCTCTTCCTTCTCCTTTCGCCCGCAAGGACTGGGAAAAAAAGCTGGCGCCCCTCCTTTTCATCTACTGGGAAGTTTCTCTTTCTTGCAAGCGCAAGAAAGTTGAGTGGAAAGGATACCATCCTTTTCCTCCTCCAGTAAAGACGGGAGGGGGGGGGGAGGGGTCAAGAAGGGACAGTGGAGCCGACGGTGCTTAAAACTTTCTCACTACAAGGAGAAAGGGGGGGGGGCCGAAGGAGAGAAAGAAGGAAATCTCCCTATTGTTACCCTTCCCTATTCCGAAAGCAAAAAGAAAAAAAGTTGGGAAGGGAAGGAAAAAGGGAGGGGGGCCATATGTTCCACTTTCACCACAGAGGGAGTAGAAAAAGGGGGGGGAACGATTTTCCTCCACCACTACCTACACCCCTCCTGGGGGGGGAGGGGAGCCCCCAGAGGAGGGTTCTCTTTTCCGCCTTTCCCTAAAAGGACGAGGTGTACAAGAAGATTACAAAAAGAACCTCAAGAATGACAAGGACGTCACGGCACCATAAGGACCACCAAAAAAGGGACAGGGACCGTCCTCCTCCGACGAAAAAAAAAGCACTCCGCCGGGCCGGCGAGAAAAAAAAGAGGGGAGAAGGGGGGGGGAAAAGGGGAACATGCCAAAGAGGGCGCATTAATTCGTCAGGACCGGGCCAAAATTCCTATTCACCTTAGAAAGGGCCAGGGCCACGTCATTCTCAAGATTTGACGAAAAAGAAGACAGGAAAATAAGGAACGACCAAGTAATCGTGTACCTATCAACCTCAAGAAAGAGGTGCCCGCCATCTCCTCCTCAAAACAAACCAAAAAAGGAGAAGGAAGGAGCGAAGGGAAGGGGGAAAAAGCTTCCCCGCTTCCTTGTCGTGCCGATGAAAAAAAGGGGAGGAAGGGAAGTGAGCATGCCCGTGGACCCTGGAGCCCTCGGGGAAAGGGAGGCGGACTCCTCGTCCGGGAACGCAGGCGCACGATGGCCTGTCCCCCTAGAAAAGGGGGACCTTAAGGGGAAGGTTTCTCGCCGCCCCCCCCTGCGCGAGTCACCAGCTGGGGGGGGGGGGGGGGGGAGAGCCGCCAGAAAAGGGGAAGGGGGGGAAAAAGTGGACGTGCCCCCTGTCCTTCTGAGGTTAGTTTGGGGACCGTGGGAGGGGGGGGGTCTTCGGGGGGGGGAAGGAAAAAGAGGGGTGCCTGGGATCTCACCATTAGGTCTGGGAAAAAAGCCTAGGGAAGGAGCCCTGTCCGTAACTCTGGTTTGCCGTGGCCCAGGCCCAGAAAGGGGGAAAAACAAAGGGGGGAAAGGGGGGAGAGGGGGGGACCCATCGGGAAGGTCACCTCGGCCGATGCATGCCGTGGTGAGAAAAAAGAGGGGAAAAGAAAGGGAAAGCGTGTTCGGCGAAGTTTTTTTTCGCCACCGTCGGGCCCAAAAAAAAAAAAAAAAGGAAAGCGCACCGAAAGGGGGAAAAGGGGGAGAGGCCCTTCTTCCCTCCTGGCTGAGAAAGAAAGCCCGTCTTCCGCGCGCCCCCCTTTGCAAAGAAAAAAAAGGGAGTTCGAAGGGAAGGGGGAGGCCCCCCTTCCCGGGAGCGGGCGAAACCCTGAGAAGAAGCGAGGGAAAAAGAAGAAGAAAAAAACCCGCCCATTCCCGCCGGGTTGACAGAAAGAGAAGGAGAGAGGGGGGGGAGGGAAAAGTGATAAGATGGATTCCATTTTCTTCTTTTTTGGGGGGGGGGGGGGGGGGGGGGGGGGTGGGGGGGGGGGATGTCCTCCATCCTTCCTCCTTGACCGCACCGAATCAAGGTGGAGGGGAAGGAGGGAGAAGAAGGAAGGTGGTCCCCGTGTTTTGGCGCATTCCTCTTTCCCGAAACGCAAAAATTGGAAGAAGGGGGGAAAAAAAAAGAAGAGCCCTTTATACCCGTTCGTTTTGACCTCCAGAACCGACACGCACGCAAAAAAAGGAAGAGGAAGGAGTATGGGAGGAAAAAAAAAAAAGAAAAAGGGCGCGACGGTGCACCGTTCCTTGACTGTATAAAAGTGGTCAGTGCAAAGTAATGGAGGAAAGCCGGAAAAGGAAAGGTCCGCCTTCTTCCCCACCCATCCGCATCACGAAGGGGGGGCCAGAAAAAAAGAAGGGAAGGGGGAGGGGGGGGGAAGAAGATCTAGTTTCTATCCTAACTTCCTGCTTTGCTGGCGCCTTGGAAAAAGGGGAGGAATAATCGTACGAAAGAGAGGGGTGGGGGATAGAGAGACTCCCACTATTATTTCCAACTCTGAAACAGAAAACCTTCGGGGGGGAAAAAGGGAGAAAAAGGAGAAAACTCCGTCCAACCTGTTTTCTTCTCGTAACTAATTTACCAACCAAACAAAGGAAGGGCTGACCTCAATACGCCTTTTACCTATTACTTCCCATAGATAACGGCAGGGAAAAAAGGACCTTGCACTCCGAATCCTTTGGCAGTAGTTAAATCTGGTTGGGTAAAGGGAAAAGGAGAACCCGAAAAGGGGGGGGAAAAAGATGGAAGGTGCCCCAGTCTTCGTCGTTTCTCGAGAAGCCTCAGGAGAAAAGAAGGGGGAGAAAAAAAGAAGCGGTTTTTTTTTTATAAACATAATTTGTTCGGTCAACGAAAAGAGGGGGGAAGCTCGGGGGGGAGGAAGGGAAAGACTCTTACCTTCTGGTTCTCGAATGTCCGCGAGAATCAGCGGGCAAGGGGGGGGGGGGGAAAGGGGAAAAAAAAAGGGAGGGGAAGGACCGCCAAGCCAGCGCCATCCTGAATAGGTCCCTTCGTTGGGGGAAGAAAGAAAACTTGAAGGGAAAGGGGGGAAAGAATTAGAAAAAGGAAGGGGAGGAAAAGGAACCTTTCAATCTCCTTTCAACTCTAACACCTCAAGTGAGTAGGAAAAAAAGGGACTAAAGGAAAAAGCCTCGCTTAACCTCTAAATAAACTGTTCCGTCAGGACGAAAAAAGAAAAGAGAAGAAAAGGGGGGGGGGGATTTGAAATTTTAAAGAGGAGAAGGGGGGGAGGGGAGGGGAAAAAAGGGCCGCCTTAGCTTCCCCTTCTCCACTACTAGATTGTGGCACTGGCGGACAGGGAGAAAGGAAAAGAGAAGAGTTTGGGGGGGAAGAAAAAAGAAGACCCCCCTTCACCACCTGGTGCTCTAATAACAATTTACGAATAGGCATGGGAAGAAAAGGAAAGAAAAAAAGGGATCTGGGGGAAAGAAAAAGAAGGGAGGGATGAAGAGCGAACTGCATCGATCCTCTTCCGCCATTTGACTAACAGCGGCTCAGGGGAAAAAGTAGAAAGGGGAAGGTATCCTTGTGCCCGAAATTCGGGGGCTTGGGAAAGCGGAACAGAGACCACCCCGTTTGATAGTTCAAAGCTATGGATTGGGGGGGGGGGGAAGGAAAGAGGGGAAAGGAATTGCAGCTCCCCCACTCGCCTCGTGGGAGAGAGAGGAAACTTCGTAAAAAAGGAAAGAATGTCCAATCCTTCCCAATATCCCTAATCCGCGGACAAAGGGGAGGGGGGGGTCCCGGGGGAAGAGGGAAAGAAAAATTACGTAAACTAATTCTTCCCTTATTTAACTCCCTTCCTCCCTGACATGGAAAGGGGGGGGAGAAAAGGAGGTTCATAAAAGAAAAGGGGAAAGGGGGGGGAAAGAAAATGTGAGATCCTTCCTTTCTCTAACCAAATTTCACTCTCTGTTGGATACCACCGATGAGGGAAAATTTGAGGGGGGGGGGGGGGGGGGTTGTCCGCGCACTGGTTAAAATTACAACATTCCGTTTTCTGGCGGTGAAAAAAGGGGGGGGGGGGAGAGTGGGGAGGAAAGGGGGGAAAAAAAGCCATTATTCCCAAATTTATTATTGACGTCGTATGGAAAGAGAGGAAGGGGGGGGGCCGGAAAGAAAAAGGGGAGAAAAAGTTGCCACGCTGGTCCTCCGAACAATAGTGGGGGAGAAGAAAAGGGCACGGAAAAAAAAAAAGAAAAGAGGACCGCCAAAGGCTGTTCCATTTCCCTGGTGCTAAGAAGGAGGAGGGGGTTGGAAAGGAAAGGAAAGGCGAGGTCCTCCGTTTTCCAACATACGTTCTAAACGATGAAACCAGGGAGGAAAAAGAAAAGTTTGAAAAAGGAGAGGGAGGAAGGGGGAAAGAGGGGGGAAGGCGTGGGAACCGCCATAAGGATATCGTCACGTCCCTTGCCTAATTTTTCCAAGAGAAGAAAAGAAGAAAAGGGAGTATACGGGGGGGGGGGGAGGAGGGGAGGGAAAGGGGCACGAGCGAATGTATGGCGTCCGTCGTGGTGGATTTCTCGTGGTAGGAAGGGGGGGGAAGTGGGGGGGGGGAAAAGGAAAAAGAGACAAAGGGGCCGAACGCTGAGATCCTTCCCCAGCGAAACCGACTGAAGAAGGGAAAAAGAACCGGCAGAAAAAAGAAAAAAAAGAAAAAAAGGGGGCCCAAGTCCGGCAATTTTGCGGACCGCGTTAAGCCGCTCCCCATGCGCGGAGCAAAGGGGGAAAAGGGGGGGGGGGGGAAAGAGGGTCCCGGGAGAAAAAAAAAAAAAAAAAGGGGGGGAAAAGAGGGCCCGGATCCCTTGGACCGTGTATGCTTGCAACCCCTCGTGTGACTCCCGGCGCGGGGAGGGGGAAGAAAATGTGAAAGAAAAGGAGGGGAAAAAAGGAAGAAAAAGGGATCATCAGCAAAAGCCGAGAGTGTCTTA
>Ga0179593_1280225_pt1 | contig 16331 bp, 19 predicted proteins | sample CZODoug2_1_08_16_FD_185931 | JGI IMG/M metagenome (GOLD analysis project Ga0179593, IMG submission 185931) | Vadose zone soil fungal communities from Angelo Coast Range Reserve, California, USA - CZODoug2_1_08_16fungal (PacBio error correction) | ecosystem: Environmental > Terrestrial > Soil >...
TGAAACAGGTTTACCTACCAGGGAAGGTGAACGACCCTCAAGGTCGTGGTGCTAACTACTCCGGGAAGAAAGGATGCAAAAGAAACGACCAAAACGCGGGGGGTGGGTGAAAGGGGGATGACACGAAAAAAACTTCCTAGTCAAAGGGGGGGGGGAGAATCACGGAACCAACGGTTTTGTCACGGCCCAGTTAACTACGATACAGTAAGGGGGACACGGCAAAAAAAAGGTGGGCGGACATTAACCATGGGGGGGAAAAAAAAGACGCCCTGTACGGGCTGGGCTACACAGTTAATTCACCTTTTACCCAAGGCCGGGGCGTAAAACAAAACCATTAATAAAAAAGGACCCAAATAAAAAACCCTCAACCGCCAACAGGAGCCGTAAACATCAAGCGATTGGCAACAGAAAAAAGAAGATTAAAAAAAGGCGGAACAACGTGAACGGAAGTCGCGCTGGGGAATCGTCTGTCGAGGCAACACACTGACAAACCCGGGGGGGAGGCGTGCAACACGGTACCACCAACTAGTTGGACCCATCGGGGTTTATTTCCTAGCAGCCAACAAAGAGAATTGGGGGGCGGGCCCCGACATATGCAGAACAAAGAGATCAAAGTCGGAGCGGGACCCGGAAATGGTTTGAGGGCATGGGGGGGAGGAACGTCGTGGCCCCAGGGAGGGCTCAGGGACGGAAAGAAATGGGTCAGAATGGTAAAGACAAGACTCATACCTCTGTGGACGGCACCATTCATGTCCGGTTGGGGTGAACTTTCACGGGCCAACATACAGGGGATTCAGGGGTGCTTGCCGCATGTAAAAACCTTCGAACGAGAGTTAACTGAAAAAGGTGCCCCGGGCCGAAATATATGGTCCCTTGCACGGACCGGTCTCAAAGTTTTGAACCCCGAATCAACGAGTTCTTGAACCAAACTGGACAAGCAAAAAACAAAAAAAAAAAGGGAAGGTCCGGAGGCAAGACAGTGGGGTCAATTTATGACGAACGTTGACGCTGTACCACAAGCCCGGCGGAACAAGGGGCAGGCAACATCTTTAGCAGGAACCCTTGACCGAAAAGCCGGGGGTTCCCCAAACGGCCGTAAACCATTGAAGACGGAAACGAACCGGGAAAAACAAGTCTGAAGGTCGAGAAGAAACAACAGAAAGTATTTTTTGTCCCCTCAATACAGGGGAAAACCTTTCACCAACGGGTTGTGAAAAAAGGGAACAGTGGCCATACCAAAGTAAGCTATCAACGAGGGGGGTCGAAGTGCCTGGTTGAGAACCGCAAAGGACGGGGAAAAGAAGAACATGCGGCAACCGGGGGGTTGACGGGAACGTACTGCTCATCATCCTGCGGGAGACCTGGCCCGAGAAAATCAGTGTGGAGGTCGAGACTGGCAGCAAGAGATCAATGGGGGGGAATCGGTCATTCCCTAACGCTACAGTAAAAACAACTCTGGGGGGGCACCCTCCCACCGTTAATGAGGGGGGGCAGGGGGGAGGTCGCCGTCAGGCCTATTGGGTAGGAAGACACTTCCAAACCTTGAAATGAGAAAGGGCCCAGTGTGGAGAACCGCGGGAAGAATTTTGCAAAGCAAAAGGGCAAGGTAATCTCAAGCGTTTAGGGGCAGCAGCTAGAGAAACTGCAAGGAAAAAGAAAAAAAGTGGAAGAACTTCTCGGGGTGATCACAAAAGCCCCGCAAAGGAACACAATGGAAAAAAACTACTGCAAAAGGCAACCCGACCACGGACACTGGAAGACCAAGCATTCCGGCAACTAACTCCGGCTAAAAAACCTCAATGGGGGCGGGGACCCTGCGGACGGACACCGGGGGGGTGACGTCCCGTGTTTCCATGGTCCACCAAGGCAAGGAAAAGGGGTGGCAAGTTACGGGTGGGCCCAAGAAAGGGGACGACGTGCACGGCAGAAAAAGGGGGGAGCGGGAACGCAAGGGACAGGCGGTGGGGATAAAGGGGGGAAAAAACAAAAGGGGCCAAACCCGGGGATGAAAGCTTGGTTAAAAGGCCCGAGAAGAGCACTGGGTGGGGGAGGCCACCCACGGGCGGCAAAAAATGGGCCCTGGCTTGACCAAATCGGTGGGCCACTGACGTCGAAAAAAACATCAGGGGAAAGAAAATGTTTGTTTCAAAACAGAGCTTGCAAGGGGGGGGGGGAACAACAAGGGGGAATAACCGAAGCTAATAAGAACCGATTGGAGAGTGGGGCCCTATGAACAAAAAAAGGCCCTTGGAGTAGTTTCCAGGGTGAAAAAAACATCCTTACCAGGGGGGCCCGGAAATGGAAAAAAGGAAAAAAAAAACAGGGGGTCAACAAAATGGGACGGACTATTCGCCTAGAGCACCTTCGAACTTCCGGTAGGAAAAAAGGGGAAACCAGGTTGTAGCCGTAAACGTGACGTTCCCTCCTCAGGAGGTTCCTCCCCGGGGGGTCCGACAAAATTGAAACTGAAATCAAACAAACGAGGTGGAGCTTGGTAAAGAGAGGAATAGAGACTTTGGCTGACCCGTTAAACTGGGTTCGCGGGGGGAAGTAAGTTTACCCGAAGGGAGTTCTTCCCAACAGCAAATTGAAACAAAGAAAAAAAGAACTGAACCTCGGTAAAGGAACTCTCCGGAGGTACCGGTAAAACGTTTCGGGATTTGGGAGGGGAGCCTTTTTGAAGAAACTGGGCAAAGCAAACCGGGCCCCCGGCGCTCCAAGTTACAACCTGCAGAAGTTGAGGGGGGGTTCGATTTCTACCAGGAATGAGAGAGTGAAACAACGAAAAAAGGAACCAAAGGCTGAAACGCTAAGACGAACACTCTAAGTAAAGAAAAAAAAACAACCCAAAACGGGCGGGGGGGTGGGACTGGCAGAGGGAAGAACTAGTCAAAAGGCTGTCCACGCTGGGAGGTCAAAGAAGGGAAGGGGTAAAGAAAAGCCAGAAAGTAACTCAAGTTTGAGGAAAAGCCAATAGGTGGCGGAAGTTAATAGTCCAGAAGGGAGCTCATCATCCGGAACAAGGGTACCGGAGGACGGAAGGGATTCATACGAAGAAATCTGAAGCTGCGGATGGGGGTACATAGCGGCCAACTTCCAAAAAGTAGATTTGGCAGGGCGTACATGTGTGAGATCGGCCAGATACCAATCCAAAGACAAGCCAGGGGGAAAAAATGAATCCCCTCCAAGAAGGGAGTGGGGGGAGAGCGGGGTTTTCACCCGTAAAGTTAAAAAAAAAAGATAAGAAAACGAAAAATTGGGACTTGTCGACAAAGACAACAGGTGTGGACGCAATCCAATTAGGAGTCGTGTGCCCCCCGTCAAAGAAAGTGGAACAAAGCAACGCTGGAAAAAAGGACGGGGTTTTCCCGGGTGCACCACCCGACCCGGCAGGGGACGCAAAAAAACACGCGCGAAAAAAAAACGCCGGGGTCTCGGTGTGGAAGAGGAGGAACCCGCCAGACCGGCCTGCTACTTGGTGTTGGGGGAATAGTGAAAAACGAGCAACCAACGGGGGCGCGGAAGAAGGTGACTGTGTCAAAAAAACACAGGGGGTCGAGGTGAATGCAGGTAACACGAACTGGTAGCCGTTGGAAACGCCAAGAAGAAGTCAAATGAGGAAAAAGTCGGGCGGAAGGGTGTTGGAACAATAAAGCACACCGCTCACGACGGAATGGACACCTAAGACAGCACTGGGTCATACTCAGGACCAATACACAGAACAGGCGAACCCTGCAAGAGTGAAAACGTTACCGCCACAGGTAGGGGACATCCTTCACGAAGAACTGATCGAAGACCCTTCAAGGGAAAAGAAAGGGAATCAAAATCCGAGCAACGACGTTTTGAGAACTTGAACAAAACCAACAGGGGGAGGAGGTTGACGACCTAATGGAGACTATCATGACCTACGAACCCGGGGGGGAGTGTCGGAAGGTCCGTCCGTAGCGGTGCAAGTATTGACCACGGGGACCCGAAACTGAAAGGAGAACGAAATGAGGGAGCAGCCCGATATGGACAGAGATAAGTAGAAAAAGGGGAAATTGGTAGTCCTTTAGGGCCCGGACAATACAAGCCGAAACATGGTCGGCACTAAGGGTCCGGAATTTAACCAAGCGAACGAAAAAAAACTAAGCCATCCGACTATAAACTGTCAAAGGCAGGGGGGAAAACCGCACTCAAAGGTCCCTGGTGTCATAAAAGAAAGAAAAACTACTCTGTCCCGAGAAGCTAAATCAACAAATATCAGGCTGGGTCAAGCTATGAAGAGACCCGAAAACGTGTTTTGGGGGTGGGGCCGGGTTGAAGAACCACGTTGCCTCGTGGGGGAGGCCAAAGGGGCACAGGAAATTAAAACGGGGCACGGACAACCCGGGTCCTCGGAGGAAAAGTAAACACAGCAAATCGGCAGCACGGAGGCCGGAAACCCCCGATACGAGGTCAAAGCCTAAACTTAAACCAAACTCATAAACATGGGGACAAAAAACCATTTGGGGCCATCACAGCTCAATGTCAGACGCTGACGCGGGTAAGACAAAGAGCACCCAGCGTGGAGTAGGGGTCTCGTAAAAAAATTGAGGGGAACCTGACTTTTTTGGAAAACTCTTTGACTGGCAGTGTACAGGTTATACCCATTATTTAAAAAACAACCCTAAACTTATTAGAGGGGGGTAAAATAGAGATGAAAGTGGGTATAAAAACAAAGGGGTAACAGCAATACGGAAAACAATTGGAACGGGTACCCCGTCAGGGTAAAACATCAGGACGCACGTCCGTGGACGCGGTGGGAAGTCGTCAAAAGGGAGGCCCAGGGTGGAAGGGGGGTCCTGGCGACAAAAGGTGTACCCGGGACCGCGCAGTAAGGCCAAAGACAAAAGTGGGACTGGGAAAAAAGGGAAAGGGCACCCCTGGTGGAGGGTCTACCTAGGCGACAGTACTCGAAGTTTTGCACTCATGGCGAAGTGTATAAAAAAAGAGCGGTGGGGGAAAGCAAGGTGAGTTTTAGGGGCGGCTTCGTGACAGATGGGGACGTTTTTCTCGAAAACACAAAGTGACAGGGGCCCGCAAGCGCGTCCCCTGCGGGGAAGAGGTGACCAAGAAAGGGGGCAAAAGCTCGGACCCCCCGGACTTTTGTTTAGCGGGGGTGGGTTGGCAAACCGCAAAGGTTAACACCCGTTACTGACTAAAAGAACTATGCGGGAATGGGGGAGGGCAATGGTACTTGAACACTCGTGACGTTACTGAGAAAAATCAAAGGGGTGTACACGGACATTAGATAGGAAGGGGGATCCAGGGTCTCTCAGTAGAATCACCAAGTCGTGGAGAGTGATTCATCAAGTAAGAGAGAACCAAAAGAAAAAAACTCCTGGAGGGTTTGGAAGGGGTAAAAGGGTGCAGCCCTGACCCACTGGGGCGGAATGATTTTGAACCGGGCGAAGCTGAGAAGCTTGTCCAATCTAAGAGGAAGGGCGTCCGGGGGGACAGCCGCCATGTTACAGGTAACAAAAAAAAAACATCAGGGGGGATCGGGAGAGAAGTGTGACGTCCTCGTTCAGTTCGGGGCCTTAGAAGAAAACAAAGGAAGAAACCTTGTTTGCCCGGAAAAGACGAAGACGCGAACAATAAGTGAGTCAATGATAAAAAGCACCAGGAACCGGTGTCGGGAGGTGGGAAATGAAAAGGAAGCACCCATGATTGGTCGCGAATTAAATCCAAACCCAGGGGAAAACCAAGAGAGGGGAGGGGGAGCTTTGAGGGGGAAAAAAAAGAAAAAAATCCCCTTTGCCGGTTCGTCACGGGTTTGGGCGTACAAAAAGGTAAAAAAGGCGAGCCGGCAAGGAAGGGGGGGAAAGGATCAAAAACGAAAACTGTGAGTAAACGCCGAACCAAGGAAGGCCGTAAAAAAGGGCGGGTTACAAAGGAGGGGTCGAGGTAGGGTCAAGGTTGACGCGGGATGGGTAAAGAAGAAAGGAAAGGGTCTGAAAAAAAACAACTCAATTCGGGGTGGAGGGGGAAGCTAATTGAGCGGGGGCTGGAAAATAGGATCTGGCAACAGAAGGGACAAGCCAAAAATCCGGGGACGGGTCACAGCCGGCAGCAAGGACAGTTCAAAAAAAATCAGAAGAACCATCCCCTTTACGGGGGGGGTCATCATGAAGGGGAGATGAGGGAACTCAAGACTCATCACGGGGGTCATAGAAAGAAAACATCAGCAGCAATGCCACCAGGGAAAAAAGTTCATAGGGAGAAACAGGAACGAAAACAAGGGAAGTCAACGAAAAGGTCGGAGAGTAGGGCCGCACATCACACCGTTTCTGAGGGGGGGGGAACTCCAAGGAAAGCGGGAGCAAAGCAAAAGCCGGGGGGGAGAACTTGGACGATTCAAGCCCAGGGGGTCGCCCTAGGAAGAAAGACTGGGAATAAAGGGGGGAAACGAATTGACCGGCTTGAACAAGGAAAAAGAACTAGTAAACTTGAGTCCCGACCAAACCAAAAAAAAAAAAAATTCCTAAAAAAAAAACACCACTTGGGACTGGGGGGACCTCCTTAATCGACAAGGGAAATGAGAAAAAATCAGGGAAAGGTTTGACGTCAAGGCCGGGGGAATAAAAAGAGAAAGAAGTTCTGTCCCACGCGGGACGGACATTCACAAGAAGGTAAGGATTCCCTCTAGGGAAAGAGGAAACAGATAAAGGGGATCTGACCCTGTTACGGGTCAAACGACAATTCGCCCGAAAGGGCCTCCGGGGAAAAGCGAGGTAAGGCAAACCGGAGAAAGAAAACAAAACAATCAGGTCAGGTCTGAAGTAGGCAAATTCAGAGGACTGGGGTGACAAGAAAAAAAGTACAAAAACCCATCACACAAGACCAGGTGGAGGAAAACATTACAAACTTGGAGCAACTAAGGAGTGTCAGTTCACGGTTGACGGGCCAGTACAGGCCATTCTAGGCGATCAGGGGGGGGGGGGGGGAACGGAACAAAATGCCGAGGGCCTTTTGGGCCAAAAGCCTTTGAGCTGGGATAAACATCCAAGAAACTAGGAAACCCTTTAAAGGCAACACAGACTCCATGGGGGGAAAAAGAAAATAAGCTCAGATGGACCTGGGCACAAGCAAAAACGTCCCGTCTCTAGCATTTAATTCCACATGTAAAGTAAAAAATAAAAAAAAAAAAAAACTGTCAAAGGTGCCGGAAAAAATACCCTTCAAACGGGGTGGGGAGGTAAGGTGTCAAGGAAAGGGTGACCGGGAGCTCCAGAGACAGCAACTTCCTGTGAAAAAAAAATGAAACGGTGAAATACGGTCACGGGAAGTCAAGGGTACCTGACAATGATGAATCACTTGCGGGGGGGGATAAGGGGCCTTACGACAAGGAAGGGGTCAAATTACAGTGAATCCGGGGGGAAGCCAAGTTCCTTGGGGTGAAAAACCACCTGGCCAAGGGAAAAACTTTTGGTGGGGGGGTTGGAGCGACTAAGCCAACGCGGGACCGATACGCGTGAAGGTGGTGCAAGGAAGAGGGGAAATGGGGGGAACATTCCAGCAAATTCGCCTCCACACTGTCGGAAAAAAACTCAAAACAAGGAGGCCGAAATACGGCACAAAGGAGCACAAGGGGGGGGGGAGGGGGGTTTGCCAACCAGGAGTTGTAAAACAACGCTTAAGAGGAAGAAAAAAACATTGCCTAATAATGCAAAAAAGAACAAAGCGGGGGGCCGGGACTGGCTCTAAGGGGGGGGGAAGCATGAAAATCGAGGAGAAGTGCCTTAAAAACCGGGTGACAAAAAATTCCGCAGGGAACTCGTGACGAAGGTCATCAAAAGGGGCCGACCACACCTGCCAGAGTAACCAATGGGTTAAAAAAAGACACCTTCCGGTCCCCCGCCCCCAGGGTGGGGGGGGGGAGAAGAGTGCACCAAAAGGTTGGAGAATTGCATTCAGCTTAATAAGAAAACAACCAGAAGGCCTAAAACGGCCCCATTACCTTACCTTGACACATGAAAAAGAAAAGGTGCATTAAAAGGGGGGGCCCCCCGCAATTTGGGGCGGTCTCCGGGTCCCTCCACGGACCCGGTCAGAGTTCCCCTAGCTCAAGAGGGCGAAGGTCTGAAAAAACGGTCAATCAAAAACAAGGGATGGTCGCCACTAGAGCACAGGGAAGTGGGGAACTTTGAAGGACCGCAACCCCGCTTGGGCCTTTACAGCCAGGTTTACCGTTTCCGTCCGGACAAGGAAGATGGAATCTTTGACAAAGGGCGGGGGGGGGCCAGAGTAGTATAGTGGGAAGCCGTACCAGAAATAAACAGGAAGAAACGTCTGCACTTAACAACACAAAAGGGAGGGTCACCGAAGGGCTTTTGGGTAAACGAATAGGGGGGGGACTGGTGTGATGACAGTTACGCCAAAAATATCAACGATAGTTCCAAACAAACTGAAAAAAAAAAAATACACCAGAGAGAAGTTCCTCACAGGACGAAAGGTCGATCGTTGCGGAAAAAAAACTGGACGGGGGGACAACCAGTAGCAACGAGGAAAGAAAGATTGTTTTCACGGACTAAAAAACACCACCTTTCCTTGGGGCATCTTCGGAAAGAGAACGAGGAAAAAAAAGGACGGCTCTAATAGTTGAATGGCTCTGGCCCGGGTGATCGGGAAAAAAAAGTAATTCCCCTTCCTTCGAAAGTGTAGTTACCCGGAAAAGTGGCCGGGGGGGGGGGTGGGCCGGAACGGGAACCACCGAGGTGAACGGGGGGGTGCCTGTCAGAAACTGGAAAAAACGAACAAAAAAGGACCAGGGCCTCAAGGGACTTGTGAAGAGCGGACAGGGGGGAAAAACCGGACGGGGCTGATTTGACCCCCGTGGCCAGGAAAGAACGGTATCCCCGTGCAGCGGGGTTAAAAAACTGTGCAAAACTTTCGTGACAACCAAGCTCTGTCCAAAGTAGTACATGCTGATCAGTCCATGGCACAACTGGAAGGGGGAGTCGTGGAAATTGCGCCAGGACCGTTGAAAAGGGGGTTTCAATCTCAAAAACAAAAAAAAAAGGGAGGGGGGGGGAAAAAAAGAGAGAATAGGTGGAAAGTAAGATATGGGACCGTAAAGACAGAACAAAACCCCGTGGTGCGAGACTCGAAATAGGACAGAACATGGAAAAAAAAAAAAAAAAGAAAGTAAAAACGAACGAGTGGGGGGGGGGGACCGGACTGGCTAGGAAGAAAAAGGTAGAAAAAACTCTTCCCTTGTCAAAAAGGCGTGAGGGAAAAAAAAAAGTTCAACGGCGGGGAATATAAGCGTTTGGAACCGAAAGCTTGACAATAAAGGAGACATCAGACCAGAGCAGTTCTCCCCGGTAAAAAAGGAAAAAAAACAACCCGGGATGAAAAGCCAGGGAAAGGGGAGTTAACAACCCAATAATCCCGAAAAATAGCGGGGGTACTAAGAGCGGGTGGACTTTTAACCAGCCCAAAAAAAAAAGGGAATGGGGGCGGCACCGCCTCAAAAGGGGGGCTGCAGGACAAGCCTCTTGGAAATCGGGGGCGCCTGACGACAATAGGAAAGAAAGGGAGTCGTCCAAGTAATTCAAAACAAAAAAAGCTTTCTGTAGACCTGAATCGGGGAGGAAGCCATAGTTCCCACTCCCAACCAACAAAACGAGGGTAAGGGTTCGGGGTCCAGCAGAAAATTAACGGAGGAAAAACATTTTCCATGAAAAGGCGTCCCAGGTCGAAGTAGAGCTATGAAGTAATCATCCTCCCTATCCCGGGGGACAAAGACCAATGCCCATTCTGGTGGTGGATTGGAAATTAAGGAAAAGTGGCGGAGTTGATTGACGTTAAAGACGGAGCCCTTCTGAACAAGGGGGGAAACCTCCCAATACAGAATCAAAGGCCTGAAAAAAACGGGAAAAGGACTGGAAAAAATTTTGGTCAGACGCCTCAGAGAGGTGGGAAGTCAGAACCACCGGAAAAAAACCTCGAATAAGCAAAACCCCCAATCAGGGAACGTACCCTCCGCGTGGGAAAGGCCAGCACTCAAAGGCGTCTCGTCAGAGAAAAACGAGGGTGAAAGACAGACCCCCCAAGGACCAGTCCTGGGGTTAAGATGCAGGCGCGTGGGGCAGGGACGGAAAGGGGGAAAAAAAAAAAAAATCAGGGCCTCTGAAAGGGGAGATGCCAAAAGAATAACCGGAGGGGGGGGAAAAAAAAAAAAATACAGTAAAAAAGGTTACAAAAGAGGGATTGACCCTTAATTGGACCTGGCAAAACGTTCGAGGCGGGGGGAAAGTGGGCCCCACGCCCGGCAAAAAAGGGGGACGGTACAGGGGGAAAAACGGGGGGGGGTAAATCAAACGGAACGGGAAGGGCGAAAAAGACCATTGGGCACTAAAGTCGAGGGCGAGAAGGGCAAAAAAACGGAAAAAAGTGGCGCGACGGAGGGGAGGAAGCTGAAGAACACAAGGGTTTGTGTCTAAAGACGGGGGCCATTAGGGCGGACAAAGGGCGGAAACTAGGACAACGGCAGGTGGAGAACGACCAGTGGGGAAAACGAGGGGGGGCCACAGGTGGAGGAGGGGTTGGGGGCAACAAAAGAGGCCGGACAAAGGGGGCAAGGACGCGGCCAGGGACTGGGGGGCGGGGGGGGAGAAAATGAAAAAAAAGTGCAAAAAAGGGCGTTTTTAAAAAAAGACACGGGGCCTGTCGCAAAAAGCAGCGGGCGCAGCCTACAAACAACGGCAAAGCGCAAATGCGTGAGGGAGGGGGTGGAAGGATTCAAAAGACACAAACGGGGGATGGGGAAAAACGGATGCCACCTGGACAGACAAACGGGACTGTGCGAACTGCACCTATGCACGCCTGCACAAAAAGAAGTCTCATGGGGGGCTGGGCAGGCAGGGCCAAGGCTGGGGGGGTTTGGGACCAAGGGGTTTCCCCTGCCAAAACCAAGGTAAGGTCGGAGGGGACAGAATGGGGAGAACGTGAGAAACGCGGTAAAGGGAAAAAAAACAAACTGTGCCCGGTATCTGGTCAGCGGGACCCAAACGGAAAACTTTCGGGGCAAGCACTCCCATGTTGTCAGGGGGGGGGGCCGAGAAATCAACCGCATTTGGTACCGGCTGATTCCCCCGACTTGAGGGGGGGGGAAAAACAAAAGGTTTGACACGGCAGTTTCCTGAAAAACTAAAAAATCTTGATTCCGGGGGAGAAGTCACTAATCTGGGGGAACCCTGTGAAGGGTAAAGGGGGGTGGTGGGGGGGGAAACGAAACCACCCGGTCAACACAACTGAAATCGAAAAGATAACACGTGGGGAAGTCCCAGCAGAGCAAGACAGAGGGGACGGCTTAAAGTGGCCTGGGTCAAAACAAGCCTGCCGGCCCCGCCTGGGTCCGTGGTTGCAACAAGCGGCGACTTTTCCTGCACCGAGACAGCGCCGACCTGACAGGGCAAAAAAAGGACCCGGGGCGACACAAGTACAATTCAGGAAGGACCGGAGCGACAACGGAGAACAGGAAAAGGTGAAAAAAAAAAGTGGATGAGACCGTAAAAGGTAAAAGAAAAAGGGGGGGGGAGCCGCTTGCCAGAGGAACTAAAGACGCCGGCAAAAAAAACCTTTTGCCAGCTGGTAGCTATATGAAGAAAAAATCGCGAGAGGTTGCAAACACCCGGACGGGGGGGGAAAAGCGACTGGGGGGAAAAAACGGATGAGAAGGGGACGGCAGGCAAAAAAGGCAGTAACCAAGAGGGTTTTTAGGGGGAAAGGGGAAGGGGGGGGCGGGGGGAAAAAAAACGCCGGGGGAAAAGTCGAAGCGGCAAAGGGCAGCACTCCTCCTGGGACGTCAACCCCGAAAATAAAAAAGCCTTTCGGGGCCAAAGAGGGCGACACCAAGGGGGGGGATGCGGAAAAAAACGTTAAAAAACCTACCTGATGTGGAGGAAGGCGACTATAGGAAAAAAAACTCCACCCACCGGGAGGTGCTCTGCAGTGGAAGAGCCAGGGACACTTCTGTAAAGAGGGGTTGAAGTCCCTGGGTCAAACTACCGGGGGAAAAGGAAAATGGGGGCCCGCATCGGCCCGCGTATGGGGACCGTCGGATAAGTTTAAGACAAGAGTACGGGAAAAACGGGGAGAATGAAACCTTTAAAGGCACTAGGTCAAGGAAGGGGGGAACGGGGGTCAAAAAAAATCACAGAAAAAAACTTCCCAAACTCAGGGAATGTGGGTGCTGGACGTGTGAAGAGTCAGGGAAGATCAGGACCCAATATCAGAAACAACGCTGCAAAAAAAGGAAGGTGTAAGCGCACCACAAACCGAAACTCAATAGGGGAAGGAGGAAGCGTATTAAAAGGAAGGAAAGCCTGTAAAAAAGTGGTAAAAGGGGACCGGGAAATGGTCAAACCTGGTTCACAACGCAGGGGGGGTGGGTAAACTCACGGTGCGTGGACGACGGCCAAAAGTTTGAGACGTTACGGGGAACCAGTACGGGGGTCAAAGGCAGAAAAAAAAAAAAAAGAAACACGAAAAACAACACGCCAAAAACCCTTGGGGTCAAAAATCTGGGGAAAAAAAAAGCCCTCAGGACCTGTGAGAACCGGGTGGGTCCCAAAGGGGGGTATAAAAACACGAACTCCGGCGTCTTCAAAAGGGAATGTGAAAACACGCCCTCAAAACGGGAGTTAAGGAGTCTTTAGGAAGGAACACTAACGAAAAAAAAATGTGTTCCAGTCCCGTATGTGCGGGGGCCAACCCGGAAGAAGAGGCGGGGTTTCAAAAAGGAACACACAGTACCGGAAACCTCAAAGGGGTACAAATGCCAAGAAAAAAAGACGAAACCGGTGCCTCAGAAACGGGGGGGGGAACAGAACACCTGACACCGAGAAAAAAGTTTCCCCCCGCAAACCTAAAAAAAGTCGAGGGGAAAACTATATAGCTTGAAAGAATGAGTGGCACAACGGAGGAGAAGGTACTCCTTCAAAGCAAAACCAAGGGTAAAACTTGGGAAAAGGATGAAACCCGACCGCCATCACGAAAAAAAAAAAAAAAAAAGGGGGAACTACTGGGAGGGGGACTCCGGGTCAAAAAAACGGTAAACTTCAGAGCATCCCACCCTGTAGGGCCGTACGGGGGGGAGGAAAGCCTAGAAAAACCTATCGCAAAAATGTGTCGGAAAAAACGCACCTTAACTAATCAAAAAAAACCTATTGGCAGACAAACGCAGTAACCGGAAAAGTGGCACCAATCAAATCGAAACGAAAGGAGGTTCCTCCCGTCGGGGGGAGGACGCGGGGACACACCCAGGAGAACCCCCAGGGTGAAGGGGGCTGCAACGACCCGGGGGCCGACGGGGGAACCAGCCTACGCAGACAGTAAAAAACTCTGAAACGTCCGTCCCGGCACCCAGGGGAACCCGGTCGCCCCGGGGAAGGGGGGTTTCGAAAAAACGACCACAAAACACCGAGAAAAAGAGGCCGACAAGGAAACAGGAAACCAAAGGTAAAAAACTTTAACTACACATAATTCGAACAGGCGAACTGCTATTAGGGCCCAGGAGTCGAAGTCGTAATCCAACCCGGCTCGGCGGACATAAACAAAACTTCTACCCAAAAAAGTGAACCAGACAAGTCAATCTCGGGAACAACCAGGGGGGAGAATTACCATCCGGAAAAACCCTGGAAAATAACACCAGCTGACTCGCAGGCGTAAGACTTAAACAGACGTGGAGGTACAGGGTTGTCATCAAGTCTGGAAACGGGAAAAACCATCAGAAACGATGGGTTGCTGGAAAAAAGGGGGAGTCCAAAAAAAAACTTCAAGATACTCTCAACAACCAAAACAAATGAAAGATTTCCAGGGAGAAAACAATGGAAATACGAAAGGGCCCAAAGTGGCAGGGGCACGCAAAGTGCAGAAGGGACTAATCCTGTGGCAACGCGGGAGGACAGATCGCCGGTTTTTATGTCAAAAAAGGGTTTTCTTGGGGGGGTACTAAAGGTAACGCAAAGGAAAAAAGAGAACTCGGGCAAGTTCACGCCCGGGGGTGATGGGACCGCAAAAAAAAAAACGCGAAGACCGGTGGACTGGTCTGGTGAGAGGGACCAAAATTCAAATTCCCAGCCAGGGAAAAAAAAAGTAAGGCCGTAACTCTACCGGGGGGATTTTTTGAAAGGTTCGGAGTTACAGGGTTCACTATTGGGGAGGTTTTGGCTCGAAAAACTGAGGATCACAGGACAACCCTCCAGGAGGAGTAAGAGGCTGCAGTGTAAGTTGTTCCCGGAAAACCTGGAGAATCGGGGAAAAAAGAAAAAAAACAAAAACCCGGAAAGGGGGGGGGTCGCGGGGGGAAAAACAACGTAAGCCCGAAAGGGCTACTGCATAGGTGGTCAAATTCAGCGGGAAGGATATGTCCACTGAACACGAGGAGAGACATACGTTGAAAATCCCCGCTAGGAAGGAATCAGGGAAGGCGGGCCAGACCAGGTAAAGGGCTTGTCACTAGTCCACTGGAAGGTAAAGAAAGACGCACCACACCTCAGCAAAAAAAAGAAAGGGGGGGCCAATTTTGGGAGGTAAGGTCACAACAGGAAAAAGGGACTTTTCGCAAAGGGATTGTGGGATCAAAAGACTGAACCAATGTATGCTCCGGACAAGGTCAGGGCACGAATAGGCTTTTACGGACAGCGAACAGAAAAAAAGAACAACTTTAATCCGAGGGGGATAAGGCAAACAAGCGAGAAAAAAAAAATTCTGTCCACGCAGGGGAAGGACTAGTGGAAAAAAACCGGGTCCTCTGAAAGGGTGCTCCGAGCGAAATCTAAAAAAAATGACAAGACAATTCCATGCATAACTCGAAAATGGAAGGGGCGGGGTACAGTAAAGTGACCCACGCTCCCGGGGGTAGAGGTTTGTACACAAACGGATCAACATGTAGGAAAAGGGCCCGCAGTGGGGGGCGTGCCCTACAGGGTTAGAAAAAAAAGGAAGCACCAGGTTTCGGCCGGAGGGTGTCGAAGGTGACAGGAGGGGGGGGAAAAAAGACGTAAAAAAGTACTGGACACGGCGGTAGGGGGACTGAAAAAAAGAAAACTACCGAAAGAGGGAACACCCGCGAAAGGACAAGGGGTGTCTAATTGAAGGGACTGACAACCTTTTAATAACGATAAACTCCTCCCAAAGTGAGGGGAAAGAGGAGAAGTGTGAGGGGCTTGAGAAGCCATCGGGGGGACCAGAATTTCAAGCGTGGGGAAGGGGGGGGGATAAAAAGCCGCAGATCCAGGGAACAAGGTCAAGAGAAAAGGACAGCGGGAATCAAGGAAGGGGAAAAGAAGGGAGGAAACCTCGAGGAAAGACGGGTAATCAAGGAGGGAAAAGCAGTGGCGAGCACCCAGGGGAAAAAGGCCTGTCCATGGGAGAAAAAACCCTGCCTAACGAAAGTCGACAAAAACAATTACCAAAAAAGCAAGTCCGGAAAAAGGCGGGGGACGGCTGGAAAAGGAGACGGAGGGGAAAAGCAGGCCGGGAACGAAGCAGCACAGGGGTGATGCCCTAGAGAAGGGGGGTCAGAAACGTGACTTTTAGGCGCAAAAAAAAAAACCCTTAAAAATATTGCAGAAAACAGGAAAACGGAAACTGCCCAAACCCACCCACGTAATGGTAAACTTTCAACGGAAAAAAAAAGAAATGGCACGGGAATCCGGTTTCAACATGTTAAATTATAGCAGCAACAGGAAGAAGAGAGATGGGGGGCTGGCAGAGAAAAAACGCAAAGAAAGGAAACTTGCCGCCCGCCGGGGAAAGTATTGTTGCAACAGACACAGGAAAACCTAAAAGGAAAGGGGACGGCCCGGGGCGGCAAAGGGACACGAAAAAAAAAGGAAAAAAAACCTACGGGCCTGGGAAAGAAAACCGGTTTCCGGGCCCGGGGGTTCCCAACTTGGCAAAAAAAAGGTCCCGGGCAGATCCACCCCTAGGGAGTCTCCCTTGGTGAAAACACCAACCGGCAACAGCCGGGAAACCCGCAAACAGAAGGGGAAAAACGAAAAGGACCGTAGCCGAGTGGGTCTGATCTAACGGGGAAATGATTCTCTTGCTGGGGTCGTCCCGGTGCAACGTGTCCACCCAAAACCTGACTCAAAGCCGGGTGGCCACAACCGAAGTGACGGGGGGGGGAAAGAAAAAAAACCCCCCAACGAACCCGGGCAGGGGGGGGAAAACCAAGTCCTGCAAACGGTGGGGGTATAAAACATCCTCGGATCGAAGCTTACTCAGTGAGGAGAGAGAGCAGGCATCACGAATGGGGAAAAAAGACCGCCAAACTCACGGAGAAGCAAAACCCAACT
>Ga0179593_1400208_pt1 | contig 16331 bp, 17 predicted proteins | sample CZODoug2_1_08_16_FD_185931 | JGI IMG/M metagenome (GOLD analysis project Ga0179593, IMG submission 185931) | Vadose zone soil fungal communities from Angelo Coast Range Reserve, California, USA - CZODoug2_1_08_16fungal (PacBio error correction) | ecosystem: Environmental > Terrestrial > Soil >...
AGCATCTCGCCAAGGCGACAGGGGGTCAGCTCAAGGCCAGGGAATCCAAAGACGTCTCGCCCGTACGACCTAAGGAAAAAGGAGGATCGAAGAAGGTAGGGAAAAAAAGGGAGAAACAAAAATTTAGAGGTGAAGGGAGAACGGGAGGCAGAACGGTGAGTTCCCCCCTGGCGAAACCGAGTCGTTCCAGAAAGGGCTACTCGGAAGTTTAGCGAGAAGAAAGAGGGAGGGAAGTAGGAAGACGACGTTCACTTTCAAGACGAAAACCCCAAAAGTCATGGGGGACCTGGTAGCCCCTCCGAAAAAGATGGTCTGGGGAGGGGAGAGGCACGGGACGGATCCCCTGAGGCAGGAAAAAAAACTCGAGAAGGAAGAAAGGAAGAGGGAAGGACTGTGCAGAAGAAGAAAAAGATTCCACAAAAAGAGGGAAAATACAGAACCCCAAACTGTAAAATGGGTTGTGAAATATGGTGCGACACAGGGAGATGGCTAGAGGAGAAGGGGTCATCGCGGAGAGCCTTCTAAAAAAGGACTTGTCCACTCCGAGGGGGCTTGACTGCAGAGTGATGTGAAGCCCATTGATAGGGGGCAGGGACAAAAAAAGGAAGGAAGGAGAAGGGAAAAAATTGGAAGTTAAAACACCGAGGGGGAAGACTCGGCCACCGAGCCGGAGCTGCAAAAAAAAAACAACCCCCCCCCAAACCAAAGAGACGGAGGAGGAAAAGGGAGGGGGGAAAGGGGGTGGATGTGAAAGGAAAGTGGAAAAAATGTAATATCATTAACCCTTGGAATCCGCCTTAAAAGGGGGAAAACACCGACGTAGCATGCCGTACCCATCGAACGGGGGGGGGGAAGAAAGAAAAGGGACCCATGATCGAGACAAAAAACAACCTCGGGAAAAGAGAAATAGGGGGGGCTTCATCAAAAAAATTAGTGCATTAACCCTCGGTCGGGAGACACACGCACATGGGGCGCTCCCCAACGTAAAAGAGGGGTGATCACGAAGAAATAGAGGAGAAGAAAAAGATGCACTTAAACGGGCCTCAAATTCGGGGAGGACGGGGCAATCTTCTGCCGAGGGGCCAAAAGTCTAGGGGTTTATCAGCCGTCAATTAGAAAAAAAGAGAAAAACGGAAAGGGGGATAAAGACACGGAAAGTGGTGAAAAGCTGGACTAAGGAAAAAGGCAAGTTTAACGAACAGATTAGCTCATCGACCACCTACTAGCAAAATAGACATCAGAGATGGAACCCAAAGAAAAAGGAAAAAGGGGGAGAGAAGGGAAAGGGGGGGAGAAAGCAAGAAAAGAGTAAAAACAGAGGTTATATGCAAAGATGCTACCCGGTAAGAACTGATTTCAGTAGTCTCCGCGAGGTAGGAGGGGGGGAAGAAGGGGGGAGAGAAGGGAGAGCCAACAAAGTCAGACCGGAAAGAAGGGCTGCTCACAAAGGTCCGTAGGCCTGTCCTTTGAATCAACCCTCTCCGGAAAACGACAAATCGTCGCAATAGCGGAAGGGAAGAAAGAGGAGGGGGAAGGGGAAAAAAAAAGGAGGACAAGACCGCGGCTAAAGGGTGGTCTTCTAAATGGGGCTTGGCCCCCATCTGGTGGAAAAACTTGAGAGGAAATCAACGCACCGCCGAAATCGGATGAAATCACGAAGGGGGAAGAAAAGCCAAGTCAAAAAATTAGGGGTAGCTAACTCAAAACACTAACATGGAGGCGTTTCACAAACTATCACGAATGAGGGGGGGAGAAAAAAGGGGGGGAAGAGAAGTCGTGGAGCGGGGAAAAAAGTCACGCCGAGGATAAAATCTGAGTCACAACCAGCCCGAAATGACCAAGGGGGGCCGGAAAGAAGGTCTAACCGTGAATACGGGGTAAAGTGGTCACGGCCGTCACGATCCGGCCGGAGGATCTACCCTCCATCTCGGCCACACGCTCATGAAAAAAAAGCGAGGAGGAAAGAATAAAAAGAAGTGAAGGAGGGAACGAATAAGAACCAGGAAGAGAGAAAGGAGCTGAATTGGCGGCCAAAGGAAAACCTCCCATACCACGAGGGGAGGGGAGGGGACAAGGGTCAGGAAAAAAAAGGGGAAGTAACATGGTACGAAGAAAAAAGTGTAACTTGCAAATTTTCCCAGAAAAGAGAGGGGTGGGGGGGGGGAGGAGCCAGCCATTCCCCAAAAATGTATTGAAAGTACCAAAAGGGGGAATATTTGCGGAGTATACGAAAAGGAAAAAGGGACCTCTCCAGGGGGGATCAGGCGGAAGAATAGGGAGTCGTAATAAGAAAAAAGGGAAATAAGGAGACCAATAGTTTAAGGCAGTCGAGTCGAAGAAAAGAAGGGGGGGAGGGAAAGGGGGGGCAGAGACCTCTTGAACGATTGTGACTGACTTCGAGGACGAGTCGTCGAAGCGCATCAATAAGGACTAAAAGAAAGTAGCCGTTAGAGAACAAGGCATTCCAGAGAGAAGGGAGGGAAAAGATTTGGACCAGATGCCGAGAAAAGTGCATCGTTCTTAAAAGCCCCGCTTTTCTGATTTGTAGCTCGAGAGAATGGAGAGAGGGGGGGAGGAAAAATCGCTTGGATTTAAAAAAAATTGGAAAATACCGCGGAAGAAGGGGAGTGCTGGATATAAAGGGAAAAAGCGGAGTAGCGGCAGAGGAAAAGAAAGGGAAAAGGGGGGAGGGGAGGAAGAGTGGGGAGGCCTCCGTAAAGAGAAAAGTTTGGTTCAAAATGGAAAAATCGAGCAACTATCCGGCAAACAATATTGAAGGAGGCTGCGGGGGAGAAGAGAAGGAAAAAAGAAGAAAGGTAATCTGAAAAGCCGATATCACGAGGGGCTGCCATCGCTGGAAAGAGGCACCAAAAAGGAGTGTCTGCCTTTAGGTGAAAGAAAAAGAGAGGGAGGAGGTAGCAGGGGGCAAGTTGACTATGCAGCAGAATGCGGTGTTCAACGACGGTCTTAAAAGGGGAGGGCAAACGCCCTTTCTGGAAAGAGAAATACAGGTGGGAGAGAACCTTTAACGGGTAGAAAAAAAAATGGAGAAAGTCTGTTAAAAAGAGTGCCCGAGTGGAGGGAGGAGGAAAGGGGACAAAGAAGGCCGCTGAAAAGGGGGGGACTCTTGTATCGAAACTTCTCAAAGAAAATAAAAACGATTATTAGAGATGCATTCATGGAAAAAAAAAAAAAGAAAGTGGGGGGGGGGACAAAGAGGGTAAACGTTCCGATCGACAACGCGGGACTGAATCAAATGTTTCGATACGGGTGATGAGATGAGGGATTGAAATTCGAAAAACGGGGCGGGGAACAAGAGGGACAACGGCTAAAAAAGAATTGTGGCGTCCAAAAAAAGTGCACTGTGGATGCGTCACCACACCGCTCAGGTCAAAAAAAGAAGGAGGAAACTATACCAGGAGTCGGGAGAACAAAACAAATCTGTGGTTGGACGGGACACGCTTCCAAAAAAGCAGCAGGTTCGGGGAACTCCTCGCTAAACCTGGAAAATTTTGAAAGAAAGGGAGAAAGGGAAAGAGAGGAAAAAGAAGAAAGAGATACCTAAGTACACATCTGGAGCTCGAACATTACAGAAAAAACAGGGATTCGGGGAATCCAACTGGGGAACACAGAGAATAAAACTCTAAACGCTGGGGCAAGACGAAGAAAGAGCATGGACCTAGGGTAAATCGAGTTCCAGGACAGATACACCTTCGACAAGGGGGGACATCTGGCACATTGAACGGAGAGGAATGGAGACAAGGGGGGGGGGAATGATTAGTTGAGGAAATCCATCGTAAAAAAACGCGAAAGTATGTGATCACGCATGGGCACAGAGAGAAGAGGGGCGAAAAAGGAAAGAGAAGGCTCGTCTAGAAGCCTGTAAATCGTGAATGAAAATTTCCTCAAAGGGAAATTAGGGCTATTAGGGGGGTAGCGGAAGGAAAAAGAAGATAATTTTTCGATTCGCCCCGTAGGCAAGAGAATGAGTAAACGGGAAGTGCTAAGAGGAAAAGAAAGACCTCTTGAGTCAAATCAGGGAAAAATGGGTATAAATGTGCCCTTTGTAAGGAGAGGGCATGCGGACAGTTGCTACAGAAAAGAAAGTCTGGAAGTGAAATCTAAAAAAGAAGCGCGGGGGAGAGGGACAGGAAAGAACGGGAATTGGCGCTCGAAAACTCAGTGAATGATTGTTGAAGGGAGAAAAAGGGCGCGCGAAAAATAGACAAGGCAGGAGGAGGGGGGAAGACCGGTTAGAAGGCGTCGACAATTGTGGGGATTGCAGAGAGATAGATCCGTTGAAAAGGCAAAAATGGTCCGCAACGGACCCTTCGAAGCAGGGGTGATCGCCATGCCGGGGAATAAGGAGGAGAAAGAAGGGGCGCAACGCCGGGGTGAAGAAACTGAGGCAAAAACCCGTGGGTTGACTTGGGAATCACGAAATCGGACGAGAGGATCACAAATCACTGTTCCTATCCAGTGCAGTACCCCGCTAAGGATACAAGAAATAGAGCCCATTGTCGGAGTAAAGGGCAAATCTCATAGGGAAGAAACTCAAGGGAAAAAACTGGCTATGGAGTAGCGCCGTCTCAAATTGGGTTTGATTAAGTGAGAGTCACCGGCGGATCAAAAGAGATAGGCCGCCGCTGGGAAAACGTGCGAGAATAGGAGGAAAACGGGGCTGAGCAAAAATCGAAGTGAAACGGAAGTGACCACACCTATCCAACCGGAATTACTCCTGTTGAAAAAAGAAAATTCAGGGCCGCTATTGCCGAAGACTGCAGGGAGGAAGAGAAGGAGGAAAAGGGGAATAAAAAGGGAAAAAATTCGATGCACTCCAAAAGCCAAGAAAACTAAAAAGACTAGTAGAGAGAGTTATGCGGAACCCCGGGGGGAGAACAACGTATATTGCCTCAGAGAAAAGGGCTAAAAAGGGGGGAAGAGAGGGGGGGTCTAAATCAACCTCTTTACTGCGTCGATCGCGGAGGCCGAAAAACTAAAATTTCCGGCAATCTGGTGGTTGGAAAGATCCCCCCCCATCGACGGAAGTCAGAGTGAAGAAGGAGGGTTTTTAAGCCCGATTCGAAAGCGGCGTGGGAAAAAAACCTGGTTGAACGTAGATTGGGGAACAGAGGACGGAGAGAACAAAGAAGTTAAGCTGGGAGAATAAAGGGAAGGGGGAACGGAAAAGATGGGTCCTGTCTGAGAGTCTGGCTCATTTGGTCGAAAGGAGAATGTCCATAGAAGACAATCGGGAAAGGTCAATCCATGTACGGGGAGAGTAACGCATTGCGCCCAGAGGTGCGGGGGAAAGAAAGAAAAAAATTGGAGAGGGGAAGGCAGAGGCGAGAAACAGATGTGTTGAATTCGTTCCAAAAATATCTAAAGGTAGGAGGTACTGCGAATTACATCCTGGGTTAGGGGAGAAAAAGGGACGTCGGGGGGAGGAGGTTTTTTCACCACAATCTGGGCAGAGATGGGCGCGTCGAATAGTCTTAGCAAAGACAGGAAAAGAAGAGCAAGGAAAATCGTTGGCGATCGCACAGGAAGGCGGAAAAAGAAGTAAAAGCACGGGAGACGGGTAAATAGTTCTATGAGGTAAACGAGGAACGCTCACGAAACTGGTCCGTGTTTTAAAGCAGAGCAAAAACGGGAAAAGAACGAAGAGGGAAGAAGGCAGCGAGAGGGGGGGGGGAGAAGGACAAAATGACCAGTTTATGGAAACTGAACGGAAGAGTCTCCAGCTGCTCGTGATGATGAAAGAAAGAATATAAAAAGTTGTAAACAAACAGGAACTGTTCAAAAAGTACCGAGGGTGTCAGAGAGATCCGACGCAGTCAGAAAACTGGGAAAAAGAGAAAATTGTCGTACAACCAGAAAAAGGGAGGGCAAGACGAACCGGGGCAAAAAAAGTAGAAAAGAGGGGAAAAAAAGGAAAAATCTTGTCCTGGAAAACTCCTGTGTCGGGAAGAGCTGAAAAAGTAGGCAAGTTGAACGGCGGCCGGTCCAAGGCCCGACAGGGGAGTGGGAAAAAACCCTCAACAAGCTGCGTCAAATTATCCTTTCACTTTGAGGGGATCACCCAGAGAAGGCGGCCACCTAACTCCACAGAAACGGGAGGAAAAAGGAGTAGAGGGGTGGGGGACTGCTCGTCACGTTCAAAAATAGGAAAGAAGTGGTGCAATAGTTCTAAAAAGAAGATCGCTGGTGGGAACCTGAAGAGGCGTTCACAACATCACGTCCGCCGGAGAGACAGCAGGGAGGCGGAAGTGCGTCCGATGACCGGGAGAACTGGTCGGGACAGAGTTAATTTCGACAAGGAGAAGCATAAACTCAGGTGGCGATCAGCGGAGCAAAAAGAAAAAGCGAGGACTGCACAGGCCAGCATCAATCATCCCATGCCGCCGGGGGAGCTCAACCGCGGAAGAAAGCGCCATAATGGGAGATTCCGCAAGCAAAAACGCGGCGCCTACCAATGGGACAGAAAGAAAACAGGGCGCGGGAGCCGAAAAAAGTGGACATGCAGCCATTGACTTTCAATGAGATGAAGTTGAAATCAAGTCAATAGTGACTAAAAAAACGGAGCCATGCCAATATCCAGGTCATCAATGACCCAGGAAAAGAAGAAAATCAGCTAACCTTCGCCGAAGGGCGAGGATAGGTATAGGGATTAAAAAGCAATTTAGAAAAAGAGAAAACGTGCTCGACTCCGAAAAATAATTGAGGGGGACCAAGAAAAGGGGACGCAAAAGAGGGGAAAACGGTAGAATGTAACAAGGGGAGGCTTTGTGGATGGAGAATCGGTGACGAAGGGCTTAGTTCGAAGAAAGAAAATGTCAATTAAAGTGGGCGCGCCTGGTGTCGGACCGGTCAGCTTTCGAAAAAGAAGACCACTTCATTCTTCGATCTTTGCAACAGGGGGCACCAGAAAGGGGGGGGGAACAGCTAACCATTTCTCCTAAAGAAACGGGGGGGCTGGCAGAGCGTGTTAACAAGATCCGTATCTTCTCACGGAAAGGTGGGGTGTCTAAAATTCTCGAGGAGAAAATCCGACCTCATTGAGCCTGTGGGGAAGCCCTTGGGGAAGAGATGAAAAGTTATCACCGCGGATCTGACCGTTAGGAATCTCCATTGAGGGGAGGGAAAAGAAGGGGGGAACATGCTAACGCCTGGTACTCGAAAGGGGTTCAGAAGGGAAGCGTTAGAACCTCTGGACCTTTAAACGGAAGGATAAAGGACGAAAGAAAAGAAAAAAGAAGGGATCGCAAAAAAACGACTCAACGGCTTGTTTGTTTGAAAGACCATAAACAAGAGAAGATTGGAGAAAAAAAAGGAAAGAAGCTGCAAGAAAGACGGTGATACCAAGCGTGAAAACGGGGAAAGCTGGGGAAGCAAGTTTCAAAAAGTACTACCCGCGGATATGGGGAAATTCGGAGGGACCAGAGCACACCATAAAGAAAAACGATGAATTTCCATACATGGCATACCGTATGGAAAACGGGGGGTAGCGAGACGCCGAAAAGGGGAATCCATTTTAACCCAAGCCTTCTCTACGGAAAGCCAATTAGTCAGGGAACTAGGGAGGGGGGAAGCGGAAAGTGGGAAGGAAAAAATCTCAGAACACCACACCGGATATGAAACCAAGAGCTGCAAAGAAGAAAGATGAAGAAACTGCAATTTGGCCCAAGGGAACATAAGGAAAGCAAAAGGGAAAAGGAAGGAGAAGACCTAAACTTGCAATCAAGGATATAGAAAACTATCTCTCGAAAAAAGCAGTTCAAAAAAGAGAATTACAAGACATGAACCTAAATTTGGGGGAAAGGAAGAAGGGAAGAGAAGGGGCAGCAAAATCAAAATTGGAATCTATGGTCCGATCAGGTCGGCGAAATGACCAAAAGGGAGGGTGAGAGCCTGAAAGTAAAAACTTTCACAATTGATTATCCGGAAAAAGAAGTGGGAAGATGGGGAGAAGGAGGAGAAGATCAAACCTTAAATGCCATATTGTATACTAAAAAACTTAGCTACGGGTTCAGAGGGAAACGATGAATAGACATTACCTGAAAGCGAAGAAATCGCGGAAAGGAAAAAGAAGAGGAGAATCTATTCATAAAAAAACCTAAAAGGGCCAATGCCCTCGGGGAAAGTACGAGTTTAAAAAAAAAAAGACTACCACGCTCGAACCGGGGAAGTAACAAGAACCGGGGCAAGTACATTTGATGCATTATGAAGGTAGAGGACCATTCGTGACATTGCAAATCTTAGGAAGGAAGATTATGAAACTATGCGAACGGGGTAAGGGAGAAAAAAGAAGGTGGAAATAAAAACTGTCCAAGTAAGGCGAGAAGAAATACGTCCAAAAGAAGAAAATGAACATTCCGGAAGCCTTACTAGGGGAAGATTTGGAGAACTCAGGAAATGGGAAAGAAAATTAATTTGGAGGGGAAAAAAAGAGAAGCACGGGAAAGAGAGGGGAGAAAAAGGTAGCTTACACATCCGCGGACTAATCGGGAAGCATCCATTTTTAAGGGAAGAAGGTTCGGGGAAAAATCAACACGTGACGAGCTTGGAGATCGCAGGAAGAGAGTGCAGAGCACAGGACTCCCTCATTGGGGGAAGACGCCTCTATGCACAGGGGCAAGTCTAGAAGAACAAAGCTGGCGAGAAACGAGGTCGGGAGACAGCGGGCAAAAGGACGAAGGTGTTTTATCATCCTTGTCTTTATTTAATTACTACGCGCGTGAAAATCTGGAAGAGAAAGGTCTCCGTGATAAAGGAATTAAAAGAAAAAGAAAAAGCCGATGCGAGACTCAGGGTCGGCACAAAAAATCGGGGAATTGAGTGCTGTGGAACTAATAAGCCGCTGACCAACGTAAGTAGGAAGAGGAAAAACTCTCTGAACGTCGACCTCGAGATCAATGAAAGGAGAGACGAAAATGAAAAGAGAAATGGTAAACCAAATCTGTAAACCAGTATAAACAGTCGAAGCTTAGAGAGGGGGGGGGGAGGGTGCGCTGCACCCGGGCGGGATCAGGGACAGAGAGGAAAGGAATCGGCAGACAGAGAAAGGGGAAAACTTTCGTCAACGCCCATCAAAGAATATTCGCCAAGGAAAGACTCCCCCATCTGTCGAAGAGGGGAGAAAAAAACGAAGAGTCGGAAGAAAATTGCGAGAAGGGAACGAGACAGAGGGAGATGAAAGTTGATATCTTCAACCCGCCTATCGAAAACCACTTAAACTGTATATGAGAGATCCTGGGTAGAGTCGGAAAACCCGAGAAGAGAGAAGGGCCCCGAAAGACATGGGGACTAAAAACGGGGGGAAAGAGGGGAAGGGAGTCTCACCTGGCGTCGATTGTCGGGGACCAATGTGAGAAAGAGGGGGGGGGGATCACCAAAAACCATCTCCTGCTGGGCAGCGTAAAAAAGGGAGGGGGAAGGATGAGTGGGAAGATTGAGATATCATGTTCAAAAAAAAGATTCCTCGCAGGAGAAAGGGACGTTTAGGAAAAAGATTAAGAGCAAGAGCCGGAACCAGAGCCGTTGATCACGAGAGCCGAAGAGCGTGAGATAGAAAAGAGACAAATTTCTGTCATTGGCATCGGTGAAATCGGCGTACTTGGGAAAAACCAATGTTCTGAAAATAATCCGATCACAAGTGAATGCGGTACCGGAAAGTCGAGAATTTGAGGAGAGTGGAAAAGAGAAACCACGGATGAAAATAGATAGGGGAATTCATTCCAAGAAGGCGAAAGTGGCACACAATTTGAACCGAAGGAAGATCGATTCTTTGGTAAAAGGCAATCGGGTCCCACGTAAACCATCACTAAATCACGCCGTCCGTGAGTTACCTTAGAAAAGAATCTTAAGAAGAAAAGAACAAAATCGGGGCTGAAACGCAGGTGATGCAATCCGAGCTCGTGAGCGCAAAGAAATAGTTCCCGAACCCGTTTAAAAAAACTAAACGTGACGGGGACAAGACCAGGGAGGGGGGGAAAAAAACATTAAGAGGAAAAATCGGGCTGCCGCAAAACGCGGAACGCAGACAGCCAAAAAAAAAACCAAAAATCGGGGGTGGATTCTGCCCAACCCCGAAATTATCAGCCAATGGGAAAGGGAAGAAGCTGAAGAGAAAAAAAGCCTCTGGATCACGGCAGTAGACCAGTTTCGAGGATCTGTCCCCATAAGGTTAGACTTTGTTCATATCGAGACCGCGACGAGCAAGATCATTAGGAGAAAGAGAGAGTAAGTGGGACTGACGCCCGGGGCTAACCACTGAAGTCAACATGTTGCAACCCAAGCGAAATATCTCCGCAGAGGAACGTTGGAGAAAAGGCACAAAGAGGGCAGCTCCCTGGGGTAGTCTTGAAGGGAACATCTGAGCCGATGGGAGTCTTCGGCCTTCTCTCGCAAGAGGCACTCGTCAATGCTGCAGCGGAAGGGACAAAAAAAGAAGGAGGCCTCAGGAAGCAATCCAACGCGAACAGGATGGGTCAAAACGTCGGTTTTGACCAAGAGGAGAAAGCGGTACCCTGTCGCAAAACCTTGTCGAAAGTCTTCAGGGGGCAATGAAGGTAACGAAGTAGACCGGGCGATCAGAACGAGGCGGAAAATGACAGGGAAAAAAAAATAACCATTTGGGACAAACTGGAGTCTAAAAAAAGACGGCGGAAATAGGGGAGAAAGAGGGGAGGGGACGGCATTGGAGGAGTCGTAATTACCAGACCATAGGGTGCCAGGCAGCTCACAGAAATGCTGATGGGAAAAGAAACAAGACATTAAAAGGAATAGAAGGAGGAGAAAAATAGTAGTCAGCCGCTCTGCAGAGGGGGCTGCGGAGGAAACATTGGGAAAGGAACACTATTGGGGACTAGAAAGCAAGGAAAACAAGGCAGCAAAGATAGAAAAGGAAAAGAAACAAAGAGAGTACAGTGAAGATCAAGCCCCCTAGCACTTAAAGGGTTGGTCGCTCAAGGAGAATGGGAAAAGAGAAGGAGCATGGGTGGAAGCAAAAAGCTCTCCCACGCCGAGAAGAGAAGGGTTCGTCAAAAGAAACAGTTGGGAGGGGGGGGATGAGAAAGAAATCCATTAATAGGAGAACCGCCTTTTATCAATAGGTGAGAGTCCGACTTTTGATAGCTGAGAGAGAAAAAAAAGGGATAATGTAGGGTTCAACATATCCTCTTGGGGAAACATTTTGCCGCTGCCGAAGAAAAGAGGAGCGGAAAAAAAAGGCTGAAGGTTCAATCCCTCAGATAAAACAGTTCAATATAAGAAGCGCTGGGCATCTGAAGGGGGACATCAGCATTAACAACTTGGCAAGCGAAACGACTTAACAATGGTTCTGACCAACATGATACAACTGTTAGGGGAAAGAGCGGTGATTTTCCAATGATGAGGGAAAGAGAAGGGGACACATGGGAGGAGGCGTAGGATTTCAAAGAATCAGCCACGATCTGAAGAAAAATCAAATTTAAAAAGGGGCATCGGACATAACGCCTTATGAAGAAGATAAGCCGTTGGAACGTCGTTCAATAGGAAAAATAGTAGGGGAAAACCGTGAAGGAAGGCGGTCAAGGGAATAATGCAAATATTCAATCAGAAAAACGAGCATCGACTTTTCGGATGGAAAAAGTGGGGGAAGAGTGTTCTGTAAAAAAGAACCTTTAGAGGGTGGCGGAAAAATGGGTAGGTGAACAAAGAAGTACTTTGATTGCCAAGTGAACGCTATGGAAGGTGGACTTTCGACTGGGAACTGTGGAGAAAGCATTGCGGTCGGAGGGGAATGAACTCTGGTGAAGAAAACAGAGGAAAGAGAGCAAGCATACGTCTATAATTGTCCAAAAAAAAAGGGGAAACTTGAGGGACAGGCACAAGAAGGTGGGGGGGGGGGGGGAAAAAGACGTCTTCTTTGGGGGACGAAAGCGCGCTTGTTCAATCGAAGACTTCTTCTACCCCAACAACAATAGATAATTCAGTCAAAGAGACAAAAACCTCAGGGAAAAAGGAAAAAGCAAAGTCCGTCGAGCAAGCGGACTAAGACAAAAGGAAAAGGAGGGCTAAATTTTAATCCAAGAACATGTGGGTCTCAAAAGCCCAATTACAGGGGGACATGAAACCGGGGAAGGACAAAGCGGTCGGAGAAAATCAACTTACACGAAGTAAGAGCCGTATGTGGCACAAAAAAGACAGCTCAACTCAACGTTGAAGTCCAAAAATTTTTCCTATTGGGCGAAAAGAGTAAGATTTCCAAAGGTTCGGGCATTAGGGCATCTGGTGCGGAGGGCTCCAGTCGCGAGAAAGACAGAAAAAGGGTTGGCACCGATGGTAACGACCTTACGAAAAACGATGATTGCATCGAGCGAAAGAAGGACGAAATATCCGGAAAGACGCTGAGAGGAGAAAGTGGGGAGAAGAACTCTCAGAAAAAACGAAAGACCTAAGGGATAAAAGGAAAACACCTCGGATAAAAGATTGAAAAGAAAGAGATACAGACCCACTCTAAAATATACCAGGGACACAGCGGAAAAATGAAATCTCATCATGGCCAAGGTGTTATTCTTAAAATAAACCAGAAATAAAGAATGAGGAGAGGTAGAAAGGCGAAAAAGAATGGCACCCAGGAAGGGAAAAGAAAGGAAGATAGAATAGGAAAAAATGCAATAAGCATCTTCCAGCCGTATTTTACTCAGCACCCGAGTTTTAGAAGGGAGGGGGACCAGATGATGTCGAAATTGAGAAATATAAGAAACGGAGAGGTATCAGGATTTTAGAAAAGAGAACATTAATCCATCAGGGGAGCGAACTTTTGTTGTTCATTGAAAGGGAATGGTATGGCAGGTAGGGGGAAGACATCAAAACGGTGGAAGGGATAGGGGGGCGGAGAAGGGAGCGGCTCGAAAAAGCATAAGAGTTTTCAAAAAGGGGCTCTGGTGAAGAGGTTGAGGGAGAACGCCGAAAGAGCCAAGGCAAGCAGGAGAACCAGAGAAGGGCTAGCTAAGAGCTGAACATGGTATCAAGGGGTTGGGACAGGGCTCCTGAAGGGGGACGAAAGATTGTAGCTGGGGACGGAACGGGTCGCCACGGGAAGAAAAAGAGCGTAATCAGGAAAAAACGTTCTAAACTATTTGGGGGGGATCAGTTACAAGGGGGCAGGAGGACGGGTGACCGAATAAGCAGGAGAACGGAACCGGCGGCACAGGCCAATTTTCTCCATAAAGTTCTTATTCGACTTTATGGATAAAGAGCAGTTCGGAAGGGGTACGACAAAAAATGATACATATGGGCAAACGTAGAGAAAAATCAAACATGAAAGGGACATCTTTTGTGTTCCTTCATTTGGTTCAGGGAGGGAGATGGAAAACCACATGAAACAGGAAATCCCATATCTCAAGACTGAGGGGCCCACCTTTAGACTCCATGAAGGAATTCAAGAAGGGGAAAATTAAGAAAAAGAAGACAAAAAGTAAAAACTCGGTCTGGGGGGAAGGGGTCGACAAGAAAGAAGGTCGGAGGCATCATTTATACATTATTGCCAATGGGGCCGATCAGGATGTGGTAAAAACCCTTAGAAAAGAACACCAGATAAAGGAAAACTCCCGCCCGCAGGGGAAGAGGGATAGAGGGGGAACAGAAAATCTCCAAATCACCTCATAAAAATATAAACTTCATCGGCGAATATCACAGAAAGAAGCGGGGCGAGTGATATCGAGAAGGGAAACCTGCAAAAGACCTTGAATCAAGGGGGTAAAACAACCATAACCATCGCATTCCGAAAATGTTGGATGCGCGTAAGAGTTTTTCAACAAAAAGGAAAGGCCAGGTCTGAAAGTGAAACGTTGCAGGAGGGGACGCTGAGTGTGGTACGGATGGGAAAATCATTCAACGATACCGTCAGGAGGTCTATGACGCCACGATTGTACTAATGCGTAGTTCAGAGGGAAAAAGAAAAATTGGAGCGTGATCAAATTTACGGTGGAGAGAATAAACGCCTGCGAAAGTGCTTGTGAAAAAACACGATAAGAACCGAAAAGAATTGAAAAGCGAGACACTGCATCTAACTGATCTAATTAAGATCTCAAAAACCAACGGGGAAAAGAGAAAAGGGGTAAGAAAAAAATAGTAAAAAGGAAAAATGTGAGTCAGGAACGCATTTCAACTACGTCAGGTGCTTGAATGGGGGGAACACAAAAAAAAAGGCTTCTGACCACTTAGAATCTCCCTAAGGGGAAAAGCTGAGCCACATAAGGGACAATCAGTTTGGAAGAAAAGAGATGACACGCAGTGGAAAACCGGCGCAGGTTGGAATAAAATGAGGGCTCCCACGTAACGACGGTGTCTACACGTGGTCACAACAGACTTGAAGGGTTGGGAACACAAAGGGAGCAAAGGTCTGAACAGGGCCAGAAAAGAGATAGGACGCGGAAACAGGATGGGGGGGAAGGAGAACACCATGAACGAAAGGTCGCCTTTCTCCGCGCGATAAAACAATTCAAGGTGAATATTCCTCAAAGCCGAACCCAAGATTAGCATTAGGAGAGGGGGGGAGACTCCCAGGGACGGATGGGGAGACGGTGGTCAAAAAGAAAAAGCCAATACTGCTCAAAGGATGTCGTTTGATCGAGGAGTAGCTTGACGAGGCAGTGCGTGACCTCTAACCAGGGGAAGAAGAAGGCAGCAATAGCGGGAAGCCGACCCTAGTCCCGGAGAAAAAATTCAGAAACCGGGTTTGGAAAAAAAAAATTGGATAGAACGGCGACCTCTTGAAAAAAGGAGGTGAAGGGGGGGTACCGATAAACGGTGGAGCACCGACGAGCTACCAGGTCTTGCCGAGCAGCTCACCAAGAAGGTTCAAGCGCTAAAGAACAAGCGCAAAACCAATTACTACTACAGAATTTCAAGAGCGATCAGGGGGAAGCAGTGAGGAAAGAGGAAAAGGGGATAGGGGAGTAGGCGACGGCCGAAAGAGCGTATCCAGTAAGAAAAAAATCACCGTAAAAAAAAAACCCACGACAGCGAGGTCCAATTGGGAAAAACAGGAACGAGTCTGAAAAAAATCGCAGGGGGACAATCGGGCTTCGAAAATGCTGAGGCTGCAATGGCGGCGGAAGGGGAAGAAGCACGTTCAGCGAAAACAAAGCAATCGTTCCCGCGAAAAACACTACGAAAGGAGATCAAATAAAAAAGATAAAGTGAAAAAGTGGCAGCAGGGAACAGACCGAACCTCGAGGAAAACTCTCTGCCCGTTCCCGATCCGAACCTGTCCGGAGAGAAAAGATTCACACAAGGCAAGCAGGGAGACCTCGAGCACAGATTTAAAAACGTGGGAACCGGTTTCCCTCGTGTGTGAAAAACAGCATAGAAAGAAGTGACAAGGTCGACGACAACCAGGGAGAAAAGAGGGGGCTTAAGATAAGGAAACCGCGTTAAAAATGGAAAATCAGCGAGCCTGGGCTAGAATCAGAAAAAAAATATTCAGCAGTTCTAGAGGGGATCCAAAGAGTGGAGTATCAGGGAGGTGCATGAAAAGGAGGGGGAGGAGAAACGTGCGGGGAGTCGAACGATAGTAGATAGGAGGGGTTCGAGTAAACCGAAGGTGTAAGAAGTAATGAGCCTTAACCCATTCAGGCAAAGTTGTAAAGGAGTAGGCGCTAAAGGGGAGAAGTAGGGGGGAGAACGCTTTAAAGTGGGTAAGAGGAAGAGCCCATCTTTTCAGAAATCCTTGTCCACCGTCGTAGGGGGTACGCGCTGAGAAAGGAAAAGAGGAATTACCGGGTAGAGGGATTTGATCCCATAAGCTAGTATTGCTACTGAGAGGAACAACAGAGGAAAAAAAGCATAGAGAAGCTTGAAAGGGGTACTCCTAGGGGAGAAGGATATGCATAAAAGAAAAGGGTGTCAAAGAAGTAACTGTTGTTTCAATTCAAATCTAAAAGAAAGCAAAGAGGGGGATCAAGCAAGAAGGAGAGGAGGGGAATACGAGGACGATGAGACGGGGGGAAGAACGTTCGGCACATCTTAAAAAAACGATATTTTTGGGAAAAAGAGGGGGTGTGCCACGAAAAAGAAAGTCGCTTCTTTCAAAAAAATCGAGAGAGGAAAGGCTGGGGTTCAAAGGTTGAAAGTGAAGCGACGAAAGGAAGTAAAAAAATGAGTGGTCCGGGTCTGGTAGTCCAAGCTTCGAAGATCCAATCAGGGGGGGGGAGAAGCAAACAAGATGAAGGGAAGAGAAATGGCGAAAACTTCGTAATTGTCCAATGATCGAGGGGATGTGAGGGATCAGACACGTCAACCAAGCCATGGATTCGGGTCTTCTCTTATCTGGAGAAGTAAGC
>Ga0179593_1315431_pt1 | contig 16330 bp, 15 predicted proteins | sample CZODoug2_1_08_16_FD_185931 | JGI IMG/M metagenome (GOLD analysis project Ga0179593, IMG submission 185931) | Vadose zone soil fungal communities from Angelo Coast Range Reserve, California, USA - CZODoug2_1_08_16fungal (PacBio error correction) | ecosystem: Environmental > Terrestrial > Soil >...
CGCTGCCTCGCAGAGGGGCCTTCTTTCTCCTCTTGTTCCAGCTAATCCAGAGGAAAACCAAAAATTCAGGAGGCTCCCCTCTCGTACGATTCTCTGGGGTTCCCAGGGGCCATCAGGGGTTCTCGGGAAAGGATATCCTCGTGACGGATGGAGGAAAAGTTCCTCCCTTTATTAGGCAGCGGGGCAACGCTCGGGTCTTCTTCCTTGTGATCCTTAGGTAAGTTGCGGCGGTGAACCAAGATGAGGTCAGAGGAAGACCGGGAAAGCGGGGGAGGGGGGGTACAGGGGTGCACGTGAAACTGCAGCGAAAGGGATCCGTGCTGCAGATCCTGACAGCCGGAGCAAAGTGAAAAAGGGGGGGGAGGGAATAGAGGGGAGGACGTCGCCATTCTTCCCTCGTTCGCAAATCCCACCGATGCGTACAGCGTCGTGGGAGGAATCAGGAAATGCAAGAAAAATATAACCAAGTCAGAAAAATACGAAGTGGGAAAGGAGCTGAGACGAACAAAAGGAAAGAGGAATGAGGACTCTTCTAATGACGGTTTCCAGGAAGAGAGGAAACCACGGAAGACTACGATCTTGAACTCGATCAGGTAGGGAGCAAATCACGGGTCGAACTAATTAGAACCATGAAAAAAGCGGAGGAGGAGGGGGGAACAAAGAGCGCTTCTGCTTCTACAAAGACTTCCGGCCAAGGAGCTTGCGGGCACATGGAGGGCCTGACTTTTCGTCGAGCAACTTGACTGTTACTGGAGTGAAAGAGTCTGGTCATGGGTGGCGAGGACCTGAAGAAGGTCCTAGGACGACAAAACGATCGTCTCGAATCGTTGGGGTCTGGCTACAGAAGGGAAGCCGCTACGAAGAACCATCTGCAATCAGAAAGGAGAACTCAAGCAAGACTAACTGCACTGGGAAAAAAGAAATCGCAATCTCGTCCTGGAAAGGGAAAAGCCTCGGTCGGCTTTAGAGCCTCCTACGGTAATCAAGTCGCCACTTACAGAAAAAGAACCAGCCAAAAAAAGGAGACAGAAGAGGGAAGGGGCATGGGGTCCTAGAAACGGGCGTCATCAGTCGAGAATTACAAGAGTAGCACTACGCGCCTATCAAAAATATGCCGGCCAATGAAAAGATCGAAAGCGCAGGGGGGTTGCAAATGCCGCGGGGGGGATTCATATCGTAAAATTACACAGGCTCACATCCTTCAGAGCGATGGCAGCGGGGAAAGTTACATGCCATAATAATTCAGAGGAGCTCGACCCAGGTGAACCACCTAGCTTGGCAATGGTAACTCGTCAGAATTCTCAGGGGAAAAAAAGTTAGAAGGCAACTTTTATTACTTGGGTACGATTTTGGGCGTCACCCTACAGGGGGACTCAAGTCGTACCTATCGGTACTCAGGCTCAAACAGATACAAAACTGGAGGACAGAAAATGTAAAAAGTACTCAGTGCATCCTTGGTGATCAAAGACATACGGAAGAGGGAGTAAAAAACAACTCTTCTAACAACTGGACTTGTAATGGATGAAGGGGGAGGAGAACTAAAAAAAGTTGTCGAAGAAAGGTAGTCGCCGGAAAAAGGGCGCAGCACGTAAAAACCGGCGGGAAGGGAGAAAAGAACAGTTCTTAAAGACTTCAGGGGGGGGGGGGGGTGGGAAACTAGAGTGCGGGGGGGACGGGAACTTTCTAAGTAGAGGTGACCGCCGGCTTTCTTGACTCCAAAGATGAGGGGAGAGGAAAGTCTGAAGGAACTGAAAGGGTGGTAAAAAAGTCGGGAGAGCGTGTGGTCGACGCAACAGAGGCCGGGGACAAAACCCTAAGGAAAATACTCGGGCCAGGCTTGAAAAAAGAAGGCAAAGGGGAAAAAAGCCAAATAAAGACTGCGAAACCTTTTCACGGGAGGAGCATCATCAGAGAAAAGACGCGGAGAGGGGGGAACGGCAAGAAAGAGAAGTGGATGAAGCGGATGAAAACAGTGATCTTATGTTCAGAAGACGGGAAATCCTCATTTATCTGGGGGGACGGAACTGGCGGGTTCATGGAAGAATCTACTAGAAATTGTATAGAGGACATCTGAAAAACCGAGGGCTGAAATTCGGGGAATTGAATTGAACCTAACCCATGCAACCAGAGAAAATCCTCCAGCCCCACAACTTTTGTCTCAAAAATGGGGGGTGCAGGAAAGAGGGGAGAATCATTATCTAGTAGTTATCTCTATAATTAATAACATGGCAAATGATGCATCCAGGGGGGGTGGATTCCTCTCAGGACTTACGGGAAGATTTAACTTGGACCTAAGAAAACTCAAACGAAGAAAGGAGGGAGGGCTCCGGAGAAAAAAAAATGTCGGAAAGTGGGACCTTTGAGGAAAAAGTTAAAATTTTACTTAGAGGCTCAGGAAGATGATAAGAAACAAAAACAACTACTTAAAAAGGAAGATGTAATATAGTCTCGTAATCTACATCCATGTCCTTAACTTACAAAAGAATTTCAACGAATCCTGGGGTGGGTCTCATAGTAAACCTCCGGGTCATTAGGGGGTTTTGTTGGGCGAAAGTTGACGAAACTCGCGTCCGCGAGAGGAGGGAGCCCAAAAGGATGATATCATTTTACAATATGGAAAGAGATAGCGAGCACCTCTCTAGGGTACTGATCGGCACTAAAGAGGGGAACAGGTGAGCGAGGGGAAAGGATGAGAGTCGATTGTGGGGGGGGGGGGCAAGCAGCGTGTTGATTGCAAGGCATCTTCAAGGGCGAAGTCACGGAAGACACGCAGGGGTTTGACGGAAAAATACGTTCGAGAAGCCGCAGCATGAACAGAGCCTAATAATTCCTCTGATTCGCACGCTAATCTCGGAGTGCAGAGCCTGAGAACGATTGAAGGGGGAACCACCAAAAAAAGTCTCATCCGCTACGGTGGCATAAGCGATGATGCTATGAAAGGGGAAAATAGGAAGGCAAGGTGGTTCACGGGAGTTGCAGATGGGGCAAGACGGGGGGGACGAAAGATAAGAAATGGTAGGTGAAAAGAATCGTGGCGGTCTACGGGGGCACACCGATCTCCAAGGGGATTAACACAAAGGGTACGAACGGACAGACAGCTAGGGAAGACTATCGCGAGGTCAAAGACAAGCGCACCGGTCACGCTCGGAAGTCGAAGAAAAAAAGAACGTTCAAAGCCAACCCGGAGCTTGACAGGCGTGATGTTCAAGGCAGTGGAGATGACACGGTGGTAGAAAGGGCAAAAAAAAGGAGCAAGAACGCGGTCATTAGCTCGGAGACGCACGTGAGAACACCAAGAAAAGTCGAAGCGCGGCGGAAGGTCTTCAGCAGCAAGATAAAAAAACTGTCTTAAACCGGATAAAAAAAAAATCAAGGTGTCCGATAGAGGGCGTACACTAATACGGCGAAAGGTCATCGGTGGGATGGGAGTATCGGGAAACCGCTGGTACATGAACAATGAGGTTAGGGGACCAAAAAGTAGACGTGACTAATCTGAGCGAGGGTGGAACACTCTAGAGCACTGATGGGAGGAACTATAGAGTCTCCCGCAGGGGGCAACCTGTTGTAAATCTGAAACTCGACCGGGGGCGGGCACCGACGTTTTTCTCGCCTACTTATACAGAAGCGGCATAAACCGGCGAGGAGGAGATGGTCACATTTACTGCACATGCTCTTCTTCTGTGGGGTTAAGAATAATTGCGAAAAAAAGAAGGTACTGCATCAAAGGGGGGGGAGCAGCAAAAAAGGGCACGCGGCAGGTACTTTCTTCTATCTATTGAACTAGTGAAAGGTAAGACGAAGTCACCCGAGGAGGTCCTCGGGAAAAGGAGGAAGCTAAGATGTCTGTAAAGGAAAGTACTCTCCGGAGGGGGGGGAAGGTATCTAAGGAAGGGGGAAAGGGGCGACAGATCCTGAAAAGCTATTTCCATTCATGTCATCGATGGGCGGGTCTTCGCAAATCCGCTTAAGATTCTTCCAGTAACCCCCACCGGAGTTCGATAGAGAAACGGGTGGAAGGAGGAAACGTTAGGGGAGCGGAACGACAAAGAGCCAGAAAAAAGACCACTTCACGTCAATGAGTCGGAAGACAATCAAAAAGAGAAGCGCCTCGTAGACGCGAATGAAGCGCTTCGTGGGCACGACGAAGAGGGTGAAGTGCTGGAGCCAACACCTCGAAGACTGCGCGGAAACACTGAGGTCTGACTTCGGAGGAAACATCGGGCGCTCGGGAACAGAATCGTCCTGAACGCGGGGAAGGCAAAAATCTAGGGGAAAAAAAAGGCGACTGGGTAAGGAGGGGTACTACTGGTCGTAGGAGAATACTTGGAACGTAGGCTGATGACTCTTGATCATTTGTGTCTAGAGGAGCGAGGGTAAGAAGGCATAGGCGACACGAAAAAAGTCGAGACATCGTGTTCAGTGAGGACGAGGCAAAAGGCGGCGACCAGGACCGAAATTCACCGCCCTCGAGATAACTTAAGCAAGAGGAGTGCGCAGGGCCTCTGCGAACTTGCGAGCGAATAACCCGCGGAAACTCCTCATTTGGGACAGGTACAGACGCAACGACGATCGTCGGAACTCCAAATCGGGAAATCACCTCGCACCTTAATCAAGATCACTAAGCTCACGCCGACGAACGAAGTGCAAGTGGGGGAGAAGGAAGGGAACCGTTGCAGGGAAGCGAGTCTCACGAAAGCTTACTCATATCACCAATGAGGCGAAAAATGTAAAACAAGGACTCTCTGTCTCGCCAGGTTCGGGTGATCTATCTGATAGAACAAAAATGCGAAAAAAAGGGAAATCTTCTTGTTTGAAAAGGGGGAGAAAGGGCCATGTGGACCCTAGGATTACATTACGACGACTACGTGGGAACAATAAGTCAAAACGATGGGGGAACTGGAAAGAGAGATATTCTTAAATGACCACTTTAGCAGCTGAACTTGGTTCGGACTGGGGGAAGAGAGACCGAACGCGAACTGAGACATCTGTAAGAGATGCGCTCCAGGTAACTAAAGAAAGAAGGAATGGACTGGGAAGGTAAATCAGGGGGACTCCTACTTGACCAAAAAAAAAGAACGAGCATGAAGAAAAGAGCGCAGGAAAGGACGAGAGCATGGGAGGATTTGGGATCACTCGGATCGAGAAAAGTATCACTGCAAGCAAAGCTTGGGGAACAGATGCGCAAGACTAAATAGGCACCGGCGTCTTTGCCGGAAAAAAATCAGATCATTGTAAAAGTCAGGGGTCCTGGAAAGAGTCGTCAAAGAGTAACTGGCGCAGGGGAGGGGAGGTTTGGAAGAGCCAGAGAGATTGAGAAATAGAGAAGTTCCGTGGAGGAAAAGAGAAAAAAGGAGCGAAAATCGTTGTGAAACGTCGAAAAAACCACATCTTTCCGACCTCGACTTTACCGACGCTCGGTAGAATGCTTTGACGGAAAAAAAACCGGGAAAGCGACGGCAGCACTCCGGGTGCACGGGGAAAAACCCCAAAAACGAAAGAGAACACTTCGGCTTCGATATAGTTGGTTGCCTAAAAGCAGACTAGGGGGGGGTAGCTGCAAAGAATACGGGGATGAAAAAACGAACTATCATCGGTCGAACTTCACGGATTTCATCTCTATGAGAAGGAGTACGCGCAGAGGCGTGGTGAAAGGGAAAACCGGAAGGGTAGAGTAGACTGAAAGGTGAATATGAGTAATAAACCAGAGGCATGGAAACGCTCTATCCGCAGAAAGCACACCAGGAAACTATAGTGGGGGAACCTCTGGACGAAGAAGCAAAGCCGATCGGAGCTCGAGAAAGACTGGTACATACCCGTTCAACTTATAGAAGGAAAGGTGAGGGAAGTCAGAGGAGGGAATGGCGCGGGTGCCGTCAAAGAACTAAACCTACCGCTTGCGGGGTAGGAGAGGCGACAACACCGGGCTGCGTGTACGGGAGAGGGGTCAGGGTAAAAGAACGGGGAGATTGAAGGCGGCTCTCAAAGAGGAGACGATAGAATATCGAGGGGCTCCTCCATGCAACGATCGGTCCACACCGAAAAACGTGTCGCCAGAGCCGTCGGTCCAAGTTTGGCGGGAAGGGGGAGCGCCATCAAAAGCGCGTCCTGACGGCCCACATCGCGTAGGCATTTGGAACGGTTATTACATGAGCGATGACTGTCGCTCGGAAGGAGGGGAGGAAGGGGGCAACGAGAGAAACTAACTTCGTTGCAGAGGCTGGGTGAGGTCTTTAGGGAGGGGTCAGCAAAAATCGGGTGCTGGAACAGCATCTTCAGAGGGGGAAGGAATAGAAAGGAACGGTGGGGCAGATCGCAAATACAGGTCGTCGGATGTGCGAGAGCCGCGGAAGAACGCCTATCAAGAGGGATCCAGGAACAAAGATATCCTGAACCACTGAGGCGACGCTTCAGCACGATCTTCGATGGGACGGACACCACGAGAGAGACCGGAATCAGGGATGACTAGGAAAGTTAAAAAGGGCAAGAACATCGATGTGGGGTGTTTCGGTCTATGTCCAAGCCGGTTATGCGAAGCGTACGGCCAACTCGAGGAAGGTTCCCTGCATCATGGCGGAAGAAAACCGATTCGCCGTATTTCTTTACAGGAACGAAAGGAAATAAGACTAGCGAAGAAAACCTCATCGGAGAGTCAAGAAGTCACTTCGAAAGGGTCCACGCTGAAGAAGAGAAAAAGCAAACCTAAACCACCTACAGGGAGAAGATTCGGATGTCGCAAGAAGAAGTGGTCCTATGCTTGTGGGTTAGAGGACAGGGGGGGGGTTTGGGGGGGGAGGTGGGGGGGGGGGGGGGGGGGGGGGTGGTGGGGGGGGGGGGTCGGGGGGGGGGGGGGGGGGGGGGGGGTGGGGGGGGGGGGGGGGGGGGGGGGGGGGGGGGTGGTGGTTGTTGTGGAGGCAGACAAGACGATGCTGCATTTCTCGGCAAGAACGGGGAACACGTCACGTACAAGCCATAGAGAGGGAAGTTCTTCACGGGACAGTTTCGGAGCAAAGGAAGGGCGATCGGCATCAATCGGACGACGAAGGCAGGCTGGGTACAACGAGAAAAAAAAAGGGACAGAAAATCATGGTCGGTCTCACATCTCACAGGAATCTGTTAAACTTGGCAGATCGCAGGGTAACGAGTTCCAAAGGGGGAAGCTCTTTTGGTAAAGGGGGCGGCGACTTCAAGGATGAGACTCGAGGTCTGGCTGCCGGGAACTGGATTCAGCCAGCGCTCGAGTCTCCAGCGTGGTTGAAGAGGGAATACGAGATGAAGAAAGACGAAGAGAGAAACAAAAGGGGCGAGGCGAAAGGGTAAAGGGTAACCATCCCCTGGGGGCGGAACTGACGTGATGATACATTCAATACTGCAGCCAAAGTGGTCTTAGTCATCATACCAGACCTAGATCGGAGAGTGGTGTCTTGATTGCGCCGGGTAATCACCTAGGAAGGTACTCGAAAGGAGTCAGAATTCGGGGAGTGTAAGCATCAGGCTAGGGAGAGACCCTGCAGTCGAATCAGGCGCACGTAGGTGCGGTCAGAATTTCCAAGTCGTTGGGACGAAAGGGACTTGAGGTCGCGAAGGAGGAACGGGCACGAAAAAAATGGAGTACGATCTTCACTTCATCGGGGGAAGGCGCTGTATAGACCACCTGATAAGAAGCAGAAGCACTAGTGAACTGAATAAAGGGAAAAAGAAAAAGCATACCTATTCCTGCTCCTAGTCCGTACACGGAAGAAAGGTGCCTTACATAGTGAGGAAACCTAAATCGCTCCTCTTTCCGCTCTTCGAGGTATGTACTGGTCTAAACAGAAGATACTGGCCTCTAACGGCGTGGGATGTACCATTGCTGAGAAAATAGTCGAAGAAAGTGGACAGGAGTAGGCGGTTAACGAAAATCTTCCGGCCTAGGAGAATGGAGTATACAGAGTCCATTGGAGCTGCTTGTATCGAGCAGAAACTTGAAAACTTAAACTAGTCTTATTCTTTGAGTTCTCAGGTGGTTACTACGAGGAGCAGCCTAGCTGACGGAAAACAACGAAGGGAGGAAAAGGGGTGCCGGTCGGAGGAAGCGGCGGAAGGGCGACTAACCGACTTCGCCCTCAAAAACGGAATCTGACCCTCGCTGTGACGCAGGATCTTAGCCGCATAGGAACAATAAGATCGCGTCCTTGAACCTGAATCCAGGAGGGAGGGAGAGAACTTTAAAAAAGTGCACCCTCAGATGTGCTCACCGGAGAACTTGTCACAGAACAGCTCAGACGACATTCAGGCGCAACGGGCTGAAGGAGGCGACATCGTCCCTAGATCATAAAGAAGCAAGCACCCTGATGACCATCCTCAGTCCATCTCCTCGACGCGAGGGTAGCGACATCGTGAGCAGCGTTAGGGGACACTATCTCACTCCGTCGAGCGAGGGTCAATGAACGGGGGAACAAGGCCCGAAAAGAGAAGCATTATTCTCGGACTGTTACGAACCGAAAGATACATCAGGGGTTCTGTAACTCTTCGAAGATGCTGACCGGACCAACCGGGGGATCAGCCTGGTTGCAAAAGTTTAACGTGACGGGTGTCGTAGAAGACCAGCCTCCCGATGCTGTCGGAGGCACTAGCGGGAAATCATCGGAGGGCTTGGCAGGAATGAGGAACGATTTCTACTAATAAGGTTGCTCCTACGGTCTTGAAAAAACCGGCAAGAGAAAAAAAAATAGAGAAAAACTGTGACGTCTTTGAGAAGTGCGGTCGAATGAAATTCCACAGAAGCTTGGGCGCTCATGCTCGGGAGAAACGCTGAAGAATGCTTCGTGCCCCGGAAGAACACACGAGGCACTGCGGTTTTTACTCTAGTCGGGTGAAGTGGACTTCTAGAGGGGCGTGACACGGATGGCTTGGGGGTCGGGGAACTAGACCGATGATTGCCTAAATGATAAAATAGTACTCCGGTCGGGGAGGGTAAGACCTTCCTAGAATCTTTTCCGTCGACCGCACCGTCGAAACAATGAAATAGCTACTTCAAAACGGCTTGACAAAGGCAAATCTAACCACCGAAGCGCTGCTACGTAGTGCACGACGTGACGTTGAAGAAAACCTCAATCGATAAGCAAAAATCGCTGAGAGAGGGGGGGGGGGGGCCGGCCACGAAAATCGAAATGAACTCGAACAGAACTGGTTCGAGGATTTGACGATCCTCGGGAGAGGACTCTTGTGACCTGAGCGACTAGCAGAAGACCCAGAAAAGGATCTGGACGGGGAAAAAACGAAAAGTCTTAAATGAAAAAAAAAATTTAAGAGCCGTACCCGAAACCCGAGTCTGCCAACATCGGACGCATTCATACATCTCGCCACTAATAGGGCCGGCCATAGTGTCAGGCAAGAGCGAGCGAGGGTAAAACGGGAAAAAAATTCAAAAAATGATATAAGGCGAGCTTTTCATAGAGGGACGCGGCAAGTGCACAAGCACCAACCAAAGACGGAGTATTATCGGCTACCACACGGCCCAAAGGGGTAATCTGAAAAAAGGTTACCTGGAGGAGGCACGAATCTTGATAAAAAACGATTTATAGAGATCTCTGTGAAGCGCCTCCAGGTCCGTAAATGAAAAATTCAGTAGAGCCGAGCGCCGCTAAGACCGGAAAGGGCTTTCTTGTTCTTAGGGGGACAACGGAACCTCGCGGCGTCTAGGCACACATCTGGTCTTCATCATTTGAACGGGAACGGAGAGAGACAAGGGGATCAAAGTTCCTGAAATGCGGGACACGCAGTAGAATACTGACGGTCTCTCTGGTGGGCGGGTGAGGATCGAGAGGGGTCATCCTCTTGTTAGGTCAGCGGCATTTCGATCGCGAAGAAGACGAACGCGTGGGGGAAAAAAGGGAGCTGCGTGTCGGCGTCGCGGCAAGGAAAAGGACGAGTGAGGAAGATCGCTTCTCAATAACCTAATCGGACCGGCGTGGGGGGCAGCGTCATAGTCTGCTGACGGACCAAAAAAAAGAAGAATCCGAGTAAGGGCGAGGCGATTATTCTACAGGACAGTGAACTCGCAGTGGCGGTGTTCGGCGGGGCCGAATTAGCCGGAGAACGAGTAAGGAATCTGTGACCGTAACGGTTGCGGTAAGCTGAAAAACAGATTAGGACGAAGAAGGTAGGGACATCGAACTTCCATAAGATCTAGGGCGAAACCTCAGTAGTTGCGGAACGACAATACGGACAAAGAAACACCGGAAATCTAAACGGGCCAACTCACCCGATCGACGTTCCAAAACCAACGAAAGGTTCACCGCGGGAGTGATCGACTCCGTGCGGGATCGGTTTCAGGATGCTTAATCTCCAGGGCTGATAAGACATTTCTATCCTATCCGGGAAAAGGTGATCACAAAAGCAAAGTGATAGCAGAGGGCTCCGGAGTGCTGAATTCTCGGTAGCGAACAGTCGGAGCAACCTGTATCGTCGACATCGGCATAATAGAGGGAAAGGGGAAGGGAGAATCGACACGGTGAAGAAGGGCAGCTTTGACGGTCAAGATAAAAAGACATGCACGAAAAGGAACAAGCGGATACACGTTGGGGACAACGGTCCGGAATTAGGGAAGTTCCAGAAAGGAGTGGCAGCTGGTTGTAAAAAATTAGTTCGAGCTCCGAAAGGGATGAGGCTAGGCGAACCTGGCCGGGGGGACACCTTTCCCGCTGCAACGCTCGAATAAGGGGAAACTCAGGGTGGGGGGTTGTTCCGCGTAAGGAGTAAACTCTCCGCGGCGATAAACCCCGCGTCAGAGTCAGATTGTTAAAATGGGGTACGGCAAGCAGGGGCAGTGGGATGATCGATTACTCGGGGGGGGGCAGCTGCAGCCCAATATTCAGCTCCCAGAATCGTAGTAGGAAGATCTGGGATTAGGGATACCGGTAAACTATTAGGTCCTCTAAAGGCTGCATACATGACGCTTGCTTTGGACCCTGTTTCCATTACTCTCGCGGCGAGTGATCATAAGAGGGAATGCCAAGCCCTAAACAGACGCTGTCTTCATTAATTTGAACAAAGCGAGTTCTTTTTAAATATCGGTTCTTCTTCGCATAAGGCTCCTGGCGACAGGGGGGAAACATAAAGGACTGTTCGTCATCGAAGATTAAGAGGGACTCACGAGGAAAACTGATCAAAACATCCAGCCGAAATTTCAAGGCAATCATGCGCGACGAAAAGCAGTAACAACGAGGAACCCCCTGGGGGATAAAGCGTCACCGGGCCGGACAGAATATTTAAGTAAGCCGAAGCGCGTATCTGGTACGAAGTCGACGTGAAGAATAAAAGACTAGGAAAAGAGAATGAGGGTAGACAGCTTCGCTCGGAAATATCGGCAGGCTTAGGTCGTTCACTATCGTCAGGACCCGGAAATTACAAAGCGGAACTCTAGAAAAAGTACTAAGGCAGTGACGCGCATATTGAAGTGGATGCTGCTGAGATTCTTCAGGTTAGAGAAAGCAACAGGGCAACGTCGTGAAAAAAGGTCGTCTCGACTCGGTGTCCTGCAGGAAAAAACAGAAATATAAGACGAGCGGAAAACGGCGGAAAACGCCGAGAGTGAAGAAAGGCCTTCTCCTTGCCACGTAGATCAACTCGCAGGGCTAAGTAAGGAAAAAGTCGAAAAATCGGCGAAGATGCGAAACTCAACTGACACCGGCGCACCACCGCCCGATCAAAAGCGAGCTGAGACTAGGCCGAAAATGCTAGAAAGTGGAGGCAAGGTCAGCATCGTCAAACTTATAGGCAAGACTAGACACTCAAGGATGCCGCCCAAGTGAACAAGCTCTGCAAGAGGGAGGTTCGAGCAGGAGGGGTCATCCGCTTAGTCTATGACACGATGCCCTCCTTCGGCTCAGCGGGGCATGTGGGAAAAGGGTGAAATGCGGTAAAAGAGATCTCAAAGTCGGTCGACGTGCAAACCGGGCAAACGGGGGCACTTGCTTGCTGCACTCGCGTCGAAGAAGGTCAGACGGAAAAAGGGAATAAGCGGTTAAGGGTGAAAGAATATGGAGGGAGAGGAATGGTACCTCCTCCTATTTGCGTACTTCCGAATCGTGTACTCTATCTTGCCTGTCCGAGACAAGGACCGATTTACGGGAAATCAGTGCAACGGTGCACTCCAGATGAAATAAAGACGCGAGAGCCAGACGCTGCAACTGGTTAAGAAGGGGGATCAGGAGGGCGAGAATCAAGAACAGCATCAGCGGGGGCAAGGCATTAAGGCGCAACTCGCTTCAAAGAATCAGCCCGCGTCTTGCCGAAATTCACAAGAGCAATGCTGTCGTGGTGGGAACGGGAATTCAGGGGAAGTACTATGAGTCGTAATCACTGCCGTGGCAATGGTTCGTTGACTCGCCAGAGGAGGGTCCCGGAGCTTAGGGCGGGCGGAAGAGTGTAAACTTCACAGAATGTTGAAGGGTAACCAGCCACAAGGAAACAGAACCTAGAAAGGGAAGAACGTAGCAAAAAACGGTGAAATCTTAGAAACCACCGCCAACGACGCTGAGCAACGCGGCGGAAGACAGAAAGGGAGATCACTTCGGATATTAGGGTTTGAAAGAACCAGGCTAAACCTGGATGATCTCAAACTCAAGGTTCGATCGGAATACGAAGCCAAGGAGAATTCAAGGGGGGTCAATGCGCGGATCTAGCTAATCCCCCAAGGGATTTTGCAGCGAAACACGGGCCGTTTTCTTGAGAGGCATGTAAGGAAGGAACCGGCCGGGGGCTCGACCAGCATCCTGGAAAAAAAGGCAAACACTAAAATAGGGGGGAAGGGAAAGCGGTTTCGAGCAGGAGACAATCTCAGAGAGGGGATCGCGACGAGATTACAAATCATTGACAAAAAGAGCAGACGTGGTGGGCTGCCGTTAATCAGGAGGAAAGAACGAGACGCAGTGCCGACATAAAACCACCCGGGGAGTTCTTCGAAGGCCGACAACCTCTGAAATAAACCTTTGACAGAGGAAGGGTTACGGGACCTGTCTCCACAGAGAATCTCCTCTAAAAAAACAACAAAGGGAAAGAGGGGATAGGATAAGGATCGCTGAAGTCCGCCATTCCTTACACTGACTGATAAAGGTCACCGAGGACAGAAGGGGGGGGGGGAGCCCGCGAAAGAAAAGAGGTCGGAAGCCTTAAAACATTTGCAGCAAAGCAAGTCGTACTGACGGCAGAAACCAAGGCTTGCTAAATTATAAATTTTATGTTACCCATTCTCGCGGAAAGCCTCAGGGAGGAGGGAAGGTCCTGACAAGTACTAACTAGGGGGAGGCGCTGGGGGGGACGATGGTGAGGTAGTGTGAAGGTGGAGACGGTTCGAATAGGTAGTCCCGATATTAAGGAGAGTAGAGAAAGAAGAACGAAAAGGATAACTACCTCCGGGATCATTCGGAAGAGGCGCGCATTACAAAGACGGGGGAAGAACAAAAAGTCCCGGATCATTAGGACAGATTCCCCGGAAGCGCTCACTCACAAGAACGGAGTTTCGTCGGGTGCAACCAACTATCTAAAGAGATCAGCTCAGCGTATTATTCTATACTTGCGCAAAAACTGGAATACGAGTGAGCGGGGGGTAGTTGGGGGGGAAGATGGAAGCCGGGATTGCAGAGTCGGTGACCTGACACAGAGTGGGGGCTGTAGAAGGCACACAGACCTCTGATCGCCGAAGGTATTACACGATGAAGAAAAACGAATAGCGAAGGGGGGCTAGTCCACTACAGCAAACACCGGGTCAAACGATCTCACGTCACTGGACCCGACTCATCGACTTTCCCAGAAAAGAAAGCTGTGACGAGTAAAGCAAGAAACCGGTGCCGGATGCGGCAGAGTTTCGTTCGGGGGAAATTGTCGCCCGCTGAGTTGGTCTATCGCATATCCGAAAGTGACAAAAAGAAGGAACGGCAGGAGCAGCAGCGAAGACTAGTTCATGAACATCGCAAACCCGAATGAGGCTTCGATGACATGCTCGTTATCGGCCAATCACAGGAATCAGTAAATCGGCATAACAAATTGACAGTCGGGGAGTGGGGTCTCTAATCGAAATCAAAAAAAACAGGAACAATCGGATCACAGTGTGTCAGTATGAAAGCGAACTGTTCAAAAAGTGGAGCTCTGGTGGTCACGGTCCAAACCTTCGGGGATCTCCTGATGATGAGAGCGGTAGAACTGACCGGATGGGCAACGCCCGATGCCCCTATCGCTGGCCTAAAGTGTTCCTCAAGCACAACGCTACGATATGATCCCCGCCGGCCGTCTCACACGCGAATGTCTGCGCGAGTTAAAGGGGAGGCATCAAATTTTGCGAGGGCTTCGTATCAGAAAACGACGGGAACTAGACGCCAAGTTTCTAAGCACCGCCTCAGTCGGCGAAAGAGCTTGGTAATCGTGAGGTGGTGCAGCCGTGGGGGAAAAAGGGGTCCTCGAAAGGGATACCTACTCTTACGGGTAAAGGGAAAGGAAAAGCTCAGCGGCGAGGGATCTACTAAGTTAAAAGGCGAGAAGGCGCACAGGAAGCAGGTCAGGAGTGAAAGGGGTGAAACGCCGGTGGTCTCGCGCAGAACATTATAGTCGAAAGGCCACAGGGTCTAGAAGGTGTGGGATGTGTCCTGCGCACGAGAACCACCTTATCAAGAAGCAATCAATAACTAATAAAAAAGGGGAAAAAGCTTCGAGAAACAGGAAAGACCCGCGGAATACGTCGTCGCTCGAGTCTCCTGCAAGGGGAGAAAGTGGAATGGCACAAGCAAGGGAGGGGTTGACCGAAGCGGGCGAGGTTCGTTGCTCACCTCAGCCGACGACGCTGGAACGACTGTCGGAAAAAGAAAAATTGGAACTCTTCGCGCTGGAAAGTCTCTCTTCTGGGCTGACTTCCAATCGAATAGTCATGAACCGGAGATCAACGGTCGATTTAAGGAGGCTTGGAGGGGGCGCGCATGGGGGGGAAAGGTAAAGGCTGATCCTTTTAAGTGGTTCTCTATGATGAAGACGCCTCCTTCTATGAAGGAACAAGCGAGCGACGCGAAAGGGGGCCTGGCGGAAACGGAGGGGGAGAAGAAGAACCGCGTCAAGGGCAAATCGAAGACTGACTACACCGCTCGTGACGCAGGCAGCTGCTCCGGGCAGAAGAGAGAACGCTCGAAAGTGAATGGAAAAAAATTACCACCGCGTCCGGGCTAAAAAGGGAAGATTACCGACCTCAGGTGATCACCGAGCACTTAAAATCCTCTCGCTGACGAAAAATTGGCCGGAAGGCAGAGAACCCGGGTGCAGGCCGACATAACACGATGATCATAAAAAGACACCGAAAAAAATGAATGCCAGCCGGAAAAATCGCCTCGAAAGCGCGGGGGGAAACGGGCCCCGGCGGGGGATAGCTCGTAGGAGGTAACACTATGAGGCCCCTCCCCTATAAATAGTGACAGCGGAACGTTGAAAGGACCCAGGGAAACGATCTAAAAAGGAGCCAGAACTCCTTCCAAAACGGCTAAACACGCTTTAAACGTAACATTGAAAGTTACGACACTGACCCAATGGTCCGATTGTCCGTGTGAGTAGACGAGAGTTAAACGACGTCCTAGACCTCTTAGGAAGGAATCTTTATAGTAAAATCGGCGGAGTGCCAAAAAATGAGGTCCTAGGTAATCAGGCAATCATAAAAGGGTATCCCTATAAGTAAGAACGGCACGCGAGATGAGGAAAGCACTTTGGAAGTCTTGGGTTCACGTTTATGTATGAATGCAGCAGAATCTTGGTCTACATTCCAGTGCTCGACAAAGGCAAGCAAAGGCACAGGAGTCTTGCCGAATCAACGCGGGGCAAATGCTGTTTATTGAAAACGTCGAGTGGGGGAACGTGGGACGGAAGTCCGGGGACAGGGGGGCTCCGGGGATTGTACGTTGACTACTCCCGATGAGCTTAGGGGGGGGAAAGATCGTCTGGAAGCGGGGTAAGTTCCTGGAGAAGAAGAGGTTTGCTCGAAAAAGGAAAATGCGTCACCGAAATATAGCTTTCCTTAGGCTTCTGTAGACCGGCTTGAAGCGGAAACGAAAAAGGAAAGAGCTGAGAAAGCCTTCAGTGACCAATAAAGAACTATCTCGATAGATTTGTGGAAGGGAAACAGAAGAAAAGAGTGATGAACAAACTCGGGGGGGTCCACGCAGGGCGTTCAAGATATGAAATAGATAATCGGGAATCGACTTCTCGGCTCTAGAAAACAGGAGGGATATCGACGAAGCCGCCCGCAGCAATAGATTGGCGAGCAACGGAAAAAGCGACGGGGGGGTCGCTGAAGATGAACGGGGACCGAAATTGTCAA
>Ga0179593_1501095_pt1 | contig 16330 bp, 10 predicted proteins | sample CZODoug2_1_08_16_FD_185931 | JGI IMG/M metagenome (GOLD analysis project Ga0179593, IMG submission 185931) | Vadose zone soil fungal communities from Angelo Coast Range Reserve, California, USA - CZODoug2_1_08_16fungal (PacBio error correction) | ecosystem: Environmental > Terrestrial > Soil >...
TTGGATTAGTCGCCTTCCTCAAGTGGGTTCCCCCACCCGGGGGTTCCCTTTTCGGACTCGTAAGGGAAAAAAAGACATAAGGTAAAAAGAAAACATGACACAGGGAACAAAGTCCATACCACAGAGGCCGGAAAAGGTCCTTACTTCCAGAACGAGTGACTCAAAAAGGGTCAAGATCTTAAGGGAACTTCTACATACCCGAGGAGAGGCCTTTTAAAGGGAAAAAAAAAAAACCCGGCGGAACGAAGAAATTACAAAAAACGGAAAAACGAGGTCCCTAAGCAATATATCTCATGACGGTCGGGTAACTCGGTTGGTGACGGATCAGTATATAAAGCTCTTGAGAAAGGAAGGCAATGAACGTATAGACACGGCCACGTCTTAAAGTAAGCCTCCCGACATCAATACTGGTGCAAGGGTGACTTGTGGTTCTGCATCTCCCCAAGGGATCCAAAAAAAAAAAGAAAAAAAAAAAAAAAAAAAGGCCGCCGCTTCCGCCCTGGGAACCCAGCTGGGGAGGACTTGAGAAAAACCTAGGATAGTCAACCGCTCTCTGGGAAAGCGTCGCATCAAGCAGACAGGCGAGTGGACTCCTGCGCCATCCCTTGCATCGTCCTACCAATTTACAGGAAAGGATTCCAAGGTTCAAAAAGGAAATCACGATCACCCGCGTCGGCGGCCTCTAGCAGCCTTTTGACGAGATCAAGGTCCCCGATAAATCCGCGCGCCGCGATAGAAGTCAAAAGGGGGGGCCAGATAGAGGTAAACAGGTTGAAAACATTATCAGTGGGGACCACGAACACCACTTGTGGGTCGACATGGCGCGTACTTCTACGAAACCAAGGTGGGGATCAGAAAAATCTAAAAAAAAAAAAAAAACCAGCCTTAACCAGGGGCCATCCAAAAAAGCCGACGTGACAACACTAGACCTAATTTGCTGGGAGGAGAGGCAATTTAAGAGAGGTGTGAATAAGGGAGAACACCCGGCCACGGGAGAATCGTGTCTGGACCCCTAAAGAAAAAGGGAAGGGACCGAGCTCGCGCGTCAAGGGCTAGATTAGAAAGAATCAACCGGGCGCTAAAATTATTGGAGGAAAAAAGGGGCGATATCCAGAGTTCAGGAAAAAAATTGCCGTAGGAAGACAGAAGCGTCAAGAGAATGAACTCCATTATAAAAATTTGCGAATGCAGACAAGAAGTCATTTGCAGAGAGACAAGAAAGGGGGCGTCTACCTTGTCCGCGGTCATACTAGGAAAGAGAGGGGGTGGAAGGGGGAAACAAATTTCGTCTAAGACAGGAGGAAATAGTCGGCATTGAAAAGTTGTCCCATCTTTGTAGCAACAAAGTGGGCAACTGGGCCTAGGGGCCGTTAGGGGCAACAACTAGGAAAAAACAGAGTGTGAAAACTTCACCTCTACAAAAAAGAACTCTCAAAAAGGAAAGAGAGAGAATGGGGGACTAGGGGAACTGTGTGTTGTCCCAGTTGAAAACCATAAAAATAGCCAGTTGCACAAGCTGTTGCAAGATACAACTATTTTTATCCTTGGGACGAAAGTGTTTCCACAACCTTATATCACCAAAAGAGATGAATCCGCATGGGAAAGGGGGGACCCAAGAGGGAAATGTGGGGGGGGGGGGGTGGAGGGGTCAGAAGGCTTCTTTCATTTTCTTGCCACGATTTTCGACTGGTCTACTCAAAGGAGGGGAGTCCTCAGGCTTTAGGTTACGATTAAAAAGGAGGATACTCAATGGTTCCCGCTCATAGGAAAACAGTCTTATAATGTCGACACGAAACCACCTTTAGAGAGAGAAGAGCGCACTGAGGGGGGGATTCTCTCGGGCAAGGGCCGGTGTCGGGGGAACTTCTTGACGTTGCGTTCACACCAATTCGGTCACGCGTCCTCCCCATCAACGGGATTGGGGGTCTTGGATTCTGAGAAAGCGAAGGGGGTGGAAGGGCCCTGGTTTGAAGCCTGATGGGGTTAAAATCGTTAAAGGCAAGTCTTGCAGAAAAACAAATTGGTATCCTTAAAAGGGGAAAAAAGAGGGGACTGAGAGGTTGTGTTGAGTGGTCCAAAGATAATGGGGCAAAGGGCCACTCAGTCTATGGGAAAGGATTAGAGGGCGAAAAAATTCGCGTCGGATGAATTATCAGGCCGGGGGGGTTGAGGGCGAGCAGGGAAGGACGCCGCGGTCGTCTTGAAGGGAAAAGGGAAAAGTAGTCGAGTACAAAGAGGGGGTTCAACTTGGGAATCTGGCAAGTCTCGCATCCCTAAATGTCAGAGCGGAGAGAAGTGCAGCTCCGTCAATCGAAAGCGGTTTTTGCTAGTTTTATCTTACTGTTAAATGCGAAACGACTCAGAAGAAAAAAGGGTGGGGGGGTAGTTACTAATGAACGCCAAGTCCTGGGGTCTAACACACACATTTGCACTGACGAGTTGGGTAGTTACTGAGGTGTGCCGTGTCGAATCCGTAAGGGGCCTGCATGACGACTAGCTGATTTCTCCTAAGAAAAGATTACCAAAGGACGGGTTCGGGGACCACCAGGAAGAGCGCAGGGACGCGATCGTGCGGCAGTGTACGGAAGTGACGTTAAAGGCATAAACGAGAGGGAATGGGGTCCGGAGGGAAGTGTGGAAGAAACTCAAGGGAAGTACGTCCCCTTGGTGGCGCCGAGGGGTAGGACTTGTGGGGCGTGTCATGGCACCGTATATACCTGCTGTCGCCTTCCACAGGGAGGAGAGGGGAGTTGAGGGGGGCGGAGCCGAAAAATCTGCCCTGAGAAAGAACTATCCCAATCGAGGAGCCGAAACGAGGAATTGGTAGGTGAAGCCACGAAAGCGTGGTCGGAAAAAGAACTCATACCTTTGTTCAGCAGCGGATAGGAAAGCCAAAACATTTGTGATATGTGCGGTTTGGTGTCGGAAAGAAACTAGGGTGTGGAGTGTCCGTCCGATTGAGGAATTGCAGGTTTTGATAAAATGGGGGAAAAAAAACAACCGGCTAGGGGTACAGAATTGTGGTGGCAGATAAAGTTCTGGGGCTGAATCCGGCGAGTCTTCGGAAATCGACTGAAACAGTTAAGTAGAACGGAGGGAGGAAAAGAGGCAGTTGAGTGCTTGACGTGCCAAACCCAAAGGAGCCCCTCCCGGGGTTGACAAAGGGATGCTCAAGTTTTGGTGAGAAGCGAGGTCTCCCCCACACCTGTTAGAGTTGGAAGGGCCTGGGATCGGAGAAATTTGGTAGCCTACCTTAGAAGAAACGGCGCCAGGAGAGGCGTCGGCACTAGAACATCTTGACAATCGCGTGTCCATCCCAATTTCCCACAGGCCGGGGCTGCAGGTATATCGGTGGGCGTGTATCGCTGCGCGGAAAAAATTGCATCCCCGAAAGAACACGGAACGCTGATAGATCGTCAGGTTTTGACGGGGGAGGGAGGGGAAGACGTTGGGGGCAGGAAGCTACCTGAGGCTAAGGGGGGAGTTATTTCCGAAGTTCAGATTTTGCCGAGAGGGTGTTAGGGGAACTGCTGTTGGAGGGTGACCCCAGAGGGTGGGAGGGGGGTTCCACTCTCCGCCCGATCCTTGCTGGGAGAGGAGCAAATTCGAAACGTTGCGCCAGCGTACAACAAATCGGGAGGGGTCCCAGGTGGGTAGGGTGGGTGACAGCGTGATGGCGAAGGGCCGCTGGTGAGAGAGTTTCGTAACGCTTCAGGGGGGGACTCGCGGTGAAAACATAACGGCCCAATAAGAGAAGAAAGCTCGGAACTATGAATTCACAACGGCATAACAATTCCCTTCAGAAAGGAAGGGAAAGGTGGTTCAGAAATGATCACAAAGGCACCATGACCCTCTGTTCCAAGGTTGAGTAAAGAGCACGGTGGAAAAGTCTTAGTTTAGAAAACCTTTAAAGGATCCGGGAATAAAAGGGCTACAAATTCACGCCCCACCCCCACCCCGGAAAAAGGAAGGCAAAAGAAGAGTGGGCTCAAAATAGTCAAAGGACTTACTTAGAAGTAAACTCTCTCCAAACAAAAGGAGGACAGAAGAACAAAGAAAAGCAGTAAGTAAGCTGTGAGAGAGCAAGTCTGGCAGACTTTTTTTGAAAAGGAAATGGTGGAGTTTGCAAAAAGCCGACAAACTGATGAAAGAGGAACGTTGCGAACGGAACTTGCGGAGGGGGGGCGTGAAAAAAAGTGGCGAAACAATTCCTGGCTTGGGGATAACGTAAAAAGTTCATCGACAATTATAAGGGGAATTAAGGGGGAACAAGAAGCAGAGGGGGACAACAGTAGGGGCCGTGAGGGGTGGTAAAAAGGGCACAAAACAGAAGAGTTACTACAACTCTACAAATGCACATCGCCATCACGATTTACAATAAAGGGATGAGAGGGGGGGGGGAGGGGGTATTCCTCTAGGCATCTTGACTGGGAGGGGGAAAATTACCCCCGAAAAATTGTGGACAGGGCAACCGCAAAATTAGGGAAGAGAGTGTAACAACTCTCGAAGGCTGAACTTCAGGAAAATGTAACCAAGATTCAGTAAGCCAAGAAGGCTTCATCTTACTCGGGGTCCCTCATCAACTGACGATGAGAGCGTATAAGTCCCTTGTCAAAGGGGCAAGACGTACATCGCAGCGATCTATCACCGAGGACCCCGTTTCGGACGGAAAGTCCGGGGGGGGGGAGGAAGGGGGATTTACGAACTACCGGGTACAAGCTGAGAGTGCCGAAAAATGCAGAGATCCTGTCGATACCAAGGAAATTGGGGGAACTCCCTGACACGTACGTGAGAACAAAGAAGGGAAAGAGAGGAAGAACGGGGGGTAATTAATAACTCGATATCACGTTCCCCCACAGAGTAGCAAATCTGCTTCAACCCCTGGAGGTTCGGGAGGTTTTTGGGCGGAACACCACGCCACAAAACTAAGCCGGGAGAAAAATCGTCAGGATAAGAAAAAGGGGAAAGAGAGGTAAACTTCAGAAGAAGGAACTGATGTAATACCCTTTCACGTCCAGGTCATGCAAACTAACGGGGATGTATATACGCCTTTTGGTCTTTCTTGATGGTGAGGGAAGGAAAAATTGAATAGGAAGACAAATTACCACCTCTAGCGCCGGGCCAACTGGCACATATGAAAAAAGGGAGTGCAAGAGATGGTGTCACTCTCTTATATTCCATCGCGTGCAGAAAAATCCAAGGTGGGGGGTAATCAGACTCGGCGGATTTTCGGAGGGGCTTCAACAAAAGCAACAATCGGTTCTCTACGAAGTTTGGGATTATCGCCGAAGGGGGGGGAGCAGGACTAACGAGAGCTGGATTCCGTTCGCGCGCGGATGGAAGACTATCGGCAAAAGGGTGAGCATTTGCCATGAACAACGAATGGTCCTACCAAACGGCGCCAGGGCGTATCTCGGGATTCTCAAAAAAAGGGAAACCGGAAATACTTCCAAGGCACAATCCCGCGACTGTGTCAGTTGAAAAAGGAGGAACGACACTGCACACTAGGGAGAAGAAATGTAACCTAACTAGGCCGATGGACAAGGGGCAGGACGGTATTACTAAGAGGTTGACGGATCAAGATAATCTCTAGGGGAGTGGCTTCACTAACATGATTCGACAGAACCGGGAGGAAAAGAAACTCAGGAGACACCGGAGGAAGGGGTTCGGAATCAGAAAAAGGGAATGGGTGACTTAGAACTACTCATACTCCGCGTGAACAAAGAACAGGTGGTCTGTCTTGGGTGGGGCTTTACCGAGTCCGGATCCCGAGAAGAGCAACAAAAAAGCCTAGGAGGCTTTGACGGGAGCATCAATGAAAGGGGTAGTGGGGGGACACTGAGGGGGGAGTATGGGCGGTGCGCGACCCAGAAATTGGCAGAATTAAGTTCCATCCATTTTTGCTTTCCATGAGAAAGAACTAGGAAGGGGACTACCGTGGTCGTAGGGGCCTCTCCTCAACCACAAAGGACAGATCATCTAGACTCAGAAGAAGGAGGTTCGAAAAAGGGAGAGTCGGAGGGGAAAAGACTTTTTGACCATTATTTGGGGGACAACGAAACAAACTGGTTGGTTTCCCAAGAATCATTGCGGGGGCGTCGGGGTAGAGTCCCAAGGGGTGAAGATCCCAAAAGGAACTCCATACACAAAAGGAAAAGATGATGGGGAGCAGACCACTAAGAGACTAACAGTGCAGATGCAATGTGTACTATAGGTTGGTGGATAACGGGGTAAGAAAAAAAAAGGGCCCAAAGAGGAGTAAAAGAGGCTTACCCTAAACTCAAGGGTCGCTGACCAGTCTCTCATCCAGTATGGGCTGAGAGATAATATATCCGGGAGCTGATTAGTGTCTTAACAGATCCTAGGAGCTTGGGGGAATCGGAGAAGAGAGAAGAGACTTTGGCTAACATTAGGAAGACAGAGGTCGAGATGAAGCACGTATCATAAGGTTGCAAATGGCAATAAAATTGAAAGCAAACTTCTACAACAATATTGGGATCTACCTTGGTCGCAAGAAGGGGAATGGTAAAGGGGGGAGAAAGGGTTATAAGGAGTAAATTATAAAAGTTAGGAGAAAAGCAAGGAGGAAATATCATGCGTCTAAGGGGGTCCTCATCGTGTAAAGAAAAGAAAAAAAAAAAAAAAAAACCACCAAAAACAAAAAAAAACTCGGGGGAACTCTATAACAAAAACAGTGGAAGTGGAAGCAACTCTACAATCTCTCTCAAAACTGAGATGGGGAAAGAAGAGTGTTTTTTCAAAAATCTGCTCCCTTTTTTTTTTTCGCTTAAAACCATAACCCTAGGCCAGGAAGTTGAGGAAACGATAAAGACGGAATGCCTCAGTGCCTGTAATTGGCGACGAAAAGTGTTTCCAAAAATCCTTGGAAGAAGGGGGGCACCCCCGAAGAAGAACGGGGGTGATTTCTACCAATGTAGAAAAAATCTTTAGGGGAGGGTGCTGGGGGGGTCAGGAGGGGAAGTTTTCGCAATTTTGCTACTGGGAAGCCGACAAGGAGGGTCTTCAAAGCCTGGGCTGAAGAAGTGGACGATTACAAAAAAAGAGGGGGTATATGGGAGAAAGGTCCCAGGGAGAAAAAAGGGGGTAAAAAAAATGTCGACGTGACGAAAGTGACTGGCGGAAAGGGAGCGAGCCAATTCATGCGTGTTGGTAAGAGGAGGAGGGCTTCTCCGCGTTTCGTGAACCTGGAAAGGAGTAAAGAGAGGGTCCCAGGGGAGACGAATCCCCAGCCACGGGGTAGGGGATGTGGTTCTGCTGGACCCCTGCAGCGCACGAAGAGGTAAGGGTGGGGTGGAGAACCGGGTTGAAGGAGGAGGTCACGGTCTTGCCTACAAAACCGGGACGTACTCGGCCGACGGCCGAAAGGGGGAAAAGGGAGAGAAGGGTGTAGGGGTCCCACTGATCATGGTCAAAAAGTCTGTGCAAAACGAGCCTCGAAAGTTTGATCTCGACGGCAGGGAGAGTTGGAGGGAGGAATTATCTGTGCAACCTTTGGGGGTGGGGTTGAGGACTAGCAGGCCGCCGGTATAGGAGGGCCAATTTCAGTCTACGCAATGGAAACAGGGGGGGGTTGAGAGGGGGGGACGGGGGAATGGAAGGGGTCGGAACGAAATCAAATAAATGACATGATAGAGGGTCTGCCTTGCATGCGTCCTTCCAAGCGGGGGGTTTTGGTAGGAGAGGAGAAAAGGTAAGCGCAAAGCCGCAGATAGAAAGCGTGACGGGAGGGAAAGCTTTGATAAATTCTGGGGTCTAGTGGGGCCGAACAAACAACATCCAAGGACTACAGGAAAGGGGGGGAGGGGAGAGGCTTACGAACCGGGTGGTGTTAGCCTCCGTTGTGCCTGCAATGAAGAACTAGCTGAAGGAGAGGGCCGGGAACAGGAAGAAAAAGGGGTCGGATATTGTTAAGGGGACCTCGGGCATGGGGGAACATGTTACGCCTATAGGTCCTTCCTGGCAGTGGGAATTGACTTAAAAGGTAAACGTCGGGTATTGGGGGTGAGAGGAAAAACTTGGTAAGAGGGGGGAAAGATCCTTCTGGAAGTACGGGGGCATGGAACGAGGGGGTAGGGAAAGTGTTGGATTTGGGACACATTGCCACCGTAGAGAGGGAGGTCGGCCGGGAAAGAGACGAAGGAAGACTTGAGTTCTGGGGGGGCTGAAGCCGAAACCAGTCTGAGAGAAAAGAAAATACCTCGGGGAGAACGGGATTGGCGTTTACCTCAAGAATCAAGTTCTGATGAAAAAGGAAGATGGGATGAGGAAGGGAAAAAAAAAGGGGGAAAAGCAGAAAGTTGTGGCGGGTTGCCGGTTTTGCGGGCCCGGCGGCTAGGTGGGCCTGTGCGAGGTGGCAGTAATTTCTTTCCTTCCAGCGAGAAATGGAACAGCAAATAAGAGGAGAGGGGCCCAGTAGGGGTGGCTCTATTTAAAGGGGGATTACCGGGGCCGGCGAGTCCAGGCGAAATGTAAATCAGATCGGAGAAGTGAGATCCTCACGGCGTAGGTTGAGTGGGCGGGGGGTGTCCTGGCCAAAGAAAAACAGGCCAATCAAAAAAGTCTTCTCATATTTGTGGGGGGGGAACTTGATATCGATCAGGGGGGGGAATTCACCCACAAAAGGGAAAGTGGGAGGGGGAACTGGGAGGGAGGAGCGCGCACGACGTGCAGGGTCCATTTCATGGGGAGGAAGTATGGGTATGCAGCGAGTCGTTCGTAGGCAATCTTCAGCTTGGGAACGTTAGGAAAGGGAATTTTCCGACCAGGTAGGACAGGGTAGGGGTAGAGCTGCTTCAGGGTTCACGAGGGAGTAGTTGTTTGAAGTTCCTAGGGACCTTCCCTAGGGAAAGGAAAAAGCGGAAGGAGGGGAGTATCTTTCCGCGCCGGCGTAACGGAAGGCATGCGCCTCCTTATTCCCCTGGGGTACATGGTTCTCCTTGGGAGGGGGAAGGAGGAGGGGAACATCTAGGCCACTTCCCAGAGGGGGGGGGAGTTTTGTACCTTGACAAAAGGGGGGTATTCTTAACTCCGGCGGTAGGGGGGAAGAAGGGGGGAATGAGCGTAGACAATTGCAAAATCCGGAGAAAGGTTGAGGAGGGGGTTTAGGGATGGTCGTTAGGGAGTGTGCCGGGAGGAGGGGAGATGGGGTTTAATTCCTGTTGGGGATCACTTTGGGGAAAACCCATAAGCCATAGAAGGAGGAGACAGGGAGAAAAAAGAGCATACAATTAAATTTGAAGACTCTAAGGGAGGGCTGTTAAGAATTATCCCCACAATGAACGCAGGTCGATTAGGAGAAAAAAAGAGGGGAAGAAGTCCTGTGTTGTCGCAACGGAATTTCGACAAGGTTCTCCGTTGAAAATGGGGGAAGAGCTTGGGAACAAGGCAAGGGAATTCAGAAGCGCCCAATTCAGACTTACTGAGAAGGAAGGGGGCAAAAAAAAAGGGGGAGAGAAGAAGGGAGATACTCTCTCCTCTCGAGTCCCTGGACTGGGAGAGGAGGAATCGGGAAGTAGTTTTGTCCAATGATTTGTGGGTAGCAAATGGGGGCAACTGCCGAAACGGGGTTAATAAGAAAACTAAGACTTGACTTAAACCTTGCGAGTAGCACAAAGGTGAAGTGAGGCGAAGTCACGTTCATCGCCTGAGAAGTAAAAGGGAAAAAGTGAGGCGGACTAAAAAGTGTTGCTCATCTTTGGGGAACGCTCAGAGGGCAAGGGAGGAATGGTCACAACGCAGAAACAAAGAGTGGTTTTGGACAGACATCTACAAGGGCCCCAGAGCATAAATAACCTACCCACCTGTTAGGCTCCCTCCATTGGAGGGATGGGAGCCGCGAAGTCAAGCAGCTTCCGAGGGGGAGAGGGAGAGTGACAGAACTCACAAATTTTACATGGGGGGGGGGGGGGGGGGGTGGGGGGGGGGAAACCAGAAAACGAAATTGGCTATAATATGGTTAAACAAAGGCGGAAGATTCGAAGACCATGGTCCCCACAGGAATCGGGGAAGGCAACACCCCTCAGAGTGCCAGCCGGGTGGGCAGACGTACGCGATCCCTTACCAATCAACCGACGAGTATCGCAGTACCGCGGGAATGGGGCCGGCCAGCTGCAAGGGAGCAGAGAGAGCAAGTTAGATAGCCCCCTTTTGCTCTCTAACAAGGGTGGGCGGGAAGAACTCTTTGATGAGCTCGACCTTGAAGCGGGATTGTCCTACTAAGGGGGGGGATCAGTATAAGCATCCAAGGTTCGGTGAAGAAAATGAAGGGAAGGATCGCGCTCCGATTCCAATTCCCCTTACACGTAACTATCTGCTAGGTGTGGGGGAAGGTCGAGATATCAATTTCGCCACAAGAACATAATCGAGGGGAGGAGGGGGCAGGGGGGGGGGGTGCACCGAAATGAAAAAGAGGAGAGAGGATCAGGACAAGAGGAGGACTGTTTTCCTTCTATTGTGAAGCTGAAAAAAAAGAAAAGAGTAGGACCGGCAACGTCTTTTCTATTCCAAGAGAAACGGACCATATCTCCGTTGAGAGGGCTTGTGGGGGTTGGTAACCGTTCCTGGCATCGACGGAAGTGACCGCGCAGCGCAGCATACCCCAAAACAATATGGGAATGCAGGATGTTTCGTGCTTCGGAGATTAACGAGACGCTGAATCCCATTTAGCGTTATGGGAAGTAAGACTTCGGAGAAATCAAAGGAGAGAGGGGCAAGGATTTGGGAGTAAGCCGGAATCAAAGGTGGACGGGAGACCCCGACCCTAACTCAAAAACTGTGATTCCGTTCGCGAAGCGGGATAAGGTCAGGGGTAGAAAAAAAGGGGCAGGGAAGGGGGACCATGTCCATCCACCGAGGAAAGGGCCGTACTGAAAAAAAGATTACTGGAAGAATGGAACGTCAATATCCTAATAGCTCTTCCAAGGACAGAAAAAGCCCAGCGTGGAAAGGGGGGAATCACTGAGGAAGGGAAATCGAGAAAGTAAACTAAAGGGGCACTATGCCAGAAAGGCCAACGGGACAGAAACGGGTTCTTTAATCAATTTGACGGATGAGGAAAGACGAGAAGGGAAAGCAAGAAAAAAGAATGCGACCTGCAACAGGCAAAACGGGGGGATACCTCCCCTATAACCACATCAATACGGTATAGGGGAAGCGAGGGGGGAAACAGGAATGGGTTCGGATAAAGAAACAGTACGCCCGTCCAGGAGACTGCGTGAGGCGGACATAGGAAAGAAAAACAACCCTTGACGGATAAAGGCAGACAAGTGCGAGTGGAGAAAGGGGGGGAGGAGAGACCCCAGGAAGGGAATCGTCTAAAAGAGTCCATGGTTCCATTCCAGGGACAAGGGGGGAAAAAAAAGGGGGGACCTAACGATCACGACGCGGGTAAGTCGGCCTGCTCGCCTCAACACCAGCGTCATTCCTCCAGGGATAAAGCCAGCGCAGGAGAAGAAATCTATGCAACCTACGTTGTTCAGGTTGACTCCTAACAACCCTGGTGGTTCGGTGGGGTCGGAGGAAGGACAAACGGGGGGGTGGGGCAGACGGCGAAATGAAACAGCATGATGAAAAAAAGGGGCCATAAATACAATCCAGTGACATTCATTTTCACAAGCCCACTAAGAATGAAAAAAGTTAAGGGGAGGAGTAAGATGTAACAGCACGCCAAGAATTGGAGACCCACGAAGGACGAATACGTGAGAAACGCAATTTATTGGGCCTACTCGAACAGTTAGGGGGAAGATAATGCAATGATGGCGGAACCATTAATATCCCTCTTTTTTGTAAAAAAAATATTCAGTGAAGGAAAAAGTGCAGAACAGTAGAATAAGAAAACGAGTGAAGTAGCAACTTTTGTCTAAAGAAAACGCAATAAATGGAGGAGGAAAAGGAAGTCACTGAATTGGAGGGGGGGAAGAAAAGAAAACAGGTTCATCGCGGTTGATCATTCAAGGAGTTGTGGGGGAAAAAAAAACTTTAGGGAGGGGAAATGGGAGAGGAGGGAATGCGTCTAGTTTAATGTTTTGGCACCACTTGTGCAAGGGCCTAGGAAGGTTTGCAGGCAAAAAAAGTTAGGGAAGACGAAACAGAGAAAGATCTCTAAAACCAAAACCGGAGGAAAAAGAGGAGTAGAGGGGGAAAGGGTTTGACCAGATGCAGATTAAAGGGTGAAAACCCATAACTTCCCCAGACCAGTTTGCAAAATCAGACAACGATAAGGAACTTTGAAGGGGAAAAGCCTGGGGAAGAATGGCACCCCGCGATGAAGTCTGAAAACCATTCGGTGATTGCGACCAAGAGAAAAATCTGAATGGAAGGAAAATTCTTTCATTTTGATTCTGCCAGGGCAAAAAGGGAAGGAGGAAAGGAAGGAGAGGGGTCGGGACATGTGAGCAAACGTGTCGTTCAGTTGACGATTACAAAAAAAAGGATTGATATCCAATGGTCCAGCCCAGCCATCATTTGGAACCGGCTTAAGAAAAGGAGAGAAAGAAAGCACTTCAATTGGTTATGGTAAGCAAAGAGACCAGGGCCGTTTGGGTGGCTTGAAAACTTCCTAAGGTGCGGGAGAAGAGCCTTACCATCGCTCCAAAAAAAACAGCAAAACGTGGAGTAGGTCGTTTTCGTGAAAGAAACATGCGAAGGGGGGGGTGTATGGATGAATGGGTGAAGCCTGATGGGAGGTTAGGGTCGTCAAAACCGTTTATCAGGTACCGTAAGAAGACAGAGCTCGAACAACACCAGGTTGTCTTGGGAAACAGGATAAAATGGAGGGGGGCCAACAAAAATTCGTTAAACGGGGTTAGGGGCGTTACTCTCAACCCTTGACGGTAGGATATTTCTTTTCAAAAAAAGGGGTGAAAAAGCTAAAGGACCTCTTCAATCTGTATTTAAAAAGGGAACCAAGTAAAAATGGGGACACCCGAATTCTGGTCATGGGGCAAGGGAATGGCGGAAGAATTCCATGTCTCCTCGCCTGGGTCATGAAGGGAGGCAGACGTCCGTAGTTTTTTGTTGGCCCGAAGTGAATAGGGCGCAGGAAGAGGGTAGATGAGAGACCGCAGAAGAAGGAGGAATCGGAGGAGTAGGTTAGACCCTTCCCTTGTTTGAGAAATGCCGAACGAGCGGAAATTCAAACCTCTTAAACTTAGGGGGATAGACCTGGTGTGAAAGAAGAAGATAGGAAGGCATTACGAGAAACGAGCGGATGAGAAGCTAGGCAAAAGGGGGAGAAATTACCTACCGGGGTCGACATTGTTAGGGGACCTCGGTCAGGGGAAGGTAGAGAGGAAAAACAAAGGGGGCAGAAGTTGACGTGGTAACGTCGCGTGTATTGGATGCGAAGGGCAGCTCTGGAGGTTCCATAAACTCCTTCTGGAAGTACGGCAAAGGGCGCCGAAAGGCCAGGGCGAAAAGGGGAAAGGGCTCACCGGAGATACCTGCTGTCTACGTCCCATAGCCGGAAAGGAATACAGCTTTGAGTTTAAGGTTGGGGGAGGGGGGCCTAACCTTGAAAAAAGGCCCAGGTTGAAGACGCCGGAATTGGCGGGGGACGGCGTAATAAGGAAGGGGGACTGAAGGAGGGAATGGGGGACAATCGTCAGTCCTAGAGGAATAGCCTAAGGAAAAATGCAAAAGCATTGGGTGGCATATTTGCAGGTTTTTTGTCTGCTGCTCTAGGGGGTGCATTGTCCTTCTAGTTGCAGATGGAGTTACGGGGGCGAAGAAAAAACAAAACTGCGTATATGGGTACAGCCCGTTTATTGGCATCTACTTGAGAGGAGGGAGGACGGAAGGTCTGAAGAAGGAAATCGAGCCCCCATTATCGTAACCCGTCGAAAGAAAAAAAAAATCAACGGAATGGAGGTGTCGCAAAACACCGAGACATCAAGGGGTTGAAGCAGGTGCTAGAGGTTTGGGGGGGAAACAAGATAGAGAGAGACAAAGGGTAGAATAGAGTTCTGGGGGAATGTGAATGTGATTCGGAGAAGAAGCGAGTGGAAGGCTGTGATGAGGGGAACCGGAGGAGGAGCGCCTGTGATAAGGCGGCACGAGGAGAGGGGGTTAAATAGATCAAGTTTCCGCCAAAACCGGCCTTGGTTCTGGGAAGAAGGGATCAGGGGAATAGAGGCGCTGTCCTCTTGTTTGTCAGATGGGAAAACATTACAGGGCCCTGATCGACTATCAGAAAGCGGTTGACATAGTCCGCTGAGAACTGCGTACTGCAATGTGGCAGGCAGGAGCGGACTGATTTTCCTGGGGACATGTTCTAGAAGTTAGAGGCGGTGGCAAAAGAGCAACGGGCCCTTCAATTTTGGGGCGTGCCCCTTCAATTTGAGGGGGGTAGGGACTTGGGATAATGGCCAGGGGCCGCCTGCTGGAAGATGGGGGACTTAGAGGCTAAACCCTTTAGGGATCGAAAAATCGGGGGTGATGTGGGGAGAATCCCAGTGGGTATGGGGTGTAAAGGGCGGAGATTGAGAGTGTCGGAACACTTTGGAAAACCCGAGGTTTGGGAGCACGTTAACAAGGGACCCTAGCAGGGTTCACAAGCTGAGGAAAGAGTTAGAAAAAAGAAAGTCCAAAAAGGAAGACTTCTATTGCAGATGAAGAGGGGGACTGGTTCAGGAATGATCAAAAAAAAGACATGGCTACCAATTTTGGGGTTCGAGCAAGGTGAAAAAGTCTTTGGGAAAATGTAGAAATCCGTTGTTTTTGCGAAGAGAAATGGGAAAACATTTGACTCAGGCGGGGTCAAAAATTAGTCAAACTCTGGATGGATCCACAGAGAGGAGAGTAAGAGGGGATTGAGCAAAAACAACAACTGGGAGTAAAGATATATATCCTAAGTCTCCGAGCATGTAAGTAGTACTGTATGGAAAAAAAAGGGTCTTGCGAAGTTTTTGAAAAACAAGAAGGGGGGTGTAAGGGAAGAGGGAGCAAGGGATTAATAGTTGGGCGGTTCAGACCACAACTTTGAAAATTTCATCGGACCGGGCGAAAAGTTCATGGCTTGGAACAGGAAATAGAGTTGGGGTTATGCGGACATAGTTGTGGCTCATCTTTTCGCATCACGGGGGGGAACGCCTGTAGGGGGAGTGGAAACTGGAAAAAGGAAAAAATCCAGGAAAGGGGGGACAACTTAAGCAGCCATCACCGTATGACAACTACCCACCTGGGATTAAGGAAATCCCTATGGGCGGGTAGCGTTGAAAGCCGAAGTTCAACCGAAGTCCATCAGTCAAGGGAAAGGGGCAAAGGAGAAACAAATGGCGGAAACATTGAAAGTGCTATAAGGTAACAACGCTCGGAAGCCTGAACTTTCGACAAGAACAGCCAATGGACAAGGAGAGGCCTTCCACAGAGTACGCAGTCTTCAGCGAAGATCGAAAAAAAACGGACTAATATCAGGAACCCTGGGAAGGGCACTATAGGACGGAGAAGGGGCGAGCGATACACGTAGTGCACCTAGGGAAGGGTGAAAAAAAAATATAGCCGGGGAGGAAAATTAGGGGATGGACTCTCGACAAGGGTGACAAATGAGGAAGACGAAGTGAAATTCAAAACCGGAAGATAACCAATGTGACTAAAAATGCATCGGAAACCTTAAGAGACTGCGAACAGGTGGTGAAGGAAGCGCTCGATATCAATTGAAAAAAAACTGATGAGCCTATCTCTCCAGGAAGGGGGAGTGGGTGGCACGGCCACCACGCCACTCAAACTTAAGCGGAGGAGGAACTCAAGAAAAAAAGAACTGGGGGAATCGACTTGAGGGAAGGGGAACCAGAAGGAGTTACTCCCTTTCACGGAAGAAAGTCGATGAAAACAAAACGACTGAACATACGGGGGGAGTCTGCTTTTCCATTTGGTTTCGCGGGGAAAAAGGTAGGCAATTCCTTCCGACGGACAAGAACACGAGAGCGGGACAACCGGAACATATGCCACGGGCGAGGCCTAGGGTTACGCGGATAGAAAGGCCTGGCCTAATACCATTTCATGCGGGGAGGGTATCAGAAGAATTTAGAAGCAAGGGCGCTCGGCAGAGAGTTTGGGATTAGGAAAATCGCAGAAGGTTGCGGCAGACGACCAAACTAAGCTGGATTCCGTAGGCCTCGTGGGAAAGAAACACGTATCTAGGACCATGAAAAGGGAGGAAAACGGGGGACCTTACTTCCAGAGTTCTTCCACAATGGCTAATCAAGCCTGAAGCAGAGAGTAAACAAAACCCGAACGGCAGGTGAACAGGCACTTCCGGACAAGGGGCATGAAATATCGAGGAAGGGGGATGCCAGGGTAAAGATTGAACCGA
>Ga0179593_1594865_pt1 | contig 16330 bp, 16 predicted proteins | sample CZODoug2_1_08_16_FD_185931 | JGI IMG/M metagenome (GOLD analysis project Ga0179593, IMG submission 185931) | Vadose zone soil fungal communities from Angelo Coast Range Reserve, California, USA - CZODoug2_1_08_16fungal (PacBio error correction) | ecosystem: Environmental > Terrestrial > Soil >...
CGGAGAAGCTTTTTAAAAGCAAACATGTCACAAGTTGACGCCCCGGTCTGCTATTGAAGAGCCCAGCCGGAACTTTTGAAGCAAAAGGGTATAAGTGGGGGAAAATATAATTTTGAACAGCAAGCGGTGCTCCATGTGAGCAGTCACCCACGGGGGAAATTTATGGGATCCAACAATTCTGACGGTCGATCAACTTGAACTGCAAGGCCTCGGATCTTAGAATTAAGTCCGCGCCAAGAAACTCTAATCATAGGTGGATACTGGGAGTGGGGCTTTGCCTGAAAAGGGGTCACACTACGAAAAAAAAGTGAACCCGAAAAAAAAAAGGCCCACAATTAGATCAGGGGAAGAATCTTCGGCTTCCGGTACCTTGGTTTGTAATCACGAAGAACTCGCGTTTAGAAGGAGGGAAAAATCCCTGACAAATAATGGGAGTCTCTAACTTCGAGCCGAAGGGAGGAAAGAAAAAGCCGTTCCTGAAGGGGGGGGGGGGGGGGGGTGGGGGGGAGGGCTCGCAAAGGGGCTCAGAGCATCCATAGGGTTGTCGTCGGGACTCTATAAGAAAAAAAAGGAGAATCAATGTAACAAAAAGACCAAACATGATTCACCTTTTCTCGAAGAAGATCAAGAATTAACGAAAGACTAGTTAAATTCTCGCGGAAAAGGGGTTTACGAAGAGGGGGAATCAGATCCAAAGCAAAAACAAAACAGGCTATCCCGATTCAAATGGGACGGCGTGTACTTTGTCAGTCACGGTTGGGCCCTTGAAAGAAAGGCAGCTTATCGAAAGGATTAAACAGGAAGCTCCAATACTTTAAACCAGAACCTAGTATTGCTGGAAAGGACCTAAAAGGAACTGTGAAAACAGCTCTAAAAAAAAAAGTTAGGGAGAAGGAGGGGAAGAGGGGGCAGGTGAAGAAAGGGGGGAGTCGGGCCCTCTATGAAAAGAAAAGGAGGGTTCGGGGGTATCGGGAAAAATAGAAAAAACGAAAAACAAAAAGACAAAAAAAAAAAAAAAAAAAAAAAAAAAAAAAAAAAAAAAAAAAGAAAAAAAAAAAAAAAAAAAATTGAGACCATGGCCCATAAAGGGCAGGGGAATAAGATACAACATCGGTCGTACGCGGGTGAGTAGTTGATCTCCGAATTCGGAAGAAAAGCTCATGGACAAAGAAAACACTTGGGATGAGGAGCATCCTATTACACAAGTCGGGGCGAGCCGAAGGCAATAATTTTCTCACTATATATAATGTGCCGAAAATCGGGTGCATCACCCGGAAGCCAGGAAAGAAAAAATTCCTTCAAAAACGATCTGTCGTGCACTTCGGGAAAGCCTTTAAAAATATTAATCATTCTCTTACTTCTAACCTTTTGAGGGGGGCGTTGGGAAAAAAAGCACCAAGCCGAGAATCAACGCTGCGTTAAACCACACAGAAAAAAACACTAAAGAGGAAAGAAAAGACTGAAATCCACGCGGCATAAATCGAGATTGACGCTACTCAACAACAATGAAAAGTGGGAGTAGTCAAGGGCGAAAAGGATGCTATTAAGGTGAAAACAGGTGTGATGGCAGCATATTCACTCTGGCACGGTGGAGGACTTGTGTGAAGAAGGCAATATTTATCGTCTGGGGTGCTTTCACCCACGGACAGGCCGAAGCGTGGGACAGGATCGAAGTGATCTCACGGAGGGTCAGGGGGGGAAACAGAGGCCAGGGGGGGACGACTGGAAAAGCTGTGGAAAGGTGGCGGTAATGTGTATTTAGGCACTGGCTTCAAGGTCTGAACTGTGATTTAAAAAATTCTAGATGACTTTATACGAGTGGTCAGCGAACCTCGCAGAAAAATGTTAAGAGTACTCAAACTGGGGGGGGGGAGGTCAGTTTCTGAACTGCAGGGGGCGTCATGAGATAAAGCAAAGGGAACAAAGGAAGAGCGGCCGAAGAGGGTATGTTGATCGTAGGCGACAGGTCATTGGAACAGGGGAGAGGAAGGGGGGTTGGAGAGTCAACTTGATTATAATACTAAAAAAGAAAGTTAAGAAAATACACGCAAAAAAGGAGAAAAGGTTGCAAAACGAGAGGGAGCCTCCGTGACGGAGAGGAGGTGAGGGAGGATCCTCGCTCGTAGTTAAAGGGGACATTGTGGGCAATCTTGGAGCGAATGAGCAGGGGCGATAGTTATCCAAGGGACAAAACGGGGGACGAAGAAAAGCGTCACACCGTCAAGGAGGGTTTGGGGAAAGGGTATGAAGGGCTAGCAATCGTCAGTAAAACACGAGGGCAATGCTTGAACCTGGACTTCAATCTCATGGCTGTCTGGGGGGAGGGAAATTGGTTTGAAATGCGGGAAAGGGGGGAAGAATGGGGGTGCAGGGTCGGCTCGAAGGCTCGCAACAATAACACACCAAGGTGCCATGCCGCCGGAAGAAAAAAAAACGAGGGGGAACCATAAAAAAGCACTAAAAGCGGTCGAGAAATCATTGAAGGTCAGGGGGGGAAGCACGTATTGGGCACCGGGAGGGGAAACGGCAGAAATTCAGGAAGGGCGGGGGAAAAGGGAAAAAGGAAGAAGCAAACTAAAAATCATGTTGGGCGAGGGCCTGGACAAGAGATAAACGCTGTGACATTGGGGGAGGTATGAGTAAGACGGGGGACGAGTGCGCCGCTTAACAAACCAACAAGAAGATCCTTAACAAACAGGTCTTGAAGAAGGGGCTAAAAAAAATGTTCATTCTAGCTTGGCGAGGAGGGGAGGAAGGAAAGGAGGGAAAGATATTTTGCAAAATCAAGGGATTGTACGCAGGGTGAGGAGATACACGGCCTGATGAACTTGAAAAAAGGATAGGGGGCATAACCGCGGTAGCAAAACTTAGCTGAGCTCTTCACTCTGGGAGTAGAAGAAGGTTGAAAAAAAAACAAAAAACTGAGGGTCATAAGAGGTGAGTGGACACCAAATCGGGATCAGCAGAAGATTAGCAAGAAAAAGGTAGAGGGATATAAGAAAGAAGAGAAAACAAACAGCATTGGGGAAGGGGGGCTCAGAAGATTGCATCTGACTTTGGGAGCGATCATCCACGGGGACGCAGGCAAAAGCGTGAAAAAATAAAGGAGGAGCGGAGAGGTGGGGATACTACAGGAGGAAAGTAAGCGCCAGCGGCTGAGATTGACTACTGCAGGGGGGGTGAAATCGTGTCCGATGGAAAAAAGGGTTCCTGGGGGGAGGCGGGTTTTTACTGTTAGGAAAAGAAGAAACTGAGTGAGGGGAAAAAAAGGTTCGAGTTCGAGAAGAAAAAGCGCTGCAGCGTGTGGGGCATTATGGAGGGTGCACGATAATCAGGACTTCAATCAAAAATAAAAGAAAAATAACTCGTGCTGGGATCCGTAGAGGAAGGGGAGGGGGAAGCGACCAGAAGGAAAGGGGGGGCGGCTCCAAAGGGGTCGAAAGGTGAAACAATTCGTGGGAAGGGGGCCTCAGAAGATATTCGTATCAAAAAAGGAAGGCAAAGGGGAGTTCTATGGTCAAGGGGACGGCGACTCATACCTCGAGTTTATTATAGTGGTAGGCGCGGAAATGTGACAAAGGAAAAATTTAACAGGGAAGGGGCGGGGGGGGGGGAAGTGGGGGGGGGGACAGGGCTGAGGAAGACAACTGTTCTTCCTCGATCGTACATCTGCCGTAGGCCTGCATATAACCGAAACAAAAAACAAAAAAAATAGCAAAGGTCAAAAAAAAAAAATGGGACAGAAAAAAAATCAAAAAAAAAAAAACAAATATAAAAAAAAAAAAATCGAAAATAAACAAAAGGAAAGGGGAAGTGACCGAGGGGAGGCTACACAGATTTAAAATCACTTGACCTCTAAAGTAAGCCCGTTAAAAAAGGACTACGGGCCGGCTATATTCACCAAAGTCAACTCGAGGAAAGAAGAAAAAAAAGAAGTATGGGAAGGCCGGGGGAGGGACTAAAAAGGAAGAGTAGCGTGTTACTTCACCCGGACGGTAGTCAATCTACTCACAGTCCGTGTAGGCGGGTAAGGACTTGCTTCTGTAAACCAAAATGCGAAATCCAAAGAGGATAAGGGCTAAAAAGGGTGGAGGGGGGGGCGGGGGAAGTGTTGGGAGGTGGGGGGGGGGGGGGGGGGGGGGGGGGGTGGGGGTGTGAAGGGAGGGGTGGTGGGGGGGGGGTGGGGAGGGCATAAGACAGGAAAGTGGGGGGAAAGACGGCCGAAAACCATGCGGCTGTTTTGTCTTTACTGATATTACTGCGCTCAGCTGAGGGGAGACTTTACTTCTGGGGGGGAAGAAAAGACAAACGCCTCTGATGAAGCCACCAGATTTAAGGGGGAAAGGAACAGAAAGGTTTTAAAGGAAGAATTCCCAAAAGGGGACAGAAAAAGCTTTAGCAAAAAAAAATACACGCCCGTCCGTAAGGGAGGGAAACAACGATGCATCAGATGCGACTGTGGGCAACCGGAGCGAGAAGGGAGTAAAACAACAGCCACATAAGGAAAAAAGGAAAAATATTGGGGGGGGGGAAAAAGGAAAGGAAAAAAGTGGAAGGGGGAGGGGGAATCCACACGAAAGAAACCAAGCGACCTCCCAGACATGCTGCTTCACAGGAAAAGGGGGAAGTACACTATATTACAGGGGAGGGGAGGGGGGAGCCAGAACCAAGAAATTCCAGACCAAAACACAAGGCGTATCATGGTCAGTGACGAAAAAAACAGTGGGGGGACAAAAGAAATGTGGGGGTGGAACAAAGCCATCAGACGGGAATAGTTTCTTGATCTCATACAGTGTAGGTAGGGGAAAAGGCTTCAAACAGAGAAAAAACGGAATACGGGGAATGAAATAAGGGGTGGGAGGAAGGGAAAAAGACTCTGGAAGAATGAGACCTGAGAGAAGGGGCTTTTCAATATAGGGGGCTATCGTTTTCAAAAAAAAACGGGGGGATCGCAGTGGTACTGTAAAAAAATAATCATAGGGAAAAGGGCACCAAAAAAAGGAAAAGGGGAACAGCATGATGGGGCATCAAAGAAAGAACAAGACAATTAGCCAGACACTATCTAACTTTAGAGGAGTACGGGGGAATGAAACAACAAGAGGATACAGTTGTTGAAGAGGGGTTCTTATGCACCTGTTTGAAACAGTCTCGGGAGGCGACTGGGGAACGGACGACACTCGTATAACATGAAAAAGTGGCGGGAAGGAGAAAAAGAGAGGTGCAATTCGGGTCTCGTTTCCAAAGGTAGAGAGGGCTGGTTGGAGGACTCTGTAGAAAATATTGCACGTAGACGGGATACGGGCTTTAAGAAGAGGGAAAAGGTACAAAAAAAATCGAATGAAGGATAGGAGGACTTCTCGAAATGCTATAAAAAGACAATTTGGTCAACTAGAGAAAAGGCTTGTTTGGAATAAGGGTCCGAAAGGGAGAGGCAGGGGGGAAAAACGTAACTCTGCTTGAAACATCTCGTGCGTAACATGAAGCAGTAGCTAAAGCCTATGGGGGATCTCTTAGCAAGATGCAAGAGAAGACGGTCAAGGAAACAGGAGAAAAAAGGCAAGAGCATACTCCCGTACTGTAAAGACAGAAATGTCGAAAACGATAACGCAATAAGAGGGATCATGCCATCCTTCGGGGTAGGGGGTGGGGGAACTGAGTGAAAAAGGAAGAAAAAGACAAGAAAAAGCGAGAAGGGATCGGGGGGGAAAGAAAGAAGTGGGGTGTGGTCACGGCGATCAATCGTCATCGACAGATATAATGCTATAGGGACGTCATATATCACTGAAGGGGGAGGGGGGGCTATGTAGTGGAACGAATAGGGAGTCTCAGTCAGCGGGATAACAGAAAAACTCTTAGGGTCTAGGTTCATCAGAATGCTGTTCAGGGAGGGGCGACATCTCCACCTTCATTGTCAGGTTGAAAGACCACTATGCAAGGACGACAGGAGAAAGGGGGTCAAAGAGGAAAAAAAAGACGAGACAAGGGGAGAAGATGGGGGGGGACATTCACCTAGGGGGTGCAGACATCTCAACTTAAATTTTCGAAGAGGTATATGGGCAGAAACCGTTAAAAGTGGAAAAGGTGGTTAGAAAGGTGGATTGGAGCGTTATGCGTCAGGAAAAAATAGCTTCCTGACAAGGGAAAGAGACAATACGGCGTCGCTGTGTACGATCGGGCCAATAGAGAACGGGAAGGGTCACAAGGGGAGGGGAAGAGACGGAAGGAGAAAAGAAAAGGAGCCTGTAAGGGGTAAAAGCCTAGCCGTCGGGTGAAAAGGCCGCTTCTAGAATGGGAGCTGGAAAACGTAGAGCGAAGGTCGGGGGGACGAGGAACAAAACACAGTCGTGCGGTGAAGACTAAGGACATCCTTGATAGTGCAGCCAAAGGTGAAAGGAGGGGGAAATGCATGCAAGGAAAGATGGACAAGAGAAAAAACAAGGAAGGAAGGACCTCAAGGGGAAAATCACGAAGAAAACGACTCTGTGCATCCATGTGAAAGCCGCATCAGTGAACAGTCAAGGGAGTAATCAGAGGGTCAGTCTGTGCGAACGACGCATTACTCTGCAAAGGTGAGAAACGAAAAAAAATCTCTCGAGAAGAAGGGGGAAGGAAAAAAGGGGCAGGGAAAAGAAAGGGAAAAAAAAACACACATGCGAAAAAGGGGATGGAAAGAGCGTCAATGGAGAGGGGAAGTACCGTCATGTAGGAAACATTCAGAAACGAGAAAAAAGGGTATCAAGTCGAAGGACCATGTACTCATTCGCAAGAAATCGGGGGGGTGCTTGAGGCAAAACTGGCAGGATTGGAAAAAAGCGAGAAAGGAGAGACTGAAAAACATGCCATATCAGGGGTTCAGAGGGGAAGGGGGAGGTAAAAAAGGTCCGCAACAAGAAGAAGGACGGGGGAAAAACTGAGGCTCCGGAAATGGGAATACGAGCGGAGCCAAGTAATCAAGGGGAAAAACCATCGCAGAAGAAAAGGAGTCGGGGCCGGGGAAATCGGCAGGATCAATTTTGAACCTTCTCCAAAAAGAACCGACTCTCTCACTAATCTGCGGGCAAAACACCGGAAACAACCGGGAGGTAACAAAGGAAAATCTCGGGTGGGGACTAACCAACGGTCAGACGCTTACCTGAAATTGAGCTGCGAGCTAAACTTGACTACTGTGCGTTTAGGTTCAGGGGGGGAGGAAAAACAGAAGGTGACCGAGCAACAAAAAGAGAAGGAGGGGAATTAGAGTTCAAAAAGAGAAAAATCCGGGGCAGCGCGCCTAAAAGAGGGAGGGGGACGCAGGGAAAAAAGTGAAATGCTGGGCATCTTCATGAGAGTACCTGAGCAAAAAAACAAGAACGAGAGCGAAAAGACTTGCGGGGATACCTTAGGCCATTGGACCCATAGTAGAATTTGAACCGAAAAAAAGAAACGCAAAGAAAAACAGGACGTCAAACCGAATCGGGTCGCTGAAGGAGGCTAAACAACAAAAGCGCTGAAGAGGGGAGACTATAAAAAGAAAATGGAAGGGGTAGAATCGTATTGCCATGAAGGGATTTGTGGGGCGAGCCACAAAAAATCGGAGGGGCAAAAGGGTAAAGCATCTCCCAGCCGTATCGCAGAGAACGTGCATCAACGGCGGGATACAAGGCGAGATGAAAAAGGGATAGAAAAAAAGAGGGGGGGAAAAAGGGAGATTCGTGCTATCAGAGAGTTCTCGCCTTTGAATGCAGGGATAAGGCGATCGGATGCGGGGGGGATGAACGCAAAGATGGGATCGCTGTGGCAGGGCTCAAAAGGGCCGTGGGCCAGGAGCGGAGGAAAGGGGAGGGGACTAGCTACCATCCTAGCGCTCGCCAAGGCCAATCGTGAAAGTGAAGTTGCAGATACGGCAGGGAGGGTTCTCCTCCTGGCAATTATCCTGGGGTCAGGCGAATAACCGAAAACATGTATAAATGCTAAAAAAAACTCCTACCGATGGGGTTTCAGGTACTTGCAATCTGAAAGGGGGACCATCTCATCTGCTCACATCCCGCCGACCTCGGGAAGGGGCTGGGAAGCGTGGGCTCTTGCCGCAAATTTTCGATAGTGGACTAGGCCCCTGATTTTTGGGTGGAAGAAAAAAGGTTGAGGGAAAGAAGAAAAACAAAGGGGATCAGGCGCAACCGTCCGAAAGTTTGCCCAAAAAAGCGAGCGCGAAAAACTCCAAGGTCGTCCGAGCTTTGAGGGGGTGATGAGGAATAGGGAGGGGGGAGAGTTTAAGAGGTGTGAGCTAGAAAAAGCTCATTTTGCATCGATCACCCGCAAACTGGGGAATAGAAAAGAGCACAAAAGAGGGGGGGGGGTCTTGCACGATGTGGTTGCATCGTGTAGGGGCTAAAAACGGAGTTCCAAACGAAAGTTTCTTAGGAAAGATCATCTTTGAAAACCCTAGGGTCGGGGGAACAAGAAAGATAGCTTTAGTGTGCGGAACAATTGGGGAATTTCGACGCTTCTCTTGAGAGGCCCGGGGGGCAAAGTGGAGTCTCTGATCTCGTGAACACAATCCCAGCGAACAACCCAAAACCAACACGTCAAACAACGGTGTCTCTGACCGGCCAGGGTCGGAACGAAAAGATTTGAAAAAAAAAGTACCAAGAAGGGGGTCACGAGATCATTTATGATACGAGGAAAATTTTGGGGGTTACTGGTCTGTGGGGTCCGGGGCGGCACTTGGGGCAGTATGAAAAAGGACGGCCCGCAAGACTCTCCTTGTTGTGGGCGAGAAAATCCGCACGTTGGCATTGGAGGGGAACCAGGTGCGGGGGAGGGGGGCGGAGGAGAAAAGAAAAAAGGAACAAACAAAAGTCAAAGACGTCCTCCCAAATGATGCAGAAAAGGAAACGAAGGACTCATTCAAGGGGAAAGCAGACAAGATGCAAGGTAATTGAGGCCTGATATAACAGGATCCGTCCAAAAAGTCGGGGACGGTGCAAAGTGGCGAGTCTCTCGTCTAGCGTGGGAGACAAGTGCGCTTCCAAACCGGCATAACAAGGGGCTTAGCCCACTTTCAGGGAGGGGCTGGCAGGGGAACTGGGCGCCTAAAGCGGAACCGTCCTGTGCAGTTGTCCAGTAAACGTGCGGAGAAGGTAGAACAGAATACCGGTGGAGTGTAGGAAAAAAAGGAAATGGCGCGAAAGAGAGCGACAGAGCGCCAGTCAACCTGGCTATCGCGTGGACTGGCAAATTAAAAGCGATCCGGGAGGGGGGACAACACTCGCCGGAAGGAGAAATGTCAGTGCAAGGTCATGCGATCTAAGGGGCAGGGGGGCACAGGGTTGAGGTAAAAGGGGTGGAGAATTCTTCATGAAAAGGGGGCGGATGTTTCAGGAGTTCAATATAATATGAGCTCAAAACGGGGGGGCGATCCGAATAAGACCAGAGAGGGGACGGCCATAAAGGGGCAACCAACGTGAAAACTCAAAGGGGGTGCTCACCAGGGAACACTACCATCAAATATGTTACGTCGGCAAAAACCAGCACCATAGGGATGAACCAGGGGGGGTCTGAAAAAAGAACATAAGGAGTCGTCGACAAAACGTATTGTGAGCTTCAAAAACAGGAGACAACGTAACTCTTAAAAAGGGCTAGGGGGGGGGGGAGGAAAAAATAGCGTGAAAATGAGGGGCAGATGAAGTTCAGCTGAAAAAAAACTCGCAGGACGCCCGGCGAAAGGAAATTTTAGAGAAGTCGGGGGGGAACAAAAAGAAGTTACAAGGGCGTGCGCATTCCTCCGCAGTGGTTACCGTTTATAAGGTTGGAAAGAAAAGCAAGGGGTAGTGTGAGGGGGGGAGGGTGGACCAAATGCTTAAAGGGCAACTGGAATCAAATTCCCCTAAACAAAAAGCACGGAGACCGGGGGCAGGGGGGGGGGACTTGTGCTGTACGGCAAATAAAATCCTGCCTCATGGGGTCAAATCGTAAGAAACATTCAGGAGGTGGGGGGGGTTTTCAAAACGTTTCCCAAAGGGCTTCGGGGCACAAATAGGAAAAACATTAGAAGGTCGAAAAGGAGTCCCACCGGCATCGACTCGCAAAACAACAAACTATGTGATTATTAAAAAAGCTAGGTGGGGAAAATCCGGCAGAAAATTTTGGAAAAGATAACTGAGAAAACCGGGTCGAACGTTCTGAAAACACGTTAATGCACACAACACTCCGGGAGAGGGGTAAGAAAACATTGAAGAAGTTGGGACGTAAAAGTACAAAGGGGCACAAATCAAGGAGCCACGCAACCACAATGATTCATGACTCTCTTGGACTCCGGGGTAAGGGGGGGGGGGTAGAAATAGGGGGTAGAACCGCGGAAACATTCTACAGTCACGCCTTATGAAACGTGTGAAAACTAAATCGAAGTAAAAGGCAAGAGAAGCCTCTAATGAACGGACGCAACCCTAGAAAGGTAAAGGGATAAGTTCCCCGGAAAGCCGGGGGCTAGATCGTAGAGCAAAAAAAAAAAGGCAATCTAAGTCCACGGGGCAAAATATGTCTATACCTCCAGTCAATCCCAATGCGGCATACGAATACGTTTAAATGGGGACGCAAGTTGCCAGAACATGTTGTCGAAAATCAATCTCGAATTTCATTACGCAAAGAAGTGAACGAATCGACTGCTCTTTGCAAGGAAATTGGGGCAAGGAAGGAATGTCGGGAGGGCGACTTGGGGGGTGCTGCACCTGATCCGGTTTGGGGGGGTCTGGGGAGGGGAAAATTTTGAAGAAGTGAAAGGCAGAAGAAAATCGCCCTAAGAGCGGGGAATCGAACTCATTTGGGATTAGAAAACCCCAAAAAAACGGCCAAATTCCACCGACAAATATTACAGAACCGGAGGGGCCCGGAATCGCCAAGGGATTGTGTCTTGAGAAGGGCAGTGACTAGAGTGGCGGAGCCTCCTGAAATCCGAGGAGGGAATGATAGTCGGACTTCCGGGAGGCAACAGCGAAATCTAAAAAAAAGAATCTCCTCGCGCTCAGGAGTCTGGGGAAAAAAAATAATCAAAAGTGGGGGAACGCGAACAAATGGACAAAAATGACCATTATTTTATCGCCACCTTTCCGAAGGCGCGAGACAAGGGGGAGATAGGGGGGAAAAGGAAGTGAGAAGCCGGGAAGGGCCGGGGGTACCAAATAAAACTGCAGAGTGGAAGAACGAGGGAAGTTCAGTCAACTCCCGTTCTGCGCGAAGAGCAAACTGCACGGCATCCTCGGCAGCGTCGGAATGAAGTGCCGATCCCAGACCTGATGGGAAAGGGGGTGAAAAGACGAAGCAGACGGAAACTACCACATGTGGCAAACGAAACAAAGTGGCAAAAGCACGGGATTGAACCAGCGCAGAAAAAAAGGATGTAAAAGTAGGGCACGGGGTCCAAAAGCGCGCAAAATGAGCGGGGCAACGGTCCCATACCCGTGTGAACAGCGGGGAACGAAAAAAAAAAAGGGCGAACTACCCAGGGGCGCTCGAGCCGGAGTGAGGGTGCATGGGAATCGTGGGGGGGGGAGTTAAAAAAAACTGGGAGGGCAGGGCAGTTGTGGGGGTCTTGGCGAGCTCGAAGCGCCAATGGGGCCACCGCCAGCATGGGTCAAAAGAGTGCAGTAACAGGGGAACGAGCCCAAGCTCATTAAATTGCGGCCTCTCAGAACTCTTATAGCCAAGGGGGGGGGACGAGATGAACACTTGCCAACCGGAAAAACCCAAAAACAAAAAATGACGAAAGGGGTGGAGGCTGTGGTTCAAAAAGTAGATCAGGTTTAAGGCTAAAGCCGAAACAGGCCCGTCTTCGATCCCCAGCCAAAAAAATGGCTGAAAAACCTGCGGATTGGACAGCGTATCGGGAAAAAACCTCTCTGACGAGGGGGGGAACTAAGAGTGACAAGACGTGTTTAAAATGAAATTGTCGGGAAGGCTTAGGGGCCATCACTCTGAAAAAAAATCAACCCTGAGAAGGGGAAGAAAAATGGAACGGGACGATACACGCTCACACAAATCGCTGTCGGGGAGATTGGAAAATGGGGCGCATGAAATTATCTGATAGCCGGGGCATCACAGGGGGGGCACCTGAAGCATCGTCCAATTCTGAAGGACGCCATGTCGCGTCCATGGGGGAAATGAGGCAAGACAAAAAAGCCTACAATTCTGGCTCCATCAACAACCAAAAACTATAAAAAAACGCGCAAAAAACTCTGCTGTTCGATCGATAGACCGTAGTTCGATTGGGGAGGAGAACCAATATTGAATGGGGGCGTTTGGGAAATCCAGAGCGCCCATGATCCAATCTAAAGACTTCCTATCAGCAAAGGTCGTCATCAACTGATAGAAAGCGAGTAGGGTAAGAAAGAGAGGAACTCAACAAAAAAGAGGAAAAAGATAGTTACTAAAATAGTCGATCGTCCGTTTGAATTACTATAGGCGAATCGGAAGCTCGCGTGATGGAGGACCCTAGAAAAATAGGGCTCTCGGCGGTGCTGCACCAACTCGAATGCAATGCTGGGGAACTAGGGAAGCGAAACGACCAAAGAAAAGGGTGGGACGCCTTCAGATGGAAGTTAATGGTCTTTGTGGGGGGGGGCTTGCAGAACGTGGCTTATGCAAAGTCAGCTAGGAGGGAGCAAAGGAGCACGGATCCCGTACAACTTGTCTAAGGCAACGAAGAGGGGGGATGGCTTCACGGACGCTATAATATTCGGGGCTTGAAATCAAAAACATCGGGTGGGGGGAGGCGGGAGAGGTCCGTGCATTTAAGGATTGGGGAGCAAGGACGGTACTGATTTGGGGTGGTTTAAGAGACAGGAAAAAAAAAGGGGAATCGGAAATCAACGTTCGTGAAAGTTGCCAGGGAAAAAGCATAAGGGAGTAGTATGGTCAAGCTCAGGAGGTAAAAAGGATGGGAAGGGGGGGAGCTGGGGGTGATCGAATCTGGAGCCAGAACGTTGCGAGGGGGGGGAAGGAAACGGATCTAAAAAAAACAGGCATAAGGGCTTGGCGAGGGTACATTGAAAGATTTTTCTCCACGGCACCCACGTCGGAACCGCAATGTTCTTATACCAAGGTTAAGCCGAATGAGGAAAAAAGGAACCAGTCGCTTTCGGGGGGCGCGACAGTTTCTGACGATCTGAAAAATGCAACAAGGGACATTTTGGACAAAAAAGCTCGAAAAAGAGCAACCACAAATGTTGTCCCTCTGATCAAGGTCGAGAAACGAAAAACAGCCAGAAAAAGAAAAGCGGGAAGAGATCCTTGAGGATCGAAGGGGAGCGACCAGAAGTTGGGGTCAAGGGATTGGACCGGGGGGGAGAAAATTCGGGGGGGAGCAGGAAAAACGAGAATGGCGAGCAGAAAAGCTGAAGCTCGTGGCAGGCTGGTGACAAACTTGCGCGCAGGGAAAGCACAAAGTGGCCCCGTCCGCAACATGAAAGGTGCTGGGAAGGAAAGACTTCATTCAAAATGAGGGGGGAGGTAAGGGAAAGCTACGAGGACGTGCCCATCAGGGCGTTGACGTGTCAGGGAAGCGGCGGGGGAGCAAAAAAATAACTTACAACTGCATCAGTGGGCGATCAAGTGGGGCTGGCATATCTTCAAAGAAAATCGAAGGGGGAAGTTGATTTTGCCGGAAACGTGTAAGAGCGCTATGAAAAAGAAAACCCTTAGGAACCCAAAAGTAACAGACGAGGAGATCGACATCGCGAGTCGACGTCAAATCGGAGGGGGGGGGGGACAGCCTGGACAGGCCCGACCTGCACTACTATGATTGCTCAATACCTCTCGACCGGGGGGTATTTAAGTAAGAACGGGAAAAAAGCAGGGTCATATTTATGGAAATTGTGAGGTTCCTGCTGGGGCTTGGCAGCAAAGCGTAAAAGTGATTTTGATAACTAGAAAAGGAAGAAGGAAGTGAGCCGCTACCAAATTACAATGGGGCGAACATAAAAACAAAGGTAGTGCGCACCCGCCGACAAATCCGGTCGTCCAGGCAACGGCACATGATGCACAAAAAGGAGAAACTGGAAAAGTTCAAGGGAAAAGGCAGAATGAGCAGAAAACAACGAGTGAGAAAAAAACTGCAACCGCGTACACGTAAACAAGCTTATGGAGTGAATAAAAAAGAAAAGAGGGGAGGGGGGGGGGGGGGCCCGGGAAAGGTCAGAATCATGGACTGAGCGACTCTCCCGATGAAGACATTTTATCTACCTGAAAGGGAAAAGGAAACAGGGGGACTGGGAAGAAAAACAAAGGGGTCAGGCAAGGGGACCTTTCAATTACGCGTGGAGTTTGGTACACCGGGAGAAAACGGAATCTGTAGTGGGGGGCTGCGTGGAAAAAAAGGCTAGGGTCGAAAGCCGAGGGGAGCAGGGGGGTGCTTTGTCGGAATATTTGGGCCTGTGGTAGGCCTTGGCCCATCACACCCGAAGGCAGAGGGCCAATGAGAAAAATTAAAGTAAAAAATGTGACCGTGCCTGTCGACCGTGTGGCTGGAGGTAATCTTTTCCACCCAATTGGAATTGCCTTCAGGAGGGTAGGGAAAAACGGAAAACAGGAGGGAGGAAAGGAATAATATCGGTGGTTCAAGAGGGTCGCACCTCTGAAAGAATGGTTGTCCAAGAAATGAACAAGTGCAACACAAAATCCGCATTGCGGCGTGCCTATTTTGGGGGACCACATGAGGTTCAGATTGATCATAAAGAGAAACGAATAACGCAAAAAAAAAGGCAAAGGCTATTACGAGGGGGGGGGTCGTGACTTTCCACCATGTGTGTGTTAAACACGCAGCCACACTACGATCCGGAAGAAAGAAAGAAGTAAAATAGCTTGGCCTGACCGAAGCCGCCATGAGAAACAAATGAGGAGGGACTTTCAAAAAAAAAGTGATCGGAGGGGGGGGCGCCTGAAGAGCCAGCTGCCAATGCAAATCTCGCTCGGGGAAGAACGCTAATGAAACAGGTCGGGGGCAGTACGAATAAGCGTTTAAAAATTGTCCGCCCGTTTGGGGAAGAGACCAGCCTTGCGCAAAAAAAGAAACTTCGGGTATTAAAACGTCCCCCGTCATCGCATCGAACGATCTCGGGGTGGCACCGCCGGGTGCACTGGGGCCTACGAAGGGGGGAGGAGGGAGCAACGTTGCGGTCTGGCCGACCCATTTGCCAGTCGTAAAGGGGGGGAAAAGAAAAGAAAGGGACGGAAAGGGGGGAAACTAAAACAGAGGTCACCGACGAGAACTACTCACTTACAAACCAAGATATGAAACTTAAAAAGGGGACCCCTTTAGATAACAAGCATTCGTTCCTTGGCCGACGTCTGAGTAGTGGTCGGAGGGGGCCTCATCTAATCTGAAGTAAGGGACGGAATACGCTGATAGAAAGGGACGCTGATGTTTCGAGCCTCCAGAAGAGGTGAAAATAAAACGTGGCAAGAGATCATCCGGGGCCGTCAACATGCACAGGCGTTTCTCGCCCCTTTCTCGGACGGAGAGCACAGATGGGGCAGAAAAAAACCGTGGGTGAAAAAAGGGGGGCCGGGAGGGTTTATCTCGATCATCTCGCTATCACCGGGGATTTAGTGCAAGGGGAGCGTCGATAACAACTGGACGGGTCCTCGGAAAAAAGCTTCGGCATGAATTCCCGGCTTCCAGCCTGCCCATCAGGTTGCGGAAAGTAACTGGGTGGAGGACACGGCACCCGGGATTCAAAACAACTCCACAGGCGTGAAAGAGAGTGTCCTGAGGGGCAAACAAAATTGGGGGAAGAAAGAATTATCGTTGGGAAGCCTCAAAGGAACCCATCCAAGGGGGGGGACCTCACTAAGAGGATGGACCCAGTCGGGAGCCGTAGTCTGGAACAACTCGGGTTTTGAGGCGTCGGCCTGGCGAAAACGGGAGGGAACCAGTGTGGCGAGAAGAGCCGGGGCAATTCCGCTGCAGCCAGGTTCAGAAAACGGGCAAAAATTTCAAGAAAGGAGCTGACTTTGTCGGCACGCTCGATCTGAAATTAACGAAGCCATGGGAAAGAACCGGACGCAACCTCTCCATCAATCCAGGTGTTGCCAAAGGGGTGAAACGGTTTGTCCCGGTCCAAGGCTCCATTCGCCGCTTCGGACTAAGATTTTAAGGGATCAACCAACCCCGGGAATCAATGACCAAGAGGATAGCCTCGAGCTGTGACGAAAAAACAGCCGACGGGGGACCGAGGAGGCTAGAAGGGGCGCCCCCGACGCATGGTTTGCCCGCTGGCCATTGAAACAAACAAAGGAAAGGATCAGAAGGGGAACGACGCTCCACCAACGCCACGAGTTTAACTAACGGGTTCTCACG
>Ga0179593_1631597_pt1 | contig 16329 bp, 23 predicted proteins | sample CZODoug2_1_08_16_FD_185931 | JGI IMG/M metagenome (GOLD analysis project Ga0179593, IMG submission 185931) | Vadose zone soil fungal communities from Angelo Coast Range Reserve, California, USA - CZODoug2_1_08_16fungal (PacBio error correction) | ecosystem: Environmental > Terrestrial > Soil >...
AAATACAGTCGATGGGGGTCGGAAGCGGAAGAAGAGCTTGAAATGAAAGGGGTCGTTGCGGGCGCGGTGACCAAGGAGGCATCTCGGATTGGGAGAGAGCGTCACATTATAGTCGTCGCATGGAAAAAAGATCGAGTGGCTCGGGGCGGATCTTCTTTAAGCTGCGTCGGTAAACGGGGGAGGGAGATACTGGAGGGTAAGCGCAAGGAAAGGGAATGAGGGTTGAAGGGCGCACCAGAGATGTCTATCCCAAAGCAGTAGGCTGAGAAAAGAAAAAAGTTGATGGTAAAGGCCTACAGCAACGGGATCCCGCCGTTTCGAACATCAAAAACGGCTAGCTGTCATACGCATAGGGGTCTTTTGGAGGGGGGCGTCCAGGGCACGCAAGGGAAGGCCGTTCGAGCAACGCCCATCACCGGGGACTGCGGTTGGGTCAAAAAGGCGAGGTTAAGCTGTAGCAACGGGGGCGATGAGAGAATCTCTAACACTTCGGCCCCAAAGGGCCTTCGCAAAGAACGCAAGGTCGGATGCAAAAGGGGCAGCCATTCAGGAACACTCCGAAAGGAAACCAAGAAAATGCCGACGAACCGCAAGGAGGAGACTGACCTTGCAGGCCATTCTCTTCTGGCAAGCCAGGAAAAGCATCGGCTTGCCAGCCCCAAGGGAAAAGAGGGGGGGGGGCTTCAAAAAAAAAAAACAGGTGAAAGCTCCGTCTCACGGCTACGAGCCGCCTCTGAACTCAATCAGCGGAGAATCAAAGGTCTGGGAGGAATCAATGGACAAAAGGGGGGATAGGTGCGTCAAAGAGGACAGTGCGTAGGCTAGGGAGAAGGTTGCGGAAGCTTCCAAGAAGGGGGGGGGGAAAAGTACTATCACTCATACATAATAGGGGAAAAGGGCGGAGGGAAAAAATGAGAAAATCCTGGAACTGCTGGAAAGGGACGAAGGAAAGGTTTGGTGGCAACCGTTACGTCCTGCAGCCAGAGGGAAGGAGGCGACCAAAAGGATGGGCAAAGTCAGGGGGAAGCTCCAAAATTCTATTATCTGACCTTGAAGGAAGGACAAGTTAGACCTGATCAAGAAGGAGGAAGATTGGCCTCTGAATCCTCCCAGGAAATCTTCCGACAATGTAAGTGGGGGTCAGTGAGGACCCCGCCAGCCAAGGCCCTTAGGGTGTACCGAAAAAAGGGGGGTCCGCTCGGGATTTCTCCGATAAATAAAAAGTCGTGGAGGGGGACCAAAAGAATGGAGGGGCCTGAAAAAAGAAAGTACAAAAAAAAACACTCCTACCATCATTCCAGCGTCTTACCGACGCAGGGAGAAAGTGACGCGAGTAAGGTGGAAGGTGGTTAAGGCCAGGGAAGGAACTGAATCAAAAAAAATCCTTTTTGAGATATGACGCAAAAGGATGTAAAAAGGGGGGGTAAATGCAAGAAGACTGCAATATAGAAAGTGTGGAACCGGCGCGGTCATGGTTATTACTGACGGGAAAAATTGCTATACTTAAAGGGACAGAGTGTGGGAGGGGGGCCTCGGGAGGAAAAAGGCTCAAAGGGGTGGACAACCAAAACACACAATCTTTTCAGCGGGGGAAAAGCGAACGACAAGGCCATAACACCAAAAAGAGGGAAGACCCACGCGGCAATCAGAAGAAAGAAAGTCAAACGCCAAGTGAGAAAGGACTCCCCTTCTCAGAAAACCGATCACGAAGGGAATACCCGGCAACCCGGATGCCGACAAAAGATAACAAAGAATTTAGACAGGAGGAAGCTACGCCCTCTCTCCGAAAAGGGAAGCGGGGGGCGCGCGGAGGCCTGCCGATAAAGGCAGTGGAATAGCTGGGTCGTTCTCAGACAACCAGGAGAGGAGGGGGAATCGGGGAAAAGGTAGGAGGTGATCCCATTACGAATTTGAACCGAAAGCGTATTTGTCAGGAACATTTGGGGGGAGGGGAGAGCCGATGAGTTGTGAGTCAAGGAGTTTCCGAATGTTGAAAAAAAGGAGGACCCCGAAGAAGAACGAACGAGGAGGAACACAGCGGCAGCGCGCCCACAATACGGGGGATCAACAGCGTCACGGTTGGCGAGAGAGCAAAAAACACTGAGGAGGGAAAAGAGAAAGGGGGGGGGAAACCGGGAAAAAGGATTTAAGATATTTCAACATCAAGGTGGTGCCACCTGAGATGTTCCATTATGCCGGTCAGTGCGGGCGGGGGCGAGAAAAAAGAAGGGCTTAAACTAACCTCTTCAATCTCAAAGTCGATCAAGACAGGAAGAATTGGGATGGGGAAAAAAGAAGGAGGGAAAAAAATGGTCCGTCATGTGGGACACCGTCAATTGCATCCAACCCGGCAAAGAAAAAAACCCGGAAGGGGTTGAAATCAGAATCCCATCGAGGGATTCTGAGAAGCTTGAGGGAAGAAAATACTTTGAAAAAAAGGCGGGGAGGAAAGTCCATCTTCAAATGGTGGGACGAGTCGCGTGAAAACCTCAGGAAAGGAAAGGCGGTCTAGATGTCGGCAAGGGGCTGGTTGACGTTTCTGTAGTATATTAGTAAAAAAAAAAGGGATCGGAAACGGAGGGTCCTTCACCGGCGTGTAAAATTTGCAATCTGAAGAGGGATCCCGCCGCGGTGAAGTTCGGGATTTCGCTTGAGCCCGATGAAAAGGTGGGAAAAGGGCCAAAGGAAGGGATACAGGTGGCAGCCGAGAAAATGAAGCAAAGACTGGCGGCTTACAGTGGGCCATTAAGTGGAACGCTTCCGTCAGAAAAAAAATTTACTAGAGAGAAGTCACAATAAAGAAATGGCTGACAAGAAGGGCATTGACCCCCACGGACGTGGAAAGTGGCATAGGCCTATCCGGCCAAGGGTTGCGGGTCAGGATAATGGTTCCTTCTTTGTAACACCTGGTCAAAGGAGGGATTCCGAGCAGGCGGTAAAAGGGTTACCTTGATGGCGTCGGCGGTGTTCCTTGGCAAGCCAGTCTGGAAGGGGGGAGGAAAGAAAATGCTTGTTTAATACGCAGAAAGCCTAAACGCAATTTCCGGGATCCCTCTAAGAATAGTGAAGATCTCTACACTGCGGAGGGGCACTGGTGGGGAAAAAAAAAAAAAACTCAAAAAAAGTAGGCACTCCTGTCGGACGATCCGGCAAGGTAGGAAAAAGGGGAAATAGGGATCTCGTTACTCTGTGGTAATGGTCAATTGGAGAGCGGCTAGACCAAAGTGGCGCTGCGCTTGGGGCCAGAGCCGAGCATGTCGCCCTCTCAGAGAAAACGGAATTCAGGGTCGGAATGTGGAAGAAAGGGGGGGGCTCTATTTCGAGCAAGATAACAGAAAGGGGAGGCGAGTTAGAGGAGAGGGATCGTGGGAAAAAAGATTTCATAACGTCTAATAACCATAAATGTAGCCTGTAAGCCGAAAGGGGTTGGAAAAAGCTGATTTCGGAAAAAAATGTGGACCAGTGAGCCCGAAAGGCTCCCACCGAAAGGACTGAGACGAAAAAAAAGAGGATCTTATCCGTCGGGACTCCGTCGACGTTCAGAAAACGAGAAGGAGGTTGGAAAGGAAGGGATCTCGGACCTTGGCAAAGGCATGCCGTCCGGGTTTCATAAGGGCAGGCAAAAAAGAGAAGGGCAGGAGCCAAAAAAATTAGAGTCTAACCGAAAAAGCCGGGACGGTCCTTCCTTAGTATTGATGCAGGGCTGAAAAAGAGCAACTAAGGTTTCTTAGCCTGGTAAAAAGAAAAAAGCAAAAAGGGGGCTAAGTAAAAGAGAAACACTCAGGTGTAAGACAGCTCAACCCCGGCGGCGGAGAAAAAAAGGGGGAAAAGGTGCACCGTGCTGGGAAAGAAAGGTACAATACATGGTTCTTTCCTTTCGAACTACCAGAAAGGACAGACAGCGGGTGGGGGTTGGGGTATCGCCGGTAGGTAGAACAGGCAGGAAAAAGTTTCTTTCTGGAAAGCTAAAAAGAAAGGAACTCTGCCGAAAAAAAAGTTGGGAGGCTGCCGAGCTGGTTTCGCAAAAATCCCAAACTCATTACCACTGGAAGAGCTTAAAATGCGAACATAAAAGTACCGACGAAAGAAAGGCACCGCCGGCCGCCCGAGACGCAAAAAAGAAAAAAAAAGACGATCACGAAACGCAGGCGAGCATCGACAAGAAAACCCGAATGCCGTGTTGAGCGCAGCAAAAAAGAAGAAATTCCAAATTAATGAGCGGAGATTATAAGATGCAAATCTCAACAAAAAACTGATTATTATTAAAGAGATAAAGAAAGCATGGGGAGAATGATTAGTATAGTTAGCTTATTGGGAATGGAACGTATCGCCGTTGCAAACAGGAAGAGAAGTTCCAGGGGGGCGGGACGATGATGAGTGGGCAGAAAGTCATAGTTTGGGAGGTGGAACTAGGGGTGATTGGAAATAACCTTCTTTAAGAGATCGCGGGAAGCGGGCAAGGAAGGGGTAAGTGGGAAGGGATACCGTAAAGGGGAAAAAGTATGGGGGAAGGACTCTGCGAGTGGGGAAAATATGGGGGTGGGAAGCCAAAGGGGCTAACTAACGGGGAACATGGAAAAACCCTCACTGCGATCCGCCATAAAGGGCAGATAGCCAAGGAAGCAACTGGTAAGGATCAAGACTCGCGCTGCAAACCATGCAAAGGGGGAGGGGCCCTAGGGGGAGTACTCCTAGTCGGGGGGAAATCCTGTACGACAACGGCGGGGTGCAAGATGAAGGAGAAGCTTCGGACCAATTAAAAGAAAAGGAAAAGTCTCATCTTTATCCGACGCCCGCATAAAAGACACGACGAACCGTAACCGATTGCTTTAGACATAACGCGGCACGCCCTGGGGGCTGAAAGAGAGAAAGCACGGCGGAATTCCCGGAAAACAGCGCTTGGCATACTAAAAAAGGGTACCGAAAGTCAAAAACTAGACGACTCCGGAACGGATTGAAAAAAGACGGGATAGGAAGCTCTATAATCATTGCAAAATAAGCTTAAAGGAGGGGAGGGGAAGGGATGGCAAAAAAACTTTCAAAAGTCAACGGTGTTCCGATGGTGGTGATTCCAAATCGATGAAGGAGGCTACAGGAGGGGTTCTAAGCTGAAAGGCCTAGGGGGGAAAAAGGACTGTGGAGGCGGAAGATAATCGGCAATTCCGGGCGGATATGCTACAAAGAACAATTGCCCGGCCGGAAAGGCCTTCCTGGGATGGAAAAAAGTTAAAGTCTCCCTGAGAAAGGCGACAAATGCCAGACGGGACGTACCGGTCCGGTCCAAAATTAGCTGGGGAGGCAGTTAATGAGCAAGAAGACCGCTCCACTGGTAACGAGTAAATGGAAAGATGACTCATAACGGCCGGATCGGGACGGGGCCTTGAAGTGGTAGGGAGCGTGCCCAGTAAGGGAAAAGGCAGGGCCGAAGCAATTTTAAGGAATCCTCGTGAAGGAACTCGGGGAATTAGAAGAATGGATAAGTCGGGAAACTTCTTTCTTAATCTAAAGAAAGAATGGACGGGAGAGAAAAAAAGAAACCTGGATCAGCAGAAAAAAAGATCAAAAGTCACGCTAGACCGAACCGGGGGTCTTATAAGGCTCTAATAATTGCGAAATGTTAGGGGTTAAAAAGAAAAGGAGGCCGAAAAGAAACAAGCCTTGTCCCTAACGCCATGCTGAAAATGTGAAAACAGGAATGGGGGGGTGAAAAAGAAAATAATACTGCAAAAAAGGGGAAAGGTAAGGGATACGTTCCCGGTTTGGGAAGGAAAAGAGAGGTGAAAAGAATATAAGGACCATCACAAGGTTTTGCTGCTGTAGCAACGTGTCACACCTTGGATTTGAAAGGGCAAACGAGATCAGGGTTAACTCCACGAGGAAATCCTTGCACGAAGAAAAAACGGCGGAAGCAAGGAAAAAGCTTTCTCAGAACCGGATTGCAAAGAAGGAAAGTGCAGAGAAAACTAAAAACTCAACCTGATCGCTGGACCTAATATATGAAAAACATCCGACCGACAAGGAAAAAGCCGCTGGCAAGGGGAAATAAAAGTCGAAAAGACCGCCCAGTCCGTTCACGAGCCCGACAGAACGTCAGGAAAAGAGAAGAATTTCCAGGCCCGGAAAGGGAAAAAGACTGCGAAAAAAAGGGGACTGGAAGCCTAGCTGGCGGTCCGGCGGACAAAACTCGGCGTGACCGTAGGAGGATTTAGGGGGGCAGCGGGTGGATCCCATGCGGCCTTGAAAAAAAAGTCTGTGTCAAAGTGAAAAGGGCAGGAATGAGAAGCAGAGTAATTGCCGGGGTTCGGGAGGGGAAGCGATGGGTGGGGAATTCTGGGATCCCCAAGCATAATTGATGAACGGGAATCACCAGGGGATAAGAAACCGACTTTATTTGGAAAGAAGAAGAAATCAGCGTAAGGTTTAAGAGGAACTCAACAAACGTAGGGAAGAGAGAGGATTACTACGAGGTAGGGGTGGGAGGATTTAACAGAAAGGAGGTTCTCTCTTCAGATGTCCCTAGGAGGGGAAGAAGTTGCGAAAGGTAAGGAATCATCAACTCAGCGGCGGCAACGCCCAACGCCGGAAGACGGAGGAAGCAAGACGAGGGACATAACGAGGGGGTCGTTCCCATGTTGAAAGATCACAGTCAATGAGAAAGAACCGGACAAAAAAGGGCAAAAAATCCTGTTTTCCGCCCGAAAAAAAAAGCTAGGCGGGTAGACCCGAAAGGAGGAGAGAAAGTGACCGGACAGGCTCGGCAATTCCGAGCCGCAGGGGGGGGGGAAATTCGAGGGCGGGGGGTAGGGGACTTTCTTCCGGAAACGCGAAAAAGGCCTGGGCGGGCGACCGGCGGAAAGTCTGGCAATGGGGATTTGAATCGGGATCGGGGGAGTAGGGTTGCTACGGTAAGGGGAGGGAAGGCGAGGGGAGGGGGGCAACCGGTTCTGATCGCAGAGGAAAAAGAGGGAAAGCCGCCAGGTTGGTCTGTCGGTAAGGAGTTCGATTAAGTAACCCATTCACGATTGTGGGGGTGTGGGTTCAAAAGAGGGTGGGAAGGGGGAAAAAAACCGGACCCGGCAGCCCAAACTCTCGGACCGGTAAGGACCGACACCAAACAAATCTGGGATCAGAAAGAAACGCGTTAAGGGATTCGAATAAGCTCATTCTGCATTTCCACAATGAACGTGTGGAGCAGGGTAGCCTATGAACAAGGGGTGGGGGGGTCCCTTTCAACGCGGGGAAGTTGGTTACCCGTCACATCGGGTAAGAAGGCTAAGGCAGCGGTAAGAAAAATTTGAGGTCTTCTAGTGGGATGGCCCCCATTATCGAATTGTCAGGGAACGCCCATGAGTCGGGCGTACTGAAAGCTTGGGCCGGGAAAGGGAAGGGGAAAAGAACGCTGCCGCTCTTGAAGATCTCAGAAAGGGTTCCAAGCCAAGGACTGGAGAGGTGAACAACGTCAAAAGAAATTCGGAAAGCCGGTAGGAATAGCTTCCAGGAGTAGGGAGGGGTTTGGAAGAGCGAGTTGAAGGCTTCAGGTCCAGTCAAAGGAGTCGGTCGTGCCAGATAAGCTTGGAAAATAAAGTTACTTCCCATGACTCCGAGCATTGGAAATAGAAACTTGATGGGGCAGGGAAGTTCTCAGAACTTCCGCCAGGGGTAGGAAGGGAAGTTCAGGGTAAAGAGTGTGGTTCGAGCATCCTCCAGGGGGGTCGAAAGGAGAATCGAAAAAAAAAAAAAAAAAAAAAGTATTTGAAAAAAAAGATTCTCGTACTTCTAAGCAAAGAAGTAAGATCTCAATGTCATAGTTTGGAAAAGAAGGAAACTATTAAACAAAAGGGTTTAATTGGGAATGAAGCCAGCCAGAGTTTACCGTGAGAAGGCTGAGCCTGCTAAAAGGCGAGAGTATCCTTGCCGTGAGGTCAGCAACTCGTCGGGGGGCTGAAGGTTTAGAAGGGAACGTGGGTGTGGGGGCCGAGGATGTGCACTTCCGCATTTTGTCAGAAAGGGGGGGAAGGGCCGAAGAAAAGCAAGGAAGGGGGAGAATTGCAGTGCGCGTCTAAAGCACCAGCCATTCCTTAAGTGAAGGACACATGGGGAGACGGCGGAAACTGCGAGAGCGAAAAAGGGAGAAGGGACGAAGTGTTCGAGAGAGAATGGAGAGGGCCGAATGGGGAAAAAGAAAGATTCACACTCTCTTACGCCAAGGGGGAAGAGGAGAAGCTGGGGGGGGGGGTTCAACGAGCGAGGAATGACCAGAAGTGTGCATTCAAAAGAACAGGATATGCCGCGGGAGAAGTTTATTTTCTTGTAAGAACGCGGAGAAAAGGGTTGGAGGGAGGGGCAGGGGGGACAAAATCAAGAAAAACCCGGAATCTTCCGCCTACGGCTTTTTATCGAAGAGAGGGGAGACTTCAACCCCTAAGGCACCTTGGTCCGATTAAAACAAAGAGAACCTAAAGTTGTTTCCCGACGAGTCAAAGGAACTGAAAAGGACGTTGGTCTTTTTTTGATGTACAAAGAGAGCGGCGACCCATGAAACGCCTCATCGTCGTCCGCAGGAATGGAACTTGGCAACGCGCCAGACAAGAAGAAAGACACGGTTACTGACTCATTTAAGAGTAGAACATGGAAGGGACAGCGCTCAAAAGGGGGGAAAAAGAGAGATAAATAAGGGGGAGATAATAAGCTGAAGGAGGGGGAAGAGTATTGCGGAGCGGGTTGCTGGAGATCTTATTTTCCCTTGCGAGACGATTAGAGAGGTGTCGTGGTTGGGGGAGCAGACCTAGGTCGGACGCATCTGATAGGGGGGAAAAGGGTGAAGGGAGAGGGCGGGGGCAGGGGGGGGTCCGGTGTTTGACTGGCGAAAAGCTAGTCAAAAAGAATGGGGATCGATGGGAAGGAATGGTTGACCTCGCCGCCAGCACAGTCTCCCGCGGAGGGGACATGCATCAGGATACACGACGTCCTCGGCATGGGAGGGGTAGGACGATCAAAGACCCTCCCACTGTGGCGTGAACGCGAAACCGCCTGTATTGGTTTTTGTGTCTCGGTGTTCATGGGGGGTCGCAAGTGGGGTGGGGGGGGAGCCAAAGGGGTGGGAAAAAAAAACGGGGCCAAGCGTCGGACGGAACAACTGTAGGTCCCAAGGTGAGGCATATGTTTTTACAGGAAACATGTTTAAAAATTTGCGGGAGGCAGGGAATCATCCTTCATAAAAACGAAAGGAAAGAACAGCGGACCAAAAAGGGGAAAGGCTCAGCTCCTGCGCGCCCTTCGCGGAGGGCAATGAAGTCAAGCAGACGGTCATTGGCAACAAGGTACAGTTTTTGATGTAGGAACTAAAACCTCCTGACAGCGTGGCTGAACGAAAACGCGCAAGAGGAGAAAGAGCGAGGGCTAAGCAGTAATTCAAGACTCGTAGGTAACTCTGGAGGAGAGAACGTGGAGGGGGGGGAAATCTGGGGAATCAGCTTGTTCGGATTCCAAAGCAGCTAAATAGGAAAAGAATAAGGGGGGAGTAAAGGAGAATTCCTCAAAATGGGCTTTGGAAAAAAGGAGGACAGAAACGATAAATCAGGGCAAGGTCCGTTGTGGCGGGTAGTCAAGATCGATCATCGCTGAAACAGAGTGGGCCTGTATGAATTTAAATGTCCTAAAGCCGGATAGTGAAAGGACAGAGGACATGACGCTGAGAGCGACCAGGCGCGCTGAGGGGACGCGGAAAGGGGCGATTGTATTGAGTTTTGGGTGTTGGTTGTGTGCTTCAATAGATTTTGGGGGGTGTGGTCGTCGCGGGGCAGTAACGATTTGGGAGATCGGGTTTTTGACTTTTGTATATAAAAATTTTTTTATAGGAGGAAAGGATGCAGGAAAAAGCCGCAAGCCGGAGATTTTGTTGTGGTTTTTTTTTCAGGAGGTGTTGTCATTTTTTTTGGTTTTGGGGTGGTGGGGGGGCGATGGTTTTATTATTACGGGCCACTGCCCTGCGTGTCTCGCGCAAATTAAAGGGGGCTTGGTATGTTTTTCTTGGGTTTGGAGGTTGGGGAAGGTTCAAGGGGTAGGAGCGGATTATTATCCGAAAAAGCTGAGCCGGGCGCGGAAATGGCGTGTGTGAAACGTGGCCGGAGACGCGGATATTGGGGGGGGATGCTGGGGTTTGGGGGGGGGGGGGGGGAAAAAATCGGGGGAAAAAAAAAAAAAAAAACGAAATCAAAGGTCCAGAGAGGGAAAACCCACGGGAAAACGGAAAAAGAAAAACCTGTTCAGGGGTTAAAAAAAACAGTACGAAAAAAAGTTTGGCAAGGGAAGGACGCAGGGCGGAATGTGAAAAAGGGGGTGTAACTAGAATGCTGGGGCAGAGTATTGAAGGGACCCCTTCGCGCGGAAGTTGGAAACAGGTCTATAGGGCCATAGGCTTGTTGGGGCTAGTGTATGAGGCACTTCTACAGGGAGGTGAACAAAGAAAAAAAATCTTTTCATGGGGGTTAATCCACTGAAAAAGAAAAAAAAATGGGCGGGTGTTATACCCGACGCTGGTCGTAGATTCGTTGCAATCAGGCCGATTTGCAGGATGCGGGGGTGGGTGTCTGGGCTGTGTTAAATGAGGTATTAGATAGATGCTTGATCAGCTGATGTGATTGTTTAAAAATACTTTGGTGAAAGGGTTTTTATTTGTTTGGTGTGGGTTGTCGTTTGTGTTTCACGCCGCATTGGTGGTCGCTTGTATAGTGACCGGGGAAGCCAGGGGAAAAGGCCAGGGAAGGGGGCCAGGAATATCTAAACTCTAAAAACCCCAGGAAAAGGGCTTAATCGCTGAGAAAAGTCCGGAGAATTAATCCTTTGCCTGTCTTCCGGGTATTTTACTAGCTGGCGGCCGTCGTTTTGGTCTTTTTGTGTCTCTTATTTTTTCTTTGTTATAATACCTTTTCGTTTTCTCATGTTTTTTTTTTTCTTTTTTTTTTTTGTTTTTTTTTGTGGGGAAGCGGGGGGGATGCAATTGAATGATCCAGCGGCCAGGAGCCTAGGGGGATCAAAGGTTTCATTGCTGCAAGAAAGTAGATTAAAAAAAAGTGGGAAAAGGGGGGGGACGCACGCTGAAAGTGTTGATATCGGAATGTTTAAACATCCTCATGAGGGTCCCTCGAACGGGCACAGCCGAGAGCCCACAGTACTTGGATGTTATCCGAGGAAGAATCCTCGGACCAGGTTTAGAAAAGGGCAACACAACACAAAGGGAGGGGATGGCCCCAGCGCTCTATGCATACAGCACCCGTACGGAGCAGAGGAGGATAGGATAAAGTTAGTGGAGCTAGTAATTTGCCGGAGAGAATCCCGTTCAGGAAGAGAGGGCTGGGGCCGCATAGATAAGAGGTTCGGCGGCAAACCCTACCCTGACGGCAAGGAGAAGTCGTAAAATGAAAAAAAAGGGGAACATTGGGAACATGACAAAGACCTTCGGGTAAGGGGGGAAGTAGGATCAAAACTTCCCTTGCGCCTCCGCAAGAAAAACATGACAAAAGGGGCCGGGGCCGCTCCGACAGCTATGGCGTATAAAGGAAGAGGAAGGGAAGACATTGCACGACATTGACCCTTCCAGGCCATCCTGCGCAGTGGACGCAAGAGACTTAAAGTCTTAAAATTAGGCGGCGACGGTACGGAAACTGTGGGATGGACGTTCCGTGTGGTGGCGGGGTAGTGTATATTGTACATATTTGTTGTTTTGTTTTTTTGTTCACCATATGGACTCAATGTTTTTGGTGTTTTTTTGTGGATTTGTGTTTTGTACTATGTTTCTTTGTCTGTTTTGGTCTTTTGGTATTTTGTTTGCAACGGGGAAGGACCGGAGAAAACGCGTGGTGGATGAGGGGGGGGAAAGTTTTCGAGGGAAACCTCCTTTTGTAGTGGGTTTGTGTGTGTGTTAACGAAAAAAAGATTGTTAGACTTGGGATCGCCGGAAAAAAGAGCAGCCAATAATACCAAGGGGTAGGGGGCCCGGGACGAAGAGCAAAAAAAGGACAAAAGGTGCAAATTGATAGTTGGTAGGGGAGGTTTTGGTTCTCGGTGGAGACATATTTTGCATTATTGATTAGTACAACAAGGGGGGACAGCATGGAGTCAATAGAGTGTCAAAAGAAGGAGTGGGGGGCGGGGAAAGGAAAATGAGGGGGGGACACTTCACATTCGGTCAGGAAGAGAAGAAGCAGGAAACGCCCGACGCCTGACCTGGTAGGAGCCTGGGACTTGGGCTTGCGCCATTCGTAAAACGAAAAATAAATAGGGCGGAGGCGACTGCCTACAAGATTGGAAAAGAAAAACGCATTGCAAAAAGGGATCAACATCTCGGACACAAAAAGTTTTGCGGGACACACGAAAAGGAGGGGCGGTTTGTTGTGTCACGTAAGGTGTTTGTAAGCAAGGTCCCCTTAATGGGACAAGGGTGAAAAGTACGTGCTATCATCCTTGCCGGAGTTGTATGGCGGATTTGGTAGAGGAAGGTAAATCTGGTTTGTTTAAAAGGGGTGACCATAGTCCCACGGCGGCAAGGCGCCTAAAGCGCCAAACGACGGAAAACGTGACGGAACCATAAAAGTGTAGGAAATCACGGATTCCGTGAAACCGGGAAAGGAAGGACTAAAAAGTAAAGAACCAGAAGGAAAGGTTCTAGATTTGTCGAGCACAAAGTGAGGAAGGATAGACGTCTCTTCACAGTAGTTTAAAAAAAGGAATGGAAAAAAAAGAATCAAAAATAAAATGTATTGTGTTGCTTTGAAGTTTTGTAGCCTATCGCATGTCAAATTTGGTGGGGGGGGATCCAAGCTGATGGAAGGGAAAAAGGGGTGTAAAAATTTTTTTTTCGTGACCTTTAGTCGTTCTCGACATTGAAGAGAGTACAAACATACTAGTTTCTACACCTGTGGTGTATTCAACAAAGAATGTAGGTTGTCGTCGGCGCTCCTGAGCAGTATCTTTTTTTTTTTTTTTTTTGTTTGTTGGTTGTGTTTTTTTTTTTGTTGGTGGTCTAATCTGTGGTTGTTTTTTTTTTTGGGTAGTGGGGGGTAAAAGGTGTCTGTCGCGGCCACCTGGTGTAATCATTGTGTCCAAAGTAGACTTTGGGGGAATTGAAGGCGAAAAAGGGGGCCGGTAAGAGCCCCGCCGGGACGGGGGAGGTGTTGGGTTCGGTGGGTTTTTTTGTTTTTTTGATAGTCCTGCATGCTGCAGGAAGCAGAACGGAGATGTGCGGAGCTGAAACGAGCCCGGGGGGGAAGAAGGGGTATCGAATTGTCGACAAAGTCATACTCCCGCGCGGAGGACCAAAGTTTGTTTTTTTTGGTTGATCACGGGGCATTTACGGTCGGCGGTGAAGGCGGTGACTGGCAGGAGAAGAAAGGGGGGGGAAGAGACGCCTAACTAAGGCCAAGGAAAAGAGGGCCAGGGTGATGAAGGGAGGGACAGGTTGAGTCGGCGCGGCTGTTAACAAGAAAAAAAGAAGATAAAGTTTGGGAAAGGGGAAAACTTAAAATCAGGATTCCCACCTTTCAAAGCCGCAGAATAAAGAGAGGAAAGTTAGAGCAAAGAAGCCGCCCGATCTGGAAACATCCAAACTAGAATCGCGAAGGCGAGGAAGTTTTTGTGTTTGTAGGGACGCAAGCCCCTCCCGATATCAAGAAAATATGAGGATGACCAGTCATTATGGTACATTAAGAGCTTTCGATGTACTGTGACGCAGGGATTATAAAAGCAGGGATGGAGTGTATCCCAAAGAAAAGTATAAATGCGAAGTTGGTTACTGGCGCAGTATTCAGAATTCTTAGGGGGTAGGGAAAGGTGGAAACAAGGCTCGGATGGGTCCAAAAAAAAAGGATAGGCCAACGGCGTTCTCATGTCGCGATCAAGTTGGTATGGGGGTTGGAGGATCGCGGCAGGGAACAGACGGGAAAGGGGAGAAAATCGTGCGGGAGCGGCGCAAGGAAGTGGCCGGAGGGGGTTTTTTTTGGTGTATCAAATCCATCGGAGAATGCTGTTGTGTGTTTTCGGGGAAGAGGTAGTGGAATGGTGAACCGCGCAAAAAAGCACCGGGGGGGAGGGGGAGGAACGGTCGAGCCAAAACTGTTAAAGTGTTGGTGTTTGCGAGCCTGTGGTATATTTGGGGTGTTCTCGAGGCTATGGTTTTTGTTGTTACTAAGGCCAGCCGCGCGGCTGGGGAAAAGGGCACCTTTGGGTGGAGCCGGTGCAAAAGGGGGAGGGAAAAGGGCCTGCGGAAGGATGTCCAGAAAGATTGCCGATAAAAAACGCCACGAGGGAAAAAAGTGGGTTAACAAGGCTTCGGTGCAGATAATCCAGCACTACGGTTGGGGATGCAGGAAGATCTTAGAAAGCCGGGGTTTCAGCGAATAACGGAAAAATGAAAGCCCCGTCCCTGTGGCTGGGCGGAGAAAGACAGAAATGAGGAAGGAGCTGAAAAAGCGAGTAAAAATGCCCTTCTGGGGGGGGAACACTGGACGGGAGGAAAGCAAAAAGGGGAGGTAAAAAAAATAGAGTCCGCTACTTAACGTCCTGAGGGGTTTTGTTATTTTTTTTCGGCGTTGATGATCGGATTAAAAAAAAGGAGGGAGGGCAAGGCTCATCTTCAGACGCGAGGGGGAGACTCTGGAGAGGAGTCAATACTGGGGGGGGGGGAAGAGTTGAAATGAAAAATGTACTGTTCTGTGTCAAAAAATCTGACTGCGAGGGGGAACAGGGAAAGGGGGGGGGTAGAGTCTTCCGCATCGGGTTTGAAACGACTGGGGGAATAATTTTGCTGGATCAAGAGAGGAAGGCAGGTAGTCTCAAAAATCGAAACAGCCCGCATTGATTCCAGAAACGAAAGGACTTTTGAAGTGGAACCGTTTAAGAAAAAGGGAATGTTTGAAAACCAAAGGGCAAGGGGCGCGGGCTTCTTGGCCGGGGCGCGGACAAAGTTTGTGGTTTAGGGATGTGGTGGTATTTTGTGTTGGAAAAAGGGGGGAAACGAACGCCTGGGGACGTTGGGACAGAGAGAAAAATAGGAGGAGAAAAAATCACGGGGCGGAGCGTCAAAAGGGCCGGGAACAAGGGTGTGTTGTGGTTTTTGTGGTTGGTTGTTTTTGTTGGGTGTGTGTTTTGTTTTTTTGTGTGTTTTTTGTTGTTTTGGTGTGTTTTTGGCTTGATACATGTGACGTGTTTTTGTGCGGGGGGCTCATGGTTGCTAGTGGTTTGGGAATGTTTTTTAAAAACTGGTAAATCCGAGCGAGGGAACGAGGCGGCGAGGGAGAAGGAAGACGGGCAAAGGGCGTTTGTTGTTTTTGTGAATTTAGTTGGTGTTTGGTTTTACGCTTAATGCATGGGGGCGCCAGAAAAATAACCGGGGAGGCAAAAACACCCGACGAAACGAAAGGGGGCCAAACGGACTGAAATAAAACTCTAAGATATGAAATGGGTGAGGTGGTGGTTGGGGAACGTTGTGTTGGGGGACACAAGTGCTGGTGAAACGGAAGAAGTTCTGCCCGGAAAGACACAAGCCTTGGCAAAGGCAGGTACAACGGGATGGTGGGAAAAAGGCAAGAAGGGAGACTCTGGAGAATCTATGAATTGTGGAAGGGACTGAATTTTGTGATGAAAGGGCCGAGGGACAAAGGATCGGAAGGAAGTTGGGCTGAGCGTGGTCCTCAGGAGAAATGTCCAGAAAGACCGGGGGTCAAAAAAATAAAGGGTGAAGAATCAGAAGGGGAATGTTCACGAATAAAACGGGAGGGAGGGAAAACCGACGGGAAAAGAAAAACGGGGAACGCCTCCGAGTTTGCAGGACCGCCGTCCACGGAAAAATCACATGGGGGTGTTTTTGTGTTGTGTGGCGGGAGAAGAAACCAGTGCCTGCTGGTTCCGTTTTTTTTCTTCTGGCGGTCTGGTTAATAGTATGTTAAGCTCGCCGAGGGGAAAAGCAGGTTCCGAGGAAACCGCGACAACGCGACCCAGATTGCTCGTGTTATTTCCCAGGGGGGGCAAGTTGTTGCCGCTAGGGAAGGAACTGAGGAGACCTTGCGCCTCCTTAAGGGATACGACAGCATGGGAGGAGCGAAAAGCAGAAAGGGGAAGCAGTGGATGCAATTACGGAGCGGAACGGAACGACAGGTGCTTGTCTTGTGATTTGCAAACAGGGGGGAAATGCCTCTTAGACGGCGTGAGGGGGCGTTGCAACTGAGTTGGGAGGAAAAAGCAGGCCAAAACCACAATCCTTGAAGGGAATAAAATAAGACAAAGGCACGGGAAGAAGTTCTTTTTCCGGAAACAAAAGAGGGAAACAGACGATGT
>Ga0179593_1726959_pt1 | contig 16329 bp, 20 predicted proteins | sample CZODoug2_1_08_16_FD_185931 | JGI IMG/M metagenome (GOLD analysis project Ga0179593, IMG submission 185931) | Vadose zone soil fungal communities from Angelo Coast Range Reserve, California, USA - CZODoug2_1_08_16fungal (PacBio error correction) | ecosystem: Environmental > Terrestrial > Soil >...
CGGGGGGCGGGAGGGTGTGTCCATGAGAAGGTGCTGGACGAAAAGGCCCACATCCATAGGGGAAAAGAACACCGAACTCGAAAAGAAAATTCGTCATTCCAGGTAGGGGAGTGATGAAGAAGGGCAGAAAGAAGAACCATAGGAAGGGTTATATCCTTCTTAATGGCGGGCTCAAGGATGAGACAAATTATGCCTTGGAGGGGGAATCCTCAAGTAGAGAGAAACCAGTGGGGGGAGGAGGGGACATCGTATGCGGTGCCAGTGTCCGATTAAGGAGGAAAGGGGGCGTACTATACCTGTGATAAGAGCTTCTAGGTTGTAAGGGAGGGGAGTATTGAATTGAGGAAAAGGGGCGTAGAGGGGCTTCTTATTGGTGTGAGTGCGCCGATTGAAAAGAAGACCTGTAAAGAAGAGACAATAGGGCCTTTAAATTCGCCAAGCGGGAAGGGGTGCCGTCAACAAAGGAACAGGGACTTCCCCTAAGAGGGGTCGGAATCCAGGAAAATATTTTCCCCCGCGCCCCAACTACAGGAACCGGAGGTGGACTTTTTCAAAGGGTGGAAAGGGAGCAAGGTAACGAGGGGAGAAAATGAGAAACGCGAGCACCCGGGTAAGGGGGAGGAGCGGAAGGAACTTGGAACTAAAAATAAAAGAAAATCGCAGCATGGCACTCTGAGCACGCAGAAACAGATTGTGTTACAAAAGAGGAAAGGAAAAACGCGCAAAAAATTTCGTGTTTGAATAGGACGGAAAATCCCTAACCACTCCGGAGGAGCTCGTAAAAATCTCGATTCGCTTTGTTCAGCGCAAGGAAGAGAGGGGGAGATCTAGGAAAAAGAAGAATCGGCGCGATGTCAAACAAAGGCGGCGCTCTCGAAGAGGAGGGAGGATTTTCTCGAGCAGGAGAGGAAGAAACTCCAGGCGATCGGGCCATGAGTCATGTGGGGGGGGGGGGGGGTCGATTGGGGTTATTGCGCTTACCGGAGGGAAAGAGCATTGTGGTCCAAGAAAAATTAAGGGAACAGACTTCTGACAGAAGAGGACTTAGGTCGTGACCGACTCAAGCAGCAAGGAAATCAAGCGAGGCCTCACCGAACAGAAACTCTAATTCAAAGGGTGGACCCCTACGGGGAAAAGGGGATTGCCACAGGGGGGTGTTACGTGTTCCATGATATAGTCTCATCTACGAAAAAAAAAGATCGGAGGCACTGCTACGCAAACTTGCGAGGGGCAGGGGGAGAGAGTTGGTAGAGAAAGAACCATCTGCTGGGACCCAGGGTGAGGAAGTTCCAAGCCAATGGATGTCCATCGTATCGAAGGAGGGCTCCTCAAAGAAGAACACGACCCTCGTCTACCATTTCCAGGGAAGGGCAAAAGATATTTATCTTTTGGAAAAAGGGAGGAGACAGTGGGAGGCAGGGGCCTGGGCATCCGGGCGACATCGTAGCCACCGAGGGGGGGTCTAAGGGGGAAGGGAAGACATTGTCATCCATAGGGGGGGGCTGACGGGCATGATCGAGGAAAAAAGGGGTTACTTCGATGAGAAGAATTGGAGAGCACGGGAGATTTGACTTACTGGGGGGGGACAGGGGGACTCTCACAGCAAGGGGGGGAAAAGGGGAGAAAAGAAGAATGTCCCCTATTGGGGGGGAGAAATCTCTAACGTGGACCGCAAAAAATATGACCCCATCTCATGGAAAAAGACACAGGGAAAAAAAAAGTCAAACACCCTAATGGGATGCCAATGTTGAGGAGGACCATAGAAAAGAGGGCGGGTCTACTTCCTGAAGACAACTGCAAATAGGAAAAAAACTGCGACTAGAAAAGCCGAAACATCTAAACCCTTAAAATAATACTGCGACTAGTCCGCGTCCCGTGGGGGGGGGAGGGGGGGGAGGAGGAAGTAGATCAAGATCATCCAAGTGTGAAAAATTGAATGAGTGAAGCGAAGGTCAAAAGACTCAAGGAGATTCGGGGAACGGGCGATATAAAATCGGGAAAAGCAAACGTAACTCAAAGGGGAAGAGCTTCCTTCCGGGAACTGAAGAGCTTCCTATATAGTTCATAAAAAAAAAGGGGCAAAACACAACCTGAAACATACATCTACGAGATTCCAACCATACCGGTGCTGCCCTTGAATGCGATAAAAAGGGAAGGGGTTAAGTTCCGAGGGAGGAACCCTTTCGAAGGGTAGGATAGTGAAAGTCATACAAAGAAGAGGAAGGTATGTTGATGGCGGGGAAAAAACCAGTACCATAAGTCCGAGAAGACAGCACTGGAAAAACATGGGGAAGGACAGTCCCGTGACAGGAAAGGGGGGGGGGGACCATTAGAAGCAAGAAGACGGAAACAGGATACTGGAAGTCGCTAAATTAAGCGAGCTCGCAGGGCTGTCAAAAAATGGGTTCCGAAAAAGATATCGCAGGAAGACTCGCTGGGACCGCAGAAGGAAAGGGAAGTGTAAGTAAGGCTATAGATTGGCGGCAAAGGGGGGAGGCATCTCAGAGGGAAACAAGACTTTCCGGTCCTAGGCGATGAGGGTCCAATCTGGGGAGGGAGATTTCATATTGCCAATAAGGAAATTAAGAATCAAGGGATTCGTACCGGCGGAAAAACGGAGGGGGGAGAATGGCCGGATTTGGCGCGGGCGGGGGAAAAAGAAGCAACTCGGGTGGGACCCCAACCATAAAAGACCGCTACAAAAAGAAAAAAAAAAGAAGGCTGTATTGGGGGAGAACCGGAGAGCTGAATATGTCCAAGAATAGGTAGCGTTCCTGATCGAGTCTATCGGTTGGGAAGTGGGCAACCCGATTGTTGAGTCAAAATGCCTTCCAGTCAGGGGGTGAGGGGGGGGGTGTTCCTTATTAGCGAAAGGTAAAGAGTCAAACGCCCCAAGTAACTACCGGAAGGGGGGGGATACGAAAAAGGAAGCAATTGAGAGATCGAACAAGCACAAGGAAAAACTTCCTGCCATAAAAAAAGGTCCCTTCCCTGAATAAGAATAGGGGGATAGGGGGAAGAAGAGGGAAGTTCAATGGCTGGCGGCAAATGGGAGATGAAAGAAAGTATGAGAAATTAACCCTGCTAAAGACCGAACTGAAAGAAGGAAAAGTCGCCTTTGCGGAAAGAAAGAAGCCGGTAAAGGAGGATGTAAACATCTCATGCTTTGTCACGAGTCTGCAAATTTTGTCAACCAAGGCCCCCCGAAGAACGAAAATTTAATTTAAGAGAGCAAAGTGCGTTCTTTTCGGGAGGGGGGGGAAAAGAAACACAGGGGTCTAAGCTGGAAAGAATTCCAGGCCCACACCTTCTATGAGGAAAGACGCTAAAGGGAAAAGAGGGTTATCATCTCAGCGGCTTATCATAGAAAAAAAGGGAAAAATTCCACAGCCAAAAAGGGAAGGGAACGATGAGAGGGGGATCTACAACGGAAGAGAGGAACGCGGTCGTTACTCCTCCTGTAGGAAAATTTGTTCGGGAAAGGGAATCGGAAGTTGGGGAACTCATCGGCAACAGTAAAGGCCTGACGAGTGGGGGATGCTTAAGGGGAGAAAAGAGAATTGACCGGGGAGAAGGGGCACTGATGCCGAAAGGGGGGACTCAAACCGGTCGGGGTTGCACTCAGAGGATCTGCGTTTACTAAGGAAAAACACTGTCTTCAAGGGGAGACGAACCTGAACTATTGGGGGGAATTGACCTTATCGGAGGGAGAGGACAGAGGTCCCGGTTCGCCAAGGGACCAGAAAATAGCAAGAGGGGCAAGCTCAACAAAAAGAGGCAGAGAGAAAAATAGGCTCGGGGAAAAAACCGAGACTGTTTCTAAAAAGGGGCATCAGCTAATGTTTCCACTGCGTTCAAGAAAAAAAAGAGAGGTCAACGTTCCCATGGGAGAAAACCTTTGTCGAAGGTAGGAAAATTGAGAGGGAATCAACAAGAAATTGAGAACCCCATTTCGGCAATCTTGGGAAAAAGGGAGCGGAAACTTGAGGCATAGAAAAAGCACACAGAGGAAATTCGTTGTCGATAAAGAGAAAATCGGGAAAAGGAGAACCGGGACAAATGTGGGGGGAATTGGCCAACGAAAGGCCGGACGCTGCTCTAGAAAGGGGGAGAGAAAATTCGCGAAAAAGAAAGACCTTCTGCAGAAAAAGGGGAAAGTCTGGTCGGCGATCTCTACGAACCGTTGCAGGTTAATGAGGAGACGCGTGGGATGGGGAGGGGCGAGAAGGTGGCTGTAATAAAGCGAAAGCACGCTACGGAAGAGAGGACCCAGATCCCGAAAAGGAACCTCTCAAGCTGGAAGGGATCGGAGAAGGTCGATCTTCGGAGGAAAAAACCATTGCAAGAAAAGACGAACCGAGGATATTTTTACTCATAAGCTGCTACTGCAGGGAGGGGAAACAATCTTGAGTGAAGGAAGGACAAGGTTCAGGGAAATAGGTTCTCCTGGTGAAACTGCTCATCACCGAAACGAAGCCGCGGCTGGAAGAACAAAAATCATGTCCGAAAAGGAGACGAGTCACTTGAGAAATAAAAGAAGTTCGAGGAGGGGGAGGAGGGGTAAGGGGGCCTGGGTCTCCATAAGTGCTGACTGGTAGGGGGCAGGACTGTATGGGGGGGGGTGCATGGACACCCATATCCTACGGTAACCCAATGAGGAAAGGAAGCTACCAATCTGGAAAGGGTGACCAAAAGCGGGTCCCCTTCCAACCTCAAAGAGGGATCAGATGGAACTATACCATCATGGTTCGGGGCACTTCAGGGGAAAGGGGGAACACCACTCAGTAAACTCAAGGAGGAAGGGGCTGTCTTGTCTGCGTAGGGGGAAAGGGGGGTGGACTCAGGTGAAAAGGACCGAAACAAGGTGGAAAAAAACCTTTGACGAACCTTGACCGGGGGGAGAAGAAGGACACTTTTTCTGATAAAAAAAAAAAGAAAAAGGACTGAATCAGAAAACCGAAGGAGTCAACATTGCCCGACGATACGTCCCGCCATCTGTGACTCGAGCGAAATCCGATGGCTCTCCGTCAGGAAGATCGAATTCAAGTTTCTGAAAAGAAGAAAGGGAGGGCACGTCGAGGAAACATGCTGCGAACCAGGGAAAAAAAGCTCGCTCAGCACGCGCCAAAAATTGGGAACGATCGGAAGGAGGGGAAAGAAAGGGATAGTAAAGGCTGGCCCCAATTTGTCGATGGAGGGGCTCGACCTAAAAGGGGGGGAGCAGGGTGAAAAAAAACGGAGAAAGCAACTAACAAGGGGTCTGGACGTAAGGAAGGGAAACGTTCTATCCCCCCAAGAAAACACGTGGAAAGGGGAAAGAAGTCACCTTTCCGACCCACAAAACACCCACCCCCCCCCCCCACCCCCCCAACCAAAACCACACCACCCCCAAAAAAAAACCCCCAACCCCCCCCCCAAAACCCACCAACCCACAAACCCAACCACAAAAAAACCCCACCACCCCAAAAACCCAAACAAGAATCTCAATTCACGAACCGTTTTGCCCGCCATCTGTGCCAACTGTGGGGGGGGGGTGGGGGGGGGGGGGGGGTTGACCGGGGGGAAAGCTTGGGAGATGTAATTTATCCTAAAACGGCGCGCAGGCAAAACAGGAAGGACTAAAAACTAAGAGGTCACGGCTTCCTTCTATTGGGGGTTATATCCGGCCGTCAGCCCTCTAAAAGAGGTACCCAGAGGGGGAGGATGGGGTAAAAAAAAAAAAGGTGTTGCCATCGGTGATCAAGAAGAGCAGTAAAACTCCAGAGCAAAGACTCGTGCCATCTTTCGCAAAGTAAGGTTGCAAAGGGTCCATATTCTTTGGCCAAGAAAAAAAGGGAACTCAGTTTAAGCGAAGAAGTCCGGAACCCGAAGGGGCGCCATCACGCCAGCACGATTGGTATACCCTGGGGAAGAATTTGTCATCCAAAAAGAGGGTCGGCAATTGAATTCATAGCGTAGGTGACGGGGGTCCCATTGCAGGCAGGAGGACCCGTTAGAGATGGGGGAGGAGGGAAAGAAGAAGGGGATAACTCTAAACAAACACAACGTATAGAGGAAAGAGTGGAGGGGGGGAAAATTGCGAGCGGAAAAAAAAGGGTTCTAGAAAAGCGCCCAAGAGGAAAGCAGAGAACCAGAGTTACCGAAGAAAGGAAACTCATTGTCCGAACCAAGGAGGGTCAAAGGTGCGATAGACTCGACCATGGTATAGGAGGGGGAGGGCATCTAGGGGAAGAAGGACAAAATGATGCGCTTCATGACATGGCCTAAGGAGAGAGAATTAAAAGACCAGGAAGGGGCACAGGAAGGGGGAAGTTCGGGGCGAACCACATGGTCGTGCAACTGAAAATGGATCAGATACTGGGGGGAAAATGTTTCTTACCAGAAATGGGGAAGCTCCCGAAAGGAAAGGTGTATAAAAAAAGACAGGCGAACCCAAACCTCGCCAATGGGGACGGATCTTCCTGCCGACGTAGAAACATGATAAAAAAAGGAAAACGGTCAAAAAACAAACAGGGGGAAAGAATCTTCTGAGGGGAAAGAAGGTGGTTCCTGGAGGAAAACGGAGGCATAGGAAACGGGAACGGCGGCCCTGGGAGGGGAACACCTTAGGAAAGGGAGATTAAATGTCAAAAAAAGAGTTCAAGGGGAACTATTTTTCTGGCAACGAGAGTACACTTACCGGGCCAGAAAAATGAAAAAAAAAAAAAAACCATCGCAAAATTTTTTGGGAAAAAGTCATTGACGAGAAGAGGAGTGGGCCCGGCTGCACTAGCGAAAACATAGCTGGGAGAGCCAGCGACGTTTCCCAGTAATCGCCAGCCGAGGGGACATAATAGTCAGAAGGACACAACGATGAAGAACCTACTATCGGGGAAAGCTTCAAGGGGAACAAGGCAATATTGATTTGCCGAAATCCAAAGGGGGGAGCACATTAGGGAAAAAAAAGCCTTAGACTCCAAAAGACGATGTTTCTAAGATTCAGGAGGCATTGATCCGGTCGACGCGTCCACCGGGGAACTTTGGAGGACTCCCCCGGTCCAAAGGGTGGCGTTGGGAGAAGCCACTTCATTGATACCGCGTTAAGCTGGAGCCACCCAAGGTTGTTTCAAAAAGTCCAGACAAGACCAGAAAACCACAATACGGAGAAAAAAAGGAAAAAACGGATGTTCCTTGTAGTGGGTAAGCACGAAAATCCTCAGTACAAGTAAAGAACAGAAGAGGGTGGCATCGCTCATAGGGGTGGAGGGGGCCGATGGAGTCAATAAAAACTATTGTCGTTCCGGAAAGGGGGGAAAGGTGGCACATCCGGGGGAGGGTGTTACAGAACACAACACATAAGACGACGCCCATACGAACCAAAAAAAAGCCTATCTAACGAGGAACCAGGAACAGCGCCGAACATAGAAAAAAGTCTGGAAATGAAATAAGAGTGGCCTTAATCCCAGGAAAAAGGAGGCGCACAAAGGAGCCATCGAGTTGGGATAAATAACCCGGCTACCCTCTCAAAGGAAAAGAATCCGTGCTGAAAGACGGTGGACGCCCGATTAGAAAAAAGGTAGAACATTCTCGGGGGCCCAGGAGGTCAGGGGTTTGATTACCTTCCCCGAAGACGCGGGGAAGTACGTATCGGCAAAGGGCGGAGTCGGGAGGGATCTGGGGACCCGGTACGGTCCCCCAGGAAGGAATCTCAGCACCGTAGAAAGCGACCTAAACTCCTAACGGGCGGAGAAAGGTGTTAATCAGGTCCAAAAAGGAAAGGGGAGAGGAACTACTAAAGGTCAGTAAGTTAAACTGCAAGCAGGGAAAGGCGATAGACCGTGAGGGAGGCGCAGAAGAGAAAAAAGAGAAGAAAATTCATTGGGGTCGGTAGGAAAGGGGCACCGTCTGGGGGAGGTGAGGGGTCATCTGATCACCTGAAAAAGAGTACAAGACGTCGATGACCGACAGAGGTCGTCATTAAATCGCACGGATTTCCTCAAGTTTGTCATCCTTGCTTGTTGGAGAGCCGTCGAAAGGCGTGCTTACAAGTTCGCAGGGAGGCGAGGCCAAAGAAGGGAACCACGATTGTGTGGGGGCACAGGGATAAGGATGAGCATATAGCTACCCCCGACCTTCGAGAGGTAGACATCTCCTCACAAACACGGAAGAAAATAGGAGCCGTATAGGGGGGAACCTCGAAACTGGGGCACCTGGGGCATAGCTAAGGGGGGGCCTCCAAAAATAGGCGCAACACACAATCTTGGGGAAATTGCAGCGCACGAGAAGAAGGGGAGCGTTCAAAGTCCCTGTATCTCGCGGAGAAAATGCTGGGAGGAAAACTGACCGGCAAGCATTTAGAAGAGGGGGCACAATGACACTTCCGAAAAGTTAAGCATGAGAAAGACGCGGCATTCAATAGTTGGCATAGAAGGTAACAAAGGGCGCGCAAAAAAAAATGAGGGAAGGAAAGGGGAGGCAAGCGCTCGCATATCTAGCAAAGGGGCTCCACATTCGAGAGGGAGAGGTGCCATGCGAGAAGGTCTGGAAAATTCTATCTTGCACGCTCGGGTCCAGTTGAAGAAACTCGAAGGAGGTCGGCGCTGTCCCGAGAAGAAGTGGGCTGAAGTCGACAACGCGGTACTACCGAGGGAAAAAACTCTGAAACTCGAGAGGGAAATCGAAGGAAATGAGCGTCTCTGGGCCGGTGAAAAAACAATTGGGGGGGAAAAGATGAAGGACTCAGACGTTCTATAAAGACAGGGGAGATCAGGGTTCCGCAAAGGCGAGGAGAAGCCCGTCAGTGAGAGAGGTCGCCGGGGTTAATCACCCCGGCATGAGGGAGGATAATTTTGCAACACAAACAGGATTCTGTTATTCAGAGATAAGAAAAGTGAAAAAAACAGGACAAGGGGTGTAAGGGCGGAGAGGGGGGACATTTTTACGCGGGGCTCGATGAAGTGAGGGGTAGAGGGGAGCTTGGGTTAAGGGGAGAAGCAAAATCCCGACCTCCTACGGGAAAAAACGGCAGAAAGGAGAACAATGCTTGCAAGGGAGGAAACAATCGGGGGGGACCCTCAAACCCATATCGATCAGAAATGCTATACCCCTCATCCGAGAGAAGGAATATAATTTTCAAGGGGAAAGAACCACGGAAACTCCGTCTTATCTTTGTAAGGTCAGGGGATAATGGGGGCAAGGGGGGGTCTCAATGGGAAAGGAAAGGGGAGGCAAACCGGGAAGGCAAAAAATGAAGAAACCTTGGCCGGAGGATTAAAGAGAAAGGGGGGTGCTATTCCGCTCTAAAAGGCACCTCTGAGGAAGAAAAGATTTGGGGAAAGGAAGCATTTCACGATATCCTCGTCCGGGTAGGGCCTAGAAGGGAGGCCCTGATGACCTGGGAAAAACGCTTCCTAATAAAATCGAAGGCGCTGTGGGGGAAAGGAGCGGAGAGGTCTGCGATCACGGCTATTATCGGGCGGAGGAGACCTTAACAGGGGAAGCGGGAAATCGCCTTGATTGGTCACGGGGTTCGCTCACTCGAGAAAATCCAGCAGATAGCATAGGGGGGAGGAAAAAGGGTGGTCCAAATGGGTCGGGGGTTGCGCGGGAAGTAATGGTAATGCTGTGGGGGGAAAGAACTCGAGTTCCTCTACACTTTCAGGGGGAAAAAAAGAACATCAAAGAAAGGGGGGACAGCGAGGAGGCTTCACCTAACTCTGCATCCGCATCTCAGGCAACGGGGGGGGGACAGACTATAGGGGAGGGAAAAGGGGGGGGTTTTGACCTATGTGGGGTGGGTGGGGGGGGGGGGGGGGGGGTGGGGGGGGGGGGGGGGGTGGGGTTGGGGGTGGGGGGGGGGGGGGGGGGGGGGGGGGTTTGGGGGGGGGGGGGGGGGTGTTGACACCAACAAAGGTTCTCTTCCTCTAAAAAAAGAGCATTCCTCAAGCAAGGAAAGGACGCAACAAAAGTTTGGGAGGGTCGCTGTGGCTTAAACGATTTTGTGTAGAGAATCACTGTAATCAAAGAGGGGCGGTAGTGACCCATATTAGGGAGTCCAGACCATGGTATTCCAAAGGGGGGAGACGCATTCCATGGGGGAAAGGAAAAACTCCTCAAAAAGGGGACGCGGCCATATCGCCAAAGCTGGGACCTGCCAGGGGAGGGAGGGCTCGAAGGAGTATCATTGTTAATCGGAAGAAGGGAGCCAAATCTTCGACGGGAAAAGACGATTATACCCGGAAGGCCACGAGAAAAAATGGCATCCAAATTGGGTGGTCTGACAATAGTCGAGAGCGGGAACTTTTAAGGAGAAGGGGGTGTGTCTCTCCGGAAGAGGAATGAAGCAGACAGAAGGGGACAGCACTCCAAAAAAATGAGAAAGATAGACAGGAAATCAAATCTCAACGGGAGCCAAATATGCCAAAGAGGGAAAAAAAAAAGAATTGAAGAAAGCGACCTTCATTGTCATAAAAGATTGGATGCCAAGCGAGGAAAAAAAGGCACGAGGGGTGGGGAGGGAAGAGGGCGGGACGGCATACCAAAAGGCTTGCAACTTGCGGAGACGATAAAGTCGAAGAGGGGAAACGAGCCCTACTTTCTTAAGGGGAGATAGGTGGCGGCATGGAGAAAGAAGTAATTCCGAAACAGGGGGGGAGGACCCTGTTAGCAAAAACTACGGGTCAAAAGACGAATATGGAAAGAGATCCTAAAAGAGAGCGGAAGCCACCTCGTGGAAAAGGTGGGACAGACGGAAGAAACGACGTGGCGGAAAACTAGGTGAGTAAAAGGATAGAGGAACCCGGAAAAAAAAAAACAACCTTTGACACATCGCGAGGAGGGAAAAAAAGGGGGAGAACTTGGAAGGAGGAAAGGACATAAGTTACTCTTCCCTGAGACTTGCTGAACGTCTGATAATCAAAGAAAAGAAAAAAGAGGGGTCTTTCTTTCTACTGGAATGGAAAAACGCGAAAAAAGGACGGGACTTCAAAACCCTCGTACCATTGAACAGACAGACAATAAAGAAGCCTCTGGAGGGAAGGACATCTATAGACATAAAAGAGAGATGATAGAGAGACGTTTTTAACCAGATACGCGAATTTGGGGGAACCTAAGAGAAAAGAGGGGAAATCAGGACCAGGAAAAGAGGAGAACTCTCCTTATATTACGAGGGAGGCCGGTATAAGGGGAAGGAAAGAAGATGGAAAACCGCCCTGCGGCCGATGCTCGAAGGAAAGGAGGAAAGAAAAAGCTAGGTTTCGGTCGGCTTTCATAGGGGAAGGACGTTTACGGACGACACAAGTTGAAAAGGGCTCCCGGTCAAGGGGTACGTCCATACACGGCAGAGATTTTTAGGAAAAGAGGGGGGCGAAATTGAGGCCAACCACATGGGGAGCCTCTGAGGACAAGAAGAACAAAAAAAAAACCGCAGCGACGGAGTGTCTAGGGGTGTAGAAGGCTCAGGGAAGAGGAAAAACTAGTTGGGGAGTGAAAGCATACGCTATGGGTTTATTTGGAAACCGAGAGGGTAAGAGTCGTTGGAGGGTCCAGAACTGCATTGGGGGGAGGACAGGAAGGGGAGTTTGCCATCGCAGAACGACAAACGAGAAAAAAAGGACCGGTCATCAAAACTTCATCGGCCGAGCCCACAACCAAAGGCGCCGCCGCACAGGAGCCCAAGTGAGGGGGTTAAAAACTGGGCGAGAAAAAAAAACGGAAACGCCATTCTAAACCTCCTCGACAAGATTCAATTAAGAATCACAAGGCGACCATCTCCCGAGAAGTGTGGGGAGGCCTCACCTATTTTCTTAACCGACGCGCACCGGTATGGATGTAACATATAAGACTGGGTAAAAGGAGGAAAAAGGGCAGGGTTTTCAAACTTCAAAGAAAAGGAAAGGGGGCGAGCGGGAAAGGTCGGCGGTTTCGGTAGAGGGAATAAGACGGGAAGAGGGGCGTCGCGGAAAAAGGCTAGCACGTGCAAAACGCCTCTAAAGATGTAATACCACACCCCGTCCCCGGCGGAGCAGAAAGAAAGGTCCGCGAAGGGCAAGAGGGGAACGTGTCTAGATACGGGCGAGATCTGAAAACCGAATCTGACGCCGCCAGTTCTCCAAGGCAATGTTCGGAAGGGAGCGCTCCCGGGGGAAGGGGAGGGCGCACGTATCACCTTGAAAGGATGGTGAGTGCTATGCCTAAAGATAACGGACGCTCGTTGACCGCGCAAAGGCCAGAAGGTGTTCACTGTTCACGAAAGGGGACTAAAGATTTGAAAAGGAATCCTACAAACTACTCAAAGGGGAATGAGATTGTGTGATGCACAATAGCCTGGGAAGAAGGATCGCCAAATACAAACAGGGAAGCAAATGAGGAGAGAGAGCACCAAACAACGTGAGGATGGAGGAAAAAGAATAGATGGAATCTGACTCAAGAGGTTTCGCCCACTGAAAAAAAGTGCAATAGCGGAAAACGGTCCTCCAATATCGAACATAAAGAAGGGAAAACGGGAGAAATCGCAAGATTGTGTCCTTTCAGTAAAAGGGCTCGCGGATAGGGAAAAAACCGATGAGAACGCCGGCAGTGCAAGAGGGGACAACAATGAGCTACCTGCAGCATGCGAGTCTTAGAAGTGGCGCACTAGGGCAGCAATGAAGGGCTCTGGTCGTTAAGAAAGAGGCCTCACGGCAAGGAACATCAACTTGGCCGAAAAAGGTCGTCAAGCGAACATCTCTCCGGTGATCCGGAAAGGAGAGGACTTGGGTTCAGGAGGAGGGGAAAGGACATTTCGGCTATAGGATCGACCGGGAAAAGGGGGAAATACCCACGGAAAGATAGGTAGGGGGACGGGTTTGTCTTTCAAATGGTGCTGGGAACGCGAGGGGAAACGAAAAGGGAAATCCGTAGAGGGACCAAAAAACACGGGACTTCTACAGCGGAGGAGGGGGAAGGTCCGGGAAGGGAAATACAGACCGCCAGGGACAAAAAAGGAGGGTGCCTATAAGTTGCTATAATACCGAGTGAGGGAAGAGGGGGAAGAGCTAAAGGGGAAGGGAGGAGAGTAGTCTCCGGGATGCTCGGCATCGAGGCAGAACTCGTCGGTGCGAAGACATAGTTTACGTGATTGTTTACACTCAGATTGAAAAGTTCTCCGGGGAAAGGGCGGGCGGTGTACTTTTCCAAGGTGAGCGAGAAGTCTGATTTTCGTATAGGGAGGAGGTAGGTGGCTGGCGATGGACAACCAAATTATAGGGAAAAAAAAAGGCTGGAATTCAAGCTCAATCGGGAAAGGAAAATCTTTGCACAAAAAAAAGAGGGATGCGTAACGAACAAGAACAGTTCGGGACGAGCGATAAAAACGACATCGACACCACTAAAGGGAACTCCGTCCGGGGGGAAGGGCGGCTTGCATGGAAAGGGAAACAAAAGGTCAGGTGCGAAGGAAGACGTGGCGCACCGTGAAGGGGGGCCTAATTCCACTTGGAGGAGGGAATAAAAAAAGAGGAAAAAAGACTGAAACAACCCTATATGTTGGAAGTTCAGGGGGAAGGCGAGCCGCCATTTGAACGGGGGACTCGAGCGTCATCAAGGAGACCCTCAATATCAGAAGCCTTAAATCGGAAAATGAAGAAGGCGCGTCGGGAAAGGAAATGAAGGGAAGAGAGGAGTAAATTTGAAAAAAGATCGGAGATTCGGTATCGGGGGAACTAGGGTTCTGGGCTCGATCCTCAGGAGGGGTCAATCCAGCGGAGGGGTAAGTACCAGGGGAGGGGAAAAGTGCGATTTTTCTGGGTGCGAGTAAGGTTGGAAAAAGTTCAAAAAAGAAAAGGCGAAGACAGAAAACCAGTTTAGTACGTATACTTCCGGTTAAGAAGAAATCAGAACACGGGACCTCGAAAAGGCAAGGGGTTCCTAGCCCGCAAACGAAAAAGAAACGGATTTGTGCCTCGGATGGGCAAGTGGCCACGTGGGTGTTTTTAAAGTGGGACCGCTTGGTAAAGGAACTCAAAGCCTCTACGCCGAAAAAAGGGGAAAAAAGGGCGAGGTCGCTGGTCCTTGGGACGGACCTCCCAAGGAAGGGGAATCGGAGGGGCCAAAAAGGGGGGCCAGTCACGGATAAAGGCGCAGGCACGCCCATTCAGAAAAGAACTTCCGACGGGAGAGGGAGGGTCCGGGAAAGAGGGGGGAGGCCTCTCTAAGCAGTTGAGAAAAGGTGGATGGAAAGGCAGGAGGGCTGCACGCCAACGACTATGGATAGACCCGGTAAGGGAGAAGTGTTGCATAAACAAGAGAGTGTGGGTAAGTTCATTTATCTGAGGAAAGGTGCCAGGCGATTGGCGGCTATTGGGGGAAAAAAGATATTCGAGGAAGTGAGAAGAGGAAAAAGCAAACCAACCAAACGATGGTAAAAGAGAAAGAGTCCCAGGAAGGAAGTGCTCTAGAAAAAAAGAAAGTGTCCAATCTCAAGAATACCAAGGGAAGGGACCATTTCAAAAGACAAAAAAGGGGGGGAGAACAAAATTCGATTATCACTCTAACCCACAAAAAACAGGGTATTCCTGGGAGAGGGGGGGGTATTCGCCTTGCCAGGAGGAGGGGCTGCAACTTTCAACTACTGTCGAAGCTACGAGAGGGAACAATCCGACAGGGAAAAGATGGAAGCGAGTGTAGGGGAGACAGAAAACCGAGGATCAGTCAAGTGAGGGAAGCAATGTCTTGGCCTAAGGAGCTTGTGGAAAATCTCCCGCGAATAGGGGACGGGAGTCAAGGTATACAAGCGAGAAAAAAAAAAAAAGACAAGTTGCTTAGGGGAAGGGGGCAGGACGAGGGTAGGACTTCTCTATAAAAGAAACATGCATACAAAGCGACACGGTCAAAAATAAAAGGCATCTTCTGTGCTTCCAGAAAGGACAGTCGCAGAGAAAGGGGAACCGGAAATGGGGTCATTCGTTGTGATTGGCTCGAGGGTAAGTAGGGGAACTGAGGGGGGGACATGGGCAGGACTTTTGGGGGAAAAAAGAAAAGGAAGGAGTCGCAACAAAGAAAAGAGGAAACCAGGATTGATTGCCGGCCGCGCTGGACCTTCGGTCAATCACAACATGTACCTCACAGAGGAGGAGAATTACCCCAGGAAGCGACCGACTAGGGGGACCTCCGAGATGACAGTCCGTCCGGGCTGAAACTCGAAAATGGAGATCTGTACGGGGAAATACTAAATTGACCGTCCAGCCCTGGGAAGAGAAGGGGTCACCCCGCCGGGCTGCCCGAGAGCGGAAGGCAAGAAAGCATAATGCTTTTTTTCTGAGGAGGATGCAATGGCCGCGATGGGAAGACTCAAAAAGTGGAAAAGTGGGTCTTGAATCCCCCCGGCAAGGGGGAAAGTTAGCAGGCCAAGGGTATTTCCCTCGGGTAGGAGCAGGCAACCCAAAAGGGGGGGGACCAAACCGTCAACAAACCGCTACACCCGAGCGACGGAGCCGTTAGGGAACTCCGGGAATATAAAGGATATTGGTAGCGTTTCCTCTTATCATCAAAGGAGGTGGGAAGGAAATATGTCGAATTTGCCGGTGATTGGTCCAAGAAAAAGAGGGTCGGGAGGTGCCGATCACAACATCAATACCCTCCTCCAAACGAACCCAGGAAAGAATCGACTCGGAAACCCCTACAATCGCCTCCATACATGAGCCCACATGTCGAGCCTAAAAGAGGTTAGATCTAAGGAAGGAAATTCTTCTCCCGCATATCGGGCGCATCCGGGATTGAAGGCGACCAAAGCACTGAACTGGCAAATGCGACTAGAAAACGTGCGGTACCTTAAGCGCAAGTATAAGAACTTAGGAAGGGAAAGGTAGGGCATTTGGTAAGCATACGAGAACTGCTACCGAATGCAACGGTGAGTTCGGGTCGGGAGACGGGGAAGATATCTTCGGGGGGCAGAGGAATCCATCACGGCGTCGAAAGCCCAGCCCGGAAGGGAGGGGGGGGTCATCTACAAAGAAAAAAAGTTGGCAGATCGCCGAAAGAAGGGAATGCAATAGGAGTCGATAAAAAGTGAGATCTGAGAGGACGACGAGAGTCATGCCAATGATTTGTAGTACGGTAGGGGGAAACTTCTGGAAAGAGCGAAACCGTGACCTTGCTTGACAAAGGGCGGTCAGAAGGTGCAGGACGGTCTTTTCAACCACAGGTAAGCAATCTTGCACGGCAAGGGGGGTTTCCTCAAGCAAGGGCTGGGATCCCGAGCAAAAACAGGGAACTTGGGACTGGAACAACCGAGGCGAGCGCCCCCGGTAACGTTGTGTGGAGTAAGATTAATGGTGGGAAAACATGACTAGGGCCGAACCACACTAGAGGCAG
>Ga0179593_1200511_pt1 | contig 16328 bp, 11 predicted proteins | sample CZODoug2_1_08_16_FD_185931 | JGI IMG/M metagenome (GOLD analysis project Ga0179593, IMG submission 185931) | Vadose zone soil fungal communities from Angelo Coast Range Reserve, California, USA - CZODoug2_1_08_16fungal (PacBio error correction) | ecosystem: Environmental > Terrestrial > Soil >...
GGAAAAAAGTAGTCGTTCATGAGTGTCACGGAGAAAACAGAAAGGACGAGTTCGCGCGGTGAGGGGAGCACGCGTACTCGTGCATAGAGGAACCATTGGCTGCGGGGAAGGTGGGGAATGGCGCTTGCAGAAGGAGATGGGGGGATGACGCGCTGGCTTCGGAATGACAGCGCGGGGAAGGATAACCGAAATCAAACGGAAGATCTACGTGCGAAAAGGTATGATCAAATGGTCAGGGGAAAATGGCGCCGCCGACCGCGTCTCTCATTTCAAATCGGAGGAAAAAAAGACACGGCGGAAAAAAAAAAAATGGGCGGGGTGGGGCGGCCGTCAGCCACCCCAATCGGAAATGGGGTTCCTTTGACCTTCAGGTGCAAGCTGTGAAGAATCGGCAGCGGTTCGGCGGGGAAACTGCGGATCTTTACCGAACGGAAAAGGTGCGCTTGACGAAAAAACATCGGGAAAACGGCGTGAAAATATTTCCGCAGGCCAGAAAACGGCGGGACGAACCCAGGAAAGAAAGAACGGTAGGCGGAATGAAGAGGTGAGCTGCATTTTGAAACTATTGAAAAATGGCCGCCGTCGAAACCGCCTATCCAAGCGACAGCGAGGAAGTAAGAGTCAAAAAAAGGGGCCGAAAATCGTAAAAGAGCGAGGGGCCGCTAAAACGTGGGGGCGTATCGGTAGGGAGGCTTGGGAACGCGAAAAAACATAAAGTCACTCACCAACAAATCTGAAGGCTCACGGGCTATCGAAGAACTTCGTAGAAGGGTGGCAGTAAAAAAGGGAGGCGACGGTCGGACAGGATAACTTTTCCAACACCGTTAGAAAGGGCAAGCTGGCGAAAGAGGGGAGGGGAGAACGCGCGCACCGAAAAATGCCGGACCAAACAAAGGTCCTTAGAACGCTTGCATGAAAGGGGCAACGAGGGGACCTAAGCCCTCGGTGCCGGAGACTTCACCAGAGGAACTGTTAAGAAAATGACAGCACGGACAGGGAAGCGGGTTCGCGGAAAGGGGCAAAAGACAAGTGCAGGGGGCTGAGAGCGCGGCGTCGAAAGGAAGGGCTCGGAGTAACAAGCGCATCTCAGACAGACTAACGAGGAAAAAATTCAAAGGTGGTGTGGGGGATACAACACCAGTTAACCGGGAAGGAAAGCTGGGGCGGTGACATGAAGGCGCAAAGAAAACGCCTTCCGAAAGAATCTTGAGGAGACGCAATGGGGAAGGAAGCTAGCCATCTTGGGACGTGGAGGTCACCTCCTCAAAAAAATTGTCACGCGAAAAGAAGAGAGGATATTCCGACGCCGAAAAGGTGGCTGAAGAACCAACGGTGGTCTGCAAGGACAGGGAGGAAAAAAAATCAGAAAATTTTACACGGGAGAAAACGAAAGTGATCAGGCCGGTGAGAGAGGAGTTTAGAGACTTAACTAAAACAGCACGGTCGGCCGTTCAGCAGGTCTCGGCAACGACCAGGGACGCAGAGACAGCTGGTCCCAAAGGATCGGCACCAAAATGAATTCTCGTAGAAGCAGAACAAAAAGGGGGGAAGCTTCGTGATTGTGAAGAACCTGGGAGGGGGGTGAGTGAGGGCGCAACGGTAAGGGGGCTCTAGGCACGGGGCTAAATCAGTCTACCAACCCTGGTGGAAAGGGAGGAGGTTTCTGGCGACTGCGCCTGACAGAAGCGAGAAAAAAAGAGTTAAGCTCGCGTGAGACGTAACTGAAGAGCACGAGATATGAGAGGACCGGGCGGCAGTAATTTTACCGCTTTGTACGCCACCTAGAAAGAAAAACACAATGACCGAGGAACTGGAGAAGTCGAAAAGAAAGAAGGCGAGAACTCGGTGCATGAAGCGCAAGCAAGGACTTTTGACACTGCGGGAGAAAAGAATAGATTGACGGAAGACCGCAGGGCTCTAAAAAAGGATCTCGTCTTGGTTGCCTGTGGCAATATGAAAAAGAAAAGCTGCCATGAATCGAGCGTGTGAAAAAAGAAAGCAGGCGAAGGAGAGATTTGAACGAAAGTAAAGGTGGAGAAAACAATGAGACAAATAGCAGCCCTACCGTAGGGGGGGCTGAATTAGATCACCGCTGGTCTGGTGGGGATTTATCCTTACGTGTAAGGGGGGGGATAGTCGGAAAGAAATAGGGAAGAAGACGGAGTAAGGGTAAGGAGGCTAAGGGGACTGCTGGGTGCTCTAACCGCGACCCTGGTCGAGGTCCACTGGTCGAACACAAAATAAAAGATCAACAACCAAAAGCCGCAAAAAAAGAAGAAGGGGGTCATAAGTGTACATCTACGGGACCTAGTCGCGGTAGATCACAAAAGCAATTAGCAGCAACCAGGTGCCTCAGATCTAGAACGAACGCAAAACTCTGTCGCTGGATAAAAAAAAAAATGAAAGACCAATGCCGGCTGATCGACTTCAAAAGAAAAAAAAATGCTCCTTTGGAGAAAGACAGCAGGGGAAAACAGAATAAAAATAGATGGATTCCAGGGGAAAATATGTCTGACGTCATCGAGCAGGAGCAGCTCGAGCCTAATAGGAACTTTTCCAGACTGAAAAGGATAATAAAACGGATATAAAGGCTGAGACCACCGCCCCAAAAGAAATCGAAGAACGAAGTCGTCAAAAATCAGACGGAGCAGGAGCTCAGGCACCCTGAGATAATGTATCTCTCTCCTTAATTCCGGAGAGGGTCACGACCAATATCGTTCGTTTAAAGGAACCACAATTGTTAGGAAGAAAAAGAGCTTAAAACGAAGTGCCGCACGACTTCTTAGATACGGCCCCAAGTTATCTTCTTAACGGCCGCCAGGAGCGAGGGGCAAGAAGCGACACGAAGGATCACACGGGAAAAAAAAGCATTAGCGGTAAAAAGGACAGTATAAAGCTGAGACCCGTTGGCAAGACGAACGCACGGACCGTGGGACACAAGGAAATAACACCCTCCCACTTTTTCAATTGGAAAGTAAAAAGGAAGCGCCCGGTCGGTGTGGCTGACTCCGAAGCAAAAAGAGCAGGGCGGTGCTATCCCTGGAGGTAACAAAAGACTTCGCTGAGGTCAGGAGCGTCGAGGAATAGGAACTGGATGAAACAGGAAGGACAGTATGCGATAACGAAGGAAGAAAGGGCGAGGACCGTCTGTGATCAAGGTTGGAGAAAAAGGAACAAAAACGTATGCTTGAGGAAAGGAAGGACCTGTGAAGAAAAAAACAACGCTCGACAGCACCCACCCAAGGGAGCGTCATGATAAAAAGGAAAACTCGTTGCAGAAAGACGGGACACTTGAGGAGGAACCCGGGGGGGCAGGAAAAATTAAAGAAAAGGTCTAGCTAGCCTCCTTGCGGTGAGATCAAAAGGGACGGAAGGGTGAAGCCGCTGCGCACGGAAACGCCAAGAGTTTGGGAGGTAAAGATTAAAAAGTACGAGTGCTGGATTTAACCACAACCGGGAAGAAAGGAGGTTCAGGGACTGCGATGGGTCCTGACTTACTTTGAAGAAGACGGGGTCGGGCTACGGAAGAGTAAATAGTACCTGGAAAAGAAATGGAATGTTGCCCCTGGAACAAAAAAACTAAAACCCCGTCTCATTGATAGATGGGGTAAAGAACGGGGGGAGATTCGGGAGCAGAACAGAGAATTCGGAAAACAGGGGAAAAAAGAAAACGACACGCAGAAAACCTAAATTGGCGGAGAATGGGAAACGGTCGCCAGATGGAACGACCTGCCCCTGGCGCCAGAGCCAAAATGTTATCGTACAATGGGTCGACGACCAAGGGGAGACGATCATTAGGCACGGAACCAGGATCGCATGAAGGCGACGCTGACCCGAGGGAGGACGAGTGGCGGTGCGTACGTTCGACAGACCGCTTACCCTAAGCCCTACCTAAAAAAACCCGCAAGGAAAGAGGCCGGAGCGCGGGGGGGGAGGGGGGGGGGGGGCGGGGGGGAGCCGATTCTGAAAAAACGAACGAACTGACGGCGAGAAAGATGACCGCAGTGATCCTGCTAAAGGTTTGAGGAATAACAAATAAGAGTTCATGCTCAACAGAGAGAAGTGATTCATCGCAATTCCCTGTGCGGCCAATTACCTAGCTCATTTAAACCTCAATTCAGAAAAGGGGACCATGAACCGTACTTTTAATTCGAAGTCCCTAGAGGCCCAGCCGAGAAGCTGCGCCCCTGAGGCAGCGGATTCAAAATATCCGCATCCCACGACCAGGAAGCGGAGAGTGAACAGGACCAGGTAAGCATGGAAATCTGCCGCCAACATTGAGATAAAAAATAGAAGGAGTGTCCCTGCAGCTCTCTCGACGCGTGACTCAAAGGACAATTTCTCTCTCAGAAATGTCGACAAAGGGAAGCACCTTGCGCACGTGTCGGGATTAGGATAACGTGGGGATCAAGCACGGCCAAGAAAGGAAAAAGCGCCGTCTGAAAAAGAAGCCCGGCGACCGCCCAGAAACTTTAACAGCAAGAGGTGAAACAGCACCTCGACATAAAGCGAACAGACCTAAAGATCACTTCAAACTCTTTCACACAACAGACAAAAAAGTTGAAGGAGATCTCTTGGAGAGAGACTCCACCAAACAACAGAAGAGAGGAAAAAAGGGAAGAGAAGAAAAACATGGAGGAAACATCAATCTGGTTTTCCGGAGGTAGGGGGAACGGAACCATTAAAGTGGATGAGTCAACCAATACGACAGGGGGGACGGCCAGCGAAACTGGAGCGACAGCGATGGACCTGAGGAGCGGGTTGAAGAAGGGTCGCTTGCCGACCTGGATGGCTTGCTACATGCACCAGGCGCGATGATCAAGAGAATAGACTTCAACTCATTTGGAAACAATGGCGACAGGAGACGTAGACGCTGTCTAGAAAAAAGAAACGATGAAGGAACACGGCAGAGACAGACGATGTGTGCGGCAGAAGGGGGGAGAAATGGGACGTGAAGTTAAATGTGCAGAAAACTCAATCAACAAGGCCTTACACGATAGAAAGGGGAGGGGTGCTTGTGCTGGCTTAGAGGGTGGACGTGAACCCTGACCTCGAGACGGGAGTTGCAGATTCACTCGGGATCCGGCTGAAGCGCCTCGAACTTTGAAACCCCACACCGACAGCACGGAGAAGAGAGGGGAGAGACCAGCTCGGCTGCCCTGGCCGAAAAGTAATAGATAAATGGAGGAGGAGGTGAAAAAAATTAGGCCGACTTCGTAGGACCGAAAGGACACAACAGGAAAAAAGCTCTTGAAAAAAAGGCGGTTGCAAAAGGGGCAATCCGCCTGAGAAAAAAGAAAGCAGCGCTGACCGGGTCAGGATCGGTAGGGGAGGAGGTGTCCGCCGGCTCGACCCGACCTCACCACAAAGCGACTGCTTCGTGCTGGAATCTGCGATGAAGGGGGGTGAAGAGATAAGGAACCTGATATCAAGATACGGGATAGAAAGCAACACCTGGGGCTATCACCGTGGGCTCTGGCCTGCCACTTAAGGAACCCTCGGCGGCCCAGGAAGGGAACAAACGGGGGAAAAAGGTAAAGGTAGTCGTCAAAACCAAAGGGAACAGGTGGCAGTCCCTATGGGACAGGAAGGAAAGCGTTCCGAGACGCCCCGCATCTACCGGTGTTCCACTGACTCAGCAGAGGAAAGCCTCGGTTTATGTCTTTTGAACTGTGGAAAAAAAGAGGAAGGGAAGGGGAGGAAAGGCTACGGGAAACGAGGAGGTATCTGAGCCAAAACAAGTGCAGGAACAGAACTAACGATGCAACACAATTAACTTTTTGGGTTTTTAGACAAAAACCGGGAGGGAGGGCAAACGCGGTACGAACGCAAGCAGCGGCAGACGAAACGAAGAAAGAAATCTTTCCGGGGGAAAGAAAAGGGAGCGAGCGACAATCTTGGAAGGCGCACTTACGCATGGAAAAAGAGAAGTGGTCACATGCAAACGGAGCAGGGAAAAAGCACACAACCGGGGTGGAATTGAACTCAGGCAGGTGGGGGGGTATTCTGAAAAGGCCGTGAGAAAAGCGCCGGAAAGAGTTGGACGTCTCACATGCATAAAACAAATGACGCTCGACCAATTAGAAAAAATCGTGTAATGCTCGTCAACGTATAAACACTCAAAACCCTTGGAATACAGTTCTCGGAACGACCGCAGGGAACAGACGAAAAAAAGGGAGGTAACAGCAGGATCGCCCGCCGCGATAATTTTTCTCTTGTAGCGCAGGGAAAGAAAAGGACCATTCGGAGTTGATTGTGGGGGGCTGGATTGCAACTTCAACTGGAGGCTTTGAATGAAACCAGGTATCAGCGAGAGACAGAGGCAAGTGTAATTCCTTGGTTGGGCTGGCACGGGAGCCTTCCCATGACGAGAAGAGGGAGCTGCAAACGCAAGACCGGAATCCTTGAGGCTGCGCCGGCTCCAGTGAGGAAGAAGCGAAACCAGACTTGGCAAGTGCGAAACAGAACACGGTATGGTAAAGAAATGTACTCGTCTCCGGAGGTCGGGTCTGCCTACCATGCACATGGCGATTCCTGAATTGCATCGACAGGGAATTCACTCGTCGTTCAACCTCTCTAAGGAATGTATAAATCCAGGGGTAGATTACTACCTCGAAGAAGTAGAACTCCAAAATCTCGTGGGCCTTAGCAAAATGATCCCTTAATTGTTCAGTACGTTCTATATATCACGGGGGAAGGGAGAGTCTGACTACCGGGATGCGATAGGATCTGGCTGGCAAGGGACCAGGAACTGATAAACGTCTCTAGACATTTTGGCGGCAGTGGGGTAGACCGACTGAATCTTGATGAAAAACGATATTTAAGGTAAAAAATGGACAGAGAGCCGACCAAGCATCCATACCTTAGGGCTGGAAGGATATAGATAAGCGCGATGTGTTCACAGGAGCAGGGGAGATCCTCGGCCGGGTCGTTACAGGTTCGTACCTCGAACGGCGGCGTCCGGTTCCGCAGAAAGGGAATTGCTTTCAACGACCGCGGAACTGGGGCCTCACGTAGAACACAAGACCTAGTCACAACAAACGGAGGGAAAAAGGAGATTGGTCGTACTGAAGGTGGGAAATCAAACCCCGTCGGCGGGTCGAAAAATACCTCCAAAATCAGAGGAAAAAACAGGACAGCCGCAGTGTCGAAGGAACCTAACCTTCACTCCCCGGCGGAGGCGACCTCCGTCGGAAAAAAAAATCTTCAAAAGCAGACCAGAAGGGGAGGGACATAGCCTTGGCCATAAATATAGGGCAGGTATAAAAAGGACCTCAGAGGAGACTGTAAATAGCGTCGCGTCGCTGCGATACCAACAGCAAAACCACCTGGAAGAGGAACGGTACCTCTAACAAAGTACAGAACAGGATAAGAAAAACTTAAAACAAGCTCTAGCACAATTATAGATACTAAAGGCACGTGAGCCAAAGATATCTTCCAAAGAAGCAACGGGGGGTCATAGAGGAGGCAGGAGCTGCGATGTAGGTAATACCCAACGGGTCGTGGTCTTCAAAACTCTGGAGAAAAAGAAACCTTACGACTGCCGGAAAGATCATAATAGAAACCTGGGAATAAAGAAACGATAACGACTCTGGGAATTACGTCGGACAAGGGAAGCGCACTTTCCGACGCAACACAACCTCTCCATCCTGCCATCCAAAAAATGCAGCTGGTCCCAAGAGTATAAAGTCCATCGAACCAAAGGGCAACCGTGCGACAAGAAAAAGAAACTCGCAATGTTCACCGTGAAACGCGATAAAAAGACTCCGGGCAGGGGACAGAGACGGAACAGGATAGAACATCCTATCCTGGCTTGGAAACAGCGTTTCTCACGGCTGTCCTGCCGGGGCGCTTCTGAGGTAAAGCTTGTTAACGGGAAAAAAGGGGAGGGGGAAGATACCAGGTGGGCGCAAGAAAAAGGTCTCAGGAAGGTTGAGAAAAGAAAAACATTAGGGAAAATTGAGGTCGTACCTGACTTCAAGTGAAACCACCAAACTCTAAGGAGCGAAAAAAAACACGTTTGAGTGAGGAGAAGAAGAGTGACTGAGACGAAAGTTAACGTGACCCTAGCTGGTCTATGCACAAGTTGGTCAGTGCAGTAAAGCAAAAAGATTGAGAGCGACGAAAAACATTGCGAGCGAAGGAAGGGATTTTTACTGCGCTATGAAAAGGGGAGGAAAACACGCGGTCCGCGCACCGTGGAGAACCACAAAAGGGTGTTAAGAGGGGAGGTGGAAGTCGGCGATGTCGATTGCTATCAAGGAAAAAGCCGGCCGGGCGAACCGGAGCTCAGTCCCCTGCAAAACCTTATCTGTTGGGCTCAAAGTGGAACCAATCGCGGAAATAAAACAAAAACCAGACAAGCGGTTGGCAAGACGGCTCGTTGAGGGTGTGCCGTGGGATACCGCCCGAGGGCCGACTGAAACCTATGGGACGCCACCACTGAAAAGGGGGGTACAAAAAAAGTGGACGGGAGGGAAATAATGCGGCGCAGACGGGAAAGCTACAATGGGAAATGGCCATTTTCAGGTTATCGAAAGGATGTCGACCGTAAATAAGGCTGGGCACACAGTTGTTGAGTAAGAGAATGCCATCCAAAAAAGAAAAAAAAAAAGCAAAAAAAAAATCCCCCAAAAAACGGTGCCAACCCTCAGACTTCGCGATCACCTCCAAACGCAAAATAAAGACAAAAATACCCAACACCATCCCTTAGCGATATCTCTTGCTCATTCGTACGGAAAACTACTCTTAAGCGGCTCGACAGGAATACCGTAGAAGTCCTGAGTCGTAGAAAACTGGTCGTTTCCTTACTTTCGCTCCCGGTCGGACACTCCACCCTAAAGTCCATTCCAACGGAAAACTTCACCTTCCGTCTTACAAGGAGAAAAAAGAGAGGAACCGAGACCAAAAACAGCGTGAGAATTTAGGGAGGCTGTCTGACCAGAAAAAGGAGCGGATTCTGGGCGAAAAAAGGCTCGACACCATTTCATTCATCGGCGATGAACGTAGGCCAGATCTACTTCCCGAGAGGAACAGGGAGGAGACATAGGATTGGGTCCAAAGATCAGCCAGAATCATGGACGCACCAGGAGGAAGGGGCAAAAACATTCGGATCAGAACGCAACACCAAAAAAGACCGTGCCGGTCATCAAAAGTTTACAACCCGCCCATTTCTCTAATGTAGGAAAAGAGGCAAGCACACAATAGCGAAGAGAATGCAAGCAGATTGAAAGACGAGGAAAAAAAAGCTCGAGCCACTTCCAGGAACGGGAAATACCACGTTTTGTAGAATAAAATGGCAAATAGAGCTCTATCATAGCGCCACCTGGGGAAAACTCCATAAACCACAGGTAAAAAGTCTGAAAAATATTACCTCGGCCAGACCCATAACAGTGGCACTCAAGAACGCTGTCAGCTGATAGGAAAAGAGCGGGAAGAACGAAAAGCGCGAACTCGTTCCTCAGCCCTGGTACCCTAAATTACCGAAAAGATTGGCCTGTCGGGACACGACATGCTTACTAAAAAACAAACAAACAAAGGAAGGAAAGGCGAAAAGAGGGTGTCCAAATAGTCGGTGGTCAAGAACCAGGATGTGGCCTTAGCTGTGCTTGGAAACGCGAATCGACAGTCGACAGCGGGGACTGGAATAAAGAGGGAAGTCAGGCAGACCATCTGGAAAAAAGGACAGTAATGTCAGAACGCGAAAGTTGGAGGAAAGAGAGGGATAGTCAAGGGCAGGCTCTGGGTACCGGTAAAAAGGCGGATATCCCTTCAGCAGGGGGAGAAAGAGGTCGAACTGAAGCGGGAAAACGCAAAGCTAGTCAGCTTCTGAGTGAAGTGCAAAGGACAGGCGAAAGGGGGTTTCTTAAAATAAATGGAACGGTGGAGAAGGCAGGTCCAAGCTGACCGAGCGGCAGCTTTCTGTGACTCGATAGATGGATGACCTGACAAGAACTCAAAGTCTAAGGCTGCGCCCGGGACGGGAAAGTGAAAAGCACCGGAACGTCAGATCCCCTTGCGCGGGGAAAAAGAAAAAAGGGGGATCGATTGAAAGTAGGGCAAAAATCTGCTTATAAAACTGAAATGGATAAGTGATCCAACGACTATTCAATGCCGGAAGAGTTAGGGAACTAAACGGGGTAAATGAGTCTCTCAATTAAGAACTAAGGGCTTCCTTTCTCGCCCTAGCTAAGAGAGACAGCCGCGAGGGGAAGGGGCGGGGGTGAAATCGGTCGTTCTTTTGCCACGGAAATGGGAAAAAAAACTTCTAGAAAACTAACGGAAACTCGGACTGCTCGGGCGGAGCGAGCCGAATACTTCGTCGAGCATGGTAAGGGGCATTATAGTCTTAGCGAAAAAAGGGAGACCAGTATACAGGGGGATCAACCCGCATCTGGAATGGACCCACATGAGAAATCCAGCGCTCGAACGCCCGTAGACCGAATTGAAAATGGATCATGAAGGAGTCCTAACGCGTAAAAAGGGGCGAAAAAAGAGTTGAAGGGTCAAGAAAATTCCAGGGTGGGGTAAAGGTTCACCCAGAACCGTTCCAGCGAACCAGATATTCCGGGTGAAGTGTCCGGAGTTCCCGTTGGCAAGAAAAAAGGGGGGAGTTCCGCTTAAAGAAGGAAAACGGTAAAGGAAACGTAAAAAAAGCCGAAACTAGAAAACGAAAAGAACAGGGGGGGGGTCTCAACACCCGTTAACGGAACATTACAGTCGTGCGGGTACAAGACTGCGCAGCGGCGCTAAAAAGTCCGCCCCGGGAAGAGGAAGGACGAGACGCATGGGAGCGAGCTGAAAGAGGTAGGGTTAGAAGGGAACCCATTTTATCCAAAAAGCGGACGGGAACTCCAGTAGAAGAAGAGGAAGATCTCAGAAATCCGGAACGGGTTGCTCGGTAGGAAAGGAAGGTTGTATTCCAAACAAGGGGTGAAAACAACTCAAAATGGGTTGTTAATGTCTCAACTGACTTATCAGGGAGGAAGGGAGCGACCGTCTTCGGTAGCGTAAAACCATCCAGGGGAAGAAGAGAAGGGAAGCACAAGGAACAAGGGTAACGCGGTGGAACAAAAGCTACCCAGCGTATGAAGGCGTCGGGGAAGCAAGAAAACCTCCCGGACGCCAGGAGGGGTGTTCAACTTTAAAACTGGGAGTTGGTGGAGGCGCAGTCACGATTTCTAGGAAAGAAAAGGTATCAAGGGTGGGGGACAGCTGCCGGGTGACAGCGACTGGGGTTGCTGGTGTGCTAAGGAAAGGCCGCTGACATAATGCTGAGTAAGAAGGGGACGGGACCAGAGGGGACAAAAAGGGGTACTATTAGATTAGGGGCGTAAGAGAAGGGGGCACTAGGTCGCCAAAAAGTGCGGTATGAAGACCAACAGTTGGGGTCTACGACAAAATACTACTGCCTAAGAAAAAGCATGAGCTAGGGGGAAATGAGAAAAAAGAAAGGAATTAAAACGATGGTTTTAAAAACATGGCACGGAGGGTGAGAGAACCGTACGTCGAATGGCGAGGTCCCGGTATCGCTTCATTCGTTGTCTGTGGAAGAAAAAGGGAGACAGGCGAAGCGGTCGATGCGGGGACACGAAAACTTGGAACTTGATCATCGGAATCGGGAATAAATGCAGTATCCGACATAAAAAAAGAACCCGAACTTAAAGGGAGGTAAGCGTCTCATCCGCTTGTCTGGCATTAGAGATGATCAAGCAGGATGCACGTCAAAACCTGAAGAAAGCCGCACGTCATGGTTTACGCGAAATGGGCATGGGCTGTGAGAGAACCAGCGGAAAGTCAGGATTCAAGAGAAAAACCAAAAAAGAGCTGACAACAAAAAAAACGTAGAAGGGTAAGATAGAGGATGGGTTCTAAGGGGAAAATTAGACCCTTAATGTCCCAAAAAAAAACACGAAAAGTACACAGCTGCAACCAGGCATCCTTGAATCGGGTGGAAAGACCTGCACGAAACCTTCATTAGAAGTAAATAGAAAGGACCAGACCAAAAAGGCCGGCGGCAAGGTCATCAAATCCGTTCAGGAGGCCTTTGGTCCGATGACATGGAATCCAAAAGAAGAGATCCGTAGTCATCCAGACTCTTCTCGAAAAAAGAGAAAGCGACCTGAAGACGACTTGGTCAATCGAAACGGCACGACGACAGATCAACCAGAGACCGTCAAATAACCGTCAAAGAGAGAAGGAGGACAGCAGCGAAAAGGGTAACTCTAAAATACTAAAGAAACGAATCATTCGCGTCTTACTAAAGGAGGACGAGGCGTCCGACCCAGGACTTTCGGCCCACAAAACATCATTGGGAGGGAAAAGGGGAAAAAGGAAGAGTGCCGCCCAAAAGATGCACAAAAAAAAAAAAAAATAAAAAGTTGAGAGGAGGGCCTGCAATCTAGAAAAATCCCAAGGGTCCGGATGGGAAAACTTAGCATAGACCAGTCAGCCTGTCAACAGGACATCAGTATACAAAAAGGGAGAAAGGTTGGCCTAACGAAAAAAGTCGCGTAGACAAGCCACAAACCTCCAAATGTTAACGTGAACAGACTAACTTCCGACTAGGGGTGAGAGACTACCAAAATTATATGGTGAAGAGAAGGGGAGCAAGCTTCAGCTGAAGTCCTGAACGGGTTCGAGTGGACCTATACCTGGGTAAAACAAATCGGGTGAGCGCGGGATACGATCACTTCGAGGCCGTCAGCCGATCACGGAAGGAACACGAAACGGGCTGTGGAGGAAGGAAATGGGCCTGGAAACAAACTGACAAGCTCATACGCAGCCAACACCCATTCGCGTGCGGGAAGCTGAAGAGATTCTCAGGGCGCGTAAACTTCGTACACATGGGGGAAGGGGAGGAAAGCCCGAAGAATGGCTAGCGACTAAACCACATGAGATAGAGAAAGGAAGGTTACGTAAAGGACCCGCTGCGCAGCGTCGACCGCAAACTCTGTCCAAGACGCACCGGTAAAAGGGAAAGACCCCAACAGGTGTCATCGGGGGAGGGGGGGAGCGATGGAAAAGGGGCACTTGAAAAAAGTCGTTACTAAAGGAGAGAGTAGAATTCAAGCCCTTGCAAGCCCTGAATTTGTGGTAAAAAACCCTTGACCAGCAGAACCAAGCCGGAACAGGAAAGAAAAATCAGATGGAAGTAGATGCGGGAAGGAGAAGGGGAAACCAGAATCCCCGGGAAAAAAAAACACGGACACGCGATGAAGAATACCATGAAAGTTGGACTGCGAAAGGAATCTTTCAAGAGAACCTCCCTGGTAAGAAAGAGGGAACGGTTATAGAAATAGGGGGTTCGAATAAATAACTTATATAAAAGTATCATTAGGAAGGAAAACTGCGACGAAGAAGTAGGACAAACTCTGCTTACCCTATCAATAAAGGTAAGGGGCCGTGCCGGGGGGTCAAAGAGGCAAAAAAAAAAAAACAACAGACAAAAGGGGACCGCGGACGTCGCGAAAACTGAGGAGAATTACAAGAGCTTGACGCCATGAAGCTACATGCTGGGATTTCCTGCATAAAGGGGGCTGAACGACGGCGAATAGGCTGAAGAACACGGGCCTCCCTTTCAATTGCCGAGAGGGGTAGTCCTCGGGGGCCAGGTGCAGGCGAGCCGGGATCTGAAAGCAAGGAGAAGGCCAGCAGACGAGGAGTTTCACCCGCGCAGCCGAAAATAGAAAAAAGAGGAGAGGGAAGTAATCATTCAAAAAAAATCAGGGGGAACAGCTTCCTAAGAAGGCAAGCTTACATCTATTGGGGAGCCACATTCCCAATGGCGAAGAGAGCCACAACCATGCCCGCCTGGTCAAAAAAAAATAGAGAAAAACTAAAGAGAAGCAGACATCCCCGGCGCCAGGTCGAACAACGTGTTGGAATCAATACCTTGCCCACGTAGATCTAGGGATCAGAGCGGCCTATTATCGGTCGCCATCAGCAGAAAAACCCGGGAAAAGACACGAGGCACAGAGCCAACGGCCACGAATCCCCGTCATACAAAATCATATGACAATTAAAGGACTCGCGTAATCCAAAGAACCGCGCAGAACGGGTCCAAGAAAGTGTGCACCAGACCCACAGATTGTCAGGGTCCGAATGACACTCATAAAGGGGACATCTCTCAACAAACGTCTTGAGATCAAAGGGATTAGTCATCAAAGGCCAAATCTGTGTTCCGGAGGGAGGGGGGGAAAACGCGGAAGCGGGACGAGTCCCCACGCTTTTCTTTGAGGCACGAGCGTGAAGTGCAAGGAAAAGAAGCAGCTTACCGGGACGGGGAGGAGGACGAGGAGATGGGGCACGGGGCCGAAAAAGGAACTTTAAGCGCTTTTGACCGGGGGGAACCACGCGATGAATCAAGAATAAAACTACTTCTCAAAAGGGGAGCTCAACAAGGTCTAACTCTGAGCCAACTAGAGGAAAAGAAAGAGTAGGAGAGATGCAAGAGCGGCGCCTGAGAAAGGGGGGCTTAATATGTACAAAAAAATGCAGGGAACTGTGAAACCATCTGGAAAGAGGAAAAAAGGTCGGCCATCGGGCGGGGCTGGTGGATTCAGAGAACCTAGGACAGTGGCGAAGGAGTCTCAGCGCAGCGAGCACGGAAACTATTCGACAGCCTTCAGAAAAAAGCTGCCTCGAGCCCATGCGCTTAAAACTTAGAGAGCGATGAATGAAATGAGATGCAGGTGGTTACATACTATTCAATGAAAAAGCGCGATCCAAGCGCAGAATCCCGGACTCACTGCGGATAGAAGAAGGATCTCCATGTCAGAGAGGGAGGAAAGCACGGGAAAGGCATGGCCGTGATTTCAATCCAAAACGGTAGGACTTGCTGTTCCGCAGGATATACACTAAATACCAAAAATAAGAACGAAATACGGACATGCTCGTTACGATATCGAAGTACTTTAGAAGAGAAGGGTTGTTCGAGATAGAAGGGCGGGACGGTCGACGCTAAAGATCAAGGGGGGAAGCTGGGAAGTTAACATGGAAGATAACCCTCTGCTCAAATAAAATTGCACCGCGGCCAACGGTAACAGGTCTTCTTATAGAAAAGCAGTGGAAGTAAATAGGGGGAGGAAGAACACGGTTCATTAACGGAACGCAAGATAAAAAGTCAAAAGAACATCGAGGGCAGGTTCAAGGGGCCGCCTTGTGAAAGGGGAACCTCAAGGGGGGAGTGCAGGGACTGATATCGGGCGGACAAGCCTCTCTATATCGCCGAAAGAAAGAAAAAAAAGTCCAAGGTGGAAAAAACGGGGTTTTAATGAAAAAAACCGCTTGGGCTGGGTACATACGCCTGCACGGAGAGAATCCACCCGTGATCTTAAGGAGAAGGAAACGGGTCAGATCTAAAAAAAATGGAAGTTTAAAAGAAACCAAGGGTCCAAGAACAGGACCGCGCGGAAATAATAGGATCGGAATGGCCGCCGAACCCGGGGTTTGGAAAGTCTTTACTAAGTTGTGGGAGGAAGGGAAAAGGAAGTAAGCAAGCCGCAGGTAAAAAGTCATAAAGGTATCCTTCTAATTCAGCGACCTGGGGTCGTCGTATCGCACCCCCAGCACGGCGAAGGTTAAAAATCCATTCTCGCATGACGGGCAGAAAAGAAGCGAAAGGCTGGTCAAAACCAAGGAAAAACGATGAGTGGCTAGGAAATAAAGAGTCAAACCGAAAGGACAAGGAGTTATGGTGACAGGAGAACACGGAGTGTGGTCTTTAACACGGGAAGGAGGGCGCAGGGGGAAAAAAGGGTAGAACAAGGAAGAAAAGCTGCCTTGTTACCGGAGGGACAATGGTGGGAGCGACGTTCGCCTTCCCCCAGCGGAGCGAGTTATACGACGTCCGAAAGACAAGGGGTAAGGCTATGAAGGCGTGCGGCCATTCGGAAGGGAACGTGGCAAAGAAAAGTTGATGGAAGGACCCTAACATTGTCAAAACGAAAGGAAGTCAGAAGAAAAACTGAAAACTAGGTGCCTGAACGCTGACAGCGGAGGGGGGGGGAGCTGACTGTTAGTGAAAGAGCCTTGCGGGCTGCGGCGGGCTGAAAACAAAGATCAGCGTCGTCTGAAGTAAGCGGAACAAGAAGCTACAGAAAGATGGTCGGGGAATCGGACGCGAAGAAAAAACTGCATCGTTGTAAGAAATAAGAAGGGGAAAAGATCAACCGACCAGTGATGGAAGAAGAGAAGACGTGTCTGCGGAATGAAACTATGGTAGAAAGAATTTATTGAAGAGAGCGGACCGTCTTCTTAAAGTGATGGAAGGGAGGTTGAAGGGCGGGAAGAAAATATAAAGGTTTGCTAGTCACACTAGACAACAA
>Ga0179593_1691196_pt1 | contig 16328 bp, 22 predicted proteins | sample CZODoug2_1_08_16_FD_185931 | JGI IMG/M metagenome (GOLD analysis project Ga0179593, IMG submission 185931) | Vadose zone soil fungal communities from Angelo Coast Range Reserve, California, USA - CZODoug2_1_08_16fungal (PacBio error correction) | ecosystem: Environmental > Terrestrial > Soil >...
CACCTAAAAAACGCGCTCCTCGGTCGAACATCCGGTCCCGCGACATCCTTCGAGATGGGGATGGAGGATCAAAAAGAGAGGGTAAGGCGACGCCTATCTTCTTTCATGGAGAGAAGAAGGCGCCGAGATGAACTCAAAACTCCGCGTCGAGGTCTACAACCGCTAAAGCCGGGGAGGGGAAAAAAAGAAAAAACAAAAGGGAGCGAAAAAAAGAAGCGTAGGGAAAAAGCGCACGCCGGCGTGTCTTGAGAAGGATAGGGGAGGTAAAATGGCAGGACCAGTCCGGCGAAAGTCCGAAAGAAAAGCATCCTTGACAACAACAAAGAAGAGATTGCTTTCGATCTCTTCCGGTTGACGTGGGAGGAGGAAAGCCAAAGCAGCGCGCCTGCGCGAAGAAACGGAAGAGTCGAGCAATGTTAGAAGGAGGAGTGGATTTGTTTAGCGCAGGAAGGCGCTTTGTGGCGCATGGATCGCTCTGGGCTCGGGAGAAAGGGGGCTCATATTCGCGGATACACAGAACGACGATCCACGTGTGCGAAGGAGATGAAGGCAAGCCCATCTCGCCGTCGTCGCTGAGATGGGGAAGGGGCACGAAAAAAAGGAGGGGGGGGCGAAGGTGATCGCAAAAACTTTGACTCAAAGGGGAGGGAGGTTGAAGAAAGACCACTGCCAGACATCACCAAGAGGGCCGGGATCTCTCGCCACCAGGAAAGGAAGGCTGGACGCATGCTGTTGGAAGGGCGCGATCGCGTGTTCGACCAAGGGAAGGGGATCAGCGTGTCCCTCGATTTCCAATGGGGGGGGGGGGAAAAGGGCCTGGGAGGGGGGAAGTGAAGGAGTCCTTTAGGAAAGTCTTAAGGGAAAGAAAGCGCGACAGCGTGTGTTCGACTTACAGCAGACCCGGCGATAAGCATAAGGCGCGTACTTCTGGAACCGCCGTGAAGGAAAAAAGAAGAAAGGGAAAGAAATCGTTACAAGAGGGGAAGGGGAAAGGGGGGCGGCCCGATACGGGGCGTACCTTCCTCCAAAAATAATGCGTCGTATTAAAGGAGAAAACAGGGATTGGGGGGGGAAACTTAGAGGGCGAAATACTTCTACAGGGACTCATGGAAAGGGGGGGAAACTGGAAAAACCGATAAATAGGTTGCGGTACCCGCGGAAAAGGAAAGGCAGACCGTACCGGCAATGGCGAGAAGCTTGGGGGAGAAAGGGGGAACCGTGGACGACACACTTGGAAGAAGGGGCCAGGAGATGGGGGGTGGCGCCACAGAGACTCGATCAGGAGGGCTGGAGCCAATGGAGCCCGTCCCTTGCCGACTGCTCCCGCTTCGCAAAAGAAATTCGCTCCCGCTGTGGTCATCTTGTCGCGGAAAAGACTGAGATGGACGGAGGTGTCCGCTTGCGAACTCGAGGACTAAAAAATTCTATGGCTAGGCCTGCTGTCAGACCAAAAAGCCGACGCTGGCGAGTTTGCGGAATGCAGGCCTCGAAAAATGACGTCTGAACCGAGGCCTCAAAGCGGAGTTAAGCACGCGGGCGTATCGGGCATCGGACAGCGGTCCCCATGACGGACGTCTTGGACCGTAAAGGGGAGGAGGGGCGCTCAAAAAAGAAAGCTTCGAAGAACCGGCGGAAGAACCAACTGGGGAAGGGGGAAACTCAAGGAGACTAAAAGAAAGAGCAATGCTGCTGGGCCAAGGGCGCTCGCTCCCCGATTACCTGCAGGAGACAGAAGGAACGCCGTCAATGGACTGTGTCTGCTCAGGTTCTGGTGGGGACGGTCGAGACAAACAGAATGGCAACTACGCCAGGGGGCGGTGCTTGCGCTGTGAGGGAAGGCGCGGAAGACTCTTGCATGATCAGGAGATAGAAGGATAGGGGGAGAGCGCAAAAGAAAATCTAGGGGTGCCCGATAAACGTGCGGGGCTCTTTCGCCAGGAGGTCGAATCATGCTCATCTTGAGTGGAAACAGAGAAAGGGAGGTGAAGCATACCCAGAGATGGGAAGAATCGCTTCGAAGCTACTCCTTTGTGGCTAGAGAATCTACACCCGAGAGATGGACTTTTGCTTCGTGAATAGGAAAAGCGTCTCTGAAGTCAAATGTCTTGACGATGGACTAGTCAATCGAATACACCTCGCAACTTCAAAAGAGGGTGGACCCTATTCGTAAATCCTTGAGGGAAATTTGATCAGAGCGCCATGGTCCCGTCATAATTGACTCCAGGTGAAGACTGAGTACACGCCTCACTGGAACCCTTTCGGTCGCGCCCACGGGTCCAGGTCGTCTACGACTCTTCATTCAAGGAGGGGAGAAAAGACCGGAGGAGGGAAAAGGAAGAATAGGGTGTCTATTAGAGAAAGGGAACGAATCAAAGTGAGAGTCAAAAAAGAGAGAATGAGCTCTCCGCATTAAGTACGCGACAGGGAAGGGGGACGAAAATCTGCCTCGTGCATCTTCCATATGTGAGGGAAGGGGGAACAGGGGAAGGGAGGGCCTCGTAAGAAAAGGTAGAGGAGGGTCTGGATGCGCTTATATTAGCGCTTTCTCCGGCAGCTAGTGAAACATATTATGAGGAAAATAGAGATCGTAAGAAGAGAGGGAGGCAGAGAAAGAGAAGCATGCCTCTCCAATGGGGCCTCAAAGAAAAAGGGGGGAAGAGAAGAGGAGAAGCAAGTCCAGGGTGCGTCAGCCTCAAAGAAACCTGTCAGAGGGGAGTAAGCTTTTCTATTCCGTCGAGTCCGAAGAAAACTCGCAAGAAAGAAAGAGTTACTCCAATGGGGGACAAGAAGGGATCTTGCCTTCAGAATAGCCAAAAGGTCGGCCCGGACGGAAGAAAAGGTCTCCTCCTTGTGAAGCTGCGCGTAGACTACCTGCTTAAAGCGGGGGGGAAATCTGGGGAGGTAGAAGACAGGGGAGGCGTTGAGTCGTAGCCTGAATTTAGGAAAAGAGGTCTATAAGGGGGGATAATCAAGGGCTGGGTGAGAAGAGCGCCAGCACAGGCGAACAGTACGGGCAATCCGTCTCGACGTTCGTAGGTCTTTCGCGGGGCGAGAAGAATATTGAAAAGAAAGAAGAAAAAACATTGAAACGACCGATGGACGAGTCCAAAACCAAACAAAGAGTCTAAGAAAAGCGAGAAAAATAGAGATGCCGACCACGCGTGGCGAAAAGGGAAAAAAAAGAATTCGCGGGGTTACAAAAGGAGGAGCGAAAACGGAAATAAAACAACAAGACGTGCTGGCAGACAAGACCGCCGAAGACGGCCTGATGCGGAATGACGACCTGTTGCGCGCAGGGAAGAACGGGGGGTCGCTGAGGTCGTTCAAGCAAAGAGAAGGGCGGAGTCACTGAAGGAAAAAAAGAAGAACGGCAGGGGGGGTCACTTTGGCTAGGTGCAAGCCAAACTCGGCCCACCTTCGTCTAATTGGATTATAGAAAGAGGGAAGGGGGACATCAAGGGAGGAAGGGGAAAGGGCCCGGGCCGGCGGCAAGGGCGCAGGGCGGGGGAACGCCGTCGAGCTCGTTTCCAGCGACGCCTCGTGAAGGGGGGAAAGAAAAGGCATCGCTGACCAAAGACGCGCGATCTAAGGAAAGGAACCCTCAAAAGTGAGAGGGTAACCTGAATGAGATTAAAGCCAGCGGAAAAGACCGCGAATCGGAAGAGAAGGATCGAAAAAGACCACAACCCAACAAAAAACCAAACAAAAAAACAAAAAACCCCAACCAAAAAACCCACGCCAAGCCGCAAAAAACACAAACCCGCACACGGACAAGAGCAAAAGACGCCCCTACCGACAAAACACCAACCGCAGACACGCACCCACAAAGCCCCCCAGGTATCAACCAAACATCCCCCACCCCACCCACAAACACCCAGACGGCACAGTCCCAACAAGAACGGCAGAAAAGACCACCCAACCGGCTACCAGTCAGTCCACCCCCAGCCTACCCGCGCGGCCAAACAAGCCGAGCCCACCCAGAACACGGGGCTAGCAAGGGGACGGGCTCAGGAGCCACGCCAACACACGCCGCGACCGCCCACACCCGCCCAGAAACAAAAAAAACACTGCCCCCGTCTTCCTCAACCTCGGGTCTAGAAAGAGTTCAGAGGCACTGCGTCCGTAGGAAAATTGGTCCGGAAGTCATTTCATCCTCTCAAAAAGAAGAAACATCGCGACTCTCCTCAGCGACCGAGAGAAAACAAAAGCCCTCTCTGTGAAAAGGGTTCTATATAAAGAAGACTAGAATCGACTTCGAAGATCGGAAGGCCGAAAGAAGGGCAACTCTTGAGCAGATACATCCGCATTGCAAAAAGTTCTAAACTCCTGACTCAATTCCTGGGAAATAAAATTTAGGGGAAAAGATAGGGGGAAAGAAAGAAGTTTATAGGGGGAAGAGGACTCGGGTATCCAGTTATTCCTTACTATTTTGGAACGACCTGGGCAACGAAAGACCGTTTTCGCATGTACAGAGAAAAAAGACTCAGGGCAGCATAGAGGAAACTGGTTCTAAAGGAGAGAGGGGTAAAACAGTGCGAAAAAGGAGAGAGAAAGCAAGTGCCTAGTAATGCCTGTACTCCGCTAAACATCCAGTACTCTCCTATGCGCTCTGGAGAAAAAGAAGGATTACAGCTACGGATCACCCCGCGCCGAGGGGGAGTTTCATCTTCATAATTAGACCTTAGCTGCAACGGGAAAAAACACCTTCCATTGGCCGACTCGATTTACACACGGGGGAAAATCCGAAAAAAAAGCAGGGAATCATACGGAAAAGAAAAAGGGGGCAAGAAAAGGACAATTTCGGGGGGGTAGCTCGACGACGGGACGAAAAGGGGGTGAACTCGTCCGGCAAGTGGTCCTAACTACGGAAAAATTAGAAGGGGTCAGGTCGCGATCCCGTCGAACCAAAGAGAAAAGTTGCATAAGGGCATCAGGACAAGTCAAGACGACTCCTAGAGGGAGGGGAAAAAAAAACAGAAGACTGTCGGCCTGGGCGCCCGCCACGGAGGGAAGTGATGAGGGGCAAGAGATGAGAGCCAGGAGGATCCTTAAACTACCACTCGAAGAAAAAGCGAGGAGCAACAGAACGGCCGAAGACAAGACAACAAATACAGGACGCTGTATCAGAGAAAGGAAGCCGTCCACTTCGAGACAAAAAAAGAGAGGGATTGCAAGAGAGTCCTTCGACCGCCAAGACAAGAATAGAGGGAAACGGGGCAAGAGCGAGAAGTTATGGAGGAAAGAGAGGGAAGGGGGAGGGATTCGTCTGACGGTCGCCTGAATCGCAAAAAAAAGCCTCTTCTCCTGCTCGAAGACCAGTCTTTGGAGGGAGAATACTAGGAGAATTGAAGTGTTGGATCTCATCCGTGAGGAAGGAAGATCTCCTTCTCGGGTGTGAGGATCTCGGCTCGGCAGATAGCACATGAGATCTGCTTTCGCATTCCTCCGAAATGATCAGGAAAAGAGAAGATGAAATCTGACAGATGTGGAGCCTTCGGATGCGGAAAGCGGTTGGTTGGGGGTATCTTTCTTGCCTCGTATTTATTGCTAAGTCGGGGGGGGGGGGGTCATCGGAAAGGGCCGGTACGATCGCATCAAAAAGGGATATCGAGGAAAAGGAGAAAAAAACCCCCCTAAATTGTCTGGGGGAGAGTTTCCGTGACTGCTGTAGAAGGCGGGAGACTTGAGGGAAGGAGGGAGAAGAAGGGGTCCTAGAGAGAGGAATGAACTTCGGGGAGGAGAAAAGGAACGGTGAAAGGCTGCTACGGGAGAACGATATCATAACCGTTCCCTAGACAGTCAGCCATAAAGGAAATGAAGGAGAGAGGGAGTGGATGTAAAGGAGGCTCAGAAGAGTGAGAGTGATCGACATCTTACCCGCGAGAAAGGGCGTACCTGCAAAGAGGGGAAAAACCCGGGTAATCTATAATGCGGCGGGAAGACGGCGGGCAGGAAAGAAGGGGGACGAATTGGCGGGTAACGGACGACATGGAAAAATAGATAATACCTGTAGATCTGAATTTTGGCGTGGAAGAAAGCGCTTGCGTTGTCCCGAGGGAGGAAAAGGCGTGGGGAAAAGGGGGGGAGAAAAATCAAAGGGCTGAGTCCGGCTGGATACCTGGTAAAATCTAGAAAACGAAAAGCCCCTGGGCAGAACAGCCTGCGTGCCCTGATCGAGGGCGAAGGAAAATAATAATCGCGCGCGGGGGCCGTTGGGCGACCGGGAGCATCCGGCGCGCGCTTGAAAGTTTGCGTCGCTTTGCGCGTCCCCGAGGGGAGGTCTGGGAGGAGGAAAAAGCAGAAGACCTGGAAAGGAAATTGGACGAGAGAGGCAAAGAGGAAACACGGCTTCGAGTGAGCGATGGCTGGCAGCAGGAAGAAGAGCAAGTCTCGAGGCTGATGGCGGATGGGCGCTGGAGAGGGACTGAACGCGGACCCCATGAACAGGGCGCATGGGAAAGGGTCGCGAGGGAAAGTCAAAGTAAGTGTCCTCTCGACATCGTATCCTTGTCAGGAGGAAAGGACGGGGGGAGTGTCCGGTACGAAGGCTGGTCATGAGGGAGCACAAAGCCAACTTAGCTCAATGGCAGGGACGGGGACTCCCTCTCGCCAACAAGAGGGGATGAAAGGAAAGGTTGCTGATGAAAACTATTAAGCGGACAGAAGAACCTCCTTCATGACTTGGCATGCGTTTCGGGGTGGCCGCCAAAGCGACTCAACTAAGGAGGTGAGGGGACGCTGTCGGTCTACAACGGAATAAGCTTAGGAAACGAAGAGTGGAACTCATCTCGGGAAGGAAAGAAGACAATCCTTCCTGGAGACTAACTGTAGGGGGGTAGAGGTAAGGAAAATCTTCGCGTCTCGACAATCTCAAGGGGGGAGCAGAGATGGGGAAGGTAACCCAAAAGGGAAGATTAGTCGGAACGACAATAAAGGTCAAAGTGCCTGCTATCAACACGCCGAAATACTCACGACGGTTTGCGTCGCCCTGGGGGAAGGGAGAGGGGGGCACTGGGGACGCTCTCACCCGGGGTCTTGAACCATCCGAAGAAGGGGACAAAAAGACGAACGTTCGAAAGGGGCGACCGCCGAGGGGGAACTCTCGTGCGCCCAGCCACCCTGGAGAAGGAAGCCGGAATCAAGGAAGACCTCTAAAGAAAAAAAAGGGTACGGGCATCGCGCCCGAGGTCAGCGTCAAAGATTTAGGATCAAAGCCTCTGATGCCACACAGTGGAGGAAAAAACGAGAGGGGAGGAAGGAATTGAAGAAGGGGGCTATTCGCGAAGCCCGGATCAAGTGCCGAGGGCGGCAACTCTTAGCGCCTGCGGGGGCCGACGCTACCGACTAAAGCCATCTGGGAACCTCGATGACAGAAAGGGGAAAGACGGAAAAGGTCTCGCCGCATAATCTTCCTTAAAACGAGGCAGGGATGTGGAGGTCAATTTCGGGAAGAGAGAGGGGGTTACCGGGTAGGGGGGAGATCATAAAGGAACGATCTCCTCAACAAACAAGGAGGGGGAAAAGATCTTCTTCCTCTCCGAAGAAAAGAGGGAAATCCAACGCCTGCACCGAAAGTAACACCATCAAAGCAATAGGGAAGTTCAAGGAAATTCTATCCCGTGTGCTTTCCGGACGAAAGCAGGGGGGGGAGATCCCATAGACTTTGACGGAAAAGGAGGGTAGAAAGAAACGCTGCGCGAGATCCTGCCGACTAAAATGGCGAAGAGAAGGGAAAAACGTCAAGGACCCCTATGTCGTCAATGGCGGCAGAGCGGAGCTGGCGCCTCCCCAGGGAGAAAAAAACTCGTCTTGCTCTTGAAATTTACGCTGACGGGAGGGGGAAGGAAAAGACGTAACGGGAAAAAGAAGGGGTTATACCTTTACCTTAGGAAAAGAAATAAGGGTAATGGGGCGCCGGGGGGATCGCCAGCACTAAGCCCCAAAAAGTCTGCCCCTCTCCTCGACGTGGGGAGGGGGGGTCGGGAGGACTGAGAACGAGTCCTAAAGGGGTCAGCCAGGGAATCACACCCGATGAAGAGGAAAAACAAAACTAGTCAGTACCGAAAGACTTGGGATTCGCCGGGACCACGAGGAGTAGGAAAGCGGCGAAGATCCAATAGATCTGAGACAGGCAACATTCTCAGAAAAGTTTGTGACGCAGAAAAAGCGAGCGCTGATATTCTACAATCCAAGCCGACAGGAGTTAAATGACTACTACGGAAGGTCAAGGCAACGGAAATCGAGATCTGTAGGAGAAAAAGAGAGAGAAAGAAAAAAAAAGCTAGAGAAACGAACAGCGCAAGCAGCAAACATAGGCTTTTGGCAGCTGTGAAGGAAAAAGCAGGGCCGCCAGCGTCATGACGAAAGTTGAGAGTGAGGATAGAATCTAAAAAGGGGAAATCGGGCAGCACAAAAATGGGGCATCACGCCCGGGCAATCGAGCGGAAAAAGGGAAAGAAAAGGGCTGCCTTGGGAGAGAGCTCATTTTCGAATCTTAAGGTACGAAAAAGGGAGTCAGGCCATCAGAGGGTGCCAGGTAATACGCTGGGAGGTGATGAGCGCCGATACCGTCACGCATCATTTAGGAGAAGAGAAGGAAAGGCGGGGCCAGCTTCAAAATACGAAAGCGACCTAAGAGGTCTGCCAGCTAAGGCAGCAAATCAGATTCGACTAGGCGGGACGCGAACTCGTACACGTGGGGCGTGTAAAATCGGAGTGGAAGGGAGCCGGTACAAAGAACGCTCTCACAAATCTCATAGAAAAAGGAAAGGCAGGGGGGAGATGGGTCAAGAGCAGGAACGCGAGAAGCCGGAAATAGGTGGACCGTGGACTCCTCGAGACGGGGGAAGGAAAGATTCAAAATGCTTCACGGGCGCCTTGGGAAAAAAGACGGATAGCCAAAAGGCCTAGGGGGCGGCGTCTTGAAGGAGCGATCAGGGCAACCGCAATCCTGTTATCGGGAGGAACGAAGAAATAAAAGGCGTATTATTTTACGACAACTTAAGGGTGAGGTACAAAATAACAAAGCGGTTTAAGGTCCAGCACTCATGCGATCGCAGGCAAAGTCGGTCTCGCGTCGGTACGCTTTCGAAAAAAGGAAGATGGCCCGGAAAGGGCGGCTTCGTCTGCAGAGAATGGACAGAAGCCGAGCATTGCCGTTCCGGACGGGGTGCGGGCGACGGCAACTCCGAAAGACGCAGGTAAAACCGGAGCTCTTCCACTGCCACTCTCAACATAACAGAGGGAAAAGGTCAGACGGAAAAAAACCGGAGACTCTCCGAACATCTCGAGGTATACAAAAGTCCGCACTGAATCGAACAAATAACCAGCGACCATGGAAAGGGGACCGAACGCCGATCCTCTAATTGTGGAGGAAGACATAGGGAAGAATGTCGAAGAAGCCCGAATTCAAAAGACCTCCCGAAAAGTTAAAGACGTGAGGAAACCAACACGTAAGGGGCAACTTCTCAAGTGCACGACAGCGCCTGCAAAGCGAAGGGCTTTCGCATCGTCTGAGGAACAGGGGAACGTCAAGAAAATTCGCCGAATAGAGAGGAGGAAGAGCCTCAAAAGCCCTGTCGTCGACACCCTCTAGTCCGCGACAAATACAGGCAGTGAAAGGGAGCCTGCGGTCTTCTGTACGGAAGAAGAGGAAGGGGGGTCTCAGGGAGGGGAGGGTTCCTGCGACAAAAGACTCAGAGATCCGAAAGCCATCTCCGAGCAACACAAGGAAAATTGCGGGAGAAGACGTCGGGTTTCTGCAAGGACCTCCACTTGCTCAAAAGGAACCTTAGCCTTTTCGCCTCCTTTACATAGGGTTATACAGAGGGGATGGGTCTCAGAGTACGGTTTAGTAAAGATCGTCGTCTAGTAGTTTAGGAGGAACTTCGAGTCGAGCAAAATTACAAGAGGCAAGCCTAGCCCTGTAGGAAAGCCCATCTCGACGGAGCACCTGTGTCACTAGCAATCTGAGGACGGAAAGGGGGTTTGACCCGGGGTTGAAAGGGGGGGTATTGAGAATCGGTTTCAGCTCCGACCGCTGACATCACCAAGTGAGCTGGTAGGTAGACGAGCCACCCCCCCGAAAGTCTGGTTGGAAAAAGATTGCCGTCCATGATCGGCTTGGAGGCGACGTCTAGATATCCGAGTCCTCGAATCTGAAAGGGGTCGGAGGGGGAGGTTCTTTTCGAAGGGGACCGTAAGATAACTACGTAAAGGTCGGAACGTTCTCGTCTAAACGTCAACCGTACGGAAGCAAGCAAGAGTGGAGGCCGTTCTGTTCGTAAGAACAGGAGGGAACGAAGAGGGAAGTCGAGATCGCGTAACGGAAAAAAACTCGATAATGAAAGGGTCAAGAAGGAAAAAAGAGTAAGGGCCCGTACGGTACAGCGAACGAGGAGTTACGTAAAGGGCTAAAGGAAGTATACGGAAAGCAGGGGAGAAAAAGATTATTGAAGGAAAGGGGAGGAGAGCTTGCGTTGCCGAAGAAATGGCAGACGACCGTCTATAGACATGGGCCTGGCTTGATCCTGTCTCCCATGAAAGGAACGGGACGGGGGATCACTAATGAACTGCGGTCAAAAAGAAAAACCCGAAAAGAAAAGCGCTCGTCGTTATGATCCCATGGAGCAACCATTGACGAACGGGAGAGGGGCCGCGACAGGTTGTTCCTCGTGATCGTCAACAAGGGTAAAGCGGGTCGCGCTGTCAACATCTGCGCGCGAAGAGTTTTTGTCAGAGGAAGTGCCCGGCTTCGAAGTAGGAGGAGGGGCGGGGAAAAGCGTTCTCGGGCGCTGAGATGGGCGCTGGAACCAAGTCGAAAGCGCTCCATGCTCTGAAGGGGGAGCTGAGAGGTCATCGGGCCGAGAACAAAGGGAATGTATTAACGGGGACCGCTTTAAATGAAGGGAAAAAGGGGAAGAAAAGCGACGGACCGGTCGCTGGAAACGAGCGCGACAGGGAACTTTCAAGGCTACGTTTGCTCCGTCTCGCCTTTCGTATGAAAAGGGGGGAACGGGGGAGGGGAAAAAGGTATGCTCTTCGGAGCCGGCGCTGCAATTTCGCGGCTGCTTGACGGGCTTTCGGTTGGCCTGCGAAGGAAATCTCAAAGCGCGTGTGCTTGCCTGTCTTTTCATAGAAAAAAAAGTTCACGAAGAGAAAACCGGGGCAGATCGAGTTCGGCCAGGCAGAAGCAAGCGGGATCAATCCGTCCGGGAGGAAAGGAGCGCTCGTGACTATAGCTCGCTGGAGGAGAAGAGAGGAGGGAGGAGGCGTGGCCAAGGAGCATGCAAAAGGAGTCGTCAAAAAGTCTGTCGGGTGGAACGCGTGGTCGGAAGAGGGAGAGCAACGAGGAGGAGGTGGACCTGCGACCCAGGTGTGCGGCAGGTACATCGTGGCACTGTGTTTCGGAAAAGAGTAGGGGAAGAAGTGAATCGGACGCGAACGAAAAGAATCCCGGAAAAAAACTCGAGAAAGGGGGAAACGCTTGCTGGTCTCGGGGCGAGTCCCTCTTCACTCCCCAGGAGAAAAAAAAGGGCAAGAGGAGAAGAGAGACCCAGGGAGTGCTGTCGCGCAAAGCAGCGGAAAAGGTCGCGCACGGAAGACGCCGCATGAAAGAGTCGCAAGGAATGGGGCCGACCATCGGGGGCTATTAGAGAGCAAGGAAGGGGCTCAAGGACTGCGAGTCGCTGCGAAAAGGTCGGAGAGAAGAGTACAAAAAGAGGGAAGGGCGCCATGTAGTGAAGCCGGCTAAGGAGAGAGTGTACGGACACCGTCTCTTTATGGTGAGTAAGGTCGGGAAAGGACTAGGAGGAAAGAGGGGGACGCTGGCAGAGGTCTCCGAAAAAATGAGGGGGTTGGATATTCGCTCCTAGCTCCGTCCATCAAGGGAGGGACGAACAACCCCCCCCCCCCAAAAAACTAATAGGGAAAGTGGGGGAAGGAAAAAAGCAGTGGTGGTGGGGGTGGGGGTTTTTGGGGTTGGTTTTTTGTGGGTTTTTTTGGGGGGTTGTGGGGGGGTGGGGTGGGTTTTGTGTGTGTAGAGGGAGGAGGGGGGTGAGTGGTGGTTGGGGTGGGTTTTGGTGGGGGGGGGGGGTGGGGGGGGGCCGGGCCCAGGCTGCCAGCTGCGGCCCCGGCTAGGGCGTCGGCACTCGCTCGCGACAAAAAAAGAAGGTCGCACGCGCACGGCGGGGCCAGCAGAAACGGGGCCGGCGACGCGGAGCGCGCCTCAGGGAGGAAGTCGGAGGGGAAAAGGACGCTTGAAATCGGGGGACTGACTGCTGGCGCACGCTAACAAAAGGGGGTTTAGCCAGGGAAACCAAGGGATCCAAGTCCGAGCGCGTAAACGGGAAGCTCCGGGCGCTCACGAAGTCTTAAGACTAGAAGGGTAGGAACTCTAGGTAGGGAAAGGTGTCGTTCCGCGAATCCGAACGGTGAATGGAGTCCCCAGGTCACCTATTGCCGGAAAAACTAAAACGCGTTTATCCGCTACATAAAAAAGATCTGCAGGGAGGGGGAAGAACCACAAGTCGCGAAAGACGTGAAAGTCCAAGTGTCGGGTGAAGAAAAAAGCCGCGCTTGGCGCGACATTGGGACAATCGGGACCATCGATCGGAGTATATGAGCGATAAGAGCCGCCCTAGCCTGACATCGGTACTGTGGGGGGAGAGAGCCAAGATTCCAGAACTATCTCTGCTGTCTCAGAGCATCCGCTATATAACGACATCGCAAGCACCCTGCCGCGTCAGGGGGGGGAAGAGATTTGGGACCCAACGAACTCTATCAGCCATAGATTGGACTGTTCGGGGGATAGAAGGCACTGAATCGGGGCGCGGCATACCTTGGGCACGCCCAAAGGGCGGCAGGAACGTAGCTTTACATTGGAGAAGGGGGGCGAAGGCTCGGTTCAGCGGGAGTAGGTCCCGGTGAAGGAAGCCAGAGGGTAAACTGTAGGAGTCAGAGCCCCAGGAAAGACGACCTTCACTCGGGAAGGGAGGCTTTCGCCGGAAGGCAAACAAAAATCCGCATCGCCTCGGAGAAGAAATGGGCAAAGTTCCCCGCAAAAGCGTCTGACCGCAACGAAGGAACACCAAGAACACCGGGCCGGAGTCGGGAATATTCCCTCCCGCCAACGAAAGGGAAAAGGGGAGAAGAAAGCCTCAACACAGCCCGGCGGCAATAGAAAGCGGAAAGGCTTCTCATTATCCAGTAACGCAGCGGGGATCGGACGGCGGCCTCGATCCGGACAGCACTACCGAAAGGGAGAAAGCCAGGAAACAGGGCCTACAAGATAGCCACCGCCAAATTCAGGGGAAATTGAGGAAATCATATATCGGTCGCCGCTAAGAAAGGGTCGGTTCCTCTTAAATATCGGTAGTCCATTATGAGGAGAAGGAAAGTTCAAAGGGAGAAGGTGAAAAAAAAGCCAGACGCGGTTCTCATTGTTACCACTAAGCAGAAAAGAAAAAATCACGGGCAGGGATAGTGCCCATGGAGGGCAGTGGGCTTGAAATCCAAGGGGAGAATTTCCTTCCGCTGAGGAGGGAAGAACAGGGAAGTACGAGAGGCTTCGAGGCCCCTTAAGGAAGAAAAAAAAAATGAACGGGAGAACGCAGAGAAATGAACATCACCGGAAGTAACCGGACAAGGCCAGTTCAATGCCTAGCACGAGGAAAAGGAGAGAAACGAGCCGGAGGGAAGGTCTAATGCAAGAATCAGACTGCGGGAGACAACAGGACCCTTTCAACTTGGGGAGGCAGAGAACGGCCTCCAGTGCGAGCTCTTCCGGCAGGACGACTCCGGGCAAAAAAAGAAGGAGGACAAAAAAAAAAAAAAAAAAAAAAAAAAAAAAAAAAAAAAAAAAAAAAAAGAAAAAAAAAAACAAATGATCACCTTCGCCAATAAAACCGGGGGGGGGGATCGTGAAAGACTGCCTTCACTCTTCGTCGACGAAAGGGGCGAGATTTTCTGGAGAAAAAGTCGTAGACGGGTAGCACGCCGATCTGTCATTTGGTCGCCCCGCAACACTAGATCCTCAACTCGAGAGATAAGTCACAGGGTGGGGCTGCTGCAGCCTACAACAATACCTTCGAGTAATCATATCTCGTCAGAAAAGTTCAAAAAGAATTGCTTCTCATAGGCCGAAGCTATTGAAAAGGATTCGGACCCTACGAATAGATCGAACGCAGGCTCTCAACAACAAAAAAAGGAGGATGAAAGGAAGTCTATCGTTCGTTGACGGTCGACGCCTCCACGAGGGTTCGACAAATGCTAAAGCGTGAAACTGAACGAGGATCTTATGAGTATGTGGTTCTCCGGGTAGGCGAAAAAAGAGAGGATACTGAGAGGTATTTTAGGATATCGGCGAATTCAGAGGGGGAGACTACGATCGGCGAGCAATTCCTCCTAAATGCGCGAAGCCCGGTCAGACAGTAGTCCCTATTTCTTGCCAAACACCTCGGAAAAGAGGTGGAGCGGGAAAAAGATGCTGCGCGGGAGTACGGTAGGGGGGGCGAAAACTCCTGAAAGAAAACCAAATCCTGTCTCGGGTCCCGGCGGGACGCCACCCCGGCGAAGGGTGAGTTCGCATTTTGCAGAACTCGGGAAAGGTTGGAAGAGGAGGGGAGGACTTTCGGCGTGTCCTCGGTTCCAGGAAAGGAGAAAGGGGGAAGGGAATACTGTCTTACTTCCGGGGGTCGTGATGCACGCTAGCATAGAGCCGTCGAGACCTTTACTGAACTGAATTCGAAGCAAGAGCAGGATGGAGTCAGGTAAGCGGGGGAAGGAAGCGGACGTAAGAATCAAGGGGAGCTGGCTTAAGAAGGGGGAACACTCGTAGGTTTCTACAATTCCGAATCGAGGACTTAGTCGGTACATGAAACCTGGTAATGGTGGAGTTTAAGAGGGGTGGGAGGAAAAGAAAAAAATTAGAGGGATCAATGTCTATCCAATTGGGGGGGCAATAAAAAGCTGCGGGAATGCGAAAACGAGAGTTCGGCAAGGAGTCGCCTTGCGGAGTCCACTTTATAATGGTGCCAATCGGGACAAGTGCTGATCCGTCGAGTGAGTTGCCAGAAAAAGTACAGAAGCAGCGCGCGTTCAAGGGATACAAGGGGAAAATTGCCCGAAGGAAGGGCTCTCAGGGGGGACGCCGAGGGGGGGACGGCGAGGGGGGACGAGTCCCTATGTTGGGACCTGGAGCAACCTGAGCCCGTACCCGGAGCTTCGTCTCCATTCAAAGTAGGGTTGAGGGCAGGAGAAGACCGTTTCTCGAGGCGTTTCGGGGGCGGATCTACTGACGTATAACCGCGCCCAGCGAGGACGGGGGGGGGGAGCTGCGCGGGCCTTCTAAGGAAAAGCGACAAGGTCCTGGTACGCTATGGATACGTCGGCTAACGAGGACGTCGCGCTGGAAGATCTTCGCCAAAAAAGACAAAGGGGAGATAAAAGTTGAGACCGCTCGACTCCAAGGGCACAAGGAAACGCCGTGACTGCTGTCCCCGAGGAACTAGAAGGACGACCTCCGGCAATGGCGCTGAGGCTCCGAGGCGGGGGGGTCCTGAAAATACGAAAAAGCGATCTCACTACTCGGGGGAAAACAGAACGGCGGCGGAATGAGGCGCATGAGAAGGGGGAAGGTATGTATGTCTCGCAACAACTGAAGCGGGCAGGGCAATTCCGAGCCCCGGCTTTGGCTTGTAAGATCTCGACTATCAGCGCTGCGGCTGCGACAAGGAGGAAGCCTGCCTGGCGCGGAAAAGCGAGCAAAAGAGAGCGAAACGTCGGGGAAAAAAAGACGTGTCTTGCTCTAACCCAACGGAGCGGCGATACCGGGTGTTGGCGTCTGGAAGTCCCGGGAATGGGGGGGGCGCTCCATTGATGACATCCTGGCTCGGACCCTAAAAGTCGAGCGATCGGTGGCCCTCAGAGGAAGGAAGACAGTGTGCGGCACGACTGGCGAGCGTCCGCTCAAACTGTCCTCCCGCTGAGGGAGAACTCACGCTACCGTGAGAAGAAAGGTCAGCTATCCACCTATTCCAAGGCAATTTCGGTAAAGGAGCGTCTGATAAAGGGGGAAAGAGGAACGAAGGGGGGAGTCTCCGGCGGAAAAGCTTTTTGCAGGGCGCCGAAAACGTCGCGTTGGCGCATCGTGAGCGAGGCGCGAGCCGCGGAATGAAACGGACGACTACTCAACAGAACCGAGCAGAAGGGGGTCTTTCGGCCGGCACCGAAGCCCAAGGGCTCTCCGCTAACACAATCGTCGGAAAGATTAAGGTTCGGGGTCAGGGAGCATGGTCGAAACTCTAGCTGGTCTCTCCAGCGGAGAATAG
>Ga0179593_1319655_pt1 | contig 16327 bp, 16 predicted proteins | sample CZODoug2_1_08_16_FD_185931 | JGI IMG/M metagenome (GOLD analysis project Ga0179593, IMG submission 185931) | Vadose zone soil fungal communities from Angelo Coast Range Reserve, California, USA - CZODoug2_1_08_16fungal (PacBio error correction) | ecosystem: Environmental > Terrestrial > Soil >...
CGCGAGAAAAAGTCGGCACTCAAGAAAAAAGGCGCCGCTGACCTCCCTGATGGGTGCTGCAAGGGGGGTGGAGAGAAACGAAAAGGCGGCCTTATGCCCAGTGAGAAACGCAGGCACACGCCGAGAGTGAAGAGTTGACGCAAAAAAACAGAAAAAAGACTGCTCCGGTGGTGTGCAGGGAAAGTTGGCCCGCCGGAACGTGCAAAAAGCCCTGTTTTTGGAAGAAGATCAGCCGAGGGCAATCAATTTTCCGAGAGTGTTGGCGAGAAAAAAAAAACAATTGGACTGTGACTGTTTCACGGGAAAAAGGCCATGAAGATTTTTCGCGCTGGGGTAGGGAGGGCGATGGGATATGGCGCAAGGCGACGATGAACGCTGGTGGGACCGCCGGCGAACACGAGAAGCGCGGGGAGTACGAGGCCCGGGAGACACGGGGAATTCTGTATCAAAAAAAGAAAACACAAAAGAAAAAAGAAGCTTCATTGGAGAAACCGACCGCCACTCGACGAAAATCCGGCACATTGACGACCCAGCGGCGAAAAGGCATGAGAGGACAAGGACCGCTGAATCACGTAAGTTCTGGTACGAGTAAAAAAAAGAACATAAGTGCGAAGGAAAACTAGAGTTTTATCACGTGGCGGAAAAAAACAGGGTGCCGTGCGGCCCAAAAGACTCTAGTGTCTCCCAGGGGGGCGGGAATTGAAATTTACTAGGATTTTGAAAAATAAGCATTCCGGGCTCCGTGCAAGGAATAGCAACCAACAAAACAATGCAGGGGAGGGAATAAGTCGGAAAGGATAAAGATCGACCGGACTAGGCTAACAACGCTCGAGGTTGGGAACCCCAATAAGGTTAAAGAATGCTGTTATGCCGCGAAAGAAACGTGCGCCGATCTGGGACACAGGAACAAAGGACGAAGAGTTGAACCCAGTCGGAGAGGGAAAGAGCGACATGAGAAACCGCACACGGCCTAAAAAATGTCTGGGGAAGAGGAAGGAGCACCGAAGCCGAAAGTCTCAAGCCTTGTGATGGCCCCGCGCAGAAGGGCAAAATCGCGGGAAATCGGTTCAAGGGAATGGGGCCCCCTGCATTATCGCTCCGAAGAGGTCAGCGAATCTCGAGGCACTCAGCAGATACGAAAAAAAGGGACTCAATCAGTCTGCTATCATATACCCACCAAAAATGAAGCCTATTTAAATAGAGAGTCTTGCGAATAAGGAGGACGCCGAGAAAAAAAACTACTCATTTCTAAGGGAACCAACAAAAACGTTCGTAAGAGAAGACGCCGAATCAAGTCAATAAGCGAAGTTGGGAAAAAAAGATAAGGAGGCTAAAGGTAAAAACGAGCGATAGGTCGGGGTCCAAACAATCAGGATGGAAGAAAAATCATCAGTTGTCAGTAATTGAAGGTCTGGGAAGGTTGGGCCCTCATGTAAGGGGGCAGGAAAAGACCAGGAGGGCATCAGCCCTTGTAGGGAACGCGAGCTCAGACCCGGGAGAATGGCAGACAGCGAGAAAGCAGCGGGGAAGACGGATGCACCAGCAAAGGACCTCAATTGAGAAGACAAGCGCCTGGGGGTTAAAAAAGGGGGGGGGTGGAATGAGATGGTGCGAGTCCAGCCAAAGCGGAGTTGACAAGTAGGACTCTACAAAAAAAAAGGAAAAGAGAGAGATAGTTAAAGAAGGGTTCGCCCCATCGAATTACAACAAGGGGGGACAAACAGGAGAAGGTCGAAGGGGGGGAGGGGGAAGTGTCGCTGGGCATGCCAGTTTCCCTGTTATTCCGGCTGGAAAGAAGGGGAGAGACCAGGGTCAAATGTATCCGCCCTAGGGATCAGGGATGATCCAATCAGGAAATGGCAGGGAGAAAAAAAAATCAAGGGGATAAAAGACATCCTGCCGGACCACAGGCAAACGGAGATATGGGATGGGGAAAAGAAAAGGGGGGTTACCTGGAAGAATGGGGGGAAACGTACTTTAATCAAATCGAAGGGTGGCCTCTAGTAACGGCTTCTAGTGGGACCCAGGGAGTCTTAAGGGGAGTGCGGCGTCGGCTCCTGAACAACGAAGGAGGTCAACATGCACCTCCAATGGCGGAAGGGGAATGCCATCATCTAACTTACGAGTCAACATTTCGCGAAAAGCCAAAGACGAAACTTAGATGCTGAGGGGGGGTGGGGGGAGAGCTCAAAAAACTGCTGGGAATCCTCGTACTGATGATGTGGCATCGAGTCGGGGGAGCGCTCAATAAGCCAGAAAGGAATGCGGGGCCACTCAAAGAAAGGAAGAACATCAAGCGAATTTTTAGTCTGGGGCCCAAAGAAGGAAAGACGGATTCTACTTGGCGAGCTCGCAAGATAGGCCCCCGTCCGGAAATAAGGAATTGCAGAAGAAAAAACACAGAAGTGCAACATATGGTTCAAATGGGGGACCGAACGGTGGCACCCCCAGATTTCACTGATCCAAGCAGGGAGAAGAAGGACAGCCTCCGGTATTGGGGGGGGGGTCAAACAAGACCATCTCTTTGCAAAAGTGCCCCCCACAAACCCCCCCCAACCAAAGAGACGATGAAAATACCATAAAGTCTTCAACCAAAATGTTTGCGTTGTTGCAAGAATGTCCAACCGGCAAGAGGAAGTCTCCAGAATTCCCCGAATCAGATGGTCCCGAAGTCCCGCTCGGCAAAAACGTGGGGAAAAGTCCTTCGGAAAATCACCACCGTTCAACTCCGGTACGCGAAGCAAAAGTGAATTAACATTTGCTGCAGGGAGCCGAACATTGAAGGGGAAGTTCATCAGACCGGGATGAAGAGCCTCGAGAAAGCCTGTAAAACCAAAAAAAGAAACGGCGAAGAGGTCTGTGGAAGTTTATCCAGATGTGAACTGCTGTCATTCGAGGAAGAAATTCGCTCAAAGAATACAAAGAAAGAAAGCCCGCGTAAAAAAAGAGACACAAAAAGGGAGGGGTGTCTAAGGCGCCAACCACAGGGCAAGAGGGAAGATTGTAACCGCGCACAAATAGACAGAGAAAAATCCACCGCGAGAAAAAAAAGGACCGGGGGGGAATGTGGGCCAGGAAAAAGTGACAGAAAATGTAATCGTGAAAAAAGAACCAGGTACTTGAAAATTGGAGGAAGAGGCGACAGATCTGCAAAACAAAAAGTGATGACGCAATCCGGTTTGAAAAAAAGGGACTCCAAAACACGCAATCATACTTCTGGAAGGGGCAGAGGGAGACTCTTCTGCCTCCGCGTGTGTCCGGATAGTGGGAGGAAAGGCATACATACATCCGCCGTCGGGCGAAGCCAAAGAAGAACAGCTAAACCCCTAGGAAATTCGAAGGGGAAAGCCTGTGCTCGTATCAAGGCAGAGAGAAATCAACAAACGAGGTATGAAAAGGGAGAGGCGCTGAAAAATCTTGGTAAAACCGCCTGCGGGGAGAGGGGAGGAGGGGGGTCGGAGAAACGAGCGTCCAGGGGGGCCGGAAGAAATCGCTCAAAAAAACCATGGAATGGGAGAGGCAAACGCTTCTTCACACGAAGTCTGCGTTCGCGTGGTGGGGGTGGGTGGGGGGATGATGCCGTGACCAACGCCGGGGAGAAGAAAGAAATTTGTAGATCGCGCCTAACATACATGGTTCCCGAAGCTGGGGGCGCAAAAGGGCCGCCAAAGACATTCTGGAACGGTTCAGGGAAAAAACGGGGAGAAAGGAAGGGTGGACGCGTTCATGAGAGAGATTACTCGTTGTGCGCCGCGACGATACGAGGAAAAAAGGGGGAGACTCCGCGCAACCGGAAGCGCGGGGTAACTCACATGGTTGGAAGCCGGGAATTCGCTGTAAGGAGGGAGAAACTCGAATCGCTCAAGAGAGTTCAGAAGAGGGGGAAAAAAAAGCAAAACGCAACTTAAGGAGACAGGAATACCAAGCTCTGTGGAAAACATGAGTGACGAAGCGGAATCACGGCATGTTCTGGAGTGGGGCGGCGGACTCAATAAATAGGGCAGAAGAATTCTGTTTTATAAGAGGAGGGAGGAAAGGAAGTTTGCCGGGTGGAGAGAAGCTTAGTCAGAAAAGTGCCGAGCGGTATTAGTAAGCTGACGGACAGAATTTCAGCCAGCTCATCGGCTGCCGGGGCCGAAAAAAAAAAAAAAAAAAAAACCGCACGCCAACGGAAAATTTTTTGGGGGAGGGGGGGGCCGAAGATGCTAAGTATGAGAAAAGAAGAAAAAGGCCGTCGAGACGACTCGAACGATGGATGTGGGAAAAAAAAAGTTTACCCCGCGCAATGTCTGGAGTGATGCCGCCAGACAGAACTAAAACCGGGAAATCTGGGAAAATCGACTTTGATGGAACGGGGAGGGGGAGCGTGAAGAAAGGTTCACGATAAAACTGGAAACGACGGCTTTAAGACGCAAGGATATCCGAGCCTCCGCAACGCTTGTGAAAAGGAAAAGCAAACGTCAATGGACAAGAAAGAGAAAGTAAGGGGCCTCCCCCGACCTGCCTTACGCTCGCGTGCATTCCAACGACCGCTCTCGCTCCCATCAAAAAAAGAAAGGATAGTCAGTTCCTGCTTCGAATGGAACAAAAAAATTCAAACCGCTGTAAAGAGAGCTTCTAGCTACGAGAAAAGTTAATAGGGGCGAAAAGAGATCATTGACACTGACTAATTGAAAGGGGAGGACCAGCACGGAGGAGGGGGACTGATCCGCTCACACCGTCAATAGGAAGGGAACCAAAGAAAGACTCTAGAGGCAAAAGCGCCGGGAGAAAAGGTCTCGGTATCACACAACATTATTCAATAAAAACACGGGCGGGGAAAGTAAATATTAAAAAAAAAACTGTTGGTCCGCTCAGATGTAAGGTCATGAGAATTGCCGTAGCACAAAGAAAAGTGGAAAGGGGGATGTGCCTCTCAGGCAAATAATAGGCACGAGCAGAAGGAACTCCAGGGTCCCCTGGAAAGGTAAACAGATACGCTGCAACAAAACACAGGACCGCAATGAAACAAATGGCGCAGGGGGGAAAAATGGGGGGACTGCTAAGGCGATTCGCCACCGAGAAAAGGAAAGGTCATCGAGATAAAAAAAACCTGAGGAGAAAAGATATATGATGACCCCTTTGCACCTCAAGGGAGGGAGAGGGCACAGAGGAGTACACAAGTGGTTCCCGAGACGCCGTGGTCGGAAGGCAGAAGGGAAGGGGGTGCACGTTCTTCCTTTAGGTGGTCAAGCTGGAAAGACATGTTATATAACTCGCACTATTGGAGGGAACTACGGGAATAAGGGCAAGGTGGCTGATAGAAAAAGAAGGGGATGCAAGACATTGAGCGGAACAACAGCAGAGAGGGGAAAAGCAAGGTTTGGTTAAACGGCTCCCTATTGTTCAGTCGTTAAACTAGAGAGAAAGAAAGGTTGCACACGGAAAAAAAGTCAGGGTACCCAGGCATCTTGAAGAAGGGAGGCGTCAACCCTACCAAGAAGGAGGGACAAATGCACAAACTCGCCATGAGTCTGGAATGCAGTCCTCTGGCGGAGCCGAGGAGTCTCGACCGACGTCCTCCGCGCAATGGATCTTCAGGAAAAGGTGGGGGGGGAGAAAGGTCGCCATAACAAGAAGACTATAAATATGCCTTCTGATGGGACAGACGGCAGTAGCATCAAAAAGGGCGGGAAACAAGAAAAGTCCCCTTTGAAAGTCATAAAAAGGGAAAAATTTGCGATGCCAGGGGGGCCAAAGCACAAGCCTTGCGACGCTCGATGAAGGCTTGAAGGGAACAAGCAAGCAGAACAAGCATGGTGCGTAGGAAATTAGGGGAGGGGGAAGAAGACCCTACGAAGAGGGAAGGGGAGTCCTCTTCTTCCAGTGGCACGGGGGGAACACGAATGAAACGCACTTTTCAAAAAAACAGGCATGAGTTATAAATAAAGCCGCGGAAAATAGGGGGGGGGAAACAAGAAAAGAGCGTTATTACGTATCGAATGGCCGGAGAATGAGACCCCTAGGAAGCAAGTATTCCGAAACTGCCAGCAAAAGGTGGAGGGGGTTGAGGTGGACGATTCCACAACAAAAAGCTGCAGGCGAAAAATTCCCAAGTCAAAGTACGGAACGAATTCCCCAAAAAAGCGCGTACTTATCAAACACCCGGAACTGCGGGAAAAAAGAAAGAAAGTGTAAAACAGTTCGAAGAGGCCGGACAAGTGGAGTTAAAAAAAGATCAGCCTGACCGCTGATGCCACAGCGCTCGGTCCGAGACCGGGGGGAGTTGACATCAAAAAAAACACTGGCACTATAAAACGTGACCGGGAAGGCAGTGCTGTTTTTTCGAAAAAGGATCGTCGAAAGCGCTATTATATCAGGATAAAGGATAATACTCGAAAACAAAACCGCACTCTAAAACCGCGTTCGACAAACACGGGGGAGAAGGGTGGGTCGCGTGGAGGAAAAACGCACTTAAATTCCAAAAAACTAAAAAATATCATCCCTCGACATGGACCGCGCTACAACCTAACTTGATCCCGTGTGGGGGAACCACAGACCCAACAGAACATGGAAGAGTGCAGAAAATAACGCATCTTGAGGGGGTAGGGAAGAAGGCGACGATCTGCCAACCCTTGGAGGAAGGCACTTCCGTCGTAAACAAGAACACTCAAACCAGACTTGAACGGCGAAAACTCCAATGAGAAGGGAGGGGGAAGCAATTAGACGGAAATCCAGAACGTAGACCCGACACCTCACCCGAAGGGATCTGGTCGAGGGCCTTGGAATCAGCAGGGGTGCAGATCTCATGGCAAGGGCTCTAAAAAAACAAACGGGATGAAAAGGCGCGAAAGGCCAGTATTATCAGAATTATGAAACCGCTACCCTCCCTAGGGGGGAGCGGTGCTGCCTTGCTCAAAGAAAGAACTGTATTAAAGGAATAGAAGAAACACGCCGGTAGGCAGTGGGAAGAGTTCGAGGAAAAATCTAACCTTTCCGCGGTGGGGCGGACCGGGCCACGCCTGAAAAGGGGAACGGAAGATTTTCATATCTTCCACAAAAAAACATGGGGGCCACCGTAAGCTGGTTGAACGGGCTGCGCAAACAAAAAAACATGGTCACTGGGGAAAAGGTAACTGTAAAAAACGGGCAAGTAAGGATTGTGCGTGCGCGGGGGAAGGAGAAGGAATGGTGGGGTGCGCTGCGAATCGGCGGAAAAGGTTTTTCTACCTAGCGACACAGCGCCCGGGGGGGGAAGAGGGAAGGAAGTTGTGTGTAAAAGGAAAAAAGAGAAAAAAAGGGAAAAGCTGGAACATACCTCCTCAAAAAGCGAACTACGGCAAAACTGTGAACAGGAGGACTTACGAGTACGCTGAATCAGAGGGGAAGTTGGGAAAGAAGAATCCATAAATGGCGGGGCGCCTGGCGAAAAAGGGGTTTGTAAACGGGGAGCAGTGGCAATGGTGGCGGGTGCCGAGGATAAGGTAAAACTATCGGGAATCGGGAGGGGGGGGGCTGGAACCAGCAAATGCGGAGGCCGGGGCCATATTACAGACAACCAAACGAGCGTTCTCCCAAAAGGAAATCTGGGTAGCAGCACTCGCAAGAAGGACGCGACTCTGAAAGAACGATGGATTGGGGAAAAAAACAATATTTCAAGGGGCTGGATTAGCCAACTGTAACGTGACACGGTAAGGGGGCAGTGGGAAACAAAAGGAAAAATTTGAATTTTCCAAAGGGAGGATAGTATAGAATTTTCAGAAGAACGAGGCCGTCCGGAGGAGGGTTATCAAGGGGAGAATGACTTCTCACTTCATTGGGGATGGAGGCACTCCAATCAAATTCTCAGAAATCTACCGGGGCTTGACCACTGCCGAGACGGCTCGCGTCGGAAAAGAAGCCCCGAAACTCGAACAGGGAGAAAAAATCATCAGCCAAGATAAAGTATGAAAAGTCAGGGGATTCCAGTTAGCAAACCAGCAATTTCTACTAGGTTAACATAATCTTCTAGGCGGTGAAGGTGAAGAGGCCGAAGATCATTGGGAACAAAGAAGCCATGGCGAGGGGGCCTTGAAAGAAAAAGCGGGGTTGAGTAGGGACGCAAAAGAAACACCGGAAAAAGCAATTGTGAAACGGCTAAGAGGGGCAAAACCGCGAGAGAGGGGGGAGCACAACAAAATCAGGAGGAAGGGGAACTCCAAACGTGAATGCTACAGAGAATGGACAAAGTGGGGGGAAAAAGCTCCTTCTTTCTTGCAAGCGGAGTTGTAGATAAAGCAAATCCCGTGAAGATAAAAGAAAGGCAAGAGAAGACGACAAGAGAGAGAGACAGGATTGACAAGAAAGACAATAAACCATACAAAACGGAAGCACGAAAAGGACGAAATAAAACTTCAAAAATGTGGACTTGATAGTGCATTCGCCCCGCGGAGTGAAAAGGGGTGAAAGTAAAAAAAAAACCCCGGAGGAGATGAAAAGTTGCAAGAAAGAAGAGCAACAAGTCAAAAAACACAATTGGGGCAAGCGAACGGATTGGAGGAAAAAATTTCGAAAGTCTAGGACCCGGGCCGGGAACTGGAGACTTCCGCTGCCGCCAATATTTATTTGAAAAGAAAAAGACGCAAGAATTGAACACATGTGCTCTCCGTCCACTCATTTGGAGACATGAAGGAAAAAAAGCGGACAAAATTAGCGGAGACTTGGGCAAAAAGTGAGGGTTGGAAGAAAAAGCACCAAACAGAGATTGGTTCAACGGGAGAAAACAAAAAAAGACACTCAGTTGGGAAAAACGTACGAGGCTATTTGGCAACCATGCAAACTTGACGTAAGGGAAGAAACAATTAACGGGTAAAATCCAAATCGCCATGGCGTCCGGGGTAAGGAAAGAATCTTAACGGCCTCTTAAAAAAGGGAGGGGAGCTACCCCTCCGCCCGCTAGAAAAGAAAGGCTAAAGGGGGGGTCTATGCTCCGAAAAATGGATGAGAAGCTGACGAGATTTGGGACGCTGAAAAGCCGCGAGAACAAGTGAGGGGGACCCAAGACCTTCTGCGGATAAACGATTGGGGGGAAACGAAAAAATGTGGGGAAAATGACCTTGAAAAACGTATGCTCCTTCATACGAGGACAAGACAAGCCAGGACACGAGGGAAAGAGGGGGTTAAATGTAGCAAGATCCCAGACCGGGTGCCAAGAAGGGGAAAATTTTACTGTGGCGGGGCGCAACGGGAGGAAACGCACGTGGTTCCCTGAAAAAGATGCGGCGAAGTCAGCAGCCGCTAAAATTATGGGGGGGGGAAAACATCCATAAGTCTAGACGAAGAAAGGGGCCTGGCGAGTATAAATCACCGCAGCAGTATAAGGCACCTCATCGGTGTGGATGGGTGTCGGGAAAGGAATCTGGCCACGGAAGATAAAAGGAGAGGGGCGTAAATCCCGGCAGGGAAAGGAAAAAAAGAAACCCCGAAGAAAAGAGACAATCATAACACGGCCAAACTGGGGAAAAAAGACTCCACTGTAAACCTTGGGGGCAGCAGGCAACGACAGGGAAATTGAATTCGCCGAAGTCCGAAAGGGAAAATTAACGAAAAAAAGTTTGAAAAATCAAAGAAAAAGAAACGTGACCAAAGGAGAGTGCTGATGGTGCAAAAAAGGTAGTATGCTTCTCCGAAATTCTCTTAATGAGTGAATCTAATTACCAAACGCGATTGCCGAAAAGCAACACTTGAACCGCACTGGAATGTGTCGGACGGGTCCCAAAAAGCAAACGGTAAAACAAAGCGAGACGCACAAAATATCCCCAGCCGCGCCATGAAAAAAGCACAAACCTCTTTAATGCCAGGGGGTAAACAGTTTTTTTCCGAAGGCAAGGGGGGGAAAAAAAAGAAAAACAAGGGGGGGAAGGAAAATTGGCCGCGCAAAGGCCACACGTCCCGTCCAGCAGGTGGAAAACCAAAAAAACATAACTGCTGTAAGGGGGAAAGCTAAAACTTAAAAGGTCCATTCGACGTTAAGACGCAGTGGGAAAAAAGTCCCCTCAAGCAAAACGCAGCACCTCTCAAGCGAAGGCGAGGTGTAAGAAGGGACGGAGAGAACTCAGAAAAAAATATCGATCTCACAAAAAAAAGTCGATAAAGGACGCAAGCATAGATATCGAAGGACAGAGGCAAGCCGAAAGCGAGGAGGCTTGCTTGAAACGACGGCGGCTGTAGAGGCAAAGAACGCACGGGGCAAAGAAAACTGAATGGTTAAGTTGTAAGCGACTGCCCGGAACACCTAAGTCTTCTGGACGGTCCTGTCACGCCGGAAGGGCCGGAAGTGTGGGGGCCAAGGACGCCGAGGGGGCGGTCAACCTGTGCCCGTAAGGGGTGCTTCGCCCAAGAGGTGATGGTGAAAGGGTAAGGGAACATTGGCATTCCCAAGATTGGGGCGAGGTGGAAAAAAAAAGGAGGATTATAACGCGGAGCCAAAAGGGGAACGACCTCCGCACAGCGAGGGGGCGAAAAGTTTTTTTCCTGAGCTGTTCTGGAGACCCTCGACGAAAGAATAAACGCACTAGAAAAGAGAAAAGCATAAAACGGACGACGGAAGGGACGGCCAGCGGCTGTTCAGGATCGCGGCGAGGGGACTCAGCTTGCCTTTACTGAGGGGAGAAAAGAAAAGAGGAGGCCCTGCGAAAAGTTTGGGTATCCGTGGCGGATACAAAGGAATGGGCATAAGCTGATTGGAGAAGTGAATGAGCTTTAATTTAACGTCGGAAGGTTGACTGCCACTCAAGCGATCAACGGGAAAAAGGCATCTCGCAAAGCGGTTCAAGTAAAGATGAACGGGGAGGAAGGCCTCAGCCAATTCAGGAAGTGGGGGTTGTGGGGTGGGGGGGGTGGGGGGGGGGATAACTCGGATGGAAACCAAGGGTTCCCTCTTCTCGGATAGCAGGAAACCGTTACAACTTGGCATTTGCACCGAAGAATAACTGTGGGGAAAGGGGGACGTGGGATCGTTACTAGACAGGGAACCGAACAAGAAGTCTTCAATGGAAGCGTATCGCAAGGGAAATAACGGAGACCTTCTCAATCGGTCCACAAATCCAAACGGCAAAATTCTCGTAAATCGTGGACGGGGGAGTTGGGAAACCTGCTCAAGAACGCGGGCTGCAGCGAAAAGAAAGAGAAAGAAAAAAGCAGCACAGATAGGAGTTCAAGCATTTCCGAGAGCAGAACCAAAACCCCCCTTCAAATGGCGAGAGCGTGAGAATGGTGGAAGAGGACGACGCCGGAGGAAATTACAGAAAAAAGGGCTGTTGACACTTAGGGTATTAAGTAAATACGCCGAAAGGCCTGGTGTAACCACGGAGAGACGGCGAACGAGGGGCAAAAAAAAAAGCAAGAGTATGCTGCAGGAAGAAAAGACTGTAACCAATCTAGAAAAATCACGGTCTGGGCAGACCATATTCCCAAGGAGGACTGGGGGAAATAAGCTTTGAGGAATTCTGGGGGCCGAAAAAAAGGATGGACAAAAGGGGGGAGAAAACTAGAGTGAGCAGGAAGAACCCGGATTTCCAGCATGGGAAAGAAAGGAAGAAAAGACTCTTCATCAACCCGGCATCCTACACGACAACGTAAAAGGGTACTTCGTTCAGAGAAACCCGAGAGGCTCAAAAACAACGGGGAGTGAGAGAAGAACTCGGGGGAGGAGAAAGCGGGGGGAAGTCCCAAATTTTCCGGGTAGAGGAGCCTTTCTAAGGGAATTCTAACGTTGAGTTTCAAAAATGCTGGAAAACCTTGGAGACAGGAAAAAGAACACTATTTCGCCAGACGCAAAAAACGGAAAAACACATCAGGAAAAAAAAAAGAAAGCCTGATGCGGGCACCGCTCGGAGAATATGGGGAAAGGAAAAAAAAAAGAAGTGGGGGGTCCTCGGGGGCCCGTCTGGATACAATCCATACAAAGAGACGAGGAAAAAACTCGTAGCCAAGGTCGGGGCGGATCTAAGGGGGAAAGAGGAGACTTACCCGAAGCACATAAAACGCCATGTCTTCGCAGCCTCGGCGTGAGAAGACTTAAAGAAAAAGACCCAAAAAAGGAGGAAAATTCGGAAATTGGTTGGAATGCCCAAACTAGTGAAGAAAAGGACTGCTGCTTGATGCGTCGGCGCTGAAAAAAAGAACTCTAATTCCTGGGCTGGGGCCTTTGGACGAAAATTTTGCTCCAAGGGAAAAAAAGGGGCACGAAAAGGAGGCTCAAGTGCGATCTCCAGAAAAGCCCCTTAAGTTAGATCGAAATGTAGCGATAAAAGATCCAAAGACCGTGACGGGCAATTCTTCGGCGGTGGGGGACTGGGTGTCCCCAGATTTGTCAAGGCGCAACAAAAAACGTTTGAAAACGAGTGCGAAGGAAAGAGCAGAGTGGGGGGAAAAAAACTCCAGCGGGAGTTGAAGCTACTAATTAGAGGGGAGAATCAACCGCTCGGGAGAAGGAAAGGGGGCATCGTTGGCAGTGTTTTGAAAGGAAGGCCACCGAAGAAATGAGCGTGGGAAAATTTCCGTGCCGTCATATTCAAACCCGCTCGAACGGGAGACAAAAGCTGCACTGAGCACCCGGGTCACTGAAAGCCGAAAAGTGAGAAGTAAGAGACATGGGGAAAAAGATAAAAGCCAGTGATTTCAGCGCCCTCGGGACAAGAGGCTTTTTGAACAGAAGAACGGCCGAATGACTTCTAGGCAAGGTTCTCCGAGTGGAACTGCTTCGCCTAACGGAAAGGAGAAAGGGGGGAACGGAATTACCTTCAGCGTAAAAACCGGGAGAAAGCGCGTTACGAGGTCGCCACCACAAGGGCAGGAAAAGCGATTTCACCACAAAAAAAATATCATCAGCCAAAGCCGCTCGCATGGGGGAAAGGGAAAACAGGACATGTAGCGCGGGATGAAGATGGGGGAACCATCTGGTCCTGGAAAATTGATGGTCCTCGGCTGACATCTACACAAATTGCCAAAGGAAAATCAGAAGGCAAACGGCCGCGAAAGAAAAAAGGCGGGTAAGCAAGCGGCCCAAGGAAGGGCCAATTAATCAGGGTCACTCGCTGAGGTTCGGGACGTGCATATACTTCGCAGTCGGGAGCAGAAAAAAAACGAGAAAAGGGGGACCACCAGTGTCCGCCTCCGGGGAGGAGAAAGCTCCTTCGCCCATATGAAACAACCCCGGAGTATAGTAAAATAGAGATACAGAAAGTCGGGACACGGAATGCAAGAAAGCGGGTAGGAGGGTGCTTGTGGAGAAAGAGGGGGGGGCGGCCTGTCATATGCAACGTTGACACCGGATAAAAATGTTTGGGGGAAAAGTGCCCTTCCAAGTGTAAGGGCGCTTGGTGGAAACCCAAAAAAAAAAAATACGGGGGAAAGAGATCGGAAGGACGGAGAAGGCAAGAAGTAAATCTTTTAGGCGGAACCGCCCTCTAAGTGGGAGGAAGTTTTTTACAACGGGAAAAAAACGGGCAGTCAGGATTCGGTGAGAGGGAGGTGATGAGGATTTGTGGGAGAGAGATCGCTGACGCCGACCGGGGAGCGACCTCAACCGGAAAAAGGGTTCGCACGGTGGGGCTCGGAAGGAGAGGGGTAATTCGGAACGCGAAGCGTAATGCGCATTCACGAAAGAGGGGAAAAATCACCTCACGATTGGGAAAGCCATCTTACTGTCAACCTTCACAGTACTAGCGCGGGGACACAAGGGGACATGCGGCGAGACAACGAGGGCCTGAGGAAAAAAAAAGGTTTAAGACAATCGTCGTGAAAGGAAGGTTTCCGTTTGGCTAAGCTTGATTGGGGTATACGTGAATGACGGGAGATTGACAGGAGAGCGGAGTGGGCGCCAAGAAATCGGCATGGGAAGAAAGGAGAAAAGGAAACCACAAATATTCGGTGAGAATAACCTTTCGAAGCGGGGGGACTCGCCCTGCCGGAGCTAAGGTCAGAAAGTGTATGTGTCAACCAAAGGGGGGAAGCGGGCTGGGAAAAAAATCAGCCTGGCCGGGAAGATAAAAGGGACACCGACGAAAAACTTGTACCAGAGGTAAGTCTGGGAAAGAGTATACTGTGAACACCGACACAAAAAGGGTAAGGAGGAGGGGGAAGCTATCGAAGGACAAAAAGTGAGCAGTTGCAAAGAGGGAAGAGAATTCTCTTAAAATCGTGCGAGGGAGGGGGGCGTGCCCCGCCCCTGCCCAGGGTCCAGGCTGCTTCCGCAGCGCCATAACTTCCGCAAACTGCAAAAAAAAAGAAGAGCACATTCCTATAAAAAGTAGAAAAAACCCCGAAGCCGATTTAAGAAAAGAGGGAGGAACGGTCACGTGAGAGAAGAGGGGGGGGCATTGAACAGCGTACGCCATGGCGAGGATGACCATCCTTCGGTGGTAAGGAAAATCCGCACTACAATTCAAAAAATCCTGGGTGGAAAAGAAAAAAGGAAACGGCTACGAGAAAAAAAAACGAAACGGGAGCAGTAGGAAAAAGAGGAAGGGACCCACGTGGCTCCATTTGAGAAAAGGGGAGGTTGGTCCCAGAGGATTTGAAATTCAGAAAGACAAGATTGAAAGGCTCAGGGCAGAAGCAGCTGAGATAGAAAAAAAATAACAAAGAAGCTAAAGAAAAAGGAAGGGACAAGGGGAGGCGGGGATTTTGCTTCGATGTGCGATTCGCAAAACAAAGGTCAAAGGTGGAAGAGAGATCAACAACAAAAAGATAACACCTGAACAAAGTTGCGATCGCACAAGGTACAGGGGGAAAAACGCCGTTGGCGAGGGAGGGCGGCCGTTCAGTTGTGGGATTGATTTCTGAAAAAGAAAAGAAGGGAGAGAAGGCCACATTTTCTTGCCTATCCGGAGAAAGCCAGTCCAACTGGATGGCAAACCTCAGATCATGAAACCCTGAGCGGCCAAAGGGGACCCCTCGAAGGGGAAAGGGAAAGAACGGATTGGAGAAACTCTATTGGTAATCTGGATCGGAGAAGAACCATCCTCTCACAGAGTTTTGAAAGACGGGAAAGTCTTCCTAGGGGTACAAACAAAATCAAAGGGAGAACGTAGGGCCGGCTCTGGAGGGACCTAACAACCGGAATGGTTACTCGGGGGGGGAGGAGAACCATTGTCAAATCCTCTCGTCGAAGAGGAACCAGTTTCTCGAAGAAACCACGCTCTGTATGAAGAGGGTTGAATGGTTGTGTGGGTAGAAAGGAACTGATTGAAAGGGACATCGGTCTGCGGGTAGAGTGGGGGGAAGGGGGGTCGCTTCAGGCTCCCTCAGAAAAGGAAAAAAAGGGCAGTTGCTGAAAAAACAATTCCCTACTTCAGGACTGCAAACGGGGCAAACGGACGAATGAATAGGATGTGGAAAAAAGTGACGCAAATGATAAAGGGGGAGTCAAAAGCTCACCAAGCACTGGCCCACGGAATGGCGTATCGGAAATGTAGAATAAAAAGAAAGTTCCCAGCGGGAAGTTTCTTCGAAAGGTGGCACTTTTCCAAAGTCCCGTAGCAGGGGAAGGGGGGGGGGGTTCGAGTGAAAAGAAAATCCAAGCAGCCGAGGGTGGTTGGCCTTAAACAATCAAAGCGTTGAGGTATAAACAGAAAAGGATGAAAGAACCAGCGAAAGGAATTCAAGCACCGCGTTGGGGGGAGTCAGAGGGGGGAACAATCAAGCCGGAGAAAAAAAATGGAGAAATTCCCGAGATCCGAACTTCTACGAGAGCATCGTCACGGAAAAAAAAAAGGCAAATGAAAAAACGCCACTATTAAGGAGAAAGAAAGGTATGGAGTTCGTCCCGCTTAGGAAAGATCTCCGCGTAATGAAAAATGCTGGGCATCGTCAAACTTGCAAACGTAAAATTAGGGGAGTGAGCGCCCAGTGAACTTCGCGGAAGGAGGAGTAGAGGTACAGAATGACCGACAAAAACGCTTAAAAACCCGTAAAACCGAATTGCCGGTGGGACACCGGAAAAAAGCACAGAAAGATGAGAAACGACGCAAATAGAAAAGACGAGCCATTGAAAAAAAAACCTACGCATAAGGAGGGCCAGGGGGGGGGCAAGAGTTCCACTTTACTCTGGGAAGAAGAAGGAAACCAAAGACACTTGCCCGGTAAAGGGAATAAATCGGATAGGATCTGACACAATTTGAGGAAACTGAAAAGGAACGCGTGGAAAAAAGGAACGAGAAACATACTTAGGGGGGAAGAGAGGAACTCTTCACCTCGTGTGCCGCGCGATTCGAGAAAGATAAAAGGCCGCCCGGGAGGGACGCAAAAAGCACTCGACAAGAAGGAAGGAGGCACTTGGACGAAGGCGTACGATCTCCATCAAGAG
>Ga0179593_1438288_pt1 | contig 16327 bp, 36 predicted proteins | sample CZODoug2_1_08_16_FD_185931 | JGI IMG/M metagenome (GOLD analysis project Ga0179593, IMG submission 185931) | Vadose zone soil fungal communities from Angelo Coast Range Reserve, California, USA - CZODoug2_1_08_16fungal (PacBio error correction) | ecosystem: Environmental > Terrestrial > Soil >...
AAAACATGAAGGGGGGGAAAAAAGGACCGCGTTTGTATCAGGGAAGGAACAAACCAGGAAAAAAAGGCCACGGCGGAACAGGACACAAATGAGTGTGACACCCCCAAATAGAAACGTTAAAAAGAAAAAAGGGGGAGAGGTCAGGCCGGGGGAAGGAGGAAAGAGGACCGGAAAAACAAGAGGCGCGGAAAAGAGGGACAACTTCAGGGGGAAGGAGGCCAGGAAAGAGAAAAAAGCACAGGAACAAAAAATTTGACAAGCGGCAAAAGCAGGAAAGGAGAAAGGAAGGAAAATAAACCCATCCCCAGGGGGGGGTAGAAATGGTTAAGAGGGAGGGATGCACGAAAGAAACGGATGGTACCCGCTGAAAAAAACCAGTTTGACAAAGATTCAACAGAAAGAGAATGAGAATCAACGGGACTGGGGACAAGGGGGAGACAGAAGAAGTAGGCCACAAAGAGCAAAAAAAGGAAGAGGAGGGGAGGAAGAAATACGGAGCCGAGAATACACCAAAAAAAAGAGAAGAGATCCCAACAAAATGCACCAACGAGAGGGAGACATAAAAAGAGGGCAAGACCTATTAAAAACGGCAAAAATCGCAATAGAAAAGGGGAAAAAAAGGCAAGTTTCAAGGAGCAAAAAAGGGGTTGGGAGGACGGGAAAAAAAGAAAAAGCAGCGGAAAGTGAGGAAAGGGATGCAATCAAAGGCCCGCACAAGGTAACGACACCAAGGGATCGAAAAAAAAAAAAGAAAAAAGTGCGCCGGAACGACTGCTGAATAGGAGAGAGCAAAGCCAACTATGCAGAGAGAACGAAAACACCGGCACACCGGAGAAGTTTTGGGGGTGCAGCAAAAAGGTCCGTAGCAAATAGTGTCCTGCCCAAAAGCCAGAGCCCCGAAGAAAAGAAAGGGGCACAGGCATTGGCGGCAAACCAGAAAGCCAGTGGGGGAAAGGGGGTAGGTCAGGCCAAAACAGGGAACAGAAAGGGGGAAACTTCAAGGAAAAGGGAAAGGGCAAGCCTTGTTAACAGGCGAGAGGAACAAGGGGATGGATGGAAAAACAACGAAGAAAAACAGTTTCAAAAAAAGAAGGAGGTCAAACCCCAAAGGGAGTAAACGGTGAGACACGGAGAGACCGACCATCGGCACTCTCTCCCAAAAAAAAAGAAGAAGGAAAATGCTGCATCCATGAAGGCCTCGCAAAACAGATCGGCCCAAAGAAAGGGGAGGGGGAAGGGGAGGAATCAGACAAGGTATGGAAACATCTCCATGGTTCAGAAAGAGCAAATGACCAGCCAGACAGAGAAAAAAGATATTGGAGTCGGAAGACTTCAACAAAGAGGGGCCAGGAGAACAAAACAGGAAGGGAAGAGGGGAGAAGGAAGGAGGATAAGAAAAAAAAACAGCGCCCAGGACACAGAGAGGAAAGAAGACCAGGGGCACGCATAAGTGTCGGTGTGTGCGTAGCGAGACCACAGACCTCCAGAAAGAGAACAGGAAACTTTTTTAAAAATAAGTAGGTGGGAGGAGAAAGAGGGGGAACTCCATCCCACCAGGAATGCCGGCAAGGACTAAAGGGAAAAAGGGGGTGTCAGTTGTTTCTCCCAAAAAAAGAAGAAAGGGAAAAGGACAACATCCATGGGTGGGGAGAAGGTGAAAACGCCCAGAAAAACCAGCGTTTTATCTAACTCACCCGCCGGAAAAGTGACTGCGCGAGAAACGAAGAAAAAGAAAGCAAAAAAAAAACAGAGGGATCCTCCGTCAAAAGAACAAGGTCGAAGAAAAACATCAGGGAAGGAAGACAAGAGTGAGGGAACGGGGCAAGCCATCAACGAAAAAAGAAGACAAAAAGACATTGAGATAAAACGTCCCGCATCGAGGAAGGAGAACAAGGGGGGAGGGGGTTAAAAAGGAGGTTGCCAGGGCAAAACCGGAGGGAACTGGAATAAAGTGCGGAAAAGAGTCTAAACCCCACACCAAAAAGACAACGGTGCCCTAGAAAGAGAAAAAGAAAATAGGAGGGTCCAAAACTCTGCCGAGTTAAGGGAAAACAAGAATTAGCGTTGTGCCAAAAACAATCACACCGTGGAAAAAGCAACCCCCCCAAAAACCAAGGGGGAAAAATGACGATCCTGAAAGCCCCCAACAAAAAAACCCCCAAGAAAAGCCCAAAAAGGGGAGAAGAAACAAAAAGAACAAAAAGTAGAAAAAGGGGGGGGGTCAAAAACAATATTAGAAGTAGATTAAGGAGAAAAAACAATGCACAAACAGGTGAAGAAGGGAATCAGGTACGAAGAAACGCAACAACATAGGAATGAAGAGAAGGTGGGGAGAGGTAGAGAGAAAAACCCGCTGGAAAAAATCATGAATCCGGTTGGCAAACGATACCCACGAAAAAGTGAAAACAGGTGTGATGCTAGACGGAATGATAAGGATTCACTCCCCGGAAAAACGTAAGGAGGAACCAGAGAGGATGGGAAAGCGGGGGAAAAAAGAAGGAGAAGTTTGCAGACAGAGATTTAAATAATTAATAGGGAGGGAACCGAGAGGAGAATCAGGGAGGAAACCAGGGAGAAAAAAAAAAAAGGGAACCCAAAGAAGAATCAAAAAAAGATGAAAAAAAGAGGGAAAACGGAAGAAAAGGATTATTCCACACGAGAAGAGAAAATCGGCAAATGGAAAAAAATCCTGCACAACCACCAGCAGAAAAGAGTTAAGAAAAACGCCGGACGTCTCGCAAATGCCTCAAACAAAGAAGGAAAAACCCGTCCGGAAAAACAAGAGAAAACCAAATCCTCCAACCGAAAAAACAAGGGATGCAACAGATAATCAGTGACCATCCAGGAGAGAGTTGGTCAAACGACCGATTCACCACAGAGGACCCAATGGCGCAAAGGAGTGCCCACGAAAAATGAACAGAAAGTCCAAAGGGGGTGAAAAAAGTTTGGGAGGACCATCGACAAGAAAAAGAAGAGGAAGGGAAGTCATCGAGACCGGATGGTAGAAGCTAGGGAAAGGAAGGATGCCAAAGCACGGAAAGGGCAAATAGTGGGAAAAAGAAAGGCAAGGGGAAAAGGATTTGACACAAGCGGGAAGCAGCAAGAAGGAAAAAAGCAGGATGTAAAGACCACCAACCCGGCAAGACACACGTAAAATGACGGCAGCTACACAGCAACAGAAGAGGACGATCTCAGTAACGAGAATACCGGTAGAAGGAATCTATAGAAAAGCCAAAGCCACCAAAAAAAAGGATTGGAGAGGGGGGGGGCCAAGGGTGCCAGAACAATAATAGAATTGGGAGGTTGGTGCAGGAGAGCAAAAAACCTAAAGGAAAAAGGGGAGACGCTTGGACCGTTGGGAAACTAAGTCCGAGAAAGAGGAAAAATATTCCCAGAGAAAAAAAGAAAGGAGGAAGGAAAAAAAAAGGGGGGGAAAAGGAAAGATAAAAAAATGGAAAAAAGAAAGAGAAAAAAAAGAAAAAAGAGGAAAGAGTGAGAGAATGGAGAAAAAAGGAAAGGAGGGAATTTAAAGAGGGTAGAAGTTTGAGGGGCCCCAGGCAGGAATATGGGGTTAGATGCTAAAAATGGGCGAAACAATGCAATGTGGGGATAACGGACCCCTCGGCCAGGAAAAAAAAGAGCGAGGGGACAAGAAGTGGGCAAAGAGAGTTATAAGAAGACCAGAGCTACGAACCGGCTCGGAAAAATAAAATTGTCGACAAAATGCCGAATGAGAGAAGTGGGAGGCGGAGTTGAGTAGAAACCAAAAAAAAGCGAGTAAACACACCAAGGAAAAGGCAAATGGAGGAGAGAAAGGGAAAACAAATATGAGCAGGCGAGCGTTCCGCGGAAGACAGACCGGGGGGGAAGAAATCCGAAGGCGGTTTGGTTTGAGGGAATGCCAGAGACATAGGTTGACGAGGGGAACAGAAGGAAGGGGAAAAAACAAGGGGGAGGGGTCGAAAGGACTGGAAAGAAGGGATAAAGCAGAAAAAAGGAGAAGGAACGCCCGATGGGTATCCAAGAGTTCCTCAATAAAAAAGAAACACGAACTGAGGAGAACCTGAGGAGGGGCGTGGGAAAACAATTTTAGAGGGTCGTCAGGACAAGAAGGAAAAGGGCAAAGGACGAAAAGACAAACAAAGTCAAGAGAAGGACAAAGGCTTGGAAAAAAGCTCACAACAAGACACACCGAATAGTTACATCCAGCTGGAAAAAGGGAAAGACCAGCATATGCCTCTCGGCAAAGGCGAGATGGGGAAAAGAAGAGCACACAGGACGAGAAAAAACGAAAAGGAAAAGCCGAAAGGCCCACCTTAAGCTCACCACACAAGGAACGAATGAAGAACTAAGCGTACAGGGATGAAAAAAATAACAGCGCCGCCAGAACAAGAGTGGCGAAATGAGGAGGATGAGAAGACGGAAGTGCAGGATAGGCAGGGGAGAAAGGTATTTGAAACACAGCGAAAAAGGAACGCCGGGGGAACAAACCAGAAGCCATCGAACTGCATTCAAAAAAGAAAATGGAAAAGAACCGGGCACGCAAATCGGAAATAAAAACGCAGGTCTTTGCAAAAATAAAGACGAAAAAGAAGAGTTGACAAGATGAAAACCAAAAACAACACAAAAAAAAATCACACAAAAATGTAAAGAACGGTCGGGGAAAGCACAGGGATCAATAAAAAAAGAACATATATAGGAGATAGTGATTGGCATATGTTGCCTGGCGCGAAGGTCAAACTTCCGCCGGGGTGTGGAGAAGGAGGGAAAAGAAACTCTTGGGAGACGGGGGGTGAAAAAACGAAAGGAGCACAGAAACGAACGACCGACAGAGGCAAAAAGGCAAATGAGGGGCCAACGGCAAGGGTCCGAACGGTTTAGGAAAATTGAACACTGTAAATAACACAAAAATCAAGTATTGGGAACCCAAAGCGACGAAAGAAAAAAGCTGCAAAGAGGCGAGGGCCAGGAAACGAGTAAGGGGGGCAAAAAAAAAAGGTAGACAAATAAAAAGGAAACAGGGGGGGAAAAAAATCAAAAAGGGGTGGGAGAAAGGGGAAATCAGAACAGAAGCCTGGCGACCAAACAAGAAAACATGGGCGGGGACGTGACAAAGAGAAAAGGGGGAGATGCGCTGGGAGAATGCAGGGAAGGAAAGCAGGGGAACGATCCATCAAAAGCTCGGGGAGGGGAAAAACCACAACACACGGAGTGGCGGAAAAAGAGATAGCGGATGACAAAAGCAAACAAACAGCACGAAACGGGGAGGACAAAGGGAAAAATCGCAACGACGAACATGGGAGAACAGTAACTAGAAAATAAGCATTCAAAAAACAGCGAAGGGGGAAAGAACAGCCTCAGGCAAGGAAGGTATCAAAAAAGAGCGGTCCCCGGGACGACGGAAAAGAGGGGGGGGATTTCCTTACGTGAAAGCAAAAGGAAGAATAAAGGTAGAAAATTGAGACAAGCGCGACAGGGAGAAAATGAATGCGAAGAGGGAGTAAGATAGCAGGGACCAAAAAACAGGAAAGGGAAAGAGAAACGAGAACGGAGAAAAATGAAAACAGAAAAAACAGGGGTAACACGGGGGATCGCCAAGGAAAACCCTTTTTGAAACACAATGAAAGAAGCAAAAGGAACAAATCAAACATGGCGGCAAAAAGGAGATCGAGCAAGCAGGAGACAAACTAAAAATAGGGGGGATCAGCAATGGGGGAGCGACAAGACGTTAAGTCGGGAAACGTAAAGTGACAATAGCAACACACGACCTGTGTGTGAAAAAATTGGGTGCCTGTGCCACAAAACGGGACGGAAAGCGCAAAGGTCAAGGGAACACAGGAGAAGGTTCAAATGGCAAACCGAAAACAAGAAGGGAAAAGTACGGCGACAAATAACACCGCAACCGCAAACAAACGCCGACACGATTGGGACGAACAAAAAGAGAACCGACATCCTTCAAGGAAGAATTGAAAGCCCGCTGAAGTTTCGAAGAGAAAAAAAAAAGAATACACAAGGCAGTAAGAATGAGAAGAGGATACACGCCGGGCACAATCGGAAAAAAGGGAATAAGACGTACAGACAAGTCGCAATGGGGACATCAGGAGGAGAGAGCAGGGGTCGGGCATCCAGCCAGCTACAAGAAAAGCCGATCGAATTTGGGAAATACGGGAAAAAAAGCGGCACAACCCGGGAACAGAAAAGAAAAGTGACAGAAAGCCTTTGCCGAAGAAGGGAGTGACAGAAAGGAGGGGAAAAAGGGGAACTGCCCAAAAACAAGAAAAAACAAACGAAATGGTAAGGTGTAGTAGTGGAGACAAAAGAGCGCGACCACGTTGCGAAAAGCAAGGAAAGCCTGTGGGAGGGGGATTCGAAAGGGATAAGTCAAAGAACTATACAAAATAAGGAAAAAAAAAAACCCCATATAAAAAATGAAGTGTCCAGAACCGGGAGGTGTGGGGCAGGGAAAACACATATGTGAGGAACCGGAGAAATGAGTGGGACACGGAAAAGGAAAACTAATCAGACGTACGACCAAATCGGAAAAAAAAGGAACAAAATCAGACAGCACCTAAGCCGTAGAAAGAAATAAGCCGGACACAAAAACGGAAAGGACGGGGGAAAAGAAAAATCAAGAGGATATCAAGGGAATAGCACTCAAAGAAGGAATTGCATTGCGGGGAAAAAAAGGACGAAAGAGAAAATTGGTTCTGCTCACACGTCCCAAGGGATAAAGGTAAAGTACCCAAGGGAGAAGAGGGGAAACGGAAAGGATTTAGGTAACAAAAACCAGGAAACAACAACAAACTATACTCGGTTAAAGGCGCAGAGTGAGGGGGGCACAGAACGGGTAGGGGAACGGAAAAAAACAATCCAAGACGCAAAAGGGAACGGGGAAAACAAGAAGGAATGAAATGGAGGAAGGAAGCAGTTACACCGAAATATCATGACAGAAAAACAAGGAGAGCAAACAGCAAACAAACCCGAACATAGTGCCCACTGGTGGAACCCACCGAAAGAGGAAAAAAAAAAAAAAAAGAGGGGTCGCTCCAGCCCCGGGAAAAAGAACAGGGAAGAACAGAAGAAAAACCCAAGGAGAGAAAAAAGGAAGGAAAAAATAAGACGCAATAAACAATGAATACGGGAAAAGAAAAAGGAACGAATCCCGGGCGCAAACAAGAGTATCAGCAAAAGACAAAAAAGGGATGAAATACGGTAGGAAAAGACAACGCAGGCCAGTACAAGGTATCTACGGGTAACAAAATTCCTGGCGAAGTCAGCGAATCGTGCAGGGAACGGGAGAGAGATGGAGCCAAGAGTGGACAGACAGAAACGGGCTAGGCCAATCAGAAGGGGAGTGAAAAATGGAAAATGAGGAGAAACAAAAAAAAAAAAAAAAAAAAAAAGGGGAAAAAAAAAAACTGCTGAGACCGGGGAATAACCCCCTAATGGGAGAACGGGAAGTCAAGCAAAATAGAAAAAAGGAGCTATAGTAAAACAACAGGAAAAAACCGTTCACTCAGGGGAGGGAGAAATGAATTCAGGAGAGAACGGCTGCAGTAAGACAAGACGACAGACAAAAAAGAGGGGTAAGTCCAAAAGGAGAGACTACATAGCGACAAAAATGAAGTCCTCTTGGGAGAAGAGAGAGAAAGCCAAGGAAAGGTTGAAGAAAAGGGAAGGTCAGCGACCAAGAGAAAAAGAAAAAAGGGAACTGAAAGATCGTGTGCAAAAACACCACATGAGTAGGGGGGAAACAAACCGAACATCGCAGGGGGAAATCAGGAACTGATCAATTGTGGGGATAGATCAAAAACAATGAGCGCAGAGCGGGACAGGGCAAGGGGAAAAAGAAAGAGGTCCTACCTCGGAAGACACAAGGATGAAAGAGAATCAAGTCACATACAAAGAATACAAAACAGGAGGAGGGGGGTGGGTATGTGAAGCAGAAAGAAATGACACTATGAGGGCCTAAAAGCGTGTCATACGGGTGGGCCCGTCGAGTACGTAGGGGGGGACCAATCGAAACTGTCAAAAAAAAGCAGACAAACTGAGGGCGGAAGGAGAAAAGGGGAAGTATTCCGGTCAAATGAAAAGCGAAAAAAAAAAACGGGAGACGGCAACAACGCTGGAAATACGGGAAATACACACTGAGTCGGAGCCGCAAGCACAATCAAGGAGAGGGACGAAGAACCAAAAGAAGGAAGGACACAAGAGAGGGAAACCATCACAAGGAAAAAAAAATGACAAAGGTCTACAGGGGGCGGGAAGTGGATGGAAAAAGGTGTAAGGAAGTGAAGAAAAACCTTTGGGTGTTCGCGGAACAACTCAAAAAGAAAAAAGGTAAAAACAGAGAGGCACATAAATGCCGTACAGAAAGGAAAAAAGTTCCAAGGGGAAGAAAAATTGTAGTTTTATGGGGAAGTGCCAAATAGAAAAAAACCATTGTATGGAAAGTGATCGTCAGAAAAGGAAAAGGGCGACGGAAAGGGGTGGGTGTTGTGGGGAAAAAAGAAAGAAAGGCAGGAGCCAAGAGGAGGGCAAACACGCCAAAACCATCTGTAAACAAAAGATCATGGCCAGCGAAAGGGAGGAAATGCCGAAAAGGACCGAAGACAAGCAATGAGAACCAGAAGGGCACGGCACAAAAAGACAGGAGAAACCGGGGGAGAAAGAAAAAAAGGGGGGACCGAAAGTCCATCAGAAGTCTCAAGAAGTGAAGACGGTAAGAATAAAGACTATAATCAAAAATGAGTGGAATGGAAAGCCCGTCGAGGAAGTAAGGAAACGAGCCGCAGTGAGAAAGGATAAAAAAAAAAAAAAAAGGGCCAAATGTCTGAAGGGGGCACGCAAATTGAATAGTTGGGGGGAGAGGCAGAAACCAGAAGGAAAAAGGCTGGAGAAAGGCCGTGGGAGGGAGGGGACCCCAGGGGCAGTAGGAATAATAGAAATTTTTGAACTTAAAACTAGAAACCACTGAGGAAAGGGGGAAACGAGCTGCCCTTGCCACACGGGCCGGGGGACAGAAAAGTAGGGGGGGATAGGGGATTGGGGGACGGAGGGAATCGAAACGAAAAATCACTAGACGGAACAGGGACAAAATATGCGCCCTGGGTCCGAAGATCGAGGGAAACGAGAAGGTGGGGGGGGAAAACAAGAACGCCAGGATCACCGAAGGTAAGGGGAAATGGCGAGCACTACAGAAACAGGAGGCGGGCATCTTTTCCGGAAAGGAAACAGTACAGGCTAACTGGAAGGGTCGGTATAGGCCGAACACAAGAGACAAGTAGAGGATGGAGAAAAGCATAATGGTGGGCAGGGGGAAGGGCAAAGATAGGGCAAAGGGGACAAGCCCAAAACAATTGATGTGGTCCGGATAAGCTAAAAGCACTATTCCAGGGGGGCATTGAAGCACCAAAGATCACAACCGTGCAAGCGGGGATAAAGGGAGGACGACAGCAAGATGCCGGTTGTAACAACACTGAAGTAGGCTGTTGAGATCAAAAAATTCAAAGGAAAACGCAGCCAGAAAAAAGTGCGTTACGTAAGCTTGGACGGAGTGGAAATCCTTTCAAAGAGTAGTCCTGGCAGAAGAGCCTCACGGGACCCAAGAGCTTGAAATTTAAAAAAAGAAGCTGGTAAAAACCCAAGGAGGCCCCAGCATAGCCGAGAGAGACAGGGAGGGGGGCAACAAGAGCCCGGCGAGCACGGAAAAAACCAAAAAACGAAGAAAAGCATGTCTGACAAGAAAGCTAAGCAACTGGAAAAAAATGGATCACAAGGCCGGCACCGGCCCAAGAGCAATGTAAGCGACGGGAGCCACAACGCCGGTCAGCAGGACCACAAAACCCCCCCCCCAAAGAAAAAAAAAAAAAACAAGGAGAGGGGAAATAATGTCGAGGTTTCAATGGCGGAGGTAAGGGGAAGCAAGGAACCAACCACAAAAAGAGGCACCAAGCTGGGGGAAAAAAAAAGAGAAGAGCCCGAAAAGGGACAAACAAGCGGCAGAGGGCAACACAAATGTATACAGCTTAAGGGTTCCCCGGCCAAAATCAAGAAAGAGGAAAAAGAAAAAAAAAAAAGAGGAGGAAGCCCGTGGCAGGGGAGAATGAAACCGTGGACCGCTTTGGAAAAAAACCAACGGAAAGTACGGAAAAAATGGTGAAGGGGGGCAAAGGGGGGGCGGCTAGGGGTGGGAGGAGGAAGGGAGGAATGGTGTAACATCATACAAAGTAACGACTGTGGGTAAGGAAGGGAAAAAATGTTGACCAGCAGGGACAAATAGGCGCGAACTAGGGGGGGAGGAAAAAAAGAGAGGAAATCCGCAATAGGGGGGGGTTGATATAAGAACGGGGAGAAGACAAGTCGGAAAAGGGGACCGGGAAAAAAACAACGAGATCAAAAACAAAGAACGGGGGGGGGAACACCAGAAAAGAATCACAACAGGGGTTGAAGGAAGGAGAAGACGGAACTTTGGAATCGGACAGACACAAAAAGAAACAAAACGAAAGAACGAGCAGCACGGGCTCAGGTCGAAGAAAGGGAAGGGAAAAGATAGAAAAGAGGACGTGCAAACAAAAACAGACAGGGGAAGGTTCCCAGTGGAATTCGGCGGATTCCGAGAGGCGAGGAACCGTGTAAGCCTGGCCATGGGAAGAAGGGGCAATCAGATACCTAACTCCAAGAAAACAAAAAAAGTAGGAAGAAGATATGAGAGAAAAGAGAAGGACAAAAAGAACAGAAAGCACAAACAGCCAGCAGGGAACCATCACCAGCCATAGAAACGGCCAAAGGAAAGAAGCGAGAGACGACAGAACAAAAAACACTCAGAAGGGGGGGAGTTAACGGAAAGAAACAACACGGATCCACAAAGAGACAAAAGGAGTAAGACAAGCGAACAAGGTCCAAGAAGGCGGATAAGGAGAAGGGAGTTGCAACGAACAAAAAAAATAAGGTTCACACAGCGTATTATCGAAAGGAGAAAACAGGGAGAAGTGGGCCAACAAAGAAGCAAGGGTGAAAAAAATTGAGGGCGAAAAAAAAAGCCCAAAAGAGCACCTTTTAAAGCTGAATCCGGAACAGACATGGAAGACAACAAAAAATACGAAAAGGCACAAGGCGATCAAAAAAAAACCATCAGAAAAATAAGAGAGTGGTGAAACAAAAACTAAAAAGGGAGGAAGGAAATGGGCATCTAAATGGAAGTCACCCACAGAAAGAGCGGGGTTGGGGGACAACCAAAGAAATGGCACACCGGGTATGAAGGGGCCGGCGTTTCAGGTTCAAAAACAACAAAAAAAAAAACCAGCAAAAAAACCAAGTCAATGACCACAACGGCCAAACAGCCGTCCCTTTGATGGTGTAGCCACGAATAAAAAAAAAAATCCTTACAGGATTGAACTCTTGGTTGTCGGGACCCAGAACAAAGGCAAAGGGGGATGAAGGGAACAGCGCCTGACAGCTGAAAAAAGGAAAAGAGGACAGCACAGTCAAAGTCATTCAGGGCCGCCTGAGAAACAGCCAGCAGCCCGCCTCCGCGGGGTTTTTGGGGTCCGCAAGCAGGGAAGAATCACAGGGGACAAAAGAAACTGGAAAAAGAAGGAAGAAGGGCTGGGCTTGGGGAATGCACAACCCGAAACCAGTGGTTCGTGTAAGAATGATCGCAACCAGAAGAAGGGAAAGCACGAGAAAAAAAGGCGGCAAAACCACTCGGAGCAAAAAAGGACGGAAGAAAAAAACCGGTTCAGACCACAAAAATAGGAGAGAAAAAAAAAAACTAAGTGGGCACAAGGGGGGAAGAGGAGGGCCAAGGGGGACGGTTTTGGAAAGACACAAGAGCGGCCGGGGAAAATAAGGAATCGACAAGGGGCCCCCCTTAGAAAAGGGGACGCTTGCCAAAAACGGAAAAGCCTGGACTCGCAAAAAAAAGTCAGCATCGAAAGGAGGGGAAGGTCCAAGAAGGTAAATCAGAACAACAAAAAAGGATCGGCACAAAAAACGGAAGAAAAAAAAAAGAGGGTACAAACACCGGAGGGAGGAGGAAGGGAGAAAGGGGGCCGAAAGGGAGAGGAAGTCTTCATTCCAGGCAAAGGGGAACAAAAGGGGAGGGGAAAAAGAACGGAACAGTCCCAAACCAGTGTTGAGTAGCAGCAAATGCCGAAAACCATGGTGAAAAATGGCAGGAAGACGGGGGGGCCAAAACGGACAGGGCTTGTAAAAAAAAGGAAAAGGGAGGAAAAAGAAGAAGAGAAAAAAACACATATAAGAGTAAATGTCCGAAAAAAAGGGAGTGAAAAGGTAGACGGGGGAAAGAGTCCCCGACCCAGTGAATCTCAGAGTAAAGGAACTAAAAAAAACAAGACCACTGGGGGAAAGAAGAAAAAGTTAAAGAAGATGAAAAGTCAAGGAGGCAAGCAAACAAAATAAGCAAAACATCCAGGGTCACTGGGAGGAAAACAAGAAAAAAAAAAACAAAGACACTTGGGGATTCCCGGCAAAGGACGAAAAAATAGACCACGAATAAAAAAGACATCGAGACAACCAAAAAGGATCGCCTGGAACCAAATGAAGAGGGGGAACACAAACACAAAGTGGAGCAGGCCAAAAACAAGGGGGGGAAAGGGGAAAGAAAACTGAACAAAACTAGAGGGGGAAGAACCGGAGAAGAGGAAGCCCTCGAATGAAAATTCAAAAGAAAAGGCATAAAGAAAAAAAAAAAGGAGATAGGAGAATCTGGAATGGGAGGGTCGGGGGACGGAAAAAATGGACGGTTAAAGGCCTTCTATGGGGCGCACGAAAAGGATGGGTAGAATCGGAACAAGATAGCTTGAATGAACGGAAGACCCGGTGAAACAGGAGTGGGAGGAAAAAAAAAAGAGAAAGGAAAGAAAAGGGGAAAAATTCACCGAATGCCAGGGGGCGTGAATGGGAAAACAGATCGGAAGGCTTGGAAGACAAACCAACAACGCCAGGTGCACATTCCTCTAGCACCTTCCGAAAACGAAGAACCCAACTTGAGACACAAAACTTTGAGGAGGTCTGTGGTCCTTCCCATAGAAAGTGAAAGGGTGAAGAAGTTCGCGGGAACAAAAAGAGCTGGGGGAGGTCCAAGAAAGATGGCTGTTCTGGACATGCAGCAACTTGAGGTCATCCTACGTGGGTATACGGTGAATTGCCCAGACGAACGATGTAGGGGGGGGGGGGCCTATAGTGCCGAGACAAAAGGGTCGGACAACTATTGTTCAAAAGGACTAGGGTGAGCAGAGGTCGTTCTTCAGGGGGGGGGAGAAAAGATGAGACAGGTCGCACACAACAAAAAACAGCGGGTGGTAGGAGAGGAAATAGGGGGGAGATCAGGGCATGGGGGAAGAACGATGACCGACCAAGGAAAAGAGAAGGGAAAAAAAGAGGAAAAAAAGAGTCAGTGTCTGACCGCAAAAGCGGAGGACGGCACTGGAAAAAAAAAAAAGTCGGCACCACCCCCGTCAGGAAAAAAAAACGGACATTCAAACGTTCAAACTGAAAAACACCGTTCAGACAGGATCACGTGGAGCAGAGGAGTTCAGGGTCAGGCAGCCTTGTGGATCCGCGAACAACTCAGGAACCCGGAAATGTACACTGCCCTATGTGAAGGGCAAACTCCAACGTTGGGGGGGGGAAAGGGGTGGGGGAAAGGCTGGGGGAATTGGAAGGGGGGAGCCGTCATGGCAACGGAGCACAGGGAAGGGGTCCAGGGGTGGGGACAGGGGGTGGATCGTTGCCACATCACAGGACATGGGGGAAGAGAATGGGCAGCGGCAGAACAGACCAAGGTAACCAAAAGCAGGGGTCTAAGCGTCAAGCCCGTGCAAAAACCAAAGGGGACAACGGGCAATAAGGGGAGAGGACAGGACAGCAATCCACACCCGGGGTGAACTAAGAGGAGGGAAAGAATAAATCCAATAAGTCTCAGGGCTGAACCCTGGGCAAAAGGAGTAAAGGGGAAAACAAACGTCACTGGAAAAAAGGAGAAAAGGAAGAAGCAGGAAAAAAAAAGGAGTAATGGTGGTTCATAGACCTTATTGGACCGGGGAAGAGAGGGGAAGGACAGGCGGGAGAAGGTTGGGGCAAGGAGAGAACTAAGCAGAGATTCCAAAGACGTTTAAAATGCCAGAAAATTGTTTGAAAGATGGGGGGCCGGGGGGAGAACCAAACAGAGGGGCAGGGGGATTTTGTGCTTGGGGGGAGCACAAGGCAATTTGGGAAATACACGCTCAAAAATTCAAATCCAAGGGCTGGAGCGTGTCTGAGGACTAAAGGTTTCTGGTGACAATGAAATAAAATAACGGAGAGACCGGCACTATTAGGAAAGTTAAATGGTCACAGGGGTAAGGTCAAAGGGAAAACGTGGGGTTTAGAAGCCGCACCGATACCAAAGGGTTTTAAGAAATTAAACCGGAAAATGCAAAAGACAAGGGGGCTAGAAAAACAAGAAGAGAGGCGACGAAGTGACGTAAGAAATGAAGAAACGAATAAAGAAAGGGAGGGAGAAGAAAAACCAGAAAAGGATAGGGTGGGGAGAGAAGAGAACAACGAGAACGGTGGGACAAGAGGCCAGAGGAAATGCAGCAACAGGGGAGAAGAAGGACGGAAGCTGGAGAAAAATAAACAACTGCAGCACTCCGGTGCACGGACAGAAAAAAAAAAATGACTCCCAAAATGGCAGAAATCAAGCCTGAACTGAATAGGGGGGACGGTGCACGGGAGGTTCCAGCAAACGGCGAAAGAACAGACCGAGGACTAAGAACACTAAAATAACCGGCCGTGAACGCTGACACAAATGGGGCAGAAAAACCGAATATACACGAACAGAAAAAAGAAAAAAAGAAAAGGAAAAAAAACGGCCATGAAAGGGGGAGAACCTGATCCAATCAAAGCATCCATATGGATCGGGGTCGTCAAGTCTGTGAACAGATCTGCACCGGGCAGAAGAAAGAAAACAAGGACGCAAAGAAAAGAAAAAGCAAGAGAGCATGGGGAAAGCTAAACACGATGGCTGGAAAAAAGGGGGGGGGGGCCTTCAACGATGCGAAACAGTAAACACAAAGGCTATCATCAAAGCGTGAAAAGAAACAGAAAAAGGGGAAAGAAGGGAAACAGAAAAACAGAAAGAGAAAAAGGAAGTGTGAAAGAAAACAAGAGGAGGACCGAAAAGGGAGGACCTGGAACAAAAAAAACGAGGAAGACACAAAAAGGTGGAACCATGAGAAGTACTTGGGGAAACCGGGGGGAAAAGGAAAAAAGGGGAAAAAAAAGGGAAGAAGGGAAGGAAAGAAAAAAAGGGAAAAAAAAAAAAAAAAGAAGGGCAGCAAGAAGACGGAAGAAAGATAAAGCGAGGTAGAACACCAGAAAGACCTACCGAGGAGACGAATAAGAAAAGAGAGAAGAAACACACAAGAATGCCCCACGAGAGGACCGCAAACTCTAATGGGAAATGAACGCAAACAAAATGAAAACAACAAAAGATTACGGAAAAGAATCCTGAAGTATAAGCTAGCCGTAAAAAAACCTAACCCACACAAACCAAGGCCCACCATTAAACCGACACCTAAACGTCCACAAATCATAAAAATCAGGGCAAAGTGCGAACGACGTGCGAAATCACTCGTATTCCCTTCAGGTACACAAAAAAATTACATTGCACAGGCGGGAATCAATGGATTAATCTTATTCGAAACTTAAACACAAGAAGAGACACAATAAAGGTCCTAACCTAAAGGGGGAGATAAGATTCAAACAGGTCCTTTGGGTGAAAAGAGGGCAAAAAAAAACAGGGGACCCCACGGAGGGGGAATCGAAAAGAAGACTCGATTCTACATGTGGTTAGATCAAGGGGTAAAGAAGCCGCCCTGAGATCTAAGAAAAGAACGAAGAAAATAACCGAACATGAAAAGAGGAAAGGGGGGACGCGGTATAAAGGACAGGAAATGAGAGAGTCGATCCTTGCGCGGTAACTCCCGGGAAAAAGAGGGGAAAGGCACTTTTTGAAACCAATAATAGTTAAACACAAACAATCTCATGAGGGGAAAGGTCTGGGGGGGAACCCGAGACACATGAGAACAGTAGCGCTGACTGCATGTATTCAAGGAAGGAAGAAATCAACCAGAAAAAGGGAGGCAGAGCTAACCACTCACCCGATTGGTCATCGAACGGAAGGGAAGGAATGAAAAATAGGAGGATAAGATGGAAGAAGTAGGAATGCGAGCCCGCGCAGGCGACGAAAAAAAGAAGAGGTATTTGGAGGAGGGAGAGAGGCAAGAGTGGCCTGGGGATGGGGCGGGCATCGCAAAAC
>Ga0179593_1386627_pt1 | contig 16326 bp, 13 predicted proteins | sample CZODoug2_1_08_16_FD_185931 | JGI IMG/M metagenome (GOLD analysis project Ga0179593, IMG submission 185931) | Vadose zone soil fungal communities from Angelo Coast Range Reserve, California, USA - CZODoug2_1_08_16fungal (PacBio error correction) | ecosystem: Environmental > Terrestrial > Soil >...
GGGACAAAAACCGACTGCGCACCTCCGAACGGGGAAGAAGGAAAAGTACCCAGACTAAAGAGAAATTGTGCGGCGAAAACGGACACAGAAGCAAAAAAAAAGGTCCGCACCTCAGGGTCACCGAAGCAGGACAGGTTCGGCGGGAAAGTTAGGGGAATGCGCGCGAAAACGCTTACAGAAGTCGGACAAGGACGCACGGGGGAGGGTAAACCAGGCGACACCGGAAAAAGCTAGCACGCGCAGAGACGCGCATAATAGGCCATGACTCCTGGCGCGGTGCGGGCTTCCGCATCGGGATGGCAATGAATCCTCAGTACAGAAAAGAGCAGGGTCAAAAAAAAAAGCAGACTCTAAGGGACGGGCTTTGGAAAAGCCTGGAAAGCAAGGTGGAGGACTCAACAAATCTCTCTGTGTCCGAAACAGAAGAAGGTAGCGGTCCAAAAGAGCAAAAAAAAAAACCCGTCGAGCTGGGCAAGGCAAAAGGAAATGAAACCACCTAAAAAAGACAGAGCGTACTAATACTCGGAAGACAGCAAACGGGCCTGGCAGTACCTGGGTGGCCTGAATGTTGAAAGGGGTGGACACCCATTCGCGTGCAGACGAAACAGCTCCAAATTCCAGGGACTCTGAGCGTCGGAGAGAAGATCTACGGCACCACCAAGGGCCCATATTGGATGCCCTTGAAAGAACCAGGAGAAGGCAACATGTAAAGGAACTCGTGTCGTTGAAGGCCAGCATCGTCAACAAACACTTAGGAGGGGAAGAGATTCGCAGGTCACCAAAAAACGACCACATATTCGCCAATACTTGATCCGTCTCCTGTGCATGCACACATCCCTCTATGGGCAATGGGAAAGATCTCCACTTCGCAGAGAAAGACAAGACCCACTGTGTATCGGGCCGTTGAAAGAAGACGCGACTGTGGTGGCCCGGCCAGAAAGGAAAAAGCAAAAACCCAACATTAAGGAATGAACGGATGGCTTCCGAGTTCAAACGGCTCTCTTCTCTGAGGAAGGGGTGAGAGAAGGGTTTGACCAGCGTCCGGGACTCGTCGAGGGTTCCATCTACCGAAAACTGAAGACTTGACTGAGACTAAGGTGTTGAGCAATAGAAGACTCGACTTTCATCGACCGAAAAAAAACTGGAGATCTCCAGGGAATGCTCTAGGCTGCTTATGAACAAAAAAACATACATCGGCCGGAGGGCCCTATAAAAAAAAGAAACAAAAGTTCCCTGGCGAAGAGGCAGAGGCTTGTAGTCGGCTGCCGGGTGAGGCCGAGGGGACAAGGGGCGTTCGCCAGGTCGAAAGGGCGCCCGATACGCGCAGGAAACAGAAACGAGCACAACAAGCCTTTCAACGCCGAACACGGAAGACGGGGGGGAAAAACCAAATATGCCTTTCTATTTGTGGTGGGGGTGAGACCGGGAAAAAATACTGTCTAAAACTCAAAAATTAACGCGAGAGGCAGAGATTAGGGAGGCGGCCTTTTATCATGGGGGGGAACAATGGCCAAGAAGTGGGACAAATTGAAATTTGGGGACTACTTGGGGCGGACAAAAACAACAAACCGAAACTACAACAAGGGATCTCAAGGAGGGCAAGCATAGATGGGAGGCACAGAAAACGAACTACCCTACTTGCAATAACACTAATTCCGGACTGACAAAAATCTCTCGGGGGGGGAACTAGACGTAAAATGGTGTCCTTCAGTGTTTAGACGAAGAAGCCACCAAGTCGAGGAAATCGTGTGGATGCAAAACACCCTCTTGCACCTGCCGGTAGAACGGCGAAAAAACAAACTCCCAGTGGGAACAAAAAAGGAAGCGCCGAGACAGGGGTTGGGGTGAGGGGGTGTGGGGTTGAGGGTTGGGAAAAACCAAGCGCAGCATGGAGCTTGTCTGCACATACACGGACGGGCCCGAAAGGACAGAATCCTAGACGATGTGGATGCGAACAAGAACAGTATCGGGAACAGGATTTGGCAGAAAAACAGCAACCATTACCTGGACGTTCCCAAGTTACGTGAGGGTTGAACTCGACCGTTGGTGGGATCAGAGGATTAACAAGGAATGATCCCCAACCCCTGGATGCCTATGGGGCGGAGACTACCTTAACCCAGTAGAAACCAGCGCAACGGGGCCGTAGGATCCGCGAACGAAAAAAATGAAACTGGTGTTGAGCAGGTGCGCGATCAATCCTGAAAAACCAGGAACCTCGCACCATCGTCTAAGTGGGTCCGACATGGCGGGCAGGAGGCCACGGACTGTTTAGGAAAGGCTGGAAAAAGCTGAAAAGGTCGCTTTTTTATGTGGCGAGGAGCACGGAAGACGCGCCGGCGAGACAGACACCATAATTCGGGTGCGCAGAACCCCGGAGCGGTCATTTAAGAGGGGGATGCTAACCGACCGCAGAGAAACAATAGAAAATCGGGCAAAGGGTAACAGGACGTGTTCAGACAGCCAGCTGCCCTGTACCTCCTAACTAGAGACACAAACCGGACTTACTGGGAGGCGTACGGTCCGTGTAAGATCAAAGAAAGGGGGGAACCGAGTGTCAGAGAAAAAACGGGGAACATTACCTCATAAGGTGTTCACAATGTTGAGCCAGTCTCGTGCTCAACCTAGAAGGGAAACAACAATAACACCGTCGATAAAGAGAGACACCCTTAGGAGAGAGCTGAGAAACGGAGGAGAAGAAACCCCTGGGGGAGCAGCAAGATGGGTACGGCAAAACCTCGAGGGTGGGCCTGAGAAATGTTGCCGCCCACGGGACCAATTAAAACTTCAGTCAAAACCCCGGGGGTACAGGTAACTAAACAACCATGAAGGAGGCCAGCAGATCCATAGGAGGAGGTCCAGGGGGGGCAGAAAGGAGACTGTCATTTCTAACACAGCCAAAAAAGAGCACAGAGGGACGCCCCGATGCATCTAGCAAAACTCTCTCTGACAAAGGAATCGTCGCAGGGAGACCGAAATTCAACGGAAAGAAACAAGGAGGGGTGGGAAAACGATGATAATAATTCAAACGGGGAAAGGGAGTTTATTTTTGGTCCAGGAATTTTAAAAAAAGACAGGAAACCGTCCCACGCGGCCCTCAAGAAACAGTTTTCAGGACTTCACTAAACTGTCTGAGGTATACCAAACCCCACACGATGTTCGAAAGGTCACTGGGAAGTCGAGCTGAAGAAAAAGCGGGACGGCAGCCGTAACCAGCCAACTGGAACAGGGGGAACCCAAGGGAAAAGCCAACTACTTTGTAAACATACGTGCAGCGGCCCACCTATAGATCTAAAGTAAGTACTCGAACACATCAGGTCTCTTGGAGACTAGGCAAAGGAGATTGTGGGACCGAATCCGATCAGAAGATCCTCTTTTTGCCAAAAGGGGAGGAAACAAAGAAGAGTAGTTGTCCGGTAAGTCTCGGTATCCCCAGGAGAGAAGGGAAAAACGGGAGCGCAAAAAGGGTCCAAAGAGAGGGGGGGGGAAGGGGGAGGGGAATGTACACGTGAAACAAAGAGGGAGCTGTCCGACAAATATGTCAGTGAAAGTGTAAAAAAAACGAAAACTTCTCCTTCTCCCGCGGGGGGGATGCCGCGGACCCCGTGGCTTTGCGCGACCGGATAAAAAGGCAAGATGGCGGTCCTCTGCAGTAAGAGGAAACTGGAAAACCAATCAACCCCTAGAAAGCGCGGCAGAGTCCTCTTTCCTTAACGTGGTGTAATCGACTTGCAGGACATACGAGAAGGGAGTCCATGAGCGGCGAGCTGCTTAAGGTGAATTCAAGCGCGGCCATGAACAGAGTGTTTCCGCAAGACGAGGGTCATGCGACTAAAAGGGGGGGTCTCCACATGTAATAAAAAAGTCAACAAGGGGAAATACCAAAATCAAGACCATGGAAAGGTCACCTAATTCTGTACTAGATTTCCGGGCGACAAAAAGGGGCCTACCAGAAAGCACCTTGACAGTGGAAGGATACACGCCCGCAACGTCAAAACACGAAAAAAAGTCGGGCTGGAAAAACCCGTTGACAACTTAAAGGGAAAGAAGACGCCAGGTCGGCGAAATAATTTTTTTAGCTAGCCTTGCAGGGTGGAAAAGGGAGGGAATGAGCGGGAGAGAGAAAGCAGGGGGGGGAGGAAAAGGCTTCAAAAAAAAAGGGAGACGGTGACACCTGCAGAAAGGGACAACCGGCGAAGAGTCCAAAAAAAAATGAGACCACAGAAGAAAATGCGCAGGCGCCAAAAAAAAGGGCGAAGCGGAACTTCCTCTCCCTACCAAAATGACACGGGGCTTGGACCAGGGGAAAAAAGGGGAAGTTAGTCGCTGGAAGAAAGTCCGCGTAGAGAAGCACAGCTTGAGGCAAAAAAAACACTTCCGGAGGCTGGCCTGGAAAGTTCTATTCTTTCTATGGTCGAACCAGGAAAAACGGAAGAAAGGAATGGTCAGCCGCAGAAACCAGACGCGTCGGTCCCTCAACGCCGGGTAAAAAAAAAAAAACGGCAGGGTCCGGCAGTGACGAAATCAAGTCGGCCATATCCGGACTCAAAAAAGAAGAGCTCTATCAACAACAACAACGGATTCTTATGAAAATAAGTTAGTCCGGAGGCTAAAAACCTCCATCGGAAAAAATTCATAACGGACCTGCGACGGAGGAGCCATACGGGGAGAAAAGAGCGTAAAGACCAATTAAAACTGAACGCGTTCAGGTACGGACAGAAAAAAAAGGAGGAACGTCTGCGTAGAATACGGAGCAGAAAAAAAAACTTCCAGCCAGCCGAGCCGAGGGGGAGGGGGACAGAAAGGCTGAAGAGAAGTAGTAGATTTAGTAAGAAGAAGTCCTTAACGAGGTCGTGGGAAAGGGACCAAAAAGTAACGTGGATCGACCTATTTCACTTAAAGGAAATCGGAACCAACCTTCCTAGGCCGCAACATCTCTCTCGGCCTGGATGGGAGAAAAGAGAACTACCACGAACCTTAGCGGCACCGGAGGCGTTGGTCAAAAGCCCCCGAGGGGCCGTGGCATCCATTATCGAAAAAAAAAATTACTAGCGCAAGGAAGTCCCTTGAACGAAAAATACCCTTCACTAGCCTAACCACGACTTGAAAAAAGACGGCGCATCGAGAATCATGTCAAAAGAACGCACGACTTTCGAGTGGTGACCGAAGGAAGGGGGGACGTCAAACTGGAACTTTTCTTTTCTTATGTCGAAGAGGGGAAAGAAAAGCGAAACGTAAGAAATAGCGTCCACGGGGGTCGGGGAGGGAGGGAAAGAAGGACTAAGAAGACAAAAAGGAAGGCAAAGGGAACTCTTTTCGTCAACAGTAGAACAAAAAAAAGAGGTTCGCCGAAGCAGCTAGACGAAGAAAGGGCTTCAAGCCCGGGGTGGACAGAAACGTGAGAAGGGAAAGTAGAAACAGGGGGACCTCACCTATTGCCCCGAGACGGAAGCCGGAGAAGCCGTCTGGAGGGGCATAGAGTCCGACCGTAGAAAAAACAAAAGAAATCTCAATTCTCGTTCGCGCAACGGGGCCAGGGACTCTTCAAGAAAACTTATAAGAGGGGGTTCTTGGCCAGTTCTACTACATCGGCAACAAAAAGATGAACCGGGGGGAAGAAAGGCGGGGCGTGGACGGCTTTGCGGATACAAGCCGAAAAAAGAAAAGGGCAAGAGCTTTTTACATCAGGAAGGTATCCTTCTATAAGGCAGGTCAAACATCCATTAAAAACCAGACCAGAAGCGGAAAAAGGGGTCTAAATCAAACCGCGGGCCTTCAAGGAGAGATACTTTCTTTCCAAACTAGGTGAAAGGAAGGCAATAATCTGGGCGGCTGTTAGAGAACGAAGATACACATTCCCTGAAGGAGGGGCAGCGGGCCACCAGAGAGTCAACAAAATGGGATACAATTGGGCCAATTGGGAAAGGAGGGGACTGTACGAGTCGAAACTTGGGGAAGAGTAGAAGTACAAAAGTGACTTATAAAAAGTTGTGAGAACGACAGACCGAAGAGGTCAAATGGAAAAAAAGTGATAACCTTTTAGTTTTAAAAAGAACTGGCCGTAAGGTAGGGAGAAAGTGGTTCACTTATTCCACAAACAGCAACTCAAAGATACCGGGGTCTCGAGGGCGCTTACAGCTGTTTACAAACAAGGCCAGGAAGGATAGTCCGGCAAATTGTGGAAAAGAAAACGGCCAGAAATCTAACTTATTAAAAACGTGGGAAAAATAGGTCAGAGGGGCTCGAACTATTCGCGGACGCAGATGGTTCGACTAACTACAGCGGCCCTGGCAGAGGGGGGAAGAGGTGGCCCAAGATTATTTCACATTGGGGGGGCAAGGAGCAAAGGACAGATCACCAATGGATGGAGGCCGCAAGGCAGTGGGGCATAGTTTTGGCGTCCGTTATACCAAAGAAAATATCTGGGGAGGGGAGGAAAAAAAACATCGGTGATACGAAAAGGGTGGTAGGCGAGATACTACCGGCAAAAAGCAAAAGGAGATGGGATGACCCTACGACATGGGGGTCGCTTAAAAGGAGGAAAAAGAGATTATAAAAAAGGAGGACCTCGTGCGCCAACAGGTGACCGAAAGGAGGAAAAGGAAATGGAACCGTCTTTTTCTCATAGGAATACCAGAGGCCCTTAGATAACGGGAAGTTCCCTCATTCCTGGGGTCACCAGATTCCGTAAATGGGAGAAAGCCCTGTCGGAAGGAAAAAGGGTATCCCAAAGGTTCATATTTTCGAAGGGGAGAGAAGGGGAGTTGAAAAAAATGCCCTACTAAAATTCTTTTCATGGGCAGAACGAGTACTCTGGAAACTTGGAATCTCTGCGGGGCGGCGTCTACTCTATTAGCAAGCAGAAATCATAAAAAAGATTAAAACCTGGGGAGCGTCTGTCAGAAGAACCCATCCCTTCTGGGGAAGCCGAAGTCCCTGTGGGACCGAAAGGAATAACGCATCAAAAGGAAAATGGGGGGTGAAGGCGCTGATCTCGAGCCAAAAGAGACCTTTATACGGGGTCACGGCAGACGGTGCGAAGATACGAGAGCTGTTGAAAAAATGTGGTTAATGGCAAGACGGGAAAGAAGGAATCCAGGGACGGGGGCTCTACGCGGCCCAATCATCTTGTGAATAAGAAAAAAAAAGGGACCGAAAAAACTACAACGTCAAGTGGGGACAGTAAACCGTTCCGGTTGAGGGGGGAGTAGTCAACGACTCTAGGGAGAGGTAGGAGAAAGCCGGCTTATATACATAGGAGGCCGAGAAGGGGGAAAGGTGAGGCGACATCAGAATTAGAGGGTTCGGAAAAAAAACACGACGAAAAGTACTTAAAGTCTTTCAGACTAGGGAAAGGGGAGGGCTGCGAAGGGGAAAAATAGGGCAATCTGGTTTTCACGGGTGGGAAGAATCGTCCTCAGACAACTGGTGGTTGCCTGCGTTATTCTACAACTGTTTGAAAAAGGGAAACCAGTCCGATAGACAAGAGCTTGGAGAAGGAGCTACCGATCAATTATCGTAACTCAATTGGGTAGGGAGGGGGGCCGTGGGGGAAAAAAAAGCGGGGAAACGCATAAAAAGTGGTCGAGGGAAAAGGGTTTGGTTTGTCACCAACACGTCGCCACAAGCACTGGGATAGAAAGTCGGGAAAGACGACGAGTTCTGCTCCCCAGTGATACAAAGGGCGATTCGTAATATATGCCGCTAGAATTCAGCTTGAGGTAGAAAAGGAGAAGAGCAAAAAAGTAAAAAACTGATGGGGAGGGAAAAGAGAGGAACACGTAAGGCAGGTTCGGCGTTAAACGTATGGGAAAAGAGAGCTTCTCAAAAACTCGATCGGGGCACCTACGGCAACGACGGACCGAGGAAAAGAGCAGAAAAAAAAAAAGGGACGACGCGCAATGTGCCTCTAAGCGAGAAGAAGCAGGGACCGTTGCGAGCGGCAAGGCATCGGCTGGGGCAAACTTGACGACAAAAGGAAAAATAGCAGGTCCCTTTCAAGAGAGAGGAGGGTAGGGTTCACGAACGAAGGCTTAGAATGACAAAAAAAAGCTAGAATGGGCCAAAGCAAAGCAGCAGTTAGCGCAAAAATCGCAACTCGTACACACCGCCGCAGCAAGAGGGAAAAACCCCAACGGAAGCAAAACGCGCCTGAAGAAAAACGGACTCCAGCAAAGGACAGAAGGTACTGGGTTTCCGCGGTGAGGCACTAGTTCAAAGGTCAAACTCAAGACCTGAGGACAAATCAAAAAAGTGCCGGATGCAGTGCTCTTCTGAGAGGAAGGAGAGGCGGACAAAACCAGATATGTGTGAACATGAACGAAAAAGGCGCAGGGGTAAAAGGGGGCCCCGATGTTGACTAAAGGGAGGTGAGAGCATAAAGCTCTCAAAAACAACGGGGGAGAGAGGAACTCACCGACCCCGAGTCCCTAGTCCGGGGAAAAAGGGAAAAGGAGCTTCTCCGGGGACATGGCAACACACATATATAGTGGAGGGTCAGCCAAGGGCAAAGGAGACGCCGAGCACCCAGGCCAGAAGGCGGTGTATAGGAAGTGGAAGGGGGGTAACCTCTTGTGAAAAATAACAGAGTGAGCTACCCTACTTCAACAAACAGATGAGGAACTTGAAGGAAGGGACGACAAGGCTTACGTCGGACAAGGGGGGTGCGGATCGGCGCGTAAGGGGGGGGGTAATAGGAGCAGGGTGTCTCAAACACATGCTTTCGCGGAACATTCCTAAGGTTACGCAAAATAAGTAGGCAGACAAGACCCTCCCCTCGGATTCTATTTCCTGAAACTCATAGGAAGGGAGGTTAAAATCAGTACCATACTCTACTCCTGGTCCACTCCATCAGAAAACTCTAAGGGAAAAATAGACTGGAACCCAGGAAGAGCCCTGTTGATGCGATGTGGCCAACGCCGCGTAGAAGTGAGAAAGAAGACTTACAGCGGGAAACCTCTATTAAAACGCAAAAAGAGGGCCACAGACCTTTCCAATCCTACTTACGAGAAAACGAACTTTGCCAAGGAAGGAGGAAACTTTGGGTGTGGGGGGATAAAAATGCATGTTAATCACAAATGACAGCAGAGGGGCAGAGACGAAAATCTCCTGCCCTTTGCAGGGGGGGGATGAGAAGGATGCTAGCCCACGCAGTCGAAAAAAGGGAGTAAACGTGTGACTGAAAAGAAAAACGCCTCGACACAAATAGTCTCTGAAGACAAAGAAGAGGGGTCAAACATCAAAACCCTAAGTGGAGGAGGCAAATAGGGATCATTTACTTACTTCTCAAGAAACTGAAAAAAAAGAGAAAGGGTGGAATTCAAAGGTGGGAAGCTAAGTCCCCACGTCCTATGAGTCTGGGGGGGCGAGCAGGACCACCCCTGAACGGAAAGGGTAGAACAGGCGAAGACCAAGCACTTAGCGCTTTTAAAGGGTCACGCAAAAAAAAACTGTAGGGAAAAACTCTAAGAAGTGCGAGCTGATCACATAATCTATAGGCAAAGCCACGAATACAGAACCGTGAGACGATTTAGAAGACCACGACCAGTCTTCATAAAACGTGGTGACTGAAAAGAAAGGGGCAAGAACAGGAAAGAAGGAAATGCCGTTGAAGAGGGTACACTTGTTTTGATGTCCAAGGAGCCGGGCAAGAACGTGAAAAACATACCCGTGATTCCGAGGGTGAGGCGAGCACAAGGAACCCGTAACCGAAAAGAATCGTCCTAGAACATCCGAGTCGACACCAAGGAGAAAAGGGTGATAAGGGATCGCGAGACATCTCCAGAAGGCACCAAAGAACAAGAAGGGGAGAAAAAAAGAATGAGTGGAGGGTGCCATCCAGGGCAGGTCAATACGAAGGAAGGAGGGGGGGAGACTTTAAATCGTGCTGGAACTCCGCTGACCACAGGGTAAGATGGGTGATGAATTATAATCTATGGAAAAAAGCTCGGCCGAGCGAGAAAAAAATCACACAAAACCCAAAATCTCTAGGTCACGATCACCATCCGGGAGCGGCCGGGCCGCGGGGAATAAAAGCACAGACACCTTCAACTCGATCAGACACATCTGGACACCGGGCAGTAAAAGGGGGAGAATCCAGGGGATGGCCCGGGGGAAGGTAGTCATAGGGAAACTAACCAACCTTAAAAACGTTCAGGGGTAACACTTCCTCCCAGGGGGTCAGGCCTCTTGCACAAAAAAAAAAAAAAGACTGGCAGGACGGAAGAAAGTTTCCAAAGAGGTGAAGACGATCGCCTCGTTCTCAAAAAATCTAACCTAAGGGGTACGACACACAGAACCAGGACGTCGAACGAAGAAACCTTCTTAGCAGAAGACGTCGACCGATTCGCCGACCAACGGATACAAGATTGGGGAACTGCCACAGATATGGAGGGGGGTGCAGGAAATAAGGGGCAGGCCCAACCGGCCAAACACCGGCTCGTCCATCCAGAAATTGGGTGAACTTGAGTGAAATCTCCTCCCAGGGGACATTCAGTGCCACTAAGAAATACCTGGCAAGGGACTCCTGAAGGACAGTGAAAAAAGAACCAGTCAGAGGAGCCTATCGCATCGGGAGGACACCGCTGCACGAGCCAAGCAGCGTCAAAGCATCAGGGCCTCATGGTAACACCCAAAGGGGTAAAATTAACAGCGATACTCCGGTATTCAGGGGGTAAACCAGGGGTCTTAAACATGAGATACTGCATGGGGGAGGTGTTTCAGAACGCAAATGGAAAATTCTAGACCGCGACCGGCGCTAGACTGGTCACAGTGGATCATGGAACTGACAGGAGGACATAAGTGAAGAAACCACAAGACGGGGGGAGAAGTTCACTGGGACGTCTAGAGCAGACAACAGCAAAGAAGGCGCCAGGAAAAAGTTAAATGCCCCACTTGTGCCGAAAAAGGGTGTACGCAAAGAGATGGGGTGGGCCAGCAGGACCCGGATGAGAAGAAGTTCCTCTGAGGCGACGGGAACAAGCAGCACTATCGAGTTTATCTCTTAAAAGCGAGGGGGGGGGCCCGCAAACAATCTGCAAAACGCGTGTGAACCGCCGGGTGGTACCGGACCACGTAAGCGATGGGACGATAGGGGAGTGGTGTACAGGGATTCCCGCAACGGATACCGGGCCCCGGAGGCGCCCAGTTAAGGGTACAAAAGGAAGATTTTGGGGGGAAAACGCAGTCCCGCAGCGGTACCAGAACTGACCCAGAGGTCAAACGGGAGTGTGCGGCGAACGACAGTAAAAACCTTCCGAAAGGGGGGAAGCTGTTTCGCAAGCGTCCCTGGGTCGGACGACAAAAAAACGCTTCAGGAAAAGGAAGAGGAGGAAGCTAAAGCGCTGCCAGACAGGAAAAAACAACGTCCCTGACAGGACGGCCAGAGGCGAGGGAGGGCTAAGGTCCGATTCGCCGGGGCGCCTTAAAAAGGAGGGGACTACAGGTTAAACCGGAGGGCGGCAAACTGCTTCTTGGACAGAAACTCGCGCGGGCCGGAAACTCGACAAGTGGGGAAAAACAGCGAAAACGCGGGGGCATCTCTAACCTGGTGTCCCGTCATCTCACGCTTCCGCACTTAGGACACCCTCAAGAAAAAATGAAAAGGTTTGAAAATCTTACGGAGAAGGTCAATAGCACCACCCGACATATTCCAGAACAAGAACCAGGAAACAGTGGCCGGACCACATTCCCAGAAAGTTCAAAAACAAAAGATGAAAAAAACCGGTGACCCTGAGTGGCAGCGCATGCTCCTGCCTTAGTTGAGGGGGACGAGCCTGGGGAGGGGGGGGGGGGTCACGGTTCCTTTCGGAACAAGGACGAAAAAGAAACATGGCTGCCAGGAACAGGTGGAGGAAAAAGGGGACCGCGTCCCCGCTATCTTTATTGGATAAAAATTAGACCACCAGAAAAATTCTCGCGAGAAAAAAAAAAAAAGCCTAAGGCGTAAGGAGGGGCACTCTCGCCACCTGAGGGGAGGGGGAAGAAAAAAGGGTGTCAGGTACCCTGGCAATTTGTCAGAGTCCCGCGAGGACGACGTCCTCTACTATATAAGGCATTCAGACCAAAAAAAAAAAAAACGGCCCAGGAAGGAAAGTGCTATTAGGTTTCTTGGAGAATCTACCCGCCGTACTCGGCTACGCAGCCAACAAGGGTCTCCTGAGACGGCCGGAAACGGTCATGGGGGTCAATTCACAAAAAGGGACCTCACCATCGTACGGCTCCTGTGTATTCGCCGTCAGAAACCAAGGATTACAAAAGACCCCGCCTCAAAACTCAGGAAAAAACAAAAAAAGGGGAGAGAAAAGAAAGAGTTATTTCGGAGAGTACCGGCCGCCAGTAGGTGACAGACGGAGGGAAATGCGACTCAAACTGGAGGAAGGGAGATGTGGGAGAACGGATGGGTTTTTAGCGACAAGGAAATAAGCGTCCCTACCGGCCGTAGCAAATTCTGCGCGCGTAGAAAAGGAAAGGAGGCAATCTAAAAGAAAAAAAATAGCACTTCAGAAACGCGCCGCCGAGTGGGGAGTTCGCGAATGAGTCGGAAAGAGGGGGAGGAAGTGAAAAGAGTGAGAAAACGCGGAAACGATGTCTGGGTCCGGCCGCCATACGTGTCAGCAACCAAAGGTCGAGAGAAGAAACAATGTCACAAAAAACGGCCGTGCACCCTCGGAGCTCAGGTGTGAAGTATTTGTCTCATTTGAAGAACTAAAGGCTGGAGAAAAGGAAAGGAGGGTAACGTCTTTCAAAGGTCGCCATGTAATCGAACCAAGCGTCTAGGAGAAGGCTCAGTCCGTTAAGAAAAAAATGCAAAGGCGGAAGACTACAAAATCTCGCCGAAGGGGCGCATGCGCATTCCACTCACAGTTAACGGTGGGGGAAAGGTCGCGGGGGAAAAACGTGGGGAAGTGTTGAAAGCGGGTGGATCCCCCACTGTCCAAATGGAGTGTCTGGGAACTGGGCGGACAAGCGTTAAAGCGCGCGTAAGACTACTTGTAAAAAAAAAAATTGCGGAGGGGGAATCAAAACAATTGTGACCAAAATGACTGGAAACCAACATGAGAAAGAAATACTCTTTTTGCGGAACAGTGGCTGGGTGCCGGGCCTAGAGGGCGAATGCCAAGAAGAAGAGAGACGCCGACGGGCTTGGCTAAAAGCTAGGAAGCCAACGGAGGCCACATCGACACCGGCGACCGCGAACTTGAGACCTCAAGGAACTTCCTTTGCAGAGGGGTGCGGTCGGGCTCGCAGGGCGCGTAAGAACGAAAAACATCAGGCAGTGGGAGGAGGCAGCGCCCGGAAACCATTGACTTCGCCGAAAGACGGAGGCCGCTGGTAAAAACAATAGACTAGGTCGACAAACATCCCGTCATACCTATTTGGGAAGATACAGTGGAGTGGTAAAACGGCGTAACCCGAAGGACGGAACACGAGCCGGGGACAAAGAAGAGATCCCTAAAGGATTGGAAAGACAGGTATCCGGTCTCAAAGCGGTAAGAAAGGACCAGGACCGGGAGGAGAACCCTAAAGTGGTTCCTAATCCTGCGGAGGCAACGAGGAGAGAAAGGCTGGGTAGGCAAGAAATGACAGCGGCATCAAAGAGATCGGGCTTCGGTTCGGGCAAGCTCCAGAAGGACAGGAATGGGAAAAAGAGTTTAAGTGCAGGAAAAACGACGGGGAGGGGAAACAAGTGGGGGCCAACTGGGGGAGGGGACGGGAAGGTCTGGACGACCCCCGGGGGAGGGGAGAAACTTCAAAGGAAAGGGAGCAAAACCTTTTTGGGGGGTGGAGACCGCCAGGGACCGAAACGGGATGCGAAAAGGTGGAAACCTGGACGGTTCCGCGGGGGAAGGGCGGACGGTCTGCGAATTTTGTGAGGGAAAAAATCAAAAAAAAGGAAAAAAGATTACCTCTCGAAGGGAAGGTCCGACGGGGGGAAACCCAAGGACAGGAGGGTATCGTCCCGACCACGGCAGTCTTTCAAAAAAGGCGAATCAAAGGCGTGTGTCTGGGCAGCGTGGCGAGATGATCGGATCGGGAACCGGGCACGCTGGTTAGCCTGACAAACGATCAAGCGGCCAACGGGGGCCAAATTCGGGCATCTTCTGGGAAACGCCGTCACCTGGACTGGTCAGAGGTAACGTGGGGAACAAGGGGGAAATGGTACTTTGAACGCAGATCATTTGAATAGGGGGGGGGCGAAAGAAGAAGGCGACACAAAGAAGAAATCTTGGCGGAACACACTCGTGCGGAGAAACACCCGTGGTCGGTCGCAGAAGCTTTCAAAGGGTGGGGAGAAGTTACAAGGGGGTCTGTTAACTTTGACGACCGGACGGAGGGGGGGGCGGAGGGAAAAACCTGCAGGATCGAGTTCATGGAGGGAACGAGCGGAAAGGGGAGGACAACGTAAGGACTGCGGGGACACTTCTGGTGGACCGAGTCATACAAAAGGCGGAAGGATCTACACGGACCCCACTAATTCGAAGGCCGGAGGAGGGTGCCCGATAACGGGATAAAGTACCAGGAACAGCCCTGGATGTCAAGTACAACCGGGACTTGCACGGGGGGGAAAGATGGGGATTGGAACGCGCAGGATGAAAGGGGGGTGCGGGCAAATCCCCAGCAGCCCATGCACGATAAAGCGGGGGGCTACAAACTAGATACTTCAAAGCGGTGTCTTTGGAGGAGAGGCTAGGAGAGGCGCCTTCTCTAAAGAGGTCTCGAAACATCAAGAAAAACAATCTTAAACCAACGGGGGGCGGTCTCAAGAAGACAACGCTCCCAGGAGGTGACCGACACGTGCCTGGCTGGACCTCAAAGTATCATCGTGGGTGCGAAAAAAGCTGGGAATGGTGGGGTCCGGGGCGCTGAGAAAAAGACAACCTGATAAAAACGGGTGAAATACCGGAGGGCTCCAAGGCACCGGAAGAGAATCGAGATAACGGCAGGAAGAGAGGGTTCTACTGGTTCGTCAGGGGGGAGAACGCCCTAAAGAAGAACCGAAGTGGCTAGAGAAGAGTGACCGCGGTTGGACAGCAAAAAAACGGGGCCGAAAAAAAAGACCCTTAACTGTGGGAAGGGGTTTGAAAAGGGAACTGGGGCTGGGATGACTAGGGAAAAAAAAGCGGTGAAGAAAGGGGTCGGGGTCCGCTACCTCTTCTCAAACTGATGCCGCTGGCCGGTACGTTAGGGGGGGGAATACTTCACGCCAAAAGAAGATTAGGACAAATAGAAAGGGAGTCGGCTGCTTCGGAAAAAAAAGCGGTAAGGGGATGGGCTTCGAAAAGTTTTCGAGTTCGGGCAGCGGGGTGGGTGCGTGAAAGTCAACAAACACACGATCCATACTGGGCCTTCGTAAGAAAAACCACTGTGTGAGGAAACAACGCGGCTTCCTCAACCGCGAGAGGGGTGGGGGCGGAAAAGGTCGATTCAGCCCTGAGGGTGCAAGGAATTGTCTGGGAAGGGTAGGTGACCGCGCCCAATAGAGGCTTGCCCGAAGAGTCTTACGGTTGGGTGGGGACCCCAACGAGAAAACTGACACGGGAATCGAAAAGGGGTGCGTGTTAACAGGCCTCGACTAGCATAAGTGATACAAGGAAAAGCTGGGGGTACTCTATCCAGAGGAAGGTCTGTCATCTTTGTGCTTACTACAAGAGAAACAACAAAAAAAAGGTCCGCAAGTAAGAGTTTTCAAAACTGGGGTCCAGGGGAGAAGGGAACGAGGGGGAAGAGCTTCTGTCGGCTAAATCCGAACGTACGTCGGCAGAAGAGAGGAGCAACAGATTTATACCAACTTGCCAAGAGGATCCACCCGGAAAGGGGGCACGACGAAGCTCTCGCCAGACTCAAAGGGGGCGTGAAGGAGGCCGGCATAGGAGGGTCAGCACTTTCATCCTCATAAAGATGACATGACAGCACGCGAAAGGGTGCGTCAGTTTCGAAGGCAAGGGTACGCAGGAGATGAAAAAAAAGGCAAACACAGGAGTAAATATCCTGTGAAAGCACAGGGCCACAATCCGAGGCAACGGGAAAGAAATACCAAAAGGAGGAAAGTCTTGGCTGAAAAAAGAAGAATATACATAGCTTTCCGGGATCCTCTGCGAGGACATAAGGCCGTGTTAAAAGGGGAGGTTATCGGCACTAGGGTAAGGCAAAAAAGTCGAGGGCCGCCGGCCCAAGTTTAGAAAACCGAAGGCCGGGGGGGGGAGGAGCAGTCCTCAAGAAAGGGGAGTTCGAAAATGGGCACATATATGGGATGGGGACAATGACAGCTCAAGTCGCCGGGGTCAGTGTGACCAATACGAGGGGGAAGGGGGGAGTTATGTCCCAGCA
>Ga0179593_1466623_pt1 | contig 16326 bp, 20 predicted proteins | sample CZODoug2_1_08_16_FD_185931 | JGI IMG/M metagenome (GOLD analysis project Ga0179593, IMG submission 185931) | Vadose zone soil fungal communities from Angelo Coast Range Reserve, California, USA - CZODoug2_1_08_16fungal (PacBio error correction) | ecosystem: Environmental > Terrestrial > Soil >...
AAAAAAAAATCCTGGGCTTCTCTCCTACCTGAGAGAACCGGAACGGACGGTGACCCCCCAACACGATTAACGACGCGGTTGCCCAGGCAGACCTGGAAAAACTTTACCTCGGGGGTTAGCGCGGCCACCTCAGGCCCATCGCCCCGCAGAGAACTGAGTCAAGCAAAACGCGTTCTTCGGAAAAGACTGGGATCTGAATGTCCTCCCCTAGAGCCGCACCGATCAGAGTCTTAAGAGACTCACGATGGAAGGAGTACAGGTAGTTTCGCGCTAGAAAGTCCTTTGGGGAGCCGGGGGCCAGCGCGGGAAAGTCTACGTACTAAAACACCAAGACCCAAGAGGGGGAGTAAGAGGGAGGGGGGGTTGGCGATCAGCAGGCAAAGCTGCGCACGCCGGAAGGTTCGCTTGTCGCCGATCCACAACCCCCGACGGAACTCACTAAAAAAAAAAAAAATCAAAGTGCGATGTGGCTGGCGCACAGTCAGGGGGTGACAAGACAAAAAGGTCCCCGGGGAAAAAAGCACGCGAAGGGAGATACCGACCCCCAAACCCACCGCCCCTTCCACCCCAAGCAACGTGGAGGAAGACGGTTCGCCGACCAGGCGCAAGGTAACCTCGGAAGGGGCAACAGGGTACGAAAGAGACAAAGAACTGCCGCGGGAGAAGTGAAAACGCAGTCCACTAGACGGGGAAGTTCACGGAGAGCTTAATTCAAAATAAAGCAAAACGACACCAGTCAACGGGGGGGGAGGCTCCTCATTGGGAAAAAAAAGCGCCCGCACGTGCGTCCCAAACGATGAACACGCAGAGAAAAAGAGGGCAAGGCCGAAGATCGAACGTTCGTCCAGGGGTTTGAGACCGGAGAAGCACATAGTCGAAACCGGAGATCGGGCAAGGGGATGAAGGTCAGCAAAAAAAAAATACAGGGGGACGTCAGACTGCGAGCAGGGGCCAAAGGGGCGGGAGAGAAAAAACATAAATTTACGTACGGAAAATGCAAAGGTCGTTATGGCAAGGGTTAGCGGGACCGCCGTAAACGGCGCCCCGCCCCGGAAGTCGCTCGGGTGCAACTCGAAAAGTAAGAAGCTGGTGAAAACACGGGGTCGGGAAAACGCAGGTAGTGGAAAAGTGCGAAACCACTCTTACCGGGGGTCCAAAAGGAAGCGGGATCACGTCGGCATAAGGACGGCCATACCCGAAAAGGACTGCCGAAGAAACAGTCCGTAGAAAGGTTGAAAAACGGGAGCCGCCGGAAAAACAAAAGAAAAGGCGAAAAAAAAAAAGGAAGAAGAAGGTCGGCGCGAGAAGAAATCAATTTGGGGCTGGAAAGGACGTCAAAACCAGTCCCAGAGCAGCGGAGCATGTGTGATGAGAAAGCAAGAGGAGAAAACTCGGCGGAAAAAGCCTTCAAGATGCTTGCAGAGCTGGGCGGTGACTGTCACATGTCCGGACTGGAAGCCAAGCCTGGGAAAAGGACCACGGCCCCCGCCAAAAGAGGTTGGGTCTACTCCTAAGGGAGAGAGAAAGATTACCCGGGCAAGGCAAGTAGCCAGGGAAGACGAACAAACTTAGGGGATTAAATAAATGAGAGGACTCTGCGTGCCCGGTAACGAAGAAGTCCTTCTCAAATTATGAAGAAACACGCCCGATGGGGCAAGAATGCAACTAACATCAAAAAGGGACCGGAAGGGTCGGGGAGGGCACGGGCCAAGTTGAACACACCGGCATCTCTGAAAGATAGGGCAAGAATTCTGTTCTCAAGGAAACAAGGCGATATGCCTCATCATCACAATCTCAAAAAACGGAGGGGGAGACCGGATCGCGGTAAAAAAAAAAAAAACACATTGCGATAAATCTGAGAAGCACCATTCTCTTCAAAGGAAGCTGTTCCCGGCCCTTGTGACCAGGAGGTTCTCCCAAGGGGAAAAAGGAGCACGGCGGTGATCGGCAAGGCGAGTGGAGGGAAAAAAAACGCTGATGCCGCAGAACGACGGAAAAACAAAGACCCCAGGAGGGAAGGTTAAAACCTTGAGTCCCCCGAGGGCTGTTGAAGACAAACCCGCTGGCGGGGAACGCCGCCAGTCTCGTCGGGGTGGGCCGAGTGAATCCTACAACGAAGCCAGGCCGATCACATTTGAGACTAGGACATGAATAACAACCCCCCCTTGCATACCGTAATAAATGCGAGGGAATTCCGAAAAAGTTGTATTCGTGTAGATAGACTACCTCAAGAAAACATGCTAGCAGGCTGACTGAAAACGTTGGCGCGTCAGGAAAGGGTACCAACTCCCCTATTCCTGAGCGCTCTTGGCTGGAAATATTCAAAAAAAAAGACGCACGGCTGCTCCTGAGGAAGAACATGCGCCTGCCTCGGGGGTATCACTAGGACTCAGGGGAGGGGGTTGGGGGGGAGACCAGCGTCTAATCAACCCCCTTGCAACTGGTGTTCGTTGCAGGAGCAAGGAAACATGCCCCAATAAAACCTTCCAGTAGAAATATGTGTGACTTCATACCTAGCAGCTGGGAGGTCAAAATCTTTCGACCAAGGGACCTGTCCCATGATTTATAGTCTTTCGGCTTCGTATTGGAAAAGAAATAACCTTAGAACGAAAGGTAAGATAGGAGTCTATGTAACTCAAAGGCAAAAACTTTCATCCTTTTCACCCAGGTAGGTCTCAAGAAAAAAAGTGATGCTCTCGTGCAAGCAGGAAAATTGCAAAACGAGGGTTGTTTATAGACAGGCTACAAGAACCGTAAAGGAGGGGAAGAGGTCGAAGGGAAAAACACGGACCACACGGCAGGACTCAGCGCACTCTCAACGAGACTACTGGGGGGTAACGGACCAGCTTGGAAAGATTCTTGGAAGGAGGGGCACAAACCATTAAAAGGGAATAATTCTAAACCCTGACACGCCGGACAGGAGGCACGAACGACAAGCATCTGCGCGGTGCCAAGACAGGTTGATGACGAAAAGAAATTTTAGGAAAAAATCATCGACTTGGGACGACCTCAGACGCCGGGGGACAGGGACGCCGGCGATGCTGGGTCCGCTAAGACCCGCATAACACAACCGTCGCCTCAGAAGCACGTTGTAAAAGAGCTAAAGAAAGGGGGACCCGTCGATTCTCTATACGGTCTTCAAGGCGGGGGGGGGATGAGCCCTCGAGGCGTGGAGTTGAGACACGTCGGACGTCATCAATCTGCGGATGTCTCCACCTGCCGGAGGGTACGCCGAGGGGGTCAAAAAACAAGTCTAGAGAGTGAAAGACTAGTAGGGTGCCCTCTTCTAACACTGGTTAAGAAGAACACGCTTCGGAATTCCCAAAAAAAGACAAGGCCAGCCAGTCAAAAAGCAAGAAAGTAATGGCCAATAACAAGTTAAAACAAGCCCCCGGCCCACCCATGGGTACCCACGGAGCTGAAGGGAAGGGAAGGCGGCCCGCAGGAAATGGTCCGGGAGCGGGGCAATCGCCCCGGCGCGGGGGTACCAAAAGGCCCTGCTCGGTGGAGGGGAAAAAGTTTCTCTGGAGGCCCTTCGGTTGTACTAAGTGTGGGCCCGAAGGGGCGAAGGTAAGGAAGGCCAAAAAAAACACAGGGCGACAGGGACCGTGGGCACGCCGAGGGTGTCTGAAAAAAACTCGAAGGCAGATGGGGCAGACACGGGGTAACCCCAAAGGAGGACCAAACTCCCAGACCGATTCCCATATAGGGTAAAGAAATCAGGAAACAAAAGTCAAACGTGCGGGAGACAAGGCAGCGTCGTACACACGGGCCTACTTCCGATCAGGAAAAGAAGCAATGACGGACCCGAGGGCAATTAAGGTTAGATGTCAAGATGGGGAGAGGGGAAAGCCTCCAGATGACCTGCGCTCGTCGAAAAGAGAGGAGATAGACCAATAGACTGGAAAGAGGGGGATATATGTTTCCACGTGGCATAGATCAAAGAAGCTTTTCCCACCATGGAGAGGGACCGGACCCCAGGGGTCCAAAATTTCTTCTGGGCACTTGAGGAAAATGAAACAGGGCGGGAGTCCAAAAGAAAAAAAGCGCAGCAACTTCAACGGTTCCGGAAAAAGGGTCAAAGTGACAACACCCCGTGAAGCGAGGGGTTCTGCATGAACCTGGCAAAGGGACATACTCGAAATCAGACCGTTTATATTGAAAGGGGGAAAGATCGTGGACTGGGGGGAGACATTGGGATGAGGCATCAGTTGATGGTATTGATGGGAAATATGCGAAAACTTAACTGGTTAAAAACACGGTGAGATAGGGTAGATCGATAGAAGGCAGAAGCAAAAAACAACTCCTAAAGCAGAGGAACCCGATATGCCATTGACTAAGCATTCAGAGAATCCGGCAACCTAACATTCGGAAAAATACTTATTCGGAAGGAGCGTGAGAGACCGGGGAAGGTGCCCAGCAATATCTGGACCTGGAGGAAAGGCCGAACCTTTGGGGGTATACTGCTCAATCGGAACGACAAAAGACTTCTGAAAGAGGCTCAGTTTCATGATTGTGGACACCCGGGTATTATACTGGACGCAAGCCTGGATGGGAAAAGGGTCGATCAACAACAAAACTTAGAAAGGAGGAAAAGGAAGTAACAAGCCAGGAGAGGCCGTCCCGGCAAACACTCGCAAAAAACGCGACCGGGCAGGGACCCTTTGACGGAAGGTGCCCCAGGACCTCAAAGGAAAAACGGCACAAAAAGAAAAAAAAAAAGAAAAACCCGAAATCGGAGGCAAAGCTAGGTTAGGGAACGTACGACCAGAGAAGGAGAGTTGGGCTCAGGAAGTTTGGGTGCAGGAAGGGAGGTGGAACGACTTAGGGCATTGCGCTCTCGGGAGATCTTCTGAGGCGGGTGTTTGGAGTGCAGATAGCGGATCTCTAAAGTACACGAGAGAAAAAACGGGAAAAAAGCAAGTGGGATCAGAAAGAAAAAGGGGGAAGCAGAAATTGATAAAAAGAAAAGAGGTAAAAGCAGGGGGGGAGGTCTGGAGGGGGGGGGACGGAATAAAGGATAGTGATTTGCTAGGCCCAGACGAAACAGGCGAAAAAAAGAGCAGGAACACGGGGACAGTGCAAAAAGATGGCCGAACTGAAAGGAAAGCGGAGAGCAAAAAAGACGAGGATGGGGGGATGCCTCAACGGGACCGGAAACAAACGGCCAAACCCCCCTGTGCACCGAAGACGAAGAAAAGGTCAGGATAAAACGTCCGGTATCCGGCAAAAGGGATGGCAACAAATCGGCAGAAAAGGGGACACGCCAAAAATCAGTGGCGATGCGAGAGCGGTACGGGGGAGGGAGAAAGGAACAAATCGTGAAAAGCCACATGGCAGAGTCTGACAGAAGGGGGGGCGGCTAGAAGATTGCGCGGAAGGAAGAGACAGTCAGGCCAGCGCAAATTGGGAGGAAAAAACAAGAGGCAGTGGAAGGCTGAAAAGAGTTCATAAGGGGAGTGTAATGCTCAACTCCGGGGACAGAGACAAGACGGACCTTCGAGTTAGCAAAAAATAAATGCTTCACCGTCTGAAATCAAGGGGAGCAGTAACGTAAACCAAGTACAAGGAAAACAATAGACCGACCTGGACATCAACTGCTACACTCAAGAAAAACCAGAAATCGTGTCGACCAAAAGAAATCGTGTATAAGTCACAGGTCTACCTTCACGTTCCCGGCTGTGAGGTAAGGGAAAATGGAAGTTTACTGTCTAAAAAGGGTCTTTTCAGGCCTCATATTGTTGGCACTTGGGGGGGCTTGAAATCTGGGGCTGGGAATTACCTGAAGGGAAGGCGTTAAAAATGTAGATAAAGCTTAAGTGTACCCTTAAGAGGACACCATCAAGACACCTCGATACCTCTAAAAAGGTTCCACACCGACGATCTCCAAGCATGTGAGGTCAGGACCTCAGAGATGAGGCCAACGGCCAAGGAGAAAAATCAAATCTCTAACAGAAGTCTTCAGACGAAAAAAGACGCGAGAACCTTACGGAAACCGTCTTCCCTCTTTTCCCCTGAGGAAGGGGGGCGAAGGGGGAGGCCGAGGGGGAACACAGGTGCCAGCCATCGCCGGAGGCAAACCGAGCAGGATGAGGTGGCAAAGCCGGAGTAGGATTGAAAGACAAGCGTCTGTCCAGAACCGCATCTGGGAACTCAAAGAGATGAGGGGAAAGGGGGCTCACCAGCAATGCGTGCAGGTAGGGGAAAGAGAAAGTTATTGTAAAGACCGGCCCGAAGAGGTAAAGAGAACGTAGAAAGTCCACCCAACGGCACGGCGAGGGGAGAAGAGAAGGGGGGAACAGTGCATGAAAGGAAAAAGATTCTAAAAAGACGTTAAGGGTCAGAATGTAGATAAACACAAAAAAGAAAGAAAGCAGGTGCAACGAAGAATCATGGCAGAATGTGAATGCGCCGTCCGGGGTGACCAGGCGGGCCTGACCTGAGCAAGAGAAAAGGGTATAAGCGAAGGGGAAAGAGAAGGGCAGACGGACAAGGAGCACTCCTCCTCAGAGAACCGAAAGGGGCCGGTAATACCTTAAAAAAAATCTTTTCCGCCGCGGCGAGTAAAAACCAGGCAAATATGGACTAAGGGCTGTCACGGAGCCGAGAGAGCTCCGGAAGAAAAAAAAAGGGGGGGAAATGCAAACGACCGCTGGGTACCAACACAACCACACCTTGGAGACAGCTGAGCACCAAAAAGCACTGGGGACTCTTTTCCTGCCGAAAGGAAGCAGCCGTTGCGGGCATGGGTGGTGGCTCCAGGGAAAGGACCCACCAAAGGAAAACCGACATCGGGTCAGGTTGGACGAAGGTCAGGGACAGCGCCAAACTGGTGGACAAGGAACTCATGAAGAAGGTGAACGTCACGCAGAAGTTCTGCTAGAGTACACTACTGTGACGAAACGGCCAGGAGAAGGCTTTAGTAGCAACGGGGGGTGAGTAAAAAAAAGCGTCCGTCATCAAAAAAATGGAAGTAGAAGGGGATTAGACCATCTTCAAACCAATATAATGTAGAAGAGGCGGATGGACTCCATCTTTGGAAAAAAAATTGTCGGAAAAAACGCCTGTGGAGCCCAGGGAAACCACTCTTAAAAAGGTTTGTACCATTGAAGTCTGGCCTCTGAGGCAGCTGGCAGGGGGAAAGCCGCAACTTAATTCAGTAGAAAAAAGGGGACCGTGTAGGACCTGTTAAAAAAGGTGCCCTCCGGAAAGGGCAGGTAAAAAGGGGGCGTAAGAAGCAAGAAGGTAGGAGCCCTCTCAAAAAAAACGTGGGTGAGGAAAACCTGATGAACGGAACAACGGTCACGTACATCTGGCCGCATCCTGTTGAGAGACATATCGCCTAGTAGAAAAAAAGGAGGAAAGAAGGTGGCAGCGCTGCTCGTACATTGGCAAGGGTGAAGGAAGGAATGACCTTGTCAATCCTGGGGGACATGAGCCAAATCCCCTCTACCCAAGGGTGTATTCTTAAAATTAAAACTTTAGCAAGGGAGAGGGGCCCATCCACTCATTATTGCCGGAGCTCGAAACAAAAAAAAACGATTAAAGGAAAAGATATATATACTTAATAAGAGGGGGGCCTTCGATCACTAATGAACCAGGAGGAGTACGAAGAAAAACCACCCAAAATGGCGAGGGAGGTGCAATTAAACCCGGGCACGGTTCGAGACTAACCATTAAAAGTAAACAGCAGCGGAACTATCTTCATCATGAGGGGAAGAAGAGTTAATCCAAAAGAGAATCATCACCCAGGAGAACGAGCGACTTTACTTCTTACTGCTGGGAGTGTTCCTAGAAAAACACGTGTAGGTAGTAGGGGGGGAAACTAAAGAGGACTGCGGAACAGAGACAGTAAAGGTGCAAGGAGGGAGAAAATGACCATGTCAAGGAGGGTGAGAGACGTAAGGGTAGTACGGCCTAACGTTGCCTCCGAGAAAGAAGAACCACTGCAACCCGAGAACGGTGGGTTCGAACCTGGGAGAAAAAGGGTGGAACTGAAAAAGAACAAGATCCAAAAAAAAGAGTTATCTGTACTGGGTTTCCGAGTGTGAGGGGAATACCCCGCGCCATCAAGCACCCGGAGGGACAAGGCCCCGCGGCGCCAAACGGTGCTAATGTCTGGCGTCCGGCACCTAGGAGGGTGTCGCAACGCCAGCTTCAGGATAGGACCCACCTCTAGGGAAGCGGACTTGAATCACTGGGGGTGCTCAGGGTAGAACTGGAGGACAAAGGACACTCTTGAATTCGCTGGTCGGGTCCCGAAAACCGGAAACCACTTCAGACGAGAGGAGGAAGGCAAAGAGTTCGCCGCCAAGGGAGGGGCTCATCTGGCAACAAGGACTGACGCGGAGGGTGGGGGTAAAATCGGCGAAGAAACCTGGCCGGTTTTCAAACGTTACTGAGAGGTGAAAACTTAAAAAAAGCGGCAGAAGGGGGACTGAAAGTCGTCATCCGTAAGGGTTGACATAAAGAGGAAGGTCAAACAGCGTCGAAGAAAAGGAAAGAAATAAGAGATGGAGTCGTCGCATGTCCAGGCAAACCTGGAAAGTATCCCTCACGGGACCGGCTATTCGGGGGCGCATTCTCACAAGGGGGGCCACCACTTTCCCTGGGTCAAAACTGGAAGAAAGTGCACAGCGCACTGTGAAAAAAAAGTGATGGCTAGGAATGTCGGGGGTTGGTGACTACTTAGGGGACCAAACAGTACCGTAATTGGATATAGGAGAAAAGGCAGAAATGAGGGAAACAAATTCGAGGGGGAAAAACATTGAAAACTAGAAGCATTGGAAGGGGAGACTACGTCTTACACCAGACTGTAAAGATAAGCAGGTGCGGAACCATAACGGTAGAGCCTGAAGCACGCAAGGGCCCGTCGGGAGAGCAACCGATGAGGAGGGAGGAACCATCAGATAAAAAGTTTGGGTTTGTGAGACCTAAAAACTTGGATTACCAATAAAGAGTAGACCTCAGACTAGGAGGGAACGACGCTGGGGGACGAATTAAAAACCAACGAAATAAAAAGAGAAGAAAGCCAAGGACTGATAAGGGAAAGAGAAACTTCCCTGCTTAGAGGATCTGTTGTTGGGGGTGTGTTCGCAATCGGATTAGTCCAAGCTAGGTGAAGGCGGCATGGTCGGGGCGGAGCATCGGCCGTCACCCGGGGTACATGAGGAGGAAACGGAGGTTTGTTGGTCCTGGCCGGGAGGTAATCTCGGGTGATCTCGGGGGGAAAGGACTACTTTAACCCTTCGCTCGCTAACACCTGCACGGAAAGAACATGGGTAATGGCCAATACCCAGGGAAAGGAACACTTCAGAAAATTTCCCACAAAACCACGGAGGAAATGCAAAAGGCCCCTGGGATCCCGGTACTGAGCGGGAAAGTTTACAAAAAACTAAACGGGAATGGAATGAGGGGTCACCGTCAAACTCGCGTTTCAAGCAACTGAAATCTGAGGCTGCTCGGGGGTCTAAAAGGGTTACTCGGTGGTTTCCGACTGGGGCACAGCTAAAAGTTGAGGCATCCCGGAAAAAGACAGGGGTGAGGAACAGAAGTGCCGGATGGAATAGAGGGTAAAAACAGGCGGTACCGGAAAAGGAAGGGCGGGGAAAAACGCTCCAAAAGGCAGTGGGACTCACCGGGGAGGCGGGACTGCAAAAGGGAACAGTCTTGCCGGTCACCTAATTAAGACAAGACAAAAAAAGGGAGAAATGACGACCAAGCCGGCAATGTCCGTAGGAGGGCACGAGTAGCTGGTCGCCGGCAAGAGAAAGTCGAAAGCCCCGATGGATCGAAAATATGCAAGGCAGAGCTTTGAAATAAAGGGTAAGGAGAAAGCGGATGGGCTCTGGAACTAAGCTTTCAATGACACCAAAGAAACAGGAGAAAGGGTGTTACGGGGGGGTGAGGGGAGTTCAACCGGGTCAGGCATCCACCCAGACTTAAAGTCGAAATAACAAAGGGACCAGGCGGTCATCTGTACGGAAAAAAAACAAATGTTTACTAGATGTGTTCAGAAGGGGAGCCTTGAGAAAAGAACATCACTAGCCGTTAGAAGTCCAGGGACAGCAATACCGCGCTTGGGGAAAGGGGTGAAGGGTATCAGTTATGGATTTCGGGATCTAGGAGAAGAAGGTGCACGGTTCGATCGGGGTTAGAAGTAAGGCGGAAGGGAAAAGCCAAAAAAAAAGACTAGAAGGATACCGAGACCAAGGAAAAGCAAGTGAAAAGCAATCACGGAAAAGCCCAGGGAAGCAAAAGAAGATTCTGCAGTAGAGGGGGACCAAAGATGGGGCTTTCAAGACATGAGTCGTAGGACGGCGAGAAAAAAAAAAGAGTTTCTTCCTAAAAGTCATCATGGAAAGAAAAGGTGGAACCACGGATCGACTTGGAGGGGAACTTTGGACCGGTTGACTACGGGGAGAGAGTCATAGAGACTCACAAAGGAGAGTAAAAGAGATGGGAAGAAAATACATAAGGAGGGGATACCGTCCAGCCGCAAGAAGACTCAAGGCCAGCGTGGAGTTTGCAAGCAAGCAAAGTGACTCAAAAAAAACAAAGAGGAATAAGAACGGAACCGATGAAGATCAGAGGGAAAAAACGATAGTGAAGCGACCGGCCGACGACGAGTTTTATAAGGGTAAGGGAAGTTCAATTTAATATTTTAAATGAAGGAGGGGAATTGAAAAGAAGAGATAAATATGTGGGTCTTGTTTTTGGTTGGGTCAGTTCAAAAATCGATCGAGGAGAAAATTACAGTCCGAACAGGGGGCACACATTCATGTGAAGCAAAGAAGAAAGAACCTGGAGCAGATAACCAACGTGAGGAAAAAGAAGGGTAAGGGAGGGGAAAAAACGGACATTATATGATGTCAGGAGCCAGCAGACAAATTGAGACCAGCTCGTGCAAAGGGTTGTAAAGGCCAAAAAAAAAACAGCTTCACTAAAGTGACAGGCGATGGCAGGGTGGTCGGGAACAGATTAGAGGGTACGGACAGACCCGTTAACGGGAACCAAGAAAAAAAACCTTGAGAAAGGTCAGGAACGAATGGTCACCATCTATGGCTCGCCATGGGCACACCCAGGATCAGGAAGCAGTATTGGCATCAAAAAGACGGGGCAAGATATCGCGGTCGAGGGAGGGACACAGCGGAAAGCGGGACTCAAGGAAAAGGTCGAAGGTGAGTAGGGTACATGGGGGGGGGGGGGGGGGGGGGGGTGGGGGGGGGGGGGGGGGGGGGGGGGGGGGGGGGGTTTGGTGGGTGGGGGGGTGTTTGTGGGGGGGGGGGGGGGGGGGGGGGGGGACTGGCAGAATTAAGGAGTGCCCGCAAAAACACAGAAAGAGAACGTTTAGAAATTTCGGGACGATACCGTATAATGGTGAATAATGTTCCGCCGTTGGAGAAAGATATCCAGAAGGGCACTCGAGTGAGAAAAAAATTATAACACCGGGAGGTAATCAACGGTTAGGGAAAGGGTACATATCCCAAGGAAAAAACCGGAGTCAAACCCGTCGGACAAACCGGAGAAACTGAAGAAAAAGACAAGGGCGACAAGGCTGGATAGGAACCGAAAGGCACGTTAAAGGAGGGACGAAGCCCTGTCCAAATAAAGACGGGCGACAGTTGCTTTTCCAGGATCAGGGCTTTGGCAAAGGTTAGTCAGATGAAATTTCGGACTTGGGGAAAAGACTTTGAAGGGAGGGAGGGTCAACTTCGAGTGAGCGCGGCAGGGAATGGGTCCAGGAAGACTAGGGCAAAAAAGATCAAGAGAAAATGACACTACCGGAAGTCACCCGACGGCGTACCCTACAACTTTAAGGACCTCCGGAGAGGTATGGGGGGAATCTACCGAGACAACTCACTAAGGAAAAACAGTAATAGGGCACTCAAGGACCGATCGAGAGAGAAAACGAAAATTTTCTAAACGTCGGTACACTTATAGGGTAACAGGGGTCTTCCGGAGGAAGGGTGGAGGACATGTACTTGTTTTCAGCGGGAAAAAAAAACCATGAAAACAGACCGTCTGGATCATCACCGAGGGCCTTTAGGGTCCGCACAGGGACGGGGAAGTACGAAAAGAATAAAACGTAAGGTCCCTCAACGAAAATGCTTGGAAATGACACGCACGGAAAATGGCTTAGGTGTTGCGGCGCGGAATAGGACAAGTCAGGTGGAAGCCTTTCAGCCGCGGGAAGAGAAGGAGAAAGGAGAACCGTCCATAAGAGTATACTCATAATGTGTTGACAAACAGATAAAACAAGCGAAAAAGAGCCTACCGTACGGTTTGAAACGGGGCCGTGTCTCACGGTAAAACCCTCCTTAAAAACTGGGAAAGCAGAGGGTGATATTTTCAGCAGCAGTCGGACAATGGATGCCCAAAGGGTGCGCCGGGGAGGGGAGCGCACTACTAAATCGCCTCCGTGTTCAGAAAGACAAAACAAAAAGCCGAGATAAAAATGGGCCATGACTCGCAACGCTTTGAAAGAAGCTGAGAGGGCCCGAAGAAAAGATGACGAAGGGGTCATGTCAGATGAAGGAAATGAAAGCTCCGAAAAAAAGAAAAAGCAGGGGGCGCGCAGCTGGTACACAACCGAGAGAAAAGTGCGCGCCAGAAAATGATTCACCCCAAGGACGGGAGGAGGAAAACTCTTTGTCGGAAAGAAAATAGTCAATCCAGGGCAATGTGTGAATCACTGAAAGAAAAGCGTCCGACGAGGGGCAATTTTTAAGAGGAGGAAAAGAAAAGGGGGGAAGACAATGATAGCAGGTGGAAGGAAAAAGAGTGCTAGGGAGAAAAAGAAAAGGCTGGCGAAAGTTTCTTTAAGAAACGTTGTTGACAGACTTAGAAAAAGGGCTCCCCTCAAACTTATCGATGCGCGGGGATAATCGGAACCCGATAGAAAGAGCGGAGAAAAGGGGGGGAGCATTTACTCGCGGTCCAAATGGCGAACTAAGAGGAAGAAGGTTGTAAGGGGAAGTGCTTTGATAAGTCGGAAAGAAGCGAGCCTGACCTACGGGGGGGAAAAATGATAAAACCGCAGTGGGGGGAGGGAAACAGTGACAAGGGGGGGGACCCTCAGCACTCCGGTGCACCCGTAGTCACGTCCGAAGACTGAGGCATACCGAGACAAAATCCACTGGTTGCGTGAGCGATCCGGTCAAAAAGCGGGAAGCTGAGAAAGGGGTGTGCGAAAGAATAGATGCTGGAAACTCGTCAGAAAAAAAGGATGCAGATAGCCGCTGCAACTTTTGACCTTCAGCTTTTTCAAAAGGGAAAACCGTTCAAACTAAGGGTAACCGTAAAGGAAGCGTCAACTCGCCACCTCTGGGGGTGGTAGTAGTAAAATAAGAAGAGCCTTAGATAGTTACACTTTCCAAAGAGTTTCCGTAGAGAAGAGAAAACAACACGGAGGGGGATGAGGACAAGCGAGAGAAGGAACTCCAGGAAAAAAAAAGGAGGCAGTAAAAAAACGCCACACAGGGGAAACGATTGGGAAGGCACTGGAACAAAAAAAAGGGGCCCATGTCACTGGCTGGCCGGCACCATTGAAGAAAACCACAAAGAAGAGGGGACCCTCGGGCAGCAAGAGGAGAAGAGTCATCCCCTTAACACCAGTGAAACTCTGGGTCTCTGGGGGGGCGGAAACGAGAAGCCCTCAAAAACTTGGAGGAGAGGAGAGCCGACCGGAGGGCAGGAGGGGAACAGGTTACGCCCGTGAACAGCGTGGGCTCCAAGGTGAAAAAGGTCACATAGTCTGTTGTCCTTCCCTGGGAGGCTTCACTAAAGGATTCAAGCCAAGAAAGACGGCCTTACAAAGGAAAAACGCACGTTGGTTCTGAATGGCTCAAAACAGAGGAAGGACAGGACCTCTACAAGGGGGGCGCAAGAAATATCTGAGATAGAGGGGGGAAAATGCTATCAATCCCAACGCCAGCTAGCCTAGAAAGCCTACCACGAGGGGCGATCAACCCAAACGTAAAAAAAACCGAAAAGGCTACGGGCAAAGTCAGGCACATCCGTCGTGTCAAGGACTCCCGCCCCAAGGAAGGCAACAGTAGGGAAACGTACAGCAAACTGGATGGCTCAGGGGAGGAAAAAAAAAAACGGTGAAGAGAGCGGGGTCAGTCAGGAAAACAACCCATGTAAAGCACGGAAGGTCTCGCTTAGAAAAAAAAAGTTCGCCAAGATGGGGGGCTTGAAAAGCAAAAATGGAGTAAAGGGGGTGGGGGAAACCATCTGGAGACCCCAATTGACCTTTTTTCGTGAAGAGCGGAAAGGCCCTCCTTAAAATGCAACGTCGCGAGGGGAAGGCGTAAAGCGAGTCGTCGGAACACGGTCGCCGAGGCTGGGAACCATTAGGGGGAAAAGAGAAGTGCTTCGGATGCCTAAACGGATCCCTAATCCGATATTCGTGTCAAAGGCTCACCGGACCCTGGCAGAAAAATGGAAACCCGTACTGCGGAAAGGAAAAAGAGCAAGGAACTCGGGAAGCGGCTTGGGGAAGTCTTGGGACGACTTAGACAAATACCTTACCTGTTATGAGATCTGAGAGAAGTTAACAGAAAACATATAAAAAACAACTTCGAGGACGAAAGACGCGGGCAGCCGGGCGAAGGCGTACGGACCAGCATTGACCAGCGCGGAAGGGATTCCAACGGAAAAACTCGAACCGCCGAAAAGGCCGCAGGGGTCGAAAAAATAAAAGAGATCGTGAGGAATCAGATGAGCGTAAACTCAAATCTTGCGGGGGGGGGAATCAAAGCGTGCGGGAACTCAAACGAGGCGGGGGGGCCTGCCTGATTGACGCTCGGAAAAAAAAAAAAAAGCAGTAAGCACTCGCATCCCTCAAAGGGGAAAAGCGCCGGGGAAGAACGGGGGTCACCGGACGGCATGAGGGAGAAAGGAGGTAGTCTCAAATCGGGCCCAGAATGGGATGGTGAATTAGGGCGAAAATCAAGCGCGGCAGCGCAAATACAATGAGGGGAGTAAGGGGACGAGGGTGTGGACACTGAAAGGGGACGAGGGGAGGCGGAGGTGGTGGTTGCCCGGTAGAAGGGAAAAAGAGGAGATCCAACACGCTGCCGACAGCCCATGAAAAAGAAAGGGGAAGCACAAGTCACACATCAGGGGCCTCCCAGAACACCAAACAGTAAAAACTCAATTTTGAGGAAAGAAAAAAGATAATGTCAAGGGGTCCTTGAGACACCGCCGGAAACGTGAAGGGGCGGTGGAAAAAAACGCTCATTCAAAAGGACCCTTAGACTGGTCAAAGCGTAACGGAACGAGTTCTGACCCTGAGGGGGGGTAAGACGTGGGGAAGTACGGGGAGAAGTTAAGGATAACAAAAAACAGGGGTCTTTAAAGCCCTTGGTAGAAAACTCATAAGGGGTCTGAAAGAGAAGGTTCCAGATTGTGCTCGCAGGGGAAACACAGTGGACACCTGAAACATACCGGAGCTTCCAGAAGGCAATCCCATCTGGACCTCACCGGTGAGCAGGACCAACCTTCCTTGCAGGGAGTCTAACGGGGGATTACATATCCGGACGGATCCATGAAACCCTCGTCCATTCCTTGGAAGGGGGAAAGAAGGTTGGACCCTCAGGGGTCACCAAGACCTACGCCCGCCTCAGAGCGGACCCATCTAGGTAGAGGATCCCTCTCAGAGATCCGATCTGGGGGAAAGAGGGTCCATATAAGCAGGTTCTCCAGGAAGAAACCGGCGTGGGAAATTGACCCCAGCGGGCACAGGCGAGGTTGAAGTCGGGGTAGGCAACCGGGAGGCACTCCCCAATCCGGAGGAAAGCTCAAGAACTACAGGGAAACGGAGCAGATTGACAAGGGGGAAAAAACAAACACAACCCGGAACGCATGCGGGTGCAAGTGTCTGCCTGGGGGAAGGAAAAAAAAAAAAAAGCCTGTGATCATGGAACGGGCCGCAGATGCCAAAGACGGCGGGTGGACGCACAGTGGTGGAGGAGGGAGAAGTTGAGTATTTCGGTCGGCTAGGGGGGAAAAAGACGGTGGGGCCCGGGGCGAAAACGGGGATGAGGAAATAGAGCAAACAGCGAACCGAAAAAAAAAAAAACTACTAGAGGAATCCCAAATGCTGACAGCAGGAAAAGTGACAATCGACTCCGGAAAGAAATGAGGAGGAAAACTTGAGGGGCAGGAATGTAGAAATTCCACGGGCAAAAAAACTGGACCCTAAGCTCGCGAGGTAAGTGACGCGCGTAGGTCCTGCGGCAGAAGGGGGGGGGGGCAAGAACCGCGGAACTAGTAGAGGGGCGGGCGAAGGTTGGTTAGATTATCCGGAAGGGCGCCTGC
>Ga0179593_1370333_pt1 | contig 16325 bp, 14 predicted proteins | sample CZODoug2_1_08_16_FD_185931 | JGI IMG/M metagenome (GOLD analysis project Ga0179593, IMG submission 185931) | Vadose zone soil fungal communities from Angelo Coast Range Reserve, California, USA - CZODoug2_1_08_16fungal (PacBio error correction) | ecosystem: Environmental > Terrestrial > Soil >...
GGATGAAAGGGTGGGATAGGCATTTCCCTGGTCAGGCTGGTGTACCACGAAGAAGCAGTCAGACAGGGAACAACACAGACGCTAAACCGTCGTTCGGGTTCCACGATCAGGTGGTTCGTAAAAGGTGGATCTAAGCTGGGACAGGAAGGGCCATATGTGGGAATTGCAATACTAGGGTTGGTTGGGCGTGAATAGATGGCAACGTCCGTGGGGCTACAGCTACAATAGTGCGGGGGTTCACAACCTCTCGCGCGAAAAGTCTGGCACATCCTAGGAATTAAGGGGCTGGTCAAACTTTGCTGCTGAGGAAAAAACTCCTCTGCGCTGCGTGGGGGAAGACCGAGGGGGCGAGATGGGAGTCAAAAAACCTGGTCATGAACGTAGTTCACTCATACTCATGTCCCGAGCAGGCAAGCAGCGATGCAAACGCCGTAGAGGGTCAGGAAATAAAGAAACGACGAAAGGATAGAATCTTCGAGCGCACGAGATCAGTATCAGGGACGCGCCTAGGTCAAAATGAATCAGGCTCGCCGCCAAAGCAGAAACCGTAGGAAAAAAAAACACCGAGGCCAAAGGGGCCGATAGAAAAGCAACAGGCGCAAGGTAAAAGGAGAAGGTGTTGCGTCTGGGTACAGCCAGACGAGCACTTCTCACGTGGCCAAAGGAGACCGGCGGTCGCGGAGTTTACCCGGAAGTGGGCTCTCAGGTCACATCGCACAGACGGACGCAAACGGCTCTTCGTCGCGGAGGCATTACAGGGCACTGCGGGAAAGCCGACCCCGAGATAAAGCTCTAATTTCGCCGTGGGGGCGAGGAAACCTGCAGGGGGGAGCCGGAGGGAATGAGGATTAGTTGGAGGGGGTGAAGAAAAACGAGAACACACAACCGCGTCAAAAAGATCACCATGCAACCCAGGACGCTAAAAAGGACATGAGGCGCTAATCCTTCGTCGAGAATACACCATGGCGGAAAAAATCGATGTGAAAACGCATAGAGGGCAACCGAAGGAAATGGGGACTAATCAAAAGAACACGGCCGAAATCTCAGAAAAAACCACAATGCTTAGATGCTCAGTGGAAGGCAACAACGCGTGAAAAATACGTAAAAAAATCGATGTACCGGGAACGGGATCAGAACCGGTCAGCGTCTGTGGTAACAGGTCATTACGCGGGAAATGGATGGACCAGGAAAACTCAATCAACGGGCCCAGACAATCAGCTATCTTGTTGTGTGGAGACACGGAAAGTGGGGCCGAAGGACGCAGTTTAAGGTTCTATCAGAGATACATAAGCACACTTCAAGAAAAAAAACAGGGGGGACTGGGGGCTAACTCTTCTTCGGGGACAGCGAACGTCGGGGAACTGCAGCAGAACACAACGAGAAAATAAGCTACGGATGGGTTATCTTAGAAAGAAAGCGCGTCCTTGGATCGACAGATTGGAAATGGGGGGTAAATATGATATGAGGTCTCAGCAAATATCTGGATGGGGGGGGGGGATCGTCAATGGAAAAAAAAAAGCATCTGTTTGCGGATGAACACCTCTCTCGCGGGATCAAGGAGATTCGGTCACCCAGCAAGAGTGGCAGCGAACGCCGGAAAAATTGGGCCAGGGGCCAGGAAGTGTGGGGGGGAAAACAAAACGGAAAAAAGGGGGGATATATGCAACAACAGAAATCTCACCGTGATAACTGGGTTCTGGCCTGAAAAAGGACCGTGAAGAAAAATTCCGGCGAGCAAGGAGGGCAAGGCCGACAATAGCAGCAGCCGGCAGGGAAGAAGAGAGGCAGGTCCAACTACTTTGTCAAAGAATAGGGGGGGCTATGGTGTATCAATGGGTGATGGGCGCATAAAGACATGATCGCAAAAGATTGAACTACAACTCCGAATGTGAAGGAACCGGGGGAAGAGCACGGCAGGTAGGGAGGGGGGGGGGCGGAGTCCCGGGGGGAATCAAGCAAAAACGGGGTTAACCCCGAAAGGCGGATGGAAAATGCCTCCGGAGGTATTTCCGGACCGGGTGCCGATAAAAGGGGGATCGTGCGCGGAGATCAATAAGAAAGACGTAGGGCTTGGCTCAGCGGTTTTCTGGTGTTGAAAAAGCACGTCGGCAAGATTTGACGGTGCGGGGGGGAATACGGGAAGGGAGAAAGGTGCCATCAAGGCGTTTCAAAAAGGGGTGAAAAGAACCATGGGTGTTGCGTCCTTGGGGTCTTATTATCGCCAACAAGGCTTGAAGTGGAAGGGGAGCACCCCCTTTTCACATAGAAAAACAGCGCTTGCTCTCCGGTGGAACAAAGTACGTCGGGGGAGGATGGGAAAACGCAACGCGTTCACCATCACGGCTCAAACCGGCGGTATCGAACAGCCTGAGCGAGCTGAAACATCTCGTCCGAAAAAAATACAGTTGGGGTGGGGGGTCAGGCGGACACAATGTGGACTGCCAAATCAGGCAAGGAAAGTCCATCACGGGCTCAGATGTGATCCAATACGTCGGAGAAGAAAAACAAGGAGCGGAGAACGCGAGTGGTCACTCCAGTAGGAGATGAGCAAGCCGTGGAAGATGCGCGTCCCAGGAGTATGCAAATCGCGCTCGAGCGCGAAGAAAAAGAGGACCGGTCAACCAGAAAATCTGAATTGAGGAAAGGAGGGGGGGCGGGGCCAAATTTAAGTCTCACATGGGATCTCAGCTGGCGGGCTTCCGGTAAAGTTCTAACATCGACGCTAACAAAACCAAGGAAAGGTCAAGTACAAAGGTAAATCACGACAAAAGCGACAATGATACATAGGTATACGAACAGGGGGACCTTCACCATTCGCCAAAGACACTGTCTCTGATAGGAACCAGAATATGAGCCATTGCGTTTGAAAAAACAAACGGCAAGAGCGGGGGGAGGTGCAGAAGGTACCGGCCCGAGAGGGGTCGACTATGAAGAAGTAATAGCTTCGCCTAAGGATCAGGGAGACTGGGCGGCTCGGTAAGTCACAATGCACGATAGGTCCAGACAGTAAGACCAAAATAAGGGCCGGGGTCTCGTCCGGAAAAAACACAGACTTCGAAAATCAGGACATCAGTACACGAATGATATCGGACCTGGATATCGACGGTTGTGCTAAAGCCAGCGCTAAACGCCATAAAGTTGCGATTTACGCTGGAAGGCGGTGGGCGAAAAATAACCACCGACAAAATAACTGATGCGAGGAGGGAGTAACAGCAAGGGGGACTTTTCCAACCCCCAGCAACGCAAAAAGCCGCCAGCGTGGAGGGAAAGCCGGTGGGTCTCTATCAGACAACGGAGGTTATAAAAAAGAAATGTCGGGACGAGGCACGCAGGGAAGAGTGGTAGGGTGCCGAAATGTATTTGGAAGGGCAGATCCGCAACTTCTGTGATATCAACGCAGCGGATGGAAATAGCCTGGGAAAAAAAAAAATTAAGAAAAACAAGATTGGACCGATGTGTAGGGGTGGTTACTCTTCAGGGAACCAAAAAGGGGGTGTCGGGAGGGAAATATCATATATGTCATGCCAAAAAGTACTATGCGAGTCCATGTTTATACTCCTAGACACAAAATGAAAAAAAAAAAATGGAACGACCGGGAAGATGAAGGGGCAGGGAATGGTATATGGGAATGCAAGAGCCAACAGAGAATGCTTTGATGAGGGGACAAAGCAAAGACAATGCGGGTATAACTAACAAAGCGTGTTGTGATTGTGGGGGGAAAAAAAAACGCAAGGGGTAAAAGTAAGGGATGGAAGAGGCAAGGTATGAAAATGCCAGAATGTCCTCAGCGATACACATTCATCGGGTAAAAATGAAAAATGAACAATGTAACCGGAAGCAAACAACTCAAAAGGAAAACGAAAAGAGAATGGGAAAAGCCGTAAAAGCAGAAATCACCTTTGCTGGGAGGGGCACATGGTAGGGTAAGGCCCTACTAACGGGGGAGCGGGGCATAATAAAGCTAGTCCGCTGAACAGATTTCTGGAAAACGAGTGGCGGGGTTCGACGTCGCGGAATGGGGGATTAACATCGCGGTATACTCGGAAACCGTGGGGTCATTCTCACTGGAAGCGGATAAAATGGGGGCAAGTATTGCAGTGGATCACGGGGGGGAGGGGAGCGTCGGCAGGTGCATGCCTATTTATTATATTCAAACGAAAAAGGGTATTTCATGTACGATCCTGGTGTGGGGTACGCTGATCGCCACGGAAAAGGCGGCATGTGGAATAGAACGACCCAAGGTATGGTTAGCAATATCACCTTTGCTTGGGGAAACTCTAGTAGACACCGGGAGGAGGTCACCGCGAATGGATATAGGCACCAGGAGAGGCCACGAAATGCGAGTCGATGGAGAGAGGCACCAAACCGAAAAGGGAATAGAATAATCCCATCCAGACAGCGAAGCCCTACGATAGGTGAGGCAACAGTGTAAGGAAAAAGTTATGACGGCGTCTGGAAGCCGTTTTACATTAAAACAAAACGAGCCACAGATAGAATCTACTGCTGGGGACTCCAACCCGCTTGAGGGATAGCTCCGCGTAGAGTAGGAAGACCGGCCACATGGCTACAAAACGACGGGGAAAAAAGAAGTCCTTTAACTCTTGAAACGGAGGGCTTCAAAGCAAAGGAAAGGATCCCAGGAAACCGAAGCGCAGAGTGTGAGAGACAAGAAGGGAAACTCCCTAATGCCGGGAGAAAATGACCTTAGCAATGCAGAATTAAAACTCATCCAGTCCGGACTCATGGCTGCTAAGCACCACTGGAACCAACAAAATAAGTCACCACGGGCAGTAACCAAGGAGGAAGAGGTCGCAAGAAGGAGGGGAGGAGGACAGACCTGAGGCTCGGGGCGAAGGATTAAGTACCTCCATTACCGAAAGCTATCGAAGGAAGTTCGCTGTGGCACGATCATACAAAATGGAAGACCAAAGCCAGGTGGTGCAGAATCTGGGGGGAGAAACAATGAGACAACCACACCATGCATCCGTTTTTGTGGGGGACGAACAAGGCAAAGCCCACGTAACAACAGCCGCGCACCTCTGCAAAGAAACCGTCACAGTGGCCGAAAAAATTGCAAAAAACACCCCAGAAGGTGTGTGAGGGAGGGCGATCCCGAGAGGAGGGGGCGTAAGAGGCAAAATCAAGCTGAAGAAAAAGACGTATACACTCATAAATCTCATCGCCCAGCACAGGCGAGGAAATAGAGCAAGCCGGAAATCTGAAGCTCCGTGCACTCAAAATCGGGGGGGGACGCAGAGCCGCCGTCAAGTGTGGAAATGGAAGACCGGGGAAGAGGGTCGAAGCCGGTACCTAACAAGTACTAGTTCCCGATTACTAAGTAAAACTCTATTCTGAGAGATGGATCGAAGAACCGGGACTTCCAAGTCCAAAAAAGAGTCGATTTCAACCACCGGGATAATGTACCCGCTGAAGTTAGTGAGGACTGGAAAAAGGAAGCGAACTGAGCACGCAAAGCGCCCGCAACAAATTTACGGACAAGCACATATCATGAGTGGGAACTGATCGTAATGCCTCCATCAGTGTGGGACAAAGGGGTCAAGCCCGTCGAATCAAAAAGGGAAAAAAAATAATTTGGGGGCATACCATATAACCAGCCGCAGAAGGGGAGCAGGCTCAGGCGTTTAACGAGAACTGAAACGTAAACCTACATGCACGAGGGAAAATGAATAGCGGGACGAGAGTAGAGAGCGAAATACATTCTCTGCGATCTGCATAAAAGGCCGTATCTCAAGAAGAACTGACCTCGTGTGCGGACACTGGGACACGCGTCCAACTAGCAGAGACGCGGCATATAGACCAATCCAGCATCTCGCTGGTTAAACGGTCCTGCATAACCCCGTCAAGCTCGACGGTGTTATGGTGAGGATAGGAGAACATGATGTCCACCGACAGGGGACGATCATCAGAGCATGGGGCAGGTCTTATGAACTCTCAGGTGTGCCAAAAAATAAAACGTGGAAAGCAAGGAAAACCCGACAGCGTCAGTAGAAGGGGGTCGATCATAGGGTATTACTCGAGGACCGATCCGATTCACACTTACCACGGCGAAGGAAGACGTGAGAAGGCAGAACCTAAGAGGAAGTAAAGAGCCTCGTAACTCACGAAAAGGGGGGAAAATCTGAGGACCAAAAACTTATGCACGTCCGGCAACGGATGTTAGAATGGGGCACACGAAGAAGGGAATCAAGCATCAGTGAACAAGTGTGTCGGCGAAGCGATCGCATCGCCGCGTAAACCCAAAAACAGGACAAAAGAATACAGAACAAGACGTACCGGCTGTCGAAAGAAAAAGCGGGAACGAGGGTGGAGAAACTGAGAACTTGTCTGGTGGCTGAGGGATGGGGGAGCTAGAATTCAGCTTCACGGTAAAGGGTAATACGTGCAATCAAATCGGGTAAAAACCACCAACAAACCAACACAAGCTAAAAGGGCCAACTTCGTCTCGCTAAGGGTACAGCACTCGCGCCAGAGCACCGGTAAAACGCACCAGCAGTGTCACCGACCAATCAAAGTGAGGGGTAGCGAGGGGAGTGGTCTAAGTGAAGTGCAGGTACCGCACCTTCATGGACAAGAAACGCACCTGGAAGGAGGAGCAAAAATTACGTACCCGTCGATTGGGAACGAGAAAGTAACGAGGGAACAGGTTAGTAACAGTGGGGGGGGTCTGGGTTCCGGAGCTGTCGTCCTCAAGAAACCGTCCACGGGAAGACCGCAGTAAAAGAGGATGGCAACATGCATATGCTGCCGGGGAAAGATCTGAGCGTTGGCAACGAGAGTCACGTAGTCAAGTCATGGGATTTCGCTGGGGTTGGTGACCAGGCTCGCAAGACAATGGAGTAGTCGTGTTGGTGAACGGTTGGAAATCAAGCGCCAGTTCGTTCGAGCACGCTAGAAAAGGCCAAAGTCGAGTTCGTCTCCGTAGTCCGCGTGCTGGTTACAGGAGAAGGTTCTGCGCGAGATGATTGAAAAAAATGGGGATTCCGAGAAACAGTACGTCAGGAAGAACAACGCTTCCGTGGCGCAGTACATAAGAGGCTCAGCCGCGGCCCTACATCAGGATACTTTCAGCTCTCCGGATAATTACTAAAGGTAGGCGGAATGGAGCGATCTACCCACACATCGAGAAAACGGTCACATTCCGTTCTGCTGACCTTGAACGGAGCGCTCAAAAGACAGCCGCAAATCACCACGAAAGAAACGGTGAGGGGGAATCGAGCGGAAAAGCAAGCAGGCCGGACAGCAGGCGATAGCGCGTTGGTCGGTCGTGTCGTAAAGTCAGAAAACGATACACAAGCAACCGTCTACCAAGGGCGACGGCGGCGGGGGGTGCACGCCATATTGATGAGAATCTCACCATGACGACAGCAAAGCCGCAAGTGCTTCTAGCCATAGGACTGCCGTCTAAAAAACAAGACAAAAAGGGGGTGCGCGAGGGGAAAAAGCGCGGGGTGTAGATACACCGGGACGACGGCGAAGGGAGGGTTCGGTCGGGTCCGTTGGAAAAAATACACGCGTACGAAAACACAAGAAAAAGTACAAGGGCCAATGAATGGATCGTCCGCTACGGTTGGCGATCTATACTGCCCCAAAAACGGCCATATGGCATTGTGTCATGCGGACAAGGCGAGGGATAGTAATCGGGGGGTCGTTTGCCTCATCTAAACAAGCTGAATGAGTAACCCCGAAAATATTCCAGCAGACATAAAAAACCCACCTAGATGCTATGCGCAAGGGGATACGGCACACAGCTGTGTGGACTCTGGAGGGAAACGATCCAAATAGCGGGCGGGCCTAAAAAACAGGGTTTTCGAAGGAGAAAGGGTTCGGGAAGGGTTCTCCCAAGGTCAGCGACTAAGCAATAGCCGGGTGGGATCACGATACCAGGAGAGGTGGAAGACACGTCAAGGTCGGAGGAGCACGATCGGGCCGGGGGAAGTCCTCCGAAGGAGGGAACGTTCGCGTCAAGACCACTGCTTCTACAAAAACATGAGACAGGCGATGGTAGGGGTCAAAGGGGGAGACGGAGGTGCACTGAGGCTAACCTGTCGATCATAAATTGTGCATTCGCACGGGTATGAGGGAGCTATACATAAGGCTAGGATTGTTGTTGGAATCTGGGAACAGGGGGGAAGGAAGACAGCCCTAATGACAACGGGGGGAAGGGGGGAGGCGGACGGGGAACTGATTAAGTATGGCAGTTCGAGGCAATAGCATACCGGCCCGCGTTTTTTCAAAAAACGAGAAGGCGAAATGTGGGGTCCCGAATAGGGGCGACACACAATGGGACGCCGCTGGACGAGACAACGTTGGATCGTCAGTGCTTCGCGCAGTCGGTCATGGAGGTACTGCCGCAACAAGGTAAGGAAGGTTAGCAGGTGCGAAACCTACATGTGTAAGCAAGAACAGTTTGGTGGACTACGTCACAGGGGTGGGAAAGGTGCGGTGCGAAGCGCTCACTAGACAGGATGATTTCCTAAAATGGGAGAAGGGTTCCAGGAGCCACAAGGTGACAGGCCTGCCATCAACCCAAAAAAAAGGGCAACAACGCGGAATCTGGCAGCGAAGTACGACACGGTCCACGGTAAATGTGCGATCTTGGGTTAGGGCAGCACCAACATAATCAAGAGGGGGAATGCATCAGGCGCGGTTCTTGAGGACCAGCACGGCTCTCCTTGCTCCATGGCGATAGGACCAGTTCCAAGAAATCACGTTAAGCAAATGACACGACGGGGGTGGACCGTAGTGTTTGCGGAAGTGTCGACAAGAAAGGTAAGGGGGGCGATGGCTCGACGGGGACGCGGACGGTGGTAGACTGCTATCACCAGGGTGCACGAGCTAAGGACCGTCGAGGTAGGTGTCGTAAGGGACACAAACGTAAGCTGAGGGGGCGGGTAGAGCGTACGGGATCGAGGACCTTTCCAAAGTGAGGTGGGAGAGCGGCAAGTCAGGCAGGAGGGGTAAACGCTGGACAACGGGGTGGGGGGAGGCGAGTGGGAACTGGGGGGCAGCAGAGTCACATGTTTCACAATTGTCCAGACGCTAGGGGAGAGGAAAGGTTAAGGCGGGGTAGCCTAAGTCGTCAAGTACGTCGCACTGTGCTTGCCTAGAAGACACACTTAGTAGCCGAGTAAGTGGAGTGGGCTGCTCTACCCGGGGCGTCAAAGCGCATGGTGGCGAATGAAACGGGCAGGGGAGGCCTATAACCGTCAACCGCCCACCAAGAAAGAGACTTACGGGAGCACGGGATGTATCCGGGGTAGCCGGGCAGCAATGGAAATCCATAGGTCGCCAGCCGTTCACAAAGCCAACCACGTCCCCCCCCATCGTGAGTTAACCCAGAGGCAACGGAAGGGGGGCGAGTGAAATCAGGAACTGCGGTCTTTCCGAAAGAAGCTACAATCGTGGGGACCGGAGGGCGAGACGTTAGTAGTTGATGAAGCGGGAAGACCGGAAATACTTTCCACTAGATTGCCGCGAGGCGCCAAAAAAGAATAGAAGAGGCGGAATAGTTGAGATTGTTCACCCAGAACAGTGTGAGAGAGAAAGGGGGACGGAGACCTCCACGAAGGGCCGTGCTGAATCTAGGGACGGGAGGATGATTGGGGGGGGGAACAGATAGGATATACCCAGCGGGAGTTGTGTAGTCGGGGAACGCCAGGAGATACGTGGGAGCCGTGCACGGTGGCAGGGAAGGAGCAAGGGTGACGGATAGGACCAAGCCGACGAAGACGCGTCCTCTGCACCTGACCATCAGACCCAACTATTCTCTCCATCAGAGGGGACCACCCTCACTGATGGTCACCGCGAACTATCTTGCAGCAATAAATCCCTTCCCAGCTTAAACCTCCCAGAGCAGATCTGTGTATACTGGGCCACAGTCTGACACTCGCTAGGTCTATCCTCATTCCGATTTGTCGCCTCCTGTCCGGGGACCTTACCACCTGGGGGCGCGGCTCTCTGCCGCGGCTGAGACTGGTTCAAGAGTTTGGGAATCGCCTTGTCTTCTGCCGACGAGGAAGGTGGTGACAGGGACAAGTCCTAATGACCGATGTCCAGAGAGTAGCTCCAAATTTCAACACCAAACGGCCTGACTAAATCAAACCGTCCTTCGGACCCACCCTCTGCCAAGAAGCGTTAAAGACCATAGGGGCCAAGCTAGAGTGAAGAAAGCGTAGAGGTGTTTCTAGAGGACTAGGCAGGAATTGGGCGACGACCTGGCTGTCAGAAACAGGTATGCGGGATTGTGCAGGCGGGAGGCGGCAGACAGACAGCCGGCGCCACGATGAGAAGGCGGGGGAGAGGGGGGTGGGGCGATGCCAAGTAGAAGAGGGACCATTCAAGAGGCTAGCTAAGTTCCGCACAGCAGATAATCTCGAATTATCAAACAGCTGGGATCCTGTGGGGTAGGGAGGGGTAACAGCGTTGGAGGGCGCTCTTTTGATTTGGGGCAGGAGTTCGGTATGGTTTTAACGTGGGTGCTGAAAGGACGGGTGGAGACCCGGTCCAAGCTATGCTAGTAGGACATCTCCAACTAAGTAAAAACTTTCAATTAATTTACTCCCGGCCATTCGCTTCTTCACCCAAGGGGCTCGGAACACCCTAACACTCATACCGTCCCCCCAGCCAGTAATTGCATCATCCCCTCCCATGCCCGGCAATACCCTAGATCGGATCCTCGAGGGCAGCCCAATGTTAGCGCTGTGGTAATCCTTCTCCAAAACCTTCTGCCTTCGGACATACGGCCCTGCTGACTAACGGTACGGGTATACCTACAGGGAGGTGTGAGTAAGAGGACTTTGAAGTGTTTGTGCTAGTTTTTTGGGGTGACAGTTCCCTAGTCTGCACGGTGGGGTCGCCCGAAAAGGTGGATAACCGAAGGAAGAAGGGAAGGCGCGGATATGTAAACCGTACATATAAATGAAGGGAGGGGTGAAGTTTTGGGTCGGTGTGCGGAGTGAGATAAAGGCATGAGGAAAGGAGGGGGGAGCCCGAAGGCGTGTTTAAGGTATGAAATTTTCTGCAAGGAAGTTCTGGCAGAGGTCTTCTATGTGGGCTGTTCTGTCATCTAAGTTGAGAAATAAGAGATCAGATCAGGCGTATGTCCCCTTACGGATGGATGTCATGAACGGGACCCTTGTAAAGTGTACGGGACTCTATGTAGGGTCATCGGGAGTCTGGCAGGTGCGGTCCAACAAGGTGAAACGGATTCGGGGGTTGGTACTAAGGACAATTCAAACCCACGGCGGCGTAGTCGGGGATAAACCGTAAATAGCTCGGCGGGACAAGGAATCCAAGTCCCTTTTTTTCTCTTAAAATGACGAAACAAAACGCATGAAATCGCCACTCTCGCTTGCCGCAAAGGGATGACAGGGAAGATACTGGTTGGAAGAGGGAGAGGGTATGGGCATGAACCAACGGAGGAAACGTCACCGAGAGGGGACCCAACCTGTGAATGACAAATCCTGCTAAGTGTTCAAATCAGGCGTCCGCAGAACGCCAAACGAATTGCAGGGAAAGCAGGAGCAAAGCATTAAATCATAATGGATGGAGGAAGGGGTTGCACATTTAAAAGCCGGTTACAAGCGGCGTACCGGAACGGGCCTAAGCCGACCAGTTGAAGAAAGTGCATCATGCAGGATTCCTGAGGACCGGATACCTATGTGTCCCTCAAAAAGCACGCGGTTAGTCGTTCAGAGCGAAAAAGGAGGTTGGGAGATTGAATCTAACGGCTCGTCCACCGCGGAGACACAGTGGGCAGCAAACAAGACGATTCCCTCCTTGTCTTCGTACGCGCTGGGGATGGGGGGGGATCAGGAACACAATCACAAGAAAGGGGACCGGAGGGGGGTAGGGGGACCTGAGGAATCGTTGAAATATGTCTTGGCAGAAACTCGACAAAAAAATCGAAATAGAGGGCGTTTTCTCGAAGTTGGTGGCGAAATGCGCGTCGGTACACATTGGTGGCGATATGGTGAAATGGTCCACACAAAAAAGCAACCAACAACGGAAGAGAGCAAAGCCAAGTACGAAAGCACGGAGAAAAAATCTCCACAAACATCAAAGACGAGTAATTAAAATACAATAGAGGCATGCCAGGGCCGACCTTTCGCAAAAAGTCCGTCGCTGTGGCGGGCGGGGAAAGGGGACAGGAGTTGTACCAACAAGGGCATAGGGAAGAAGGGACGGACTGGGGATACAGTGTACGCCACCAAGCCATAGAAACACGTACCACAAAGGGCCACACTATATGTGCGGATAGTGCCGGGAGGCCGAGTTACTCACGGGCCAATGAGACGATGTAGAGGTCATATAGCCAAAATAGGGAATGCGGAGTGTGCCGGGGTGATACTCTGCGAGAAAAAAAAATGTGGTTGGAGTGTAGACGAGAATGGTTAGGGGGACGGAAATGAGTGTCTGGGAAAAGCCAGGCGATCTGATTATCTCAGGACAACAGCGATAGGCGGGGGGGAAGAGTAAGGCGCGTTTGGAGTCGTGAGCACGCAATTAGACGGAGGGAGTAAGGAATTGCAAATCGAAACAGTGGGGGGAAAAAGGGGATTAATTTTGGGATACCATTCGGGGGACAAGAAAAGTTAGAGCCTGTTAAGAGACCTACCAGTAACGAAATAATCGAGAAGTGTGGAAGCCGGAATCATCACTGAATGGGGGAGGTCATAGGCGCGGGCCGTATAGGCCACTGAACAGGAAATCGGCGGACTCAGAACAGAAAGGTACAAACGCGCACGTCACAGCCTTTTAGTAACAAAAGAACAATCTGGGGCGAAAAAAAGTCCGTCCGAATTCAGCGGATCAATTGGTCAAGTATGGTGATACGGGGCTGCGAACAGTCGAAAAAGAGGTGATAGTCACAGTGCGCGTTTCGAGAGATTGATTTACTTCTTAATGACTTTGGTCCGCAACACTAAATCAACATTCGGTGAACACTAAAACCGACATATGGACAAGGGAGGGGGGGGGGAAAGCGGGCAACGTACTACGTTGCAATGGTACACGCTGGAGGAAGGCTTCAAAGATGATGGCAACAGCAATGGTGGGAGAGGGGGGAAATGGAGTGTGCAGGGCTCGACATCGAGCACGTGAATGGGAGGGAGAAAGTTAAACAAGGAACACGTGCAACAGGAGCACAAACCAAATATGGGCTCCACACAGGAGAAAATAGGTAATGTAAGGCACGTCGCAGAATTTGGAGAACTCCAACAGGAGGGAAATGTGAAACAATTCTGATGGCTGCAAAGAAGGAAACCATACAATGAGCAAAGCATTATCCCTTACTGGAACAGCAAAACGAAAAAAGGGAAGGGATTTCCGCAGGGGTCACGGCACGAATCTTCGCCGAAAAAACTAATGCAGACATTCACGTAAATACATCAAGGGGGGGCTCTGAACAGGGCTTAGCATGATAATCGAGGACTGCGGAATTCGGTCTGCAATCATACCCCACCTACAAACGTGGACGGCAAGGCCACTCTGGTAAAGATCAATATCTGGGAAGCAAGCAGCGCGACAAAGAAGCAGTCGCTCTTGTGGGAGGCACGTACCTCCATAATACCAAATGCGCGAAGAACAGGCGGAAAAAATTTCAGGAGAAGCGCAAGCACCAATAAGGTATGGGTGTGGACTGGCCCAACCCATGTCCGTTTGGGGACCCACGACTGTCCGCAAATTGCACACCTAAACTGCACGCGCCGGGGAAAAGAAAACGGCCATTTCCCACCAAAAAGCGCAATCCAAAGATTTGGATCGCAAAACCTACTGGAGTGGTGGACCACCTGGGGATCAAACCACGAGGAGTGGAGAAGACGAAAAATGGCACACGAATCGGCAAGGCCTCGAAAAGGGTGAATCAGGGCACCGACCATGCAAAAGAAACCTCCGGGTTTGTCTGGAGCAGGACCGAGTAGTGAAAGAAGAAAGGGAAGGTCAACCTTCGGGGGAGGGGGACGCTCTCAGCCGGGAAAAGGGACTCCAGGAACGTCCAACCATCAGCGGACCGAGGTATGCACACCGTATTGCACCTGCTAGGGCGTATGAACCAAGGGGGGGGGGGGAAAGGGCTAAGGGAGGATCGAAATCCCTAAACAACTGTCACCATCAAGCCTGGCGAAGCAATAGCCTCTGGGTCTTCACATGGAGCGAAAACAAAAGGGCAAACTTGGGGTTTGGATCTTTTGGGCATCTTGCAGCATTCTAGCGGCGAACACGGTGGAGGGCTACGAACCATCAGATGACATCAAAAGGAAGAATGGAGGCTCTCCATCTAGGCTAAAAAAAACGGCTCGTCAACGAGCTGCCTTTCCTTCCGTAACGTCGGGTGGTACTAGGAGCTACAAGCCACATCAGAAAGCGTCGGAAACAGGAGACCCAAAGAAAGCCTAGACAGAGGTTATCGAAGCGTCGGCACCAGTCAAGCTCTGACTTGCGGATGAAGGTTGATTAAAGGGGACGATCGGGGGGCTCCATCCGCCAGGCCGCACTGGAGACCAGGAAAGGAGACCGGGAATCGGGAGGTTCGCGAAAACTCGGTGTCCGGGAGTTTCTATTGCCTCGGACGAAAACCGACCGCGGCGGATCGGGTAACACCAAGAGGGTGACAGTCTGCGACTACGAGCGATTCCCCACGAGTTCAAGAGAATCGCGGAGACAGTGATATGGATGGGAGTCAAAAAGAAGACTACGAGACTCGCAACTGGAAGGAGACGAAAGGAAGCCACCCGTCGTGACAGGGACTAGCTAAACTCCTTCATCTAGTCTAACGTCTTCGGGCACAGGGTAACAGGGGGGACGCGATAAAAGCGTGAGGAAGACAAGGCAAAGAACGCCCGGCCCGAAAAGCAACAGGGGCAACCGGCACCGGGACCCTAAGCCACATAGGACGTCCTGTCGGGAAGACTCGCCGGAGGCCACGACTAAAAGGAAAATCAGAAAAATAAAAGAGAATGTTTCAAAACAAACAGAAAAGGACCATCACTTCTCAGCTCATTTTACAATCGAAAGTTCCACCCGTTCCAACACATGGTGCATTTTAAGCCAGTCGCACGCGCTGCAGTAAAATTACACGCTTTACGGCAAATGGAAGGGAGGGACAGGCAGTGCGAATCATAAAGCGGACCCAAGTACCCTTCGCTCAAAAAAAAGAAATGATGGAGTGAGGTAGGAAATTAAAAAAGATTTGATTCCAGTGGGGCTAACGAGAGTCCTGGTACAGACAGACGGCAGACATTAATGAAACGGCGGCCGCAGCTAGGTTCCAAAAACTCAGAAGGTGCCCGTGGGAAATAATTGTCCAGAACTAGCGACGACGTGGAATTGGCCGGCGGGGGTAAGAATAGGGCAAAAGCTAGGGGAGGTCGCGGGTCTGGGAATTGGGTGGGCGAGCAGTACCTAGGGCTAGCATCTGGGGAAAACAAAACTTCGGCTCGGGGCGGAGAGACGTAAAGATATTCACGGCGGCGGAGGGACGTGGGTCCAAAAACGATATGATCAAAAATGGTGGTCTGCTCCTGCCGCGACGCAGACCACGATTGAGAGAAAGAGCCAAGCGCCTCATCAGGATTTTCAGAGCTCGGGCGACAGAAGTACGATTGACATTTTTCTTCTATGAGGCAAAACCGAGGGCACTGAACTTTCGACGCAGGACTTAAAGTCTGGGAGGAGCACCAACCCGCAACACATAGGTGAACACCGCCTACTAGGTCGGTTCCGGGAGAGGAAAAAACGAAAGAAACGAGGGGGTATAGGGGGGGCGAGGAAAGCCCGAAGAGATGGAAATCCGGGATTCTGATACCCAAAGCGGCCGAATGGACCCACTTTACTACAGCACCATCAACCGCTCAGGCGTCGAGCTAAAAACAAAAAGAATCACCAATGAAAAATAACCGCGCAGAGGATGAGAGGGGATAAAAGGAAGGAGGGGAAGGATGGGAAAGGGGGCCGTTGGACACGAGTCACCGCAGTCCAAGGCCAATGTCCGATCGGCACGCGCAAATGGATCGTAAGCTAGGAACAGGAAAGGCGGGTCTGTGGATCAAAACAATAGAAGGTAGAATGAATAGACAGAGACGGTCGCCCTAGTCTTCGTCCAAAGTCCACAGGAATGACACCCAACAAGGCTGACTCTGGGGTCCCTAGCAAAAATCAGTTGAGAAATTGAGAGAGAGAAGGAAGGCGTTGCCGGTACGTGCGGGCGGAGAGAGGACAGTCGTTAAAGCACTTGGAACGAAGCGCAAGAGATGGTCTTAGTATCAAAAGCTAGCCGGCCACCGTTCCAACTATCACTATAGAGC
>Ga0179593_1473771_pt1 | contig 16325 bp, 22 predicted proteins | sample CZODoug2_1_08_16_FD_185931 | JGI IMG/M metagenome (GOLD analysis project Ga0179593, IMG submission 185931) | Vadose zone soil fungal communities from Angelo Coast Range Reserve, California, USA - CZODoug2_1_08_16fungal (PacBio error correction) | ecosystem: Environmental > Terrestrial > Soil >...
AAAGGGGGTAAAAAAACTGTTCTAAACAGATCAGAAAGGCCCAACTCAAAATTCGGGAGAACAGCATGAAAAAGGAAAAGGGGGGGAAGGAGCAGCGAAAAGGGAAGGAGTGGGTTGGTCAAGCGGTTGCCGCACAGGTATCTCCCTACAATGTTGCCGCCCTAAACACCGCTGTGAGGGAGGCGCGAGTGCTGGGGGGGCAACGGATCATACGTTGGACGGCGGAAATCAGGAGCTGTCAGAAATCATTCTTCCGGAATTCATCCACCGCAATCCTGAAACTGGTGTTTTAGGGGGGGGCGCGCGAGAGATAAGAACAAGGCCGCAGGAAGGGGGAGGAGAATGAGGAAACAATCGGACTTAGAAGTCAGGATTTCGACAACTGAGAAGTGGGCGTGCGACGCTGCCAAGTTTCGGAGAGTTGGTGAAGAAGTCCTTGAGAAGAGAGCTGGTAGAAGAGGAGGGGTTAAGGAGGGGGAACTCCGTGGCTATCGCGAAATCCTTGCGAATTCGTACAAAAAGGGGGGACTGCAAAAAGCTTCATAACAAGTGTGGTCACTTGATCTCCGGATCGGGTGTCGGGGAAGCAAGCACATGATAAAAAGAAATCCGAAAGCAACGACGGTTTAAGTCCTAATTAGGAGAAGGAATTCCCTCCATGCAATCAATCAACATGAAAGAAAGGAAGAGGAGGGTGGAAAGGGGCGCGGTTGGTAGGAAAAGCAAAAGACGCCTACTGGGAGACCGAGTTGTCTCAACAAAAAGACTAGGGTGCAGTCAGTTTCAGATAGAGACATTCGGCAATTAAAAGTGGGGATTTGCAAGAAAGAGGAAAAAAAGCTGAAAAAAGTTTTAGAAAAAGTAAGAGGGGGGGGGTACCCCATGGACACCTGGGATAGGCAGTGTGAAACGTTTTGAGTACCCATCAGTGGTTTTTAGAAAGGCGCAAAGAATCGAAAAGAGGGAGTGGAGGGAGCCGCGCGGAGGGGGTGGGGTATGATTAAAGTCTGCAACAATAGCGGGGGCCTCTATACCCCAAAAGGAGGGGATTGATGGGGGCGCTGCGGAGGGAACCCATGCCGGCACGACGGGCACGAAAGCGATTGGAGTGGGGGGGAGAGATCGGACTGGGACTTTCTGGGGCCGCCCAACACCGGGGTTCAGAGGGGGAGAAAAAACGGAATAGGGAAGGGGGAACCGGCGAGCGTGTCGAAAACCGAAAAGGCCTCATAAGTCAAGGCCAGCCCAGGATAAGCCAATCCAAAAAGAAAAAAAAAACGTGAAAAAAGAGATTTACAAATCAGACCGACAAAAGACTCCACCGGGTAACGCAGGGAAGCAACGCGGCCAGACTCAAGCCATCTCCAGCAACACAATTCGACTACACGACGACCATGCGAAAAAAAGCCGGACCTTCGAAAAGGAGGAAAGGGTGGAACTACGCATGTAAAGCAAGGAGGGATCAGGGGTTTCCAGTGAAAAGCAGAACAGCGGCCCTAATCACGTAAGCGGCGACGTCATCCTGTGGAAGGTAATAAGATCTGACCACGGACGGCAAAGGAAAAAGTCTGAAGAAACAACCGTCATAAAAGAAAAAAGCGGAAGACATCAAAGGCGGTGGGAAAAAGAAAAAACAAGGAGGAACCGCGCTTCACGGCAAGAAGAGCCAAAGGTGGATGAATAATCTGGGGGGCTACCTTGGTACCATACACGAGGATCCAGCACGGCACCGACGGAAAGAAGATGAGGAAGGAAACAGGAAAAAAAGGAAAACTCAAAGCGACGGGGGAGCTCGGTGGTAGATAAAAAGTCTGGCTCAAACAGGGGAAAAAAAAACCTCATTTTCAGTACAGTTCAACCTGGGAACTCTTCAGCACGGCGGGTGGGTTCTGAGCAGGAAAAACAAGCAGGAAAGTCCTCAAAGTGAGTCGCGACCCCTCGGGCCACTCGCTGATGGAGTAGGGCAGGGAGGAAGGGTCCACTTTATCCCGGGCCAGTTTCAACCCGCTGCCGGAAGGGTGGAAGAAAAAAATCAGGAGAAAACTCCCAAAAGAAAGGAACCAACGCGGTGGCTCAGCAACTCGAGGGTGAAGAGAAAATTCCCGAAGGCACTATGACGTTGAGTACGACTATCTGGGACGAAAAAGGGAGGGGGGGGAACCATTTTGAAAAAGGGTCTGAGCCAAGGGAAGGCGGCGATCAAAGAGAAAAAGCCATCTGCCAAAGGGACTATAACCTTCCCTCGTCCCAAACCTATAAATAGAAAGCAAGGAAACCCGTCGATGAGCCTATTCGTCTTTGTCCAGAAGCCTGCCATCAAACGGCATCTACTCCGTCGAAAAATCTCTCAACATCAAAAGATACCGGCGGGGGGGAGGGTAACGTAGAAAAAAGCAAAAAAAAGGGTCTTAGATTCCGTCAAAACTGGGGGGGAACCGGAGTTAATTTTTCTCATCACTCTATCACGACCGTCAAAAAACATTCCCGAGGCACATCGGAGGGGACGGGGAAAAACTCAGAAGTCAAAACGACTCATAATAGAAAAAATGGCGGCCCATTTGGGCCAGATACAGGAATGAATACCGAAAACATGCGGCCTGGAGGCAATCGCTGCAGTGTTTCTTGTGGTCAGTCATCAAAGGAAGACGCGGGGGAGAATGAGAGGAGGAGGTGGCACAAGAAAGAACGGCGATCAAAATTGAGAATCAAAACCAACAGTCGCGTCAGCAAGGACGTTGAAGTTCAATGCTGACCAGGGAGGGAACAAAAATTTTCAAGGGGAAAAGAGAGTCCTGCGAAGGGGAGAAAGAGGAAAAAATGCGGTACCGCTGAGAGCGAGGGCGCCTTGATGTTGGGTTTGAAAACAGCTGGAGTGATTCTCTGACCAAAGGGTCAAGTTTTCGTCGTCGAAAGACCATCGTGAATGCTGGAAAAAAAACGCGTGAGAAAGAGAGAGGGAAAAAAACAAACAAAGGGAGAGGGGGGGAAATATAAAAAAAACTGGCCAGATAGTGGAAGTGGGTTCACAGCAAGAAAAGGGAATCAAACTACAGAAAGGGAAAGTGGTCAAGAGAAGGTGTATCTATTGTATACCGGAAACACCACACATCAATTCGTCATAGCCTCTGCCAGCGTCGGTCAGTAATGAAAGGTAGAAAAAAGCAATAGAAGAACGAAAGCAAGGTGAACTGAAGGAAAAAGATGGCGCGATGGGATTCCGGGCTCAGATTTCTGCCGGCGGGAGCGCGGAAAGCCTCGCACATCTCCGGTATCTTTTCCACGACGATGACGTGGTCAGAAAGGAGGAATACAACCAAGAGGCCTGGGGGGGACAAAAAGAGGAGGGGGAGGGAATAAGGTCCCTCACAGAAGTAGAGGATCGCACGGGTCATATTGGTCGATAGGCGACGATGGCGGGCCATTCCCTTTGGGGACAAAAGTGCTTGGGGGGGGGGGTAGGAGAGGAAAGAGAAGTAGATGGTTAGCTAGACTTTAAGGAGGGAAGAGATATGCTTTTCTTCAGACCTCAAGCTACATCCCGCAATGGGGGAAGTTATCGCCCCATGGACACTGATCTGATTGGGGGGGGGTCTGAACGGATGGTACCTGACAAGAAGGGAATAGGGAGGGAGTACTCGGGGGGTAGGGCTTAGGACTTTTTTTTAGTTTCATGGTGGTCTTAAGGTCGAAAAAAGTACAAGAGAAAGGAGGAAACGACTGTGAATGAGGAGGTGAAGGGCAGGGGGGAAGGTCTTCGGCAAGCCAGAGCGAGCGAGACATGCACATCTTTTGAGAAGTCTATTTTCATTGGTCTAACTGGATCGGGACCAGCCGGGAAAGAATGAAAGGAGAGGAGGAAACTTAAGAAAGGGAAACTGGTCTATTGCGAGAGATTGCTGCGAAAACCTGCTGAATGCCATGGTTTCAGGGCTGACGAAGGGTGTCGGAAGAAGGGGGGAAAAGTAAAGAGGAAAGCTTTCAACTGGACTGTTATAAAAAAGCATAAAAAAATGCCGGCCGGAGAAGGTTCCGATGTAGCGAATTCGAGGCCGTCGGAGAAAGTGCCTCTTGACTAGGGTACGAACTGCCAGAGGGGGGGGAAACGAGTTGGCCAGGTGCACAGTTGAGGGAAGGAATTGAGAAATGGGACGATGTCGACAGGCCGTCAAACACCAACCGTCAAAGAGAGAAAGAGATTTGTCTGCATAGAGGGGGGCAAAAAGGGGAAAAGCAAAGAGCACAGAAAAAGGAAGTGGGTGAAGGGGATCATTTAACCACGGGGGAAAAGGAAGAGTAAAAAAAAGAGAAAAAAAAAGGGCCAGGGTCGGGGCTGGAAGGCGAGGAGGGGTGACACCGCCTGTCTAATATTCCCGCTGGGGGGTGTCCGACTGGGATGTTGGACTGACAATGAAAGGAGAAGGGAGAAAAGGGAAAAGAGGGGAAAAAAAACGAGAGATGGCCTTAGATTGGTAGGGTAGGAAATGAAGGGTGAAAAATGAAGAGGACGACTATCTTTGGTGGTCACAATCCTGTCGACTTCGAGGAAGGGAAATGGCCTATTAAACCGCCGGCGCAACCCGATCAGAGGCCCGGTACGTGTATTCTACGGTTGCGCTGTGGAGATTGGGGCGGAGCGCAGGGGGTCCTTTCATGGAGGGTGAAGGAGGTAGGGAGGCGGAAGGGGGTCGACGGCGCGTGAAACAGATCTAGTGATGGTCATTTTCCAGATGTTTGCATCCTGGAAGGACACTTGGCCTGGAGAGACTTTAAAGCCGGGGGAGGAACAGCAGTGAAAAGGGGAAAATGGTCAGCAGAGGCGATCAGACAGAGCGAACGTCCGACCCTAAAAAGAGAACGGTTTTGAAGGGAAAACTGTTTTCCATCCAAGCCAACAGGAAAAAAAAAGAGGACGGGTCGAAAAAAGGTGAAAGGGCGCCAGAACGCATAAGCGGCCGGGTTGGGCTTTACTCGAGGCCTCTATTGTGGGCCGGGGGAACCGCAGAAAACCACCAAGAACAAGAGGGCAGATCGTGAAAATCAAAGGTCGAGAAGGGAGGGCAATCGTGTCTTAAAGAACTGATGGTCTGAAAAAAGGTTCCCAAAAGCAGAGAATGGGAAAGGAACACACAATGAAAAAAGGGACTAAAAGGGGAAAGATTTTCAGAAGGCATCTTGGCAAAAAAAAGAAAAAACTGGAACAGGGAAGTCTCTTGATCTGAAAAGAGGGGCTTGATCTGAAACTAAGCTGGTGTGCGCAACTCATCGAAAGTTCGCGTTGCGAAAGGAATAGAAACACGGCAAGGGGGAGGGGGGGGACAACGCGCTCAATTGGATTGGAATTTTTTCGATTGAAGCAGAAGAGGTAAGGGAATACTAGAGGACATGCTCGAGGAAAGGGAGATAAGGAGGATCTCTCGAGAAAGGCTGGTCGAGCAAGGCGGGCACTTGATGCGCACTCCCCCCGACCACGCTAGATCGCGGGAAAACCTTTGGAGGGGGACGAAGGGCAGGGGGGAAGAGGGGAGAGGCTAAAGGGGCTCGACTCCGACAAAGGACGTTCTGCAGATAAAATCCGCGCAAAATCCGAAACCCCGAAAAGAGAAAAAAGGGAGAAGGGGAAATTTCGCACGAACCTCTGCTAGCAGTCGGAAGAAAAAAAGGAATCTCTCGATCCCGCGAGAAGGGAGGATCATCGCCAATCGTATGGTGCGCATTCGGGATTCAAGGGGAAAAAGCGGGTTTGGGGGGATCCAGAGCGTAAAAAAGGACAAACACAAAAAAAGTGTGTCAGGGATAGGATTGATAATTTGAACGGAAATGACTGGCCTGCCAGCACTTATCACAGGGCCGATACAAAAGCAAACGGTGAAAGGGAAAAGGAACGGTCACAGACTGGCGGAAAAAAGGGGGACATAAGCGGTTGGGGCGTGTCGGCCATTGTCTGTGATTATACCGCGCTTCGAAAAACCATCGAATAAGGGGGGTTCGCAGGTGAACCAAAAGGGGAACGATGCTTAACCAACTCGAGCCGACGTACTTGATTTATGGGCATTTCGCTCTGTTGAGAAAATCAAAAAAGGGGAGAAAACTCACAAAAAGAAGGAGGAAAAAGGAGTAGTTGTGGAAGGGGCGGGTCAGAAGGGAACATGCACTTGGACTCAGCGCGGGTGCCAGCATGTAGGACAGGAGGAGAGAAAAAAAGGTCGTACGAGGTTGGGATAGCCGAAGAGCGTATTATCCATTCCTAAAAGTTGACGCCCTTCACTCAGGTGGGAGCGAAAGGACGGGAAAAGAAGAGGGGTGGGAGAAGAGTAGAAGGGCATGGATCAGGGGAAGGCAGGTCCCATGCTCCGTTTCATTCAGGCCATCGAAAAAAAAAAAAAAAAATAACAGGAAATGTGGAAGGTTTCTCTAGGCCGAGATGGGAAGGAAAGAGGCAAAAACGAGGGAGATTGAATCGATAAAAAAGGGACTCACCTACGCCTGTGGGGAGCTAACGTCCGCGTTCGATCAAACAAGAAGGGCGTGCGAAAAGGAGAAGACGTTTTGACCGAAGAATGGAGAGTAGACTGTTTTTCGATAGCTGCGGTAATATCGGCAATAACGTCCGTGGCGATAGATTCGGAAAAGAGGAGGTGATAAAAGAGGGGCGAAAAAGAGTCAAAAAATGGGGCAAGCTAATCGGGATCGGTGGCGCTCAAAGCCAAAAAGACTCAAAGGCGATCAGAGATAGTTAAAGAAGAAACTATAACCACTCTAATTCCGATAAGCCTCCGAAGAGGAAACATACAAGTCCACTGCGCGCGCGGTGCCAACTGCCACTTGGCGCGGATCGATGGGAAAAAAACTCAGGAGAAAAAAAAAAAGGGAGAAAAAAAAGCTCGAGCAGACAAAGGAAAAAGGGTGTCGACAAAGAAGAAGAATTGAGGTGGGCAGCGGAAGCAGAAGAGGGCAAAAGTTTTAGAGACTCAAGTCCGTGGGGAACAGGTAAGAAACAACAGGGGGTAAAATGGGCGGGAACGTGGAAAAAACCACAGGTGTTTAAACAACATCGCCCATGACCATCGCGGACCATACAGGTTTTCAAAAAATTTAGGGGGGGGGGGGGGTTGGAAGGGCACGAGGAAGGGGAAACAAGCGCAACCGAAAGGGGGGCCTAAAAAAAGTCGGCCTTGCCGCTTTGACGCCGGGCCCGCAACGTCTCGCAGGTCACAGAAAAAAGGGGGAAAAAAAAAAATTAGAGAAACAGGAGGAGGACAACACCGTGGTCTGGAAACAAAGGAACGGCAATATCTGCAGAGCAACTGGTCAACCAGGGCGACCTGCTGTGGGAAATCGGGGTACCCCGCCGTAAAAATCAGCCAGGGGGGGGGCAACAAAAAACTGGCCACGACCGATCCGCCAAATAAACAACTCGGCGAGTTCAAACCTTCCCATACCGAACAACCCCCCCACCCAAAAAAAAACGAGGGGGGAGAAAAAGGGAGAAAACTACTCTGCCGAACCGCCGGAGCCAAAAAAAAAAGGCGACTACACGACCGAAGATTCTTTCTTCGGAGGACTTCGCCATTTCGACGTCGGAGATTGTAATGAGAAGCAGAACCGGGAGGGGGGAGGAAAAAAAGGTATAAGGTTCACCGGAGCCAAAGCTGACCTACCTGGAAGTCAAAAAAGCCTTTGAGAGGACCACGGACGGCACTACGAAAAGTAAATCGTGACATTGTCAATCAACAATCAAGTAGAAAAAAACAAGCGGGACTATGCCGAAGGGGGTCGAAAAAGGAACAGGGAAAATGGGGGAATGGTCAGTCCAGATCAACACTGGGATTTTGAGAGAGAGAAAGGATTCTACCGTGAGACTACTCGATCCAGAGGCACCGACGGGCCGCATTCCCGTCAATCAGGACAACATGCTGTAAGGAAAAAAGCTATAGAAAGAAAGGGGAGACTAGGGGAGAGGAGGCGGAACATCGTAGGAAGGTCAGGTTCAACCTTTCACCCTAGCATCACTTCGTTTAAGTCATGAGCCGGCAGCCCAAGGTAGAGGAAAAGCGACACAAATGGAAAATGAGAAAACAAGTCACCGAAAGACGGAGGGGGGGGCCTGCATTCGGGTAGGGGGAGGCTTGGGGAAAGTGGAAGGGCACTCGCAAAAGTTTGCTTCCCCAAAGTCATGGGAAAAAGCAAAGACTCCCACGAAAAAAACCGGACCTGCAATACGGGGGAAGCAACCTAAAGGCGTGCCAACGAGTCCCAGATGCCGATCCAGACTTACGGAAAAAAAAAAGCGGAGGCGGGTCAAAAGGAGCCAGGGCCGCCTCGAAGAGGAGGAAACAACACTAGTGCATCTGGAGAAGACCACGCCGAAAAGAGGAAAGTGCAGAATAACCTTAAGAACTTAAAAGAAATAGTTATAGAAGAGGGAGTTGGAAACTTCACCACCGCAGAAAAACCAAGACGGGGAGAGGCCAACAACGCGCAACATATCAGGATCTCCGGATTGTCGCAGGTAACGAAAGAGTCAAAAAAAAAAGAGAGGACCGGGAACTTGGAGAGAACGCAAAACTTTGGAGCCAGGGTTGATGTAGACGGAAAGGGGCCAAAGGAATTCACGACCGTCTAGGAATAATGGCAACATCGACGGAAGACGCGCGGACGCACCAGAAGTACTCCAAAATAAAGATGGAAATGGAAGAAGAGGAGGAGAGAAAACTCATTTCTTCCCGCGGCATCAAGAGGGACCAGGGAAGGGTACTGGGAAACTCAAAAGCATTCTGGTCACAACTTCAACGCCGTCGGTTTCTGGTGCTGAAAGCCCGGAAAAAAAAACTTTTACAAAAAAAAGGGAAGGGGATAGTCCAGGGGTGGAAAACGCTATCGCACGGCAAGAGGAAGAACTCAGAGGGGAACAACTCGGCATCGGTCCGAGATTCCATTTCACCTTGCAAGATGCCCATTTGCGCGAGGGGAGTTCATAAGGGGAACATCTTAATGGAAGAAAAACCGGGGTTAAAAAGGCGCTGCTCAAAAAGAGACCTGCAGCCGGAATGTGGTGTTCGGAGAAAGAAAGAAATGAATGCTCTTACCATCGCCGAGGGGTGGTCTTCGTCGACGACTCCAATGCTGGAAAACATCACGATTAGGGGGGGGGGGGGGGTCGAAAAAGGGGAGAGGAAAGAATTCTCGCTTCCACGATTAACGCGGGGAATGTGAAAACGAGGGAGGGGAGGGCCTAACCGTACGGCGAAGGGGAAGAGCCATCAAAACGACAGGGTTATCGAGGGGGGAAGTACACCCATAAGTGCAAAGAACGCCAGCGGGAAAAAAAAGGGGTAAGGGACAAGAGCCCCCAGAAGCAAAGCGAGATGACCATGAAAAAACAATTGTCATCATCAGGAAATAACTTCTCACGTCTGAGAATGGGGAAGGGGGATGAATGAGATTGATCTCGAAAAGCGGCACCAAAAGGCAAACGGGGGAGCTTGTCCATGATTGCAAGAGGACTAAAACAGAACCACGCCGCGCTTAGGGCCCAGCCTCCTGCTTGTGATTCCGGTCCCGTCAAAGAATGGCCGACCAAAAAAAGAGAGAGGACGTTGAAAGGAAAATCCCTTTGAGTCGAAACACTTGAACGTTTTAGATGTGTAGCACGTAGATGTTGCACCTAACCTGTAAAAGACGTTCGTGATCGAAGATGGATGCGCACATCCTCTAACAGCCCCTGCGACCAGTTTTTGCAAGAAACGGAGAGAGAGTGGAAGGGGGAACAAAATGGATGCGAACAACGCAGGAGATCTGTCTTGTCGGGAAAGTTGGTCGTCTACGGTCCGCTTGAAACGTGGGTGGGGGGGGCAGGTTGTCTTACGCCCGAAAGCAGAATAGGAGAGCCGGGGTGAGGTAAGAGGGGGTTCTTCGGGGTTACCAGGGCGGGGTGAATCAGCAGCCAGGCAAACGGCGCGCGATGGGGTGATTTCGAACTTGGAGGAAAGTTCCCCGTCTTCACCTCTTCACGGGAGGGAAAAAGGGGATAACGCCACCTGATTACAGGGAAGGATGAAGGGGGGAGGGGGAGAAAACTGAATTTTGGGGGTCACCTTCGTCAGGGGGGGCACTGTGGGGAACAGGGGGATAATCAGAAGGGGAAGGACCAGAGGACCCAGGTTGCCTAGACATGGGGGGAGAAATTAAGGCGAAGTAGCTGAACTTTTTCTTTGTACAGCTCCGAATTGCAACCGTCTGGATGAAGGAAGGGGAAACCGGGATGGGGGGGGAAAATGCAAGGTGATCACCTTCTCCTTAAAGAGAAGGAAAAAAACCGGAGGGAAAGGAAAGAGCTGGGAATATCTAAAGGTGCTCGCTCAGAAGTTTGTCCTTATTGTAATGGCATAAGCGGAGAGGCAACCAGGGGAGAGGGGTCTGAAAAATGAAAAAGGGGACTCATCCTTCAGCTCTTCATCAAAAGAACAAGGGGGGGGAGAGAAGGCCCACACTCATGGGTTCTTGTTTGCACACCTCCGTGAAGCGATAGGTAAAAGCGGTGTGGTGTCGATTAGTATGAAGGAACAAGGAAAGGGGTCCCTTCTTGCAAACCACTTTGGTCGCGCGATGCGGTCTGCGTCTAGGGGGACGCGCGGTGGGAGGGGGAATGGTCCAGGGAAGCGTGAAAATGACGGGGAAGGGATAGGATCTGGGAGGGTAAAAAAAGGCTTCGTTGAGGCAGTGGACAGGGGACCGAGGAAAAGCCTTCTAAAAGAAGATCCTGTCGCTTTGTCGTGGAGTCGACTGGTTTATGGGAGATGGTCGGAAAAAGTGTGGAGGGGAACTTGAAAAAAACGGGGTATCGCAGGGGGTGAGAACGTAGAAGAAGAACCCTCTTGTTGAAAAACGCTGCAGATCGAGATTGAAAAATTTGGCAAAGAGGGGGAGCAATCACGGCAGAGGAAAAGATGAAAGAAATGAACCGGGTCGATCCGGACCCAGGGGAGACTGGGCATGGTCCCCTCCTTGAGGCTATCTTGTCGGAAAAACCTTCGACCCGGGTAGAACGAGAAAGGGAACGAAAAAATAGACAAGGAGTACCGGAAAAATGGTTGAGTCTGCGACGGCTTAACTGCGTCACAGTAAAAAAGAAGCGGCAAGACTTGGGGGCGTGGGGAAATTCAGGGGGAAGTGCCGGGAAATAAGAAAAATAAATACCAAAAACAAAGAGACTGAAGGGGAAAAAGACAACTGAGGGAACGCGACTTGTTCATGCGCTCTGTGGCTTAATAACGATCAGAGGGGAAAGAGAAAGTGTGTGGAACCCAAGATGACTTGAAGAAGTCTAAATGTTGTAAAAAAGGATTGGGAGTCCGCACCAAAGAACTTTCATTGCCCGCTCCAGGCTGAACAAGAGGAAAGGAAGCGGAAAAGGAAAGGGGTTGCAGCAAAAAGGCAGGCGAGAGGGAGGAACCAGAAGACGGCGAAAAGGGGCAACCCACCTCGCAAGGGGTTTAAAGGGGGAAAAAACGTGAAGCAGGGGAAGAATTTGGAGAGAGCTTCAACACCGAAAGGGAGGGGGCGAGAAGACGGAAAATGGCAGGGAGCGACGCCCCGATCAAAAAGGGGGACGTCCTTTCCAGAGTTTGTTTCTGATCTAAGGAAAGCAATAAGGGAAGCTGAAAAAAACTGGACGGACGTTCTGCAGTCCCCCGCCGCTTCAATCGAACCCCCTCTTAAACAGATAAAAAGAATTTATCGGTAAGCCGCCGTAAAAAAAAAGGAGAGCGAAAAAAACAAAGTAAGGAGAAAGGGTCTCCGGAGGAAGAGATAAATCAGACTCAAACGGCTTCTTTTCGCATGAGATCAATCGGAAAGAAGAGGGGTAACCTGGGAGGAAGGAAAGGAACAGAAGAACAAAAAAAAATTCGGAATTCATGGATGGATATGAAAACTGGAAAAAAGTGTCCGTCCTGGGATTCCTGGCAACGGCCTTATCTGGGGAGCACTCCAAAAGTGAAATCCTTTAGATGAAGGGAAGAGAAGAAATCAAAGGGTGGGAAAGGGCTTCAACATTGGGCAGGAGGATAGAACTGCGAATCCGAAGCAAAAAAAAGGGGACGACTTTTTTCTCTTTATGAAGCCATGTCGTATTGATCGATGCGGGAGAACAAAGAGCAGAGAAGGGTTGGAGAAGAGCAGGTTTAGAACTCAAATCAAAAAAAGAAGGTTTGATCTCTGAAAACGAAGGGAGGGAGGGAAAGAGAAAAAGTAGGGTGAAGTTCTAAACAGACAGTCAGAATTCCCATAAAGTTTTGCTGAGGAAGGAGCCACATCGATCAGAGGCTAAAAAAAAAAAGGTTCGGGTCGGGGGCTGGGGGGGGGGAGGGGAGGTAGAAAGAAACCGTATGAACAAGCAGGCAATGGAAGCCAACCGAGGGGATTTACAGGGGCTAAATCTGTGAGAAACAACTGATCAGCGTGGAGGGCTACGAAAAATTTGAAGAGAGGAAGAATAAAGCGGCCGGTCATTCAATCATCAACACTCAGGAAAGGTGGGAGTGTTCGGGCCGTGATATGCGACCTTCACCGTTACAAAGACGTCCGCGGGAGGGGGAGAATGAGAAAAAAGCTTAAAAGGCGGAGGGTCGAAAGAGAAGAGGGCGAGGAAGCTGAAGGGATGTTCGCGAATTGGGGTCCGCTCCTTGTCATGGAGCTATCGAGGCTGGTGGTCTATGGGGGGGGGGGGGGGGGGTGCCCAGAGTTTAAGGACTGGAGGGGAAAAGAAATCACTCTCAAGCTGAAAAGAGAGAGGACCATGGGGGCTAAGAAAAAAAAGGTGACGAGAAACGGTCGGGAACCAGCAAGTCCATGATCGACTCACACGAGCAGAGAAAAGCTAGTTGGGGTAAGGGACTGAAAAGAAGAGGGGCAATAATCCCCATGGCCGAAATAGAAAAAGAGCACACTTAGAGATCCTGGACTGCCCTTTTCGCGGTGAAACGATGTAGTGAAAAATCATCGGAAGAAGTTGAGAGATTGGAGGAAGGAAAGAAATTTTCGATCAAAAGAGGGAATGAATTCTTGGGGGCAGCGAGTCCTCATCTTTCAAAAAGGGTAGAATTACAATTCAAAAGGGGGGGAAATTAAGGAAGAGGAGAGAGAGGGAAAGGGGAAACGTTTTGAAGAAAAATATGGATTGTGAAAAAGATCTAAAGAAAATTCGCGGACCATCGGGGATTTTTCCCGAGGGAAGCTTGTCGTGTGGGGTTCGGCTGGGGGGAAAAAAACGGCACCAATCAGGACGGAAGACAGCCAAAAGTTATCCAGGAACCGAAAGAGGTGCCGCCAAGTCAACCGTCTCTCGGACAACAAATCACGAGGGTAAAAGGCTATCGAGAAGGCCTGGAAGGAGGAAAAAGAAAGGGGAAAGAAAAAAGATAGCCTTCCATGAGAAAACTGGGAAAAACCGGGGGAAGGGGCAGATCGACCAAAGCCTTACCAAGTCAGCTCCGATCAGTCCAGGCCAAGCCCAGGAAGAGCAACGCCAAGAATTTAAATAGGAGAGTTTAAGCAAAACCAGAGCAGACTGTATGACAACCACGCTAACAACAGGAGGTTACCGGGGCACAACTCGCGAAGGGACGAAACTCCCCATCACGCGGCAAACACAATTCGACTACAAAACCGTGTCAAAAAAACGGGCGGAAAAAAAAAGGGGGCAAAAATAGAAGGACTCGACAATTGGGAAGACCAAGTAAGGGAGGAATTGAAACAATGAAAAGAAAAAGCTTCCCCTATCCTGACGCGTCACGCCTCCGGTGAATGTACTCGATGAACACTTCACTCAAGAAAAGGAAGACCGTACATTGGCAAAGAAAGAGGCAGGAGTGAAGGAAAAGGGAAGGGTAGGAAAGGAAAAAAGTGGAGGTTCGGGAAAAAGAAAAATGCAGTGAAGGTAATCATCTCCACGGCGGGGGAGGGGATGAAGACAAGTCCGGAGGGGTACCAAAAGAAACACGGAAGGGGGGGGAAGAGATGCAGAATGCCGTAGACAACACAGGCATAGCAAAGAAAGAGACTATCGACGGAAGAGGTGGCGATGACGGCCGGTCAGAAGACAGCCCGTTGATCCGGCAGTACAGGTGACCACGTTCCAGAAAAGGGGGGTAATGGAAAAGGGGGTCAGCAGGATTGGTTAGCGAAGGGAAAAAAGTTAAGGATGAACCAAAGAGGGACCTAGGGGGGAATGGCCGGCATTCAGTGTCGGGAGTAACTCTTAGCCACTGGCAATGAAAAGGGGCTAAGAAAAGGGGGACAGAAAAAAAAAATCATGTCGCGCGCCGAACCAGGGAAGCAGGAAAGACCTCGGTGTCGACCCGAGCGCCAACTCGAACCAGATGAAAGGAGTCCCGAAATGTGAACGAGGGAAAAAGGTGAGCGAAGGAAAAAAGAGACAAAAACAGAAAAACGGGGTGAAAAGGACTGAATCAGACGAGGGAATCACCAGAAGACCCTTACCAAGCCGCCGACCTACCGCATAAACCCTTCGGATGAGAAAATAGTAGAAGGGCGTCGACGAAAAAACAAGACCAGAGCCGGCCGTCGGACTCCAAAATCGAAGAAAACAGAGAAAAGATCCGTGCTTGCGCGGTAACTGATCGTCTTAAGACACAGCCGTACCGGAGCCGTTGTAAAGGGAAAGAAGTGAAAAGGGGAGAAAGGGTTAGGAGAGAGGGGAGGATGTTCAACAAAAAAAGCCGATAACTACTGAGGGTAAAGGAAGAAAGGAGATACGGCGTCTACAGCGCCTAACCATCTACGCAAACTCAGTTGGAGAGAAAAAAAAAAAAATAAAGAAAAGACGCCTATCTGGCAGGGGGGCCATTTGCAGGGACAAGAGGATATCGGAAGCACGTGACGTGGAAGACTATGTCGCCACGCGGCAGGCCACCTGCAATCGCGGCTTTGCGGGCACGCATCAAGAAAGAGAAAAAAAAGAAGAAAGGAGGGATGAAAAGGTTTGGCCTAGACCCCGGCGATCACGAAGAAGAAGAAAGCGATCGCAAAAAAAAATTCGCGCATCGTGATGACGTCAGTGGAAAAGATTGCTTACCATAGGAGGGACAGGGTCCAAGCAGGGAACTCGAGTAAAGAAAAAGGGGGGGGAAAGGACCTGGTCGCTACTCGGGCGAAAGGTGGGGTGTGAGAAACGGAATACAAGGAGTTTAGGAATCTGACCATCGCCGGTTTCTTCCGTCGACGACGCCATTTCTGAACAGACCGAAGGAAGAGGCTAGAAGAAAAAAAGAAAAAAAAGGAGGAGAAAGGAGCTCCGGGGAGCGTGAGTGTTTGCCAGCTCAAAGGGGAAAGTAGAAGACTAAAAAGAGGGAGGGGAATAAAGACAAGACATGTTATCTAGGGGACCCGAACACCAAAATACACATGTCAGACGGAAAGAGGAAAGAGGTACAGGTTGGGAGAAAGGGTCGACGGATAAGAAAATTAAGAAAACGCAAGTTTCAGGGCAGAAGGGGAACTTCCTCGACCCGCTGAGAAAAATTTCATGGTGCAAAGAAGGTGGGGGGGGGAAGATTATTCTCGAGAAAAAAAACTTAAACAGCCCTCGAAAGAGAAGGGAGGGAAAAAGGAGCCTAGACGTGGAGACTGAAAAAAACCAGAAACCCCGGGGGGGGACCTTTTCCCATTCCGACGTACTTTGCGTCGTAAGGTAATTCAGCCTTGGGATATCTGAAAAAAGGCCCAAGGGAGTAAAGACGTCTTCCAGGAAGTTGGGTAGTCGGAATGTCGTTGGAAAGTGGGAGGGGAATCTTCTGCCGTTAGAGTGGACTTTCTACGGAGGAAGAAAAAAGAAGTGCGAAAAGAAGACGACAGACCAGGGGAAAAAGAAGTTTTCGATCGACCTGGCCCGAAAGCCTGGGACGCCGATCGTTAAAACTGCGCCCCGAAAGGAAAAGCTTTCTGATACTGTTGCGAAAAAGGGTGGCGTCGGACGCGTGCTGAAGGGTCAGGGGAGAAACGTGAGGACTCAATAGCGAGATATCAAGAGGGGACACTTGCAGGAAGAGGAAGGGTGTTCTGGAATTGCCTCTTTCGGCGGGCCAAATTGCTGCATCTGGGGAGGGAGAAAAAAAAGTGGGGGGGTCGGACTGGGTCGTAGAAAGGTGACCCAGATAGCTCGGAAATCATCTTTGCGAAGGGTAATCTGCTAGTTGAGCAGGGAACGCCAATTCCGAGGAAAGGGGAAGGGGAGGCGAAAAGACCTAATTTGGGTATCAACTCAAACTTTAGTTGAGGCACGGTCTCCCAGCTCCGAAAGAAAAATA
>Ga0179593_1367076_pt1 | contig 16324 bp, 29 predicted proteins | sample CZODoug2_1_08_16_FD_185931 | JGI IMG/M metagenome (GOLD analysis project Ga0179593, IMG submission 185931) | Vadose zone soil fungal communities from Angelo Coast Range Reserve, California, USA - CZODoug2_1_08_16fungal (PacBio error correction) | ecosystem: Environmental > Terrestrial > Soil >...
GGGGTCCCTGTCAACAAGGCAACCTTGTCGAAAGAGTGTAAAAGGGAAGTGTGAGGGAGCCAAGAAGAGTTCAGGACTCTAACAGAACAAAAACTCTGTGTCGATAAAGAGGAAGATCATCAACACAACAGAGGAGGGGGAAGAGAAAGGGTCGGGTAAGCCGAAAGGGCTTTTGGAGGCGAAAAGAGAAAACGAGCCAAAAAATTGAACTGTTAAGAGACCCTGAGGGTAAGGAAACATGTAGAGGGAGAGGAATTGGGAGCCGCGGGGAGGGGGGGAAATGGCGGGGTGGAGTCCCATGGCAAATTGCCCCGGGGGGAAGGGCAAGGAAAAATATCGGGAAAGGCGGGGGACGCGCATGGAGGATTCATTGGTGAGTATGAAAAAAGGGAAGATGTTGCTTGTTGTAACCAAAGGGGACAATTTATCGTCGCCAATCAAGGCGGACAAAACTCCAAAAAAGACAGGCCCAACACAAGCATTGCAAAAAACGGCTTTTTCAAGATAGGGAGGGGGGAAGAGAAAAAGATTGATGAACCGAGGGATGGGGAAAATACCCTGAAAGGGGAGGAAACGAAATTATTCCAAATATTTAAATCCAGAAGGAAATACAAACCAAACTATATGAAATAGACCCGACAAGTTGAAAAACTAATGGACAAGGAGTACAACGCGAGGTTGTGCGGAAGAGGGTTTAAAAAGACCCCAACAGAAGCGGTGACAGGAATCGTGTGTCTCTCGTCGGGGAGGGAAAGGACCGAGGGGGGGAGGCGAAGGGGTCGTAGGACTTACAGGGAAAAGAAGTTCTCGGGGGGAAAAGCTTGTGTCTAGAATTCTTTTCGGGACAGAAGGGGGGAACGCGCGAGGAAAGAAAGGGAGGAGGATCGCGAAAAAAGGGAGATAGGCTCCGACGATCAAAAAAAAGGGACAGACCCACCGTCGTCGGGCGGGGACTAATGGGAAGAAAGGACAGGCTGCCATCGTTACACTAAAGGAAAAGAAGAGAACCGGGAAGCAGTTTAGAGGTAACAAGGTCAATGCACACAGGAAAAATGCGAGACAGTTCAGGCAACAGGGATGCGTTGATCAGCAGGGCCTAAAAGCTCCCTTGAGGAAAAAAAATAACGGGGATTGACCTAGGGGAGCCTGTCGGTGAATGAGAAAAACACCTGTCGCAATATCTCAAATTCTCGAATTGAGGAGAAAATTATCTAAACCGTGCGAGTCAGAGCGGACCGAGAAGGCTGGGGAGAAAAGTCAACCCATGTAATACCCGATCTGGGCTTCGGGAGGAACTGGGGAGCGGAGGAGGAAAGAATAGAGAAACAGGAAGGGGAAACATCAAAACTTACTCGAGCACTAGGAGTAAAAATGGGTACCTTGGGAAAACAAGGCAAGATTGACGAGAAAACATCACATATGAGCCAACCTGCATCTAAAAAGCAGTATGAAAAAACTCTCGGCAAAAGGCGAACCGGTCCCACCGCCGATAGGAAAAGAAGGGTCCGCGACGGAGCGGGAGGAAAGGAGACGTACACCGCATCGGCGGAAAGTGCCTGGTCTTCTGACGCCGGAAGGGGAGGGGAAAAAAGAAAGAAAACGAAGCACTGGTTCGGGGGCATCCGCTCTGCTTTCAAGAAAGGGAAGGAGAAGGAGAAAAACGACGAAGCGCGCACACTGAAAGACAAAAAAGCAACGTTTAAGAAATGGCGCGACAAAAAGGATACTTCGGAAACCGCTCATGACTAAGCGAATGGAGCGGGAGTGAATAAGCCGGGGGGAAAAAACAGACGTCAACTCGTCCTTATTGTCGAAAGGGAAAAACCTGAAACAAAAAAAACTACCGGATTCAGGGAGTCGCCAAACATTGCCCAACCGAGCCTCACAGTCTGCAAGCATCAATGGGTCAAGGTGTGTTGGGAAGAAAGACGCAAAAGGACCTCTTTGGCGAATGAAAGACCGGGGGAGGGGCAGGTCGAGAAGGTGAGAAGAATAGGGTGAAAACCTCGCCAGACAACAAAAAAGCGCGGCGGTTAGAACGTTTGCTTGTCTGTGGGACGAAAAACCAAGAAGGAAAAGCACAGATGGCAGGCTACGAGTGGAGGAGGAGGAGTGTCACCAGAAGGCAAAAAAAACTCGACTCACTCCTTGCTTAAAAAAGGCCCAAAAAAAAAAAAAAAAAAAAAAAAGAAAAAAAAAAAAAAAAAAAAAAGAAAACAAAAAAAAAAAGAAAAAAAGGACTAAACAAAAAAACACAAATCTCTCAGGGGAAAGTCAAAACCGTTACTTGAAATGGAAGAGCGCTTCGGGAAGTTCTCTAGAAAGGACAGAGGGAGAATCAGAACCACGTCCGGAAAGACAGAGAAAAACCGGCAAACCCCTTCCCTCTGCCGAAAGACCACTTACGAGAATCTGGTGCCTCTAGACTGGAAAAAAGAAGTTTCGGAAGAGAGATAAAAAGCAAACTGGAGAGGGAGAAAAGATATTGCCAGAGGGCATCCTTAGGCAGAGGGTACTCAATCAACTCGAGAGACTCTCTAGATAGGAAAGGGAAGGACCGAGGGTGAAGTAATAGTATGGGGGCCGCCGTTCGGATCTCGGGCATCGAAGGGGAAGTAAAGAACTCCCTCAAACATCTCTCATGAGTGGGGTTTGTGAGAACATGAATTGGGAAGAGTGTTCTGCGCGAAGGGACATTGTGGGACGGGAAGCACGCTAGTGGAGCGTTTGAAAGAAGGACAGAAAATAGACAAATCTGAACAGAAAGAGGAAGTCGTAACAGAGCAACACTTCACCGCAAAAGGGAGGGGTTGCGGTAGGAAGGGAGGGTGAACCGGCAAACTGCCATGGAGATCCGCAAAAAAAAGAGAACAATGGATCTTTCGGAAAAAAAACGGAGCGGTACCCACAAAATCAATCTATTGAGGGGGGAGGGAGGAAGAGAGTGAGCGGGAGGAAGGGGGGGGATTCAAGGGGACGTGCTGTTCTTGAAAGTGAGTTTCAGCAATCATGTGGGCCCGCAGGGGAGGGCTGGTGGTGGGCGAGGGAAAGGATCTACTATGTGATTAGAGGATACTGGAGGAGAAAAATACAAGCGCGCGTGTATTTCGCTCCGGCGGAAAGGCTGATCAAAAAGGGAACCTGCCGGGAAATAAGGGGAACGGAGTAACACGGATGAACACCACGGAGTGCGCATACCATGGGCCGAGACAAACAACATTAACCTACAAAAACTCTCCCAGAAAAAACTTGCAGGCGTATGAATGTTTCTATTGAAAAAGAAGATTATTCCTGTGATAGAATCGGGCTTTCGCGACCGTGACAGGGGGGCAAATCAGGGCCGCTGAGTTGAGCAAAAAGGGAGGAAAAACATATGGTTGCAGGACCACCGAGAAGATCCGCCATCGCCGGGAGAGCTCCCTTAATACAAGACGTCGAGAGGAGAGTTCCAGGGAAAGAGGAGGGCGGAAGCAGACCATAAAAAGCAGCGAATCCTACACTCCGAGCGAGGCCGAAATTGGTGACAAACTTTACACCAATCTCGGAGGGAACTTTTCTAGGACGAGAAATAGAGAAGGGCGGCAGCAGGGGAGGAGGCCGTGGCGCTGCTAATGTGGCGAAAGGCATGCGAACCCGACGGAAAAAAAGAACTTCTAAAGGGGGGGGGGGATCTGGCCGAAACTAGCGGGGAGAGAGGTGCAACTCAAGGAAACGACGGGGTCGAGAAAAAAGAATTAAGAATCGGGGAAGAAGCAGATGAACTTGGAAAAAATACATCACGTGGAAAACCGATGCTCCGTTCTAATATATTGTGTAAGCTGGGAAGTGAAGTGAGAGGGGAACACTTGAGTGGCCAAAAAAAAACGGGAGAATACACGTGGGAAGATATTTCTCGTAGAAAAAAAGTAGAAAAAAAGGATGAGTCGCGGAGGAGCGCGCCGAAGCGGGAAGGAAAAGGGGGATGAAGGACCAACACGGAGGACGAAGAAGAAAATATAAATTCCTGAAATATGGGGTAGAGAATCTAGAAAGAAGAAAAAGGGAAAAAAAAGGAGAGTCCAGGGTGACATAAGTCGAAACAAAGAACTGTCACCGAGGGTTAAAAGGGGGAAGATACCTTTCCTCCAAAAGGGACACGCGTACAAGAATTGAGGCAGGCAAAGAACGTGTCGGAAAGGGAACAGTGGGCGATGCCCATCAGTTCTTCAATCAGAAGGAGGAGAGGTGAAAAAATTCAGGGGTTATCTAAATAGAAGGGGACTAGCTTGGGGTTATGAAAATCCTATAGCGAGCAAGGGGAAATGAACTGTCTGGGGTTACCGGTAAAGCAGGGGAGGGAGGGGATACTCTGGATTTTGCGAATCAAAATTTAGAAAGGTCTTAGATCACATCACATCATGACATTTTTTCATAGCCAAAGACTCCTAAAACACGAAAATTGAAAATGTTCCCCGTCTCAGTCCTCAAGAAATAGATGGACCAAAAGCGGCCGAAAACGCACATGCACAAAGAGATGGAAAAATAGACGTCAAAGCTCCACCTCCGGAAAAAAATTATTCCAACCAGGGGGGGGGGCGTGGAGAAACGGGGGGAATTTCAAGTGTGGGAGAGTGGACAGACGAGTTGAAAGAAACAATTCTGGAAAAAAAAAAAAGACACTGATCAACTCATCTCTCAAAAGTGGAAAAGGATGAAAATAGATATATAGGGGAAGAAAGCTGGGCGGGATTGGAGAGAGAAATAGAGGGAGACACGGAAGAACAAATGGGCACCGTCAGAGAAAAGGTAAGGGACTTGGAAATGGTTGCGAAGGGAGAGAGATGGAAAGGAAAGAGGTAATCAATCTTCGACGGGGTGGCGCCCGCCTTGAAAGCATGGGGAAGGGGCTGCGAAAGGGAGAAGGTGAAAAACGAACAAACTAGCGTTAGGGGTGAAATGGCCCGGAGGACGTTTAAAGAAAGACCGATCCATGATAGGAGGGAAAATCCCCGGCAGAAAGCAGAATGAGCGGATAAAAAGGTAAGAAGGAACCCCATCCCCAGTTACGATCGGGGGAGAGAAAAGCAAGCGCAAGGTTCGATGGTCCCCGTTGGGCCCTGCATCAGAAGGAAGACAAAGGAGGACCCCCAGAAGCACGCAGGTCGCTGGTCCGAAGAAAATGTTCTCAAGTGAGCGAACCACTTTGCTGGGACGCGGCAAACGCTAGTGGGGCCGGAAAAAGATTATATGGAAACTCGAAAAACGGACGAAGAGGGTGGAGACCCGCTTGGTCAATGACCAAAGGAAAAAGGAAAGCCCTATTGTATCTTTGAAACGGGGACGAGAGCAGAAAAAAAGCGGAATTGGAAGTGTAAAAACGCGGGTCCAAAACTTGTGGCCCGGCAGCGAAAAACGGAATCTTCGCAGGAGCGTCGCGTCTAACCAGGGGGCAACGAGAGTCCGAAGAAAAGGTAAGGGGACGCCAAACGCCAGTTTAAAGGATACGAAGAATCACACCGAATTAACAATATAGACAATATACCTAAAAGGGGGCCAGTGAGCAGGGGGGTTGCACAAGGGGCAGGAAAAAATGAGAGAAGATTCAAGAGAGAACGGGAGGGAGGTGTCAAAAGCGACCTTCCCGTTTCAACAAGAAAACGTGACGATTTGACAAGGAGGGGCCGAGAAGAAACTGAAGGAGGCCACACTTTCGCTCGAAACAAATTCCTGCGACATGGAGAGTACAGGGATCCAGAGAAGGCGAACACCTAGCCGAAGAAGGAAAAAAGCGGAAAAAAAAGCTCAGGTAAAAATTGATCAACCGTCTTATGATCGCGCCGGTACGGAACTCCAGTTCACCGACACGCCGAGAACGAAGAGAATAGGAGAAAGGCCCGTGAGGAGAGACAGAGGTAAGGCCGAATCAGAAATGATGTCCAGAAAACACAACTGCAGCTCAAATTATTAAACGCAAAGCAGGCCTGAATGGCAATACGGCGACCGGGGGGGGGAAGTCAATTAAAGCTTCAAAGAGGAGGGGGGGAGGAGGAAAAGGGTCTCAGAGAAAACGGAATAGATTACGTCGCCGTAGAGAGCATCATGTCTGCGCCGAAAAGTGAAAAAAGAGCCCCGGATTCATGTCGGGGCCAGGAGAGAGGGGAGTGAAACAAGGGCGGCCCGCGAAAAAAAGCGCAAACATGCCTACTTCGATCAATGACAAAAAAAAAAACGAGAGTGACAGAAATCCCGAAAAACTCTTTCAAGAAAAGGATCAGGAGAAGAGGAACAGAGATCGGAGCACAAAATTAAAAGCGGCAAGAGGGAAAAAACTCCTCATGTCCGGACAACCACAAAGGGGCTGAAGAAATGGAACCAAAAAATGACGTCTCCACTTCTGCCAAGGAGTTCCACCACCGGGAGCAGTAGGAAGGAATAATAGAAAGCTGGTGAGTCCTGGGGGAGGGGGTCCGCATAGCTTTTGAGGACTCGGCCATCTGGTTGATGTGAAACTGAAAGGAAGTATTCGGGAGACTTGCTCCTCGGCCGAAAGGTAAAAAAGAACATCTTGAGGAATATGCGGGAAACCCTTTGGGAACCACAATAAAGTGGAATGGCTGGGGTGGTCTGTAAAACTAACACATACGAACGAGAGGGAGTCAAAACGGGGGGGGGGAAAAAGGGAGAGACTCCACCCATAAGGTAAAGGACAAGGCGCGGAGGAGAAAAAGGAGCAAGTCCAGTCACAGACGCGAGATGAAGGTAATCTTCGACGGCCCATACTATTCCGCAACAGAGAGAGAGAAGAGAAGACCCGTCACGGAGAACAGGGGACCTGTAGTAGATTGAAGATCAAAGGCCTTCGGTCAATCTAAAAACGAGGAGGAAAAGAGTGGAGAAAGAAGCGTCATGGTTAAAGAGGGAGATACCTCGAAATTAAATAGGAAGTGGGTTTCTTATTAGGCAGGAAGCGGGGGACTAAATTAGGGGAAGAAGCGAAAACAGGTACATCAGATTTCTGAAGAGAAAGAGCCTCCCCCAGAAAATGAAGGGGGGGGTTAAGTCAAGGGGGAAGAAAGGGTGAGGGCTTGGAAAAAAGGGTGGGGAAATTTTACCAAATTCGGGGAGGGGGGGGGCATTCAAGCTAGTTGAGAACCGAAACTACGTCAAGCCACTCTGCCTTGGAAGAGGTGGCAAAAGGAACACGAGGGGGAAAAACGGGGAATGAAAAACAAGAAAGAAGAGAGTGGGGTCCGGGAGCCAACCGTCACTGATCATAGGGATCAGACGAAAAATCGACCGCAACAGCAAAAAAAATTGGGAGGAACAAGAGCGTTCGGGGGCAGGACCCGAAAAAAAACAAGGGACATGCTTCGAAGGGAAGGCAATGGAAAAGGAGGCAAAGGGAAGGAGGAAGGGGGGTAAGCTGCTGTGTGAAGTCCGTTCGGGTCAGCAAACCAAGAAAGGGAGGATTTGGGGCAGGGCGAGGTTTTTGCATAACGACAAGGAGGGGGCTTCGATGCTCCCTAAAGAAACCAGACCGCTGGCGCTGGGGGAGGTTCCGTCCACGGGAGGGAGGGGGAGGGAAAAAAGTCGAAGGAGGAAGGGAGAGAGCTTGAAGCACGAGGAGATCATGGGGACACGCCGCGGGCCTGATTAAACACCAACCTGAATTAAAAAGGAGGAGGAACCCAGCGCGATCAAAAGAAAGCATAACAAAAGTTCCATCTAGGGACCAATCGGGGAGGGCGCGGTAACGCTCAAAGGAGAAAGGAAGGCAAAAAAATTGAGAAGCATCGGCCAAGGGGGGGGAAAGGTTATTGCCCAATCAATGCCTCTATATATAAGGAGGAAGGTTGGCTCATGTGTGAAAGGGGGAAAAAATAGGCAAAATATCAGCGCCGAACGGGGAGACGAAAATTCGAACATAGTCTATTCGAACTCAAAGAAAGAGGCGGGGTGGCCGGGGTCTCTATCTTCTATCGGGGAGGAAGGAAAGGAAGAGAGAACCTGGTGACACTAGAAAAATCGAGTGACGGGGGGGCGTCTCATGAAGCACGGGACAAGGGCTCGCCTGCAGAGACTTTTTTAGGAGAGGGAAGTGTGCCATTCCCGGGAACAATGACCAAACACAGAAGGGGGAAGAATAGGGACACGGATGGTCCGCGAAAACGGAACAGGGAAAGGAAGGGGCTCACTACAGAGGTGCTATCATCATTATAGCAGAGGGTGAACCTGCAAAGGATTGGGAAACTTTTCGCAAGGTCTCACGTGAAAACAAAAGCTCCGGTCTATGGGGGGTGGCTATAGGGGGGACTGTTGTCATCGATCGGCAATTCTATAGTCACGAAGAAAGAAGCTGTGCCAGAACGTGAAAGGGGAGAGGAGAGGAGAAAAAAGCCGAAAGTGAAAATCACGGGGAAATGCAAAACTCGGGGGTTTCCGAGAGCGTCAAAAGGAGGTCATAGGGGAATACAAAAGAGAAAATCAGGACCGAAAAAACCCGATGGTAGAGTATTAAGAACCGAATGAACGAGTCAAACTCAACTATGGGGGCAAGAAAAAAAAACGGTTCGGAAAAAAGCCGGGCTTCGGGTAAGCCTTAATCATGTTTAAAGCAACCAGTTGCCCTCGGATAAACGTGGCGTCAGTCAAAGCCCAGTAATAAACGGGTTTTGATTCATAAGAAGTATTTTCTTAAAAGAAGGGAGGGGGGGGGAGAAAATTGTTTGCACCTTACTCGGAAGGAAAGAGGCAGGTTAGGGGGGGTAAAGGGGAAAGAAGGGGATGCACAGGGGGGATATGTCCCACGATCGGAGAAAACGGTAAGTCGTTGTCCATTGATGGGAAAGAGCAAAGGCGTTGCAAATCCGTTATTGGCACGTTCAAGGGAAAAGCAATTTTTCGGGGCAGGTCCTAGAAAAGAAAGAAAAGGGTGGCATAGAAAACGACTAAGGCAAGCCGAAAGTCAAAGTGATTGTCCAATGGACCGGCCGAAAGCTACCCCTGGCCTCCAACACGGTCCCCAAGAGGGAAAGGGAAAGCGAGAACAAAAGAACCGAAGATCGCCACCATGGAGTGAAAAAAAAAAAAGGGGGAGGGCGCGTCTTTCAGTGGGGAAAATGTTTCATCTAGAGGGGACAGCAGAAAAGAAAAAGACAAGGGTAGGGAGGGAAAGAGAAACGTGGCGAACAAACAAAAAAAAGAAATACGTGGGGGGACCATTCAAAGGAGGGGGAGTGGGGGTCCAAATTGGAGAAAAAATATCCACGGGACACCGGGGGGGAGAACTGAACTAACCAAGGAATTTGACTTGCAAATGTGCGCGTAATCTGAGGGGAAAATCGGTGAGGGGTTATCATTGACGGGGAGAAGACTCAATCCTTGGGCACTTGGAGAAGAAGTAAGTTGGGGAAAAAAAGGGGCCAGAACGGGATCAGTCTATGGGGGAGGAAAAGGCAGATTGGTAAAAAAAACGTAGTCGGCGAAAACTGCCCTCTAGAAAAACGCCTACATGACGGAGGAACCAGACAGCATGAAAAACCTCGGGCTCGAGGGGACGTGGACCTAAGAAAAAAATCAGGGGATTCCCCGTGGAGGGGGGAACAAGAGTGAAAAGCAGGGTAACAAACGAAAAGATTCCCAAGAAAAAATAGCCCCGTTGGGGGCTGTCAGGGAAGAAGGGAAACATTCCTAATGGATCAGCAAGGTAGTTGACAAGAGAAAAAGGGGGGGAGGGGAAGAAGGTGGACGTCTTACAACAATAAAGGATCAAGGGGGGAGAATACGAATCGGGTCGTGCTCGCGGCGGAAGGTGTATCTTGCGGGGGGAGGCACGGAAACTCAGAGGATGTAGAGGGGGGGCCAGCGGGAAGTGATAGTCGAAGGAAAAAAGCTGACAAAAAAAAAGGCCCGGCACGCAAAAGACTCTCAGAAAGACGTCTACAGCTAGGAATCTCTGTGAAAGGCTAGAGAAGAAGACGTTCACCGTGTACGAAAAAAGGGTCGGAGGAAACGAGGTGAGAACATGCAAAAAGAAAGAGGGAAACCAAGATCAAGAATGGCAACAATAAATAAAGGGTTTGTCCAAGGTCACCTGCCTGGTTGGAAAAAGAAGTTGTAAGACCGCAAACAAAGACCTAGAAAAAAAGCAGGCGTGATCGGCCACCCTGAAGGGCAACCGCTCCCGGGAGGGGGGGGGGGGGGCCCTCGACGCACGTACATACCAAGAGCAAGTCGGGGTCCGCCCAGGGGGAGGGATGAGACAAAAAGTTTGGTCTGCCAATGAAGCTCCTGCGGGCCTACAGTTTACCGTGGCTCGTAAGAAACCCCATAGGATATAGGAGTAACCATTGACACACAATATTGACAAACGGAAAAAAAAACAAGGGATTTAAAACGAGGGCGACATGAGGCCTTAGGCACGCTCTGGCAAGGACTCTCTCACTAATAGACTAGGGCAAAAAATTACGTGAAAGGAGCACGGCAGAAAATCAATAGGATCACAGTAGAAACCTGCAAAAAAAAAATAATAAACGCCACGCGAGGAAAGGACCAGGTCCTGGCCGCCGAGATCACAAAATACTACGAGGGAAGAGTAAAGGTACGCGAGACATCTGGGTCGTACAGCTCCGGATTTTTCAAATTATACAGCAGGAAGGGGGAGAGTAGCAAGTGGGAAAAATGCAATAAAAGGGGGGGAATTCAAGTCATCCGCGCACAGGGAAGCAGGTCCTCGCCCACCTTCAACGAGAAGCAGACAGGACGGACTGAGAAAGGAAGAGCAAGACGTAGCTGTTCTCCGAAACCCTAGGAAAAAGGAAGTGCTTCCGACTGTAAAGAGAAATGCACAACTCTCGTCGCTTCCTCTGGAAGCAGCACACAAGCTCAAAAGCACAAATCTCAAAAAAAGGCTCCAGGATTGAAGGAAAAAAGACAGGCGAACACCGAATTGAGGACTACCAGTCCTGGACCAACAGGCGGAAGAGAGTCGAGCTAAGGGGGAAAAAAGAGGAAGGGGAAATTTGGTGGTATGGGCGCACCAGGAAAAGGAGCATGGGGGGCGACCAGAAATGGAAGGGTCTTTCCGAGAGCGTCAGATGAGTATTATCAGTGAAGGTTTCAAGGGAGCACGTACACAAAGAAGGAGGGGGGGCGGATGGGCATCTTTTTTTTGGGGGGGAGGAGGGGAACTTTCTCCCACAAGGGACGCGTTCCTAACGACGGGGAGGAGCGAGGGGGAAAGCAAAAACGTCGCAAATACGGCCGAAACCAACACCTAAAAGAGAGGAAAGCACCTGGCCAAACCCATTGCCCCGCAGCCAATAGGCACGCCCAATCAAATACAAAAGCAGGGACAAAAGTTAGTTATCAAGAAGGAGAGGGGGGGAGTTCTAAAAGTTATCATAAATAGGGAACCGAGCATCCTAAAGGGGGGGAGAGACTGATCCACGGCAACCGCGGCCGGGAATATCTCTTCTCTCAGAAAGAGGAAAAAAGAGGAGGGAGTTCACTCAGAGAGGAAAAGAGAAAATTTCTTGCTCGAAAAACAGAGTAGAAAAAAAAGAGGAAAATTGCACCAAAAAAAACTTAGCATGTGCAGCGAGGAGAGGAAAAGAGGGGCCATCCCGCTTTCATCCCTGGCGGACTTTTATTAGGCAGTGGAGCGTTGAAGTAGACGGGGAGGGACGGGGAAGAATACAGGATGATACGAAATATTGGGGAGAAAATCAAAAAAAAAAAACGAGAGAAAAAATTTCCTGAAAAGGTGTGGTCCCATTTAGGGGGGCGGGCGAGAAAGAGAAGGTGGGGGGGGGGACCGTTTGGGGGGGTCCAGCACGCTCGAGGTGTCCTTCTCGAAAAGGAAAATCAAAAACTCCACTTCGTATCCAAGAGGGAAGTGAGAATTCGTCCAAATTAAAACATAGACCGGCAACCGCCCTGAGGGGGGACCGGGGGGTCAGATATTTGACAAAAGGGAACGGATCTCTAGAAGAAACGACCAGGAAACAAGGACAGAGAGGAACAAAATCGTTCTTGGAGAGTGAGTCCATAAAAAGGGAGAAAGTTATGAGGGTTTACTGAAATAGAAGAATCTTTGAAATGATTAAGACTGCGAAGTCGGAATACGAGGCGGGGGAAAGGAACGTTCAGTCGGTGGGCAATTGAGGAGGTTCTTCGACTTGGGGGCAGAGAAACGAGCGATGGGGTTAGTCGTAAAAAAAGAAAAAAAACAGGGGGCGACTCTCCAAGAATCTGTTATTTCGGACGTCACGGACTCTGCGGTCTTTGGTCGGGAAAAGGGCGGGGATCGCTGGGGAGAGGGGGGAGGGCCGATACCCCGAGAAAAGTGGCAAAGCGTCGCGGAAGGCACCAGGAAAAGAGGCGGGGGGCATTAACGAAGCGACTCATCACATTACTAGGAATAAGGAAAAGCGCAAATGAGGAGGAAGAAGATAGCTGGTTCAGCGAGGGGGACGCGCTCTCAAGGAATCTTCAAGGGGAAAAGAATCATTCCCGCCGGGAAAGGGGCAAGAGAGGGGCAAAATTGGCTTTCTGAGACCGGGTAGGAAAAGGGGGTTCATGGGACAAAATATATTCGATAAGCGCATCCTCGGGCTCTGCGAAACCATTTCGCCCAGAGGAAGGAGGCGGAGGCCAAAGGGCAAGAGCGTAAATCAAAACGAGAGTCGCAGCCGAGCAGGTTCGAAAAGGGAAAAAATCCGAGTCCGACTGACGGGAGCAATCGAAAGGGGGACGCGTCCCGAGGGGGAAGGAACGGGGTAACTCAAGGTTCCAGATCCTCATTCTATTCTTTGTCGGCTTAGAAAAATGGATAATAAAGAAAGCGACCGAACTCAACAAGGGGGGTATGGAGGTGGCGAAACGGGAAGCTTTTGGGGGGGAGGGGGAACTATCGCGGTGCTGAATCCGAAAGGAAAAGAAATCGTTTTAATGCAGGCGCATGATTGGGAACAAATCAGACAAAAGTAACAAACAGCTGCTCCGTAGTTGAATATTGGGGGAAGGGAGGGGAATCTCGCATGTCAAGTATCAATTGGCAATTACGGGAGGGGGCGGAAAAAGGTTGAAAGCGGACCAAGGAAGGTAACGAAACCCATGGTCAACATCTCTGGAGCGCGAAAACTCAACGTCGCGGCCGAGCAACGCCGGGAAAAAACAATTTCACGATACGAAGAAGAAAACTACCTCTTTCACACGAGAACAGCCGAGGGGGGGAGAGGAAGCCAGATCGAAAAAAGGCCCTCAGGGGGAAGGCCAACCGACCGTCTAAGGGGGAAAAAAAAATCCGACCGTCTTGTACTCCTTGAAAATAGAAGCGGTGCCGAAAGGACGGGCGCGGACGAAAGGTGTGGGCCAACCGGTCTCGAATAAAAGGGGCGAAGGGAGGCTCTCGACAATGTCAGAAAAAATAAAGTTTTGTCAGGGGGGGGGGGAAAAGATTTGAAGAAGTCCGAGGGAACCGAGTCAGGGTATGGTAACAAGGCAAGAGGGGAACCTCTTTTTTAGTAGAAGAGTCGCAACCTGGGGGACGAGTGCTTTGCTGGGATGCCCTCCACGGTAGGCGGGAGAATCGGCAGATTTACACGGAAATGGCTCGGGGGGGAGGTGTTCCTGAGCCAAAACATCCTGCCAGTTTAAGTAACCTCGAAAAAACGAAAAACCTGAAGGCACTTTTCAAGTAAGTGGTCAGAAAGGGAAAGGCACATTTCGGCGGGCCAGGCAACCACTTCACAATACCGAGGAAAATGGACCGTGAGACTCGGGGATGAACTAACTTCAAAAAAAAGGGGAATTCCAAAAGACAGGGGCGTAGTTCGCGGTGTGGTCAAAAAGGGGGAGGTGCTCTCACGCGAGAATTTTCCTGCAAAAGAAAGGACAGAGGGAGGGAGAGAACGTATGACTCGAAAAACAACAAATCGAGAGGAAAGAGATAATTCGCTAAGAACGCTGGCTTTAATTAGAGAAGAAAAAGATAGTTTCACACGTGGCCCATGACGTCAGAAAGGGACCCAAGAAAAAAGGTTGACTGGGAAAAAGGTGGGCGCAGGGGGAAGCGAGGTCCTAATGATAGGAAGTGTTGGCGGCGCCCGGCAAGATGGAAAGGGAGACCAATTATACTTGGAAAAGGGAAGAAAGAGGGGAGGGAAAGGGGGAGAAAAAGGGCAGAGGGGCATGTGCGTCAGACGCAAAAGATCAGGTGTTCAAGAAAAAGAAAAGATGATCAAGCTACAGGAGCGCATACCGGAAGAAAAAAGGTCCCTCCACTTTAGAAGACTGAAAAACGAACAAAGAGAAAAAAAGAGGAGTGCCCCCTAATGATGGGGAGGGACAGATACCAAGGGAAAGGGGCCTGGAAATCGCGAAGGATGCCAAAAATTCCCCGACCAGAAGAAGGGGACATCACCACAGTGGGATATGAAGTCCGCCGAAGGACACAGGTTGGAGGAATATGGGAGACGCCAAGTGATTTAAACGCGGGCAACAAGAAGTGGATGAAAAAAAGTAGTAAAAACAAAAACGCGTAAACTTTAAGGAGAGTGGTGGTTCTCCGAAGCGGCAGGACTTGCATAAGACGGCGGCTGGGAGATGACGTCAGGGGTCCGGACGAACTGGAGAGAAAAAAGAGCTGTCAGAAGAAAAGCGGCCGTTCTCGTTACTTAGGGGGGAGGAGAATGACCTCGGCACCTGCACTAACGCTTAGCTGAAAGAACGGAAAAAGCAAGCACTAGGCCTCACAAATGGGCGAGAGGGGGATCGAGACGCCGGGACACCCGAGGGGGTCGGGACAATTGGATAAGGACAATGCGCCATCGAATTAAACCTCCCGTAACAAGAAAACAGGAACGGCGCGGTTTTGTCCACTGGAAGGAAGGGGGGTCCGTTAATTCCGCCGTGAAGGAAAAACTGCACAAGGAAGAGAAACCGGATATTAATCGCAACCAGCCCTCGCCAAATAGAAAGGGGAGGCTCCGAAGGGAAGAAAGAGTGTAGGAAGGAAAACTGGGAAGGAATAATGACCACACCTTCGGGAAAGAAAAAAGTCCAGACTTCAAAAGCTACCTTGATCTACCGGAGAGAATGACAGTCGAAGCCCACCTCGCGGGAGGGAGCCAGGCACCCATGCGGACCATAGGCGCCATGGTGAGGATTGGTACCGACTTAAAAAACGCGAGGTCTGCCCACACGATCGTGCAAAGGACTCAAAGAATAGAAACTAGGTCGAATTCCAAGGGGGGGTAGAGAAAAAGGTCGGCGGGGTGGTTGAAAAAGGGGCCATATTCGGTTTAAGAGGAAAGAGCTTCATGAGAAATAACTCTCTTCCTCATTGCAAAGGAAAAAAAGGTCCCTTAAGCAACGAGGCCCGGGGCATATGAGAGGAGGAGTCACTCTCGAAAAACCTCGGGGGTGGCTAAGGAGCAGGTTCGGAGTGTTCTTTAGGACATGGGTCTGGGCGAAAGCCAATGTAGGCAATGCCAAATCAACCGGAAGTTTCCTGGGCGCACGAACAGCGGCGGGACAAACTGAAAACCGGCGGGCGCTTCGCCGGCCAACGACGTATCTACTCCACAGGCCTAATTCGAGATCACCCCGCCGCGGGAACCGGGAAGGGTAAGACAACGCGGGATGAGGGGAACTTCTGTATCATCTGCAAAACCGATCAACAAGGCGGGGGAAATCTGCAAACCAAAAATCCGACTCCTGAAAAACAAATGATTGACTCCCCTTCACACCAAAAGGAAGAAAACAGAAAAAGTACGCTTCGGGCGCCGACCTTCTGCACCTGGAAAAACAAGCCGAGAGACTGGGAATTACGCAAGTCGCAGAATTTTCTTGGCGTGGGCACAACGAACCGCCCGAGCGGGTGTATATTCCATCGGTGAGGGGTGCAGTTCCGAGCTAAGAGGACTGCGGAATGAAGGGGGGGTTTCCGCAAAACTCGGTCCGGGCACCCCATGGAGGGGGAATCGGGGTTCAATTACGGAAGGTGGTCTTGGAAAGACCAAAAAAGTCAAGGGGTTCAGAAGGCTACGAAAGGGAGTTCTTGAGACCTAGAAAGAAGGCAAAAAAGGAAAAAAAAAGGACTGGAACAAAAAACAATGGGGAGCCTCGCGCCAGAACGAATCAAAACCCCTTCCGAACACACGTGAGGGAACCCGGGAGGGGCGGAGGATTTCGCGTCGAAAATATCCTCAGAGGGATACCGAAGAGAAAGAAATGACTATGACTGGCAAACTCGGAACGCCATACGGAAATAAAGCCAAGGGTCGAATCCCATCACTGGAAGTCGCAGGAGAGATACTCGAGCACCTGAGAAAAGGGTATG